>Ga0105245_10000237_pt1 | contig 52628 bp, 42 predicted proteins | sample KBSM54metaG_FD_81523 | JGI IMG/M metagenome (GOLD analysis project Ga0105245, IMG submission 81523) | Miscanthus rhizosphere microbial communities from Kellogg Biological Station, Michigan, USA - KBS M5-4 metaG | ecosystem: Host-associated > Plants > Roots > Rhizosphere > Soil | place...
AGCAAGCTCAGAGCCCAGGAGTGGCGATGCGCGCACACCTGGGCCGCTCAGCCCTGGCAAAACTTGCTCCGCGCAAGTTTAATCCCCTCGATGTTTTGCGGGAGAGCGCGAAGAACCGCATCGCCCAACTGCTGCCAACCAAGTTCAAGTTGATGAGCCAATCGCCATTCGTTTTCTTTCGCGGGTCGGTTGAAATCATGGCGGCCGATCTGGGCGCGGGACGGCATACAAAAATTGAAGTCCAGATGTGCGGGGATGCGCACCTAAAGAACTTCGGCTTCTTTGCCACGCCTGACGAGCACATTGCGCTGGACATAAACGACTTTGACGAAACCCAGCGTGGCCCCTGGGAATGGGACGTAAAGCGCATGGCCACCAGCATTATTCTGGCCGGCCGCGTCGCAGGCCATGCCGATTCCCGCTGCAAGGACGGGGCGCGCGTATTCATCGGCGAATATTGTGCGTGGATAAGGCGATTTGCCTCCATGCCCGCGATCGCCGTTGCACGCCATCGCGCGATGCGCAACATGCGTGATCTCGTCATCCAAACTGCTTTGAAAAAAGCCGAACGCGCCAGTCCGCTGGACAGCTTAAGAACGTTGACGCAAAAAGACCGGCGCGGCGGCCGCAGATTTAACTATCGGCGCGACTTGATATGGAACGTGAAGGGTGCAGAAGCAAAAGCCGTGCTGCATGCTCTAGACGACTATCGCAGCACGCTGGCGCCGGACCGCCAAATGTTGTTTGACTGCTACACGCCGGTTGACGTGGGATTCAAAGTTGTGGGCGCCGGTAGCGTGGGAACCCGCGACTATATTGTGCTTCTGCTGGGCCGGCACGGCGGTGAAAACGATCCATTGTTTTTGCAGATCAAGGAAGAGCCGCCGTCCGCCTATACCGATTACTATCAAGATGGCTCCACGCCGCGACACCAGGGTGAGCGCGTGGTCCGCGGCCAGCGCGCGCTTCAGGTGTTTTCTGACCTGTTGCTGGGCTGGTGCTCCATTGCCGGACGTGACTACCTGGTGCGCCAGATGAATGACCACAAGAGCTCGGTCCAGCCGGAAGAACTCAAAGGCAATCGCCTGGTGGAATACGGCAAAGTCTGCGCCGAGCTTCTAGCCAAAGGACATGCGCGCTCCGGAGATCCGGCGCTGCTCGCAGATTATCTTGGCCGCCCAGGAAAAGCGGAGAAGGCGCTGCTGCAATATGCGCTGGCCTATGCCGATCAGGTGGAAAAAGACTATGCGGTATTTCTTAAGGTACTGAAACGCGGCTTACTGAAGGACGCAATAAAGATCGCCGACCATCGGATTTTTGTCGGATAAAAACCGAAATCGAAGCCGAGTATCTCCAGATGAAGCTGAAGATCGCCGAATGAAGCTGAAGATCTACAAATGAAAAGGGGCCCGGAGAAAGGCCCATTTTCGAGTCCAAAGAGAAAAGACAGGTTCGAATTTTTCCCAGATGAAGTGATTAAGATATTTGTATGCCCGCTGCTTTAACCTCAGATGAACAGAAGATTAAGCATCTGTGAATCCGTGGGCGAGTCTCGAAGGCTTTTCAATCGGCAGGGGGCCTAAGCCTCTCTTCATCCGGTGCGGCTGCAACTTGCAACAAAAGCCGCTGTGTTACACTGATAATGCTTCCTGTGATGTCCCTCATCTGATTGATTCCACAGCAAGGGCGCGTAGCTCAACTGGCAGAGCAACTGACTCTTAATCAGTAGGTTGAAGGTTCGATTCCTTCCGCGCTCACCAAATCTAACCCACTCACTAAGCACCAGTTACCGGCTGGTTCTCCTCTTCTGCCGGAAGCGCTATTTTCTCAGTATTGTGCCTACCCAGTCGAGATATGGCGAGTAGAACCGCGTCCCCTGAGGGGCGAACATGCCGCTGAGAGATGGCGATATTCGAAGTGTCCCGCGATCCGCGCCAGCGTCCAGGCGTCACAGCCCATTCCCCGAGTCGTGTCAAAAATGTATGCCGGAACGAGTAAATCACGAACGGGCGGACCTGCGATTCCTTGATAGCGTTCTTGTACTGCACACGAAGAGTGTCATGCTCCATATGGCCGCTCCGGGGCAAACTGAACGGCGATAAAGTTGCAGTCCACAGTCCCCTGTGATGGCGGTCATATTAGCTGGTTGGCCTGTTTTCTTACACTGATCTCAGATAAGGAGAAAACACTGTGAGGAAAATATTCTTGATTATTGCTGTTGTGCTGCTTTGTACGATAGGCGTGTTCGGTGGCACACCCCAGTCAAAGCATATTGTTCTGGTGGTGGAAGAGAACCACTCCTTTGATGCGGTCATTACCAAGAGTGGAATGCCGTATTTGAAATCGTTGGCGGAAAAGTACACGCTGCTCACCAATTATTATGGAAACCATCATCCATCGATCGGAAATTATTTTACGATGACTACCGGCCAGACCATCAGCACCAATGACGGCTACAAGGGCTCGGTGCCATATGAAAACCTGATCTCCCAGATCGTGGCAGCAAACAAGACATGGAAGGCTTATGGGGACAGCCTTCCTGAGCAAGGCTATACCGGAGGCAATCGGGGGCCCTACGCCAAAAAACACTTTCCCGTAGCTTATTTTGACAATGTACGTAATGACGAAATGCAACGAAAGAACCTGGTGTCGGCAGAACAGTTTGTCACCGATCTGAAAAGCGGTAACGGACTTCCAGATTTCAGTATGTTAATCCCGAATCTTGATCATGATGCACATGACGGCTCGCTCAAAGAAGCCGACGATTGGCTCAAACAATACATTGTGCCGCTGCTGGAAGACCCGGAGTTCCAGAAAGACGGCATTCTGATCATTACTTTCGATGAGTCTTCCAAGAATGATCCGGACCACGGCGGAGGCCACATTAGCACCGTCGTGATTGGACCTTTGACCAAGGAGCATTTCACGGATTCCACGTTTTATCAGCATGAGTCGCTCTTTGTTACTCTGGAAGAGCTATTGGGGCTGCCACGGCTGAAGCTGGTTGAGAACGTGCCTGCTTTCGAAAATGCGTTCAAATAGTCCGTACCGGCGACCGGTTCGGCCATAGAGTTAAGGCCGCCAGGCTGGCCCCGGATGGCAAGACAGCCGGAAGCAACCCTACTACTGGTTAACGTTACCATCGGCCTCACCCCGCCAATCTCACTTGTGAGCTTCGTCACAGTGCTATGACTCCAGGTAGTTAAGAATAGCAGCAGCACTGGATTGTTAGAACACAACAGGGAAATCAACGGGCATATAAAGTATGAGCAGATGGGCTCCTTAAGGGCTTCGCAGTAAAGCAGAAATTCGGGCAGCCATTCAGGCGCTGATGAGCATTCGATCAGATATGCTCTGCGTGGAGAAGCGTTTCTTCCCGGCGTACCCGGGAGCTGCGCACCAATCAACGATGCAGCGCCACGAACGCCATTGCGCCCTCCGAGCATCGCAAAGGTGAACCGGCGGCTTAGGAGATAGGTTTTATATGAGTACTTCCACGAACATCGTAGGCGACGCCAGAGTTCACGCCGTTCCCGCGGAAGCCAGAAAATCACCCACAACCCTGGTAGCGGGACAGCAATCCTGGGAATGGGCGAAGCTGCGTAAGATCGCCCTGCGTCAGATGGACAAGTTTATTGATCTTGTCCCGCTGGTGCTGCGCAATGAAGACTTGACGGCCGTCAATCGTATGCGCGTGACCTGCCGGCGGCTGGAGGAAATACTCGATCTCATTTATGTGAAGCCGCGGCCTGGACACATAAAGAAACTACGTCGCCGGCTGAAATTGTGCCGGCGCACCCTGGGGAAGCTACGCAATTGTGATGCACTTCTTGAGGTGGCAAACAGTGCCATTGCCGCGAAGCCGGCAGAGATCGATGCGTGGCAAGCATTGCGGCACTACCTTCAACCCTTGCGTACACGGACCGCCGCTGTGACACTGGAAAAGCTTGGCCGCGTCAATCTGGCAATGCCTTACCTGCGGATGAAGAGGGATTTCAGTTTAAGTGCCCAGCAACGCCGCAGTCACGCACGCACGAATGGAGCGGCCACTCAGGCAGCCACCGCAGCCGTCTATCACGGCATCGCTCGATCACTCGCCAGCCGCTGGCGCCAATTCGCCGATGCTGTTGAAAGATCACACCATGATCCCTGTGAGCATGTGATTCACGGAATGCGGATTGCCGCCAAGCGGCTGCGCTATCTTGCTGAAGTGATGAACAAGCTGCATATCGCAGGCAGTATGGAAGCGCTCAACTGGTTGAAATCACTGCAGAGCACCATCGGAGTCTGGCACGACCTGGAGATTATGGAAAGGATGTTGCGTGACATCCTCAACCATCCTAAATCGTTTCACATAGAGCACCTGACTGCGGAGCATATCGAAAGTCTGATCCGCCACAACCATGAAACCAAGAAGGAATCGGCAGAACAGTTTTTTAAGACGACACGTAAATCGCGCGATTACCAGCAAGTAAGGCGCTGGGTCTCTGACTTTTTGACTTCGCACCGCACAAATATCGCACATCGTTGATCTAAGAAGAGGCACAAGCCCCGCGCCGTCCAATGCGTCGGAAATGAGAGGGGTACACTCTCAGTTTCCAGTCTTGTTCTCTTCATTTTTCTTTGCGTTGGAAGCCTTTTTTGCATTTCCGAACTCAACGTGCGGCCGGATGAACTCCTTTAGCAAATTGATTCCCAGATCACCCGCGAGATTCGCACTTCCCAAATAAAGGGCATTGGGCGTGTCCGAGTGTCTTGCCGGATACCAGGTGTTGGCAATAAATCCTGAACCATAGGCGCCAATCAAGCGAGACCAGCCAAAGCGACGGCCCTGGCCCTCTTTTTTCGGCACAAGCGTGTATGCGAACGCGTGACCAGTGCGCTTCAAAATTGCGCTTTTGGGATAAGTTGAAAGAGGATAACGCAGATCTTCATGATCAAATGCGGAAACGCCAAAGCTGATCGTGTTTTCCAGAGCAGCACTTCCGAAACCTGAGGCCAGCCTCTTGCCGAATCCTTCGCCGCCTTGCTTCCATTCAGAAGGATAGTTTCTCCATTGGCTCAAGCCGGCGCCTACTGCCGGCGTAAACAGCGCCCATGGAGAAAACGTTTGCGAACGATAGTCTTGAAAGCGCTCCTTTGCCGTCCGTGTAATTTGCACCTCGTTAATACTGGACTCGGGCGTTGTTCCAGGAGGCAAGGCTGCAACGACTTCAGCAGGAACTGGCGCTGAAGCTATTGGCCCGTCGGCACGTGCTACTTGCGCCACCGCTCCGGTGTGCATGCTCAGCAGGCTGGCAAAAGCAATAGTTGGGAATATCGCAAGGTATTTGAAACTTGGGCTGGATCTTTTCGTCGTTTGCATCATAACGGCTCTCCAATCAGTCTTTAAAAGCATTTGCGGCTCGCCTTCAGCGGTTTGAACACTCAGCCGTCAATGAAACAGCTCCCTGAAACGTTTATTGAACTCGGGAATGTCGTAGATTATGGCGAAGTGCACCAGGACGTGCTGGCTCTGCGGCGTCAACCCGAAGTGCGGCCCGATCTTGGCAGCCAGGCTTTCGCTCAATTTCCAAGACATCTCCGGCCCCAGGTAGTGTGGAGTGTGCTGTAAACCGAATGAATGGGCGTCACCAAGACCGCCGTAGAATTCCAATCCCGCAGTGAAGCTCTGGCGACAGAAAACACATGGCGACTCCTTCACTGTTGAGAGCGGCCTGCTGGTCCCAAGAGAATAGCCAAACTCCCAGGGATCGCCTGACAAATCCTTCGCTGCCATAAAATCTCCGGCGAAGTTCCAGCCTTTATGGTCGCGAGAAAGAATCAATTTGTTTTCGATCTCATGCTCATGAATGCGCCTTGCCGCATCGTTCGAAAAAGCAAAATCTTCTTCCGCGCCATGGCCTTCAATTTCCGCGATGCACTTGTCAGCAGCATTGGCATCTTCCCATCCGATGGAAAGCGCAAGGTTAATCCAATGATCGTAGGCGCCAGTTTGAATTTGTTCGTCCAGCTATACCCGGTAAAAACAGTGCTGTCATGAAATGTGGTTTGGCCGTCCAGTTGGACCTGGGTGGACCACCACTTTGTCATCCGGTACTCAAATTCCATCTGCGAGCCCAGAAAACCATTACCCTGCCCGGGTGCGCCGAGCACAGAGTAGTTGGCCAGGCCAAGAGCTCCGGCATCGGGCAGGTGATGATGGTCAGTCACAAAATATGGATCTTCTTGAGTTGTTGCCGTTTGGCATGTTGCCAGCACCAGCAGTGCCGCTATCAAGAGCCAACGCAGTAAAACCAACATGCTTGGTCTTCGCATGCCATCAATGCTTATACCGCTGACCGGGCGTTTTACCGCAGTTGGCTTCATTTTGTGCCTTCACAGCAGGCAGAAGCACAGAAAATGGATGCCAATAGCACTAAGCTTGTGACTAGTCGTCGCATACGGCGCTCCCCGTGGGCAACGTGATTACATCTCTCAGTACGTCTACGATCACATCTGCTTCTACATCACGAATGATGAGATCGCGATTCACAATCCTGTAATCCAGTTCGGCAGGGAGCTGGGGAATGTGAAGAAGTATTGTGGTCGGCATCGCGTTATAGTTCCACGTTTCCGGGTAGACATCATTCGCTGCCAACTTCTTTTCCACCACATCTGACACACATGCCAGAGACGCAAAAATGCCTTCTGAGTTCGCCTGATATGCGGATGCCAGGGCGCGAGTGAAGTAGGCCTTTACCTCCGGAGTAAAGATATCACCGTCATGGACGCTAGCGCGCAACTCACGAATGTGCTGGGCCATGCCGTGCTGTCGCTGCTGTATTTTTGCGATCGAATGCGTAGGTTTCATGTGCGCAAGGTTGAATTTCTCTTCCACTTGACGATGGACTTTTATATAGCTTTGCACTCGATCGTTGAAGATCTGCAACGCTTTGGCATCCGTTGCAGCGTCCGATTCCTGAGCTTTGTTTACGCTAGAGCCAAGGCTTGCCAGGACAATGACCATGGTCCAGGCAAGGAGAAGGATTTTCCGCATTAATCTCCTTCGTCTCATAATTGCTCTCCTGTATCTATCGATAAAACCGTTCCGTTATTTCAAAATAAAAATGCGGCAAATCAATTTGCGCCAGCCGCAGGCTTTTCAAGATTGACCAGCTCATTTATTTTTTGCCGCACGTTTTTCGTGTACCCTTCCACTTCGGCGGGCGAAAATCCGCCGGCCCGAAATGCATCGCTTATCTGTTCATCTGAAAGCTGCGCCAGGTAGCCGCCAATCCAGATAGCGTTCTCGCGGGGAATGCGCTTGAAATGCCAGAAGTCTACGTAGTCAAGGCCAGCATTCTTGATCAGGGGTAATAACTCGTAGTCGTGGAGTTTTCCTTTGGTGCGAAAGATGGTTTTACCAGCCTTACCAAAACTAGCTCCCACATCAGCGGCGATATACCGCTGTTCGACGCCGCCCACGTCATAGACGTGCTGTTGCACAGTCTTCAAATCCGTGTTGCAGATGAGTTCCATCATGATCTTGAGGCCGTCGAGCTCTTTGGTGCCAACAAATGGATTGTTGTCCCATGACCAGTCAGCGATCTGGTGTTCGTCCGTGCTATGGCGCTTTAGCCTCACACCGCTGATCTTGCCGTGGTTGATCAGCTCCTTGCCTCGGGTGAGAGGCATATCACCGTTAACGTTTAGCTCAGGCAGGTAGTAATCCTCATTAGTGAAATACCCCACAGCCCAGATCAGCCGGGTTGCGGCCGTCTCCGGTTTCGCTTCATTGCCCATCTTGACGCCCCAGCGAATACCGGATTCATCGCGAACATCGAACTTGGGGTTTACCCCATTGAGTTTTTCCTTGATGAATGAGAGCTTGCCGTTCGGCTGGTGGTCTGGGCCGCCTTGCCCGTAAAAAAGATCCCGCGCCTTGATATCGGCGGGTTCCCGCCACAGAACTGCGGGCGCGCTTCCCAGCTTCGGCTTTGGTTTTTTTTGGTTGCTCTTGCCGTCCTGCGCCGGCGAATTCAGTGCGCAGGCAAGAAGGATTACAAATAGCGCTCTTGTAACATTTCTTTTCTTATCCAACATGACTTTCTCCAATTCCGAGTTATCCGACCGCGCATGTAACTCCGCCCAGCAGCGGATTGGCTTCCGCCTCTTTCTGTTCGTCTTCTTTTTTGGATTGCAGGTGATAAAACTGAGCGTAGAGTCCATCGGCGGCCAATAATTCCTCATGACGGCCGCGCTCAACGATGACGCCATCGCGCAACACGAAGATGACGTCTGCTTTCTGAATGGTCGCCAACCTGTGCGCGACCATGATTGTGGTCCTGTTTTCCATGAGTCGCGCCAACCCTTCAAGAACCAGTTTTTCTGAAGCTGCATCGAGTCCCGTGGAAGGCTCGTCAAGGATCAGGATTGGGCTGTTGCCTATGATGGCGCGTGCAATGGCAATCCGCTGGCGCTGCCCGCCGGAAAGCGTGACGCCACGCTCCCCGATCATGGTGTTGTAACCCTCGGGCAGACGATCAATGAATTCATCAGCATTGGCCAGATGCGCGGCTTCCATAATTTCAGCGTGTGTGGCTTCCGGCTTGCCGTAAGCGATGTTCTGCCAGATAGGAGCGCGGAAAAGCAGCGTTTCCTGCAAGACGAGACTTATCTGCTGCCGCACGGTCTTACGCTGGTACCTGCGGACATCAACGCCGTCGATCTTGACCGCACCCGCCAGCGGATCATAAAAGCGAGGAATCAAGCTGATAAGTGTGCTTTTGCCCGAGCCTGTAGCGCCTACTATGGCTACTACTTGTCCGGGCAGGACATTCAGGCTTATGTCTTTCAAGACCTTTCGATCCGAAAGGTAGCCAAAATCCACGTGCTCCAGCTCAACAGCTCCCTTAAAGAGCGGCGCTACTTTCGCGCCCGGCAAATCGCGCACCTGAAGATCGATGGCGAGGAACTCCTTGATTCGCTCCCAACCGACCAATGCTTTCGAGTAGGTGTCCGACATTTTAGAGAGTTCCCGTATGGGCTTATACATTTTGCCGAGGTACAGGAAAAACACGACCAACACGCCGGGTGTCAACGCTCCGTTCAAGACCTGCCTTGATCCGAACCACAAAACCAGAGCGGTGCCGCAAGCGACAATGATTTCCACCGCCGGCGAGAGCTTCGCCTTAATGTTGCGGGCCTGCAGTGCCAGATCCACGCTTTCAATGCTTTCGTCTTCAAATCTCTTCTGTTCGTATTCTTCACGTCCAAAAGCCTTCACTATGCGGATGGAGGAAAGAACTTCCTGCACCGTTGAAACCATCTCTGCCTCTTTTTTGCGAAGAGCGCGTGACGCTTTTTTGATCCTTTTGGTGAACGTGTAAACAACCATGAACAACGCAGGGAGAACGGAAAGCGCGATCAACGTGAAACGCCAGTCGAGATAAAGCATGATTCCAATCATGCCGAAGAGCGTAAGCGCGTAATACAGAGCGTCGAGAATGCCGGAACTGACTGCACTCTGGATCGAGTCAATATCATTGGTAACCGTACTGATGACGTCTCCGGTCCTTTTATTGTCGTGGAAAGCCATGGAGAGCCGCTGAATGTGCCAGTAGAAAGTGCGCCGCAAGTCGTGCATTACCCGCTGGCCCACAGCCGTGATCGTCTGTTTCTCCACGTACGTGCCAATGGCTCCAATGGCCGCAATCAGGATGACAGTTAGTGCGGTGAACTTGAGAATTGCCAGACTATCCTGGCCGAACAGCACGCTGATGAAGCGAGAGAGCCAGTCAGGAGATTTCTTGGTGTGGAGAACGCTATCAAGTACAACCTTGAGCGGCCATGGCTCCAGAAGTCCAGCAAGAGTTTCAGCTCCTACCGCAGCCAGGCCAAGCAGCAGGCCTTTCAAATGTGGCTGCAAAAGGTGAGCCACTGTGAAATTCCTTGTAAGTTCGCGCTGACTCAATTCCTGATACCGATCTGCCATTGCGTATCTCGCTACAGTCTTGGTGATTCCTTTGTAGCTCAACCGTCATGGGGCTTCTGTGATGGCTGTCACGACCGCGCGGGGGGCTAGCCACTTAGCTTGCTATTGAACGCTGGATTTCGCTTCGATCTCGTCACTCGAGTACGTGACCGGGCGCACATCTGTAAGTGCCTGCCCATAAGTAATCTCGTATTGAAAGCTAAGGAAGATTGCCCTGGCACTGGGACAGCACGTCGGAAACAGGGCAATTCTCAAGGAGGAATAAAAATGAAATCATTAACATTCCGACGTTTAATTGTTTTATTGACATTTCTTGCTGTGACCGCATCCATTGCGTTTGCGGAAAAGCCGAACATCGCCAAGGTGCGCGTAAACGTTACCCCCAGCGAAGCTTATATTTTCCTCGATGGGCAGCCTTATACGCATCGCAGCCACACACTCAGGCTGGCCCCGGGCAACTACACCATTGGAGTTTACAACTATGGCTACGTGCCACAAGTTCAGAAGATCACACTAAAGCAGGGTGATAATCCAGAAATCAATGCAAGACTCGCAGTGGTTCCGGGAACAGTTACAGGACCGTGGGGACGCATCCAGATTGAAGGCAATGTCAACGATAAAGCAGCAGTATTCCTCAACGGCACCGGCCCAGAGTATTTTGTGGGCCATATCGATGAGATGAACAATAGTGTGCTGGCCAAGCAGCGGCTGATCGTTCCTGTGGGCACATACGAACTGATCGTCGTCAATCCTAAGGAAACGAAGCCATTTTTTACCGGCCAGGTTGAAGTGCGTGCAAATGAGCGCGTCATTGTTGACGTGGCTGCGCACGAGAACACCCGGACGTACCAACCCTGGGAAGGTGGAGAAAAACACGCGGCCTTTAAACGTTTTGAGGCAGGCACCGCCACAGCGACCATTGCCGTTGCTCCGGTGAAGGCGAACATCGCGCTTGACAAGAACCAGATCAGCTGCGGAGATCACGTTCGTCTAACCTGGAATTCTTTGGAAGCCGCCAACGTCTCAATCACTGCCAATGGCAAGCCTCTGCCTGAGTCGGCTCTTACCGGTGAGCAGAACCTGCAGCCGCTGGAAAACACCAAGTATGAGCTTCGCGCGACCGGACCTGGCGGGATCGTGACCTCCAGCACTACAGTGGACGTTAATACTGCGGTGAAGGCATCTTTGACGACTTCACCAAGCAATGTCACCTTTAACAAGGTAGGCGACAAGGTGGTCGAACAGGGGACTTCGGAACTCGCGTGGAGCGCCTCAAATGCTGACACTGTCCGTATTGATCCGATCGGCACAATGAATGGCGTCAACGGCAGAGAAGCACTCACGCTGGTTCCATCGCAGACCGGTCTTGGCACCGTGGATGAAACCAAGACCTACACAATCACGGCCACCAATATTTGCGGTGGTTCCGATACGAAGACAGCTACGGTGCACATCACTGGCGCTGTTGAACCGGAAGTAACGGCTGCGGTGAAGTTGCCTCAGACCGCCTCTCCGCTTCCCCTTCTTGGGCTATTGGGATTCGGTTCTGTGCTTACGGGCTTTGCACTTCGCCGCATTCGCAAGAGCCATTGAAGAATTAAAAGCCCAACCACCTCGGGCTTTTCCACGCCCACCGGCTCCAAGCTGGTGGGCGCTTTCTTTTGAGACGGAAGCGGGCACGAATGAGAGATTTTTGAGAACTCCAGCATTCTCTCGTTGAGTCACGGTTTATCTCTTGCGTGTTGCTTCTACAATAAACCTGCGCGGGGCGGGCCCTATGAATTGGAATGGATAGCACGTAACCAGTGTTAGCGATTGTGTGTCGCGCGGCTGGAGCACGCTGACATCATCCGGACCTGTAACCAGAATGCGGTCGACAACATAAACTTCTGAAGCTGTCGTCGTCTCAAGTTCGATTACATCGCCTTTGTTCATTCCCTTGAGGTTGCGAAAGAAGCCATCTCTATGTCCGGCAATGCCAATGTTCCCCATTTCTCCCGGGGCTGCGGTGCCGGCGATCTGTCCTACGCCGCGGTTCAAAGTGATGTCATCCGTACCCTTAAGGACTGGCACTTCCAACTGGATTTTGGGAATCCGCAAAATCGCAAGCGGCACTTCTCCAGCGCGAGGAACGCTGGGCGCAGTATTTCTCACGTGACTGTCTTCTGGTAGAGAGGGTTGGCCGTCGCTTGTGGTCCCAGTCTTATTCCGGTCTGCTGTCAATGCCGCGTCAACCTTGGATTCATTCCTTTCGTTTGTTGCCTCTTTTTTGGCGTGTTCAAAATTGTTCATCGCCACGCGTAACATCAGAGCGCGATGAACATAAGCGAAGACACAAATGGCAAGCAGAACCAGTCCGGCTGAGAAGAACAGACGCTCCCACAGTCGGGCTGTTTTTAGCGATCTTCGTGGCGCAACATTCCCTTCCGTCAGGTTGCCAGTGGATGTCCGCATTGCAAACCTCCATAAGTAACCTTAGAAGAACATCGGCGTAACAGCCGTGACATGGATCACTGTGCCCATGTCGGATTAGAGAAGGTTTACATGATGCCTTCAATTCAGTGCGTTTGCTGCGGATTGCCTTTTGTACCGCTTGCGAGTGTCGTATTGATGATTTCACAAGCTGGACATTGCAAATGACATGGAAAGCGCAATGAGAGGCGCGGATGCCGCAGTCAAACGGCGGGCGGACTTTACACTTGTCTGTTTTTGATGAAAATATTGAGGCGGCTTTCAAGAGGTAATTAAAGATGAGGAAATCTAAATCATTTGATTTCCCGTTCTTGCCGTGACGATGTTCATACAAGTGATGATCGGAAGGGCCTTCCGAAGAACTGCGGTCACCAAATATCACTAAAGGAATATATCCCCTCGGGTTTAGCAAGGTCGCCACCAGGCAAATTCATTCACAAAAAGGCCAGGCGGTATTAGCATTCAGTGATCCTGCTTTGCTCGTTCCGGTGGCCCCGAACCCATACTTGCTTGATAGTCCTGCCTGAGTAATCAAGGGCGCAAAATGCCAGTACGGATTCCGGAAAACCGGAATTGTTTAAAAATGTTTATATTCACCTAGTTCCTGCGAGATAATCTTGCCCGATATAAAGTTCCCGCGGTATGGGGGCAGCGATTTTTGCGCCTAGAGAGCAATTTTCGTTGCAGCTTGCTGGCTAAAGCGAGGGGATAGGGAGCTTTTCCAGGGGACTAACTTTTCCCTCAAAAACGGATAGTTCAAGAAATAGCACGGAGGCGGAAGTGCCTACAGTCGTCTCGTTTCAGCCAAGTCCTCAACAGTATCTGGTTGTCAGCCCTGACGGAAACAAGATTGAGATTCCCAAGGAGCTGTTCACCCTCTTGTGGGATTTCAGTAAAGGGAACAAGCAGACCGGTTCTGTAATCATGCAGTTCCGGAATGGGGGAGTTGCCGGACTGGAAGCGGTGATCAAGAAAACATATAAGTAATTAATCGAGAAGAAGGAGCATTACGTACTCTTTACTACTTATCAGGAAGTTAATGCGTCAAAGAAGTGGATGAGCCCTGATTTTTGTTTCCCGGATTTTCCGGAGCAGACAAGAAATTTGGCTCAGAGATGAAACCTCTCTGAGCCTTGTTTTTTGCCACGCTTTTCCGGAGAACTGAAAAAAGGTCAATCCAAACCAATCATTCCGCACAGGGCATAAAGCCCAGGAGTAAACGAAAATGAGACGGAACCCCCTTGCCGCCTGCATTTTGCAACTACCACGTAAATTCTTACGCCGCCCGCCTGGAGTAATCTCGCAAAGAAAACTGCACGCCTTTGCCTCGGATCTTCCATGTTGTCGCCAATCTGGTCGCCATGCACTCCGCTGTTACTGAGCACCCGCCTTGCGCGGAGGATTCGGTTGCTTAGTTTCGGTGAACCCTTTTGTGAAGACCAACCAGAGGTTCAGACAGACTTCGAGAACGAGGAGTGCAGGCTTTTATGTCCGATTCCAGAATCTACTATGCAGGCAGTGCTGCCCGATTCTCCACAAATGGTGACTCCGCGCACGATCAAAATTCTCTGGATACTACAAGACGATTGAAGGCCGAAGAGGAGCAGGAACCTGGTCCCGAGCCGGCCTACTTTGCGACGTCACCAAACGGAACAACACTACATATACCCAAGGAACTGTTCGTCGCGCTGTCTGATTTCATGCAGACGCGAAAATGTCCTGGTTCAATCACTATCCAGTTTCGCAAAGGCGAAATTGTATGCGTTGAGGCGGTAGCAAAGAAGACATACCGCCGTCCGTAAACCTGCTTGGCGGTTCGGCACTATCGAGCTGCTTAAGGCCCTGATTTTCGTTTGCCGAAGATCGTTCTCCGGCATGGACAGAAGATTCGGCCCAGAGAAGGAATATTCTCTGGGCCGTTTTGTTTTTATTGAAGCCTGGTGAAATGGCGCTGAAAATCGTCCTTTCGCGGGTATCGAAACCATGGATGTTACTTAACAGTATCTATTCGAGCGAGGGAAAGAAAATGGCGATGTCAAGACCTGCGTCGATCAATGTGTTCTCTGTGGCATTGGTTTCCGGCGTGCTTCATGGAGGCGCGGCAATGCTGTTTGTTCCAATCTTTTCATTCCTGTTGCTGTGCTGGAGCAATGCCCCGGCGCAGATCATACCTTCCGCAAGTGTTGATAAAGGTATGGTTCTTGCGGTTATCGCGCCAGCTCTTTGCGCTGCCTTCGGCTTCGTTGTCGGCGCTCTGGGGGCGCTCGCGCACAACGCATTGGCACAGAACCAGCACCGGCACACCGTTGAGATCAGTGAGCCGGCCCAGGTGCGCACGGCATCGCTCACCAATGTGGCGTAGCCCGCGACCTTGGGCCGGAAGGCACGGTTCAGCTATTCCCGGGCGAGCGCTTGTCTGCTCACCGTTTGTTCTATGCCGTGCGGCCGCGCACGTTTGCTGGACGCAGCTAAAGTGTTTCCGCGGATCGTGGGCACCATAAAGCCCATGGGAATGCTGGTGTCTCCCGTTCCCTGGCCTGGGTCCTTAGCAACTGAGAACTGCCAGGCCGTATCATGAGTTGTGCAATCATGCGCAAGGCCGCAGATGCCTGCTTTCAATCGGGCAATATATGTTTCACCAGCTTTCAGCATTACTGAGTTGGGGAAAAGGCCCCAGGCTCCGTCGCCTATCTGGTCAACCCACGCCGGCACTTGCACTCCGTGAGAATCGGTAAGCATGAAGCTGCGGTTGTCCACGCCACGAACTGGCTGGGAGAAGAAGACCTTGACCACGGTATCTTGATAGGCATTGCGCTCGCCCGCATTAGGGTAAGTAGCCACACGCAATGCGGCTTCATCGACCTGCGCGCCGCCCACTGAGATCACCCAGTTTCGCACCACCATAGGAACTGGAGGCGCACCTTCAACCACCGGAGGTTCGGTGGCAGGCTTGCGTCCATCACACAGGCCGCCAAGCACACACGGCTCCAGCACAAAATTGCCGTTGCTGTCCGCCATATTACCCAGGAAGTGCAGGGCCACTACCGCCTCTATTGATTGGTAGTAGACGGTCGCGCTCACGGCAACAGGGCCTTTGGTACCGGGCGGGATCACGACCGCATAACGATCAATCTTCTTCTCGAATTCAGGGCGTCCTCTGGGCTTGAAGCGCGTATCGCGCAGGAAGGAATCGTCGAACAGGTCACCATTGCCATCAGTATCTTTGAACTGTGGCAGCGCGCGTGAATTGTTCCGGTCAATGACGTGGCCGTCCTGGTCAATGGGCAGGCCTTTATTGTTGGTCATCAGGTTCAGCGGCGTGGCATAAGGCAAATCGAGCGTGGGACAGCCGTCACCGAGCGACGCTACTGCCTTGAACTGCATGGAATAGGGATCAGCGGAGCCGGCAGGGATCTTCCAATTGCAGCCAGGAAAATTGGGATCGATAACCTCTTCGGTTGTGAGGTTCCCAACACCGATAGAGACGCGCTTCCACACATTGTCCTGGATTGCCAGTTCCTTGCCGCTGGCCAGATCATAAGCATGGAGTGCTAGCCAGGCAGTGCGTCCTTCAGGAAATCCGGTAGGAAAGTCATGGCCGCTGCCGGTATTGGCAATGGTGATTGAAAGCGGCACAGAAGTATTGGCCGGCGCTGATGCGGGCCCGTGCAAATCCATGCTGAGCACGTGCCGCAAACGGTCCCAGGCAAGCCGGGCCTGCTGTGAGTACGCTCCCTTGCGCTCAACGTGTGTCCAAAAGCCGCGCGAATAGGGGCTTTTTTCGTCGGCAGAAGAGAAGCTGAACGCAGACAGCTCTGGATAGGGCGCGACATTTCCGCTCTGGTCCACGTCCTTTCCAATCAATCCAGGGACGTATGCGTTGCCGCCAACAAAATGATGTGTAAAGAAAGGATGCGGCGAACCGCCTTCGTTCGCTACCCGCTCCACTGGTGGCGGAAGCGGTTTTCCATCCTTATATAAGGTCTGGGCTGTTCCCGGCTGGCCATAGTCCTGTTGCATGTGGCAACTCTGGCAATCGCGCTTGAACTTGGGATCAAAGTTCGTGTTGCCCGGGCGGTCAGCATACACGCTGTTGGCCCATTCGGTGTAAGTCCGCTCGATGGGGAAACCGCCCACCCACTTCCCGATCGGATTCTTGATAGGCAGCGCGTTAGTCACGTCATGACACGCCGCGCACATCTCAGCGCGAAGGAACATTGCCTGGTGATAGCCCTTGTGTTTGGCCGGATCGATCTTCTGGTAGGCGATGTCCTGCCCGAAGATCTGACTGGTATACGCATCATTCTCTGCCGGAGGCAGGCTCGCCGCAAGCGGGCCAAACCGCTCTGGCGACCCGATGGCATGTGGTGAAAGGCGATAGGATCCGGCTCCAATGCTATAGCCCAGGTTTCTCTTCTCTTTGTCGGGCACATTGAAGGTGTCCTGCTGGCTTGGCGCCAGCAGCTCAGACCTTGGCTTGACTCCGGGCGCAGGCGTATAAGCGCTGGCGCTGCTCTGATAGTTATGGAACGGCGTGTCTCGCGTTTCCGCGTAGGTGTGGCAGACAGCGCAAATAATTCCGCTCTTGCCCGCGTCGGTGTTCCGATATTGCGCTGCCAGGGCCGAGAACGCGATGCCCGTACCGTTGTCCGATGTCGGATTAAAATTGGGATCGCCAGGAGCGTTCTCAAGGTTCGTGTGCGGATCGAAGTTCACGCTCTTGAGCGGAATATTGTCCACGTAATCCGTTGGCATATGGCAGCGCGAACAGAAGAAATCAAGCAACGATCCCGGACGCGACAACTTATATTTCTCCGTCCCGATATCGAAAGTGGAAGAGCACTCGTCTTTATTGGCAAATGGATTGTGGCTGGCCTTCGCAGTACCGTCCGGTGGTTCCGGAGTGTCACACTCGCCATTGGCCGATGTCGCGCGCGCCAGCGCAAGAAATGCGGCCCGCCAGACTGGATCGCGCCACGCATTCGACATCATTGAGCCGTTCCATTCGTCGAAGATTTTTTGATGGCAGGTCTGGCACTGCCCCGGACTGTCTTCCTGCTCCCAGTGATCGTGATAGGGCGGCGGAAACGCTTGCGCTTCCGCAACCACATATGGGGCGGCCTCCGGAAGCCGGTTCGGAAGGTCATTTAACCTGCGCTGGTCCGGTTGGTAGTAGATCAGCGCGCTTGTGGCAATTGTGGTGGCAAAGAGCGCTGCCAGTTTCAGCGACTTCCCGTTTCCGTTCATCATTGCTCGACTCCACGAAGTTCGCGCTGCTCCGGTTTCTGATGGATCGTGCCATGCAACCGCTCAAACGCCAGAATCGGGTCGTTCAATGGCACCAGTGATGCTTGGTTGAGGGTCCGCACAAATATAAGAAAGAGAAGCGCTATGCATCCCCCGGCGATGGCAATCTCAGCGAACCCTATTCTTGGGGATTGCCAGACAGATGGCATGACCAGCAAATAAAGGTCCAGCCAGTGACCGCACAGAAGCAGTACAGCAACCGTTTTAAGCACTTTGCCGGTACACTTTGCTCGAACTGAAATCAATACAAGAAAAGGAATGACCCAATTCACCAGGAGGTTGAGCGCAAACAGGTATAGCCAGGGGCCGGAGGTACGCGTGACGTAGTGGCTCACTTCTTCCGGAATATTTCCATACCAGATCAAAAGGTATTGGCACACCCATATATAGGCCCAGAAGGTGCTGAAGGCGAAAAGCATTTTGCCCAGATCATGAAGCTGATGATCGCTCACGGAGTCCTTCATGAAACCGTGCTCTTTTAAAAGAACAACTGCCAGCGTAATTGCGGCAATTCCCTGGACAAATGTCCCCGCAAAAATATAGACGGCATACATGGTGCTGAACCATCTCGGGTCCATGGAGATTAGCCAGTCATACGCCGCCAGTGTAAGAGTCAAAGCGAATACGGGGATGAACGCCACCGCATAGCGCGTCATCTTCTCATGCAAAACCAGTCCAAGTTCCGGGTGCATGTCTTGGTGAAAAGATGCGCGGCGAAAGAGCCGGGCAAACACCATCCAGGTAACAACAACAAAGACCATGCGCGTGAAGACCCACGACGGCTGCAGGTAGCGTAGCTTGCCCGCGATTGCCGGCTCAGCGGCCATTGCTCCCGGATTACTCCATGAATAGAGAACATGACGGCCAAAGAACAGCGCCAACATCAGCGCGGTGCCGAGCGGCAGGATGGGCAGAAATGCCTCGGGAACCCTGCGCAGGCTGGCTGACCAGCGCGCGCCCGTGGCCCGTTGCGTGGCCAGAAAAAACATGGCTGACACACCGGCAGAAGTAATGTAGAAGCCGCTGAGCAGGAGATTGGGCCATGTGCGTTGCGGTACGACTATCACACCATAGATTGCAGTGACTACCCCCACCGCGAGCAGTGACAGCGCCAAATTGCGGACGCGCCGGGGAACTTGAATCAATGCCGTCTGTGTCATTGGCCTCCTCCATTGCTGGTGGCGTGTGGCTGGTCTCCATGCCCCTGCAGCACCACGTGCACATAAGCGACGACTTTCCATCGCTCATCCGCACTCAGTTGGGACGCATACGTCGGCATCTTTCCTGTTCCAAGAGTAATCACGTGAAAAATCCGTCCCGGAGGAAACTGCATCAGACGATCAGAAAGATACGAAGGCGGAGGCGGTATCTTGCCGGAGATCGGTCCATCGCCCTTGCCCTGCTCGCCGTGACAGACGAGGCAGTAGGTTTGAAACAGTGCTTTGCCCTCTTCCAGTGTCTGCGATGTTGCGCGATATGGATTTTCCAATTCGCGTCCGGCGCGGGCCGCTTCCTCTTCCCCGGGACCGTAGTGGAAAGGACGAAAACCGCGCGGGATGGTTCCAGCTACCGGTCGCTGGAGCGTGAGTCCATCCCGCGTTATGGAGTTTGGAGCGTAAGCCTTATAGGCCGGGCCGCGCGCCATGTCCGGCATGTACTCAAAAGCGCGACGATCTGATGTAGCGCCACAACCGGAGAGCCCGAAGGCAATGGCCAGCACCGCCGTAATATGAAACGAAAGCCTCACGATTGCACCTCTTTTTCCCGGATCCGGTCAGCGCCGCTCTCCTCCAGAACCTGCCATGCGCGACGGACGTCAAATCCGTCTCCACGCTGGCGCAGCACGAGCGCGAATGTATCGTTGGTCACGCCATCGGCGAAAAGCAGCTCCTTTTTGCCGGGATAAAGCTGGGCGCGCAGAAAGAGCGCGGCGACGGTCGCCAGCCCAGAGATCAGTACTGTGAGTTCGAAGCAAATTGGCACAAAGGCCAATGTGGAGTTGTCCGGCTTGCCGCCGACGTTGAGCGGCCAGTCGAGCACGGTAGTGTAAAACTGGAACGTGAGGGCCAGCGCGAGAGCACAACATCCCACAATAAATGTGACCCACGGCAGCCGCGAGCGTCGCACTCCCATGGCGTGATCGAGACCGTGAATGGGATACGGAGCAAAAACGTCATAGATGCGAAAGTTCTCAGCGGTTGCCGCACGAACCGCGCCGAGAAGGGTGTCAGCGTCAGAGAAGGTTGCAATCAGGAACCCGCTAGGCATTGACGGCCACCTCCTCCTGGTCATCGCTGCTCAGGGCCATCTTGTGGGCCCCATGACCGACTACACCTTTGATTTCCCACATCGCGATCATCGGCAGCAACCGGATAAACAGAAGGAAGCAGGTAAAGAACAAGCCGAAACTTCCGACAAGAATGCCGACATCGAAGATCGTTGGATAAAACATTCCCCAGCCTGAAGGCAGGAACGCGCGATGCAGCGAGACCACGATGATCACGAAGCGCTCAAACCACATACCCACGTTGACCAGGATCGATACGACAAACAGGAAGGCCACGCTCGTTCGCGCTTTTTTGATCCAGAGCAATTGCGGCGTGACTACGTTGCAAAGGACCATCAGGTAAAAGCACCAGGCGTAAGGTCCCGTGGCGCGATTGATGAAGTGATAGCGCTCATACAGATTGCCGCCGTACCACGCGCTGAAAAATTCAGTGAGGTATGCGTAGCTGACGATCATTCCGGTGAGCATGGTCACCTTGGCCATCTTGTCCAGGTGGCGCAGCGTGATGTAGCGCTGCAGATTCATGGTGGAGCGGGTAATGATCAGGAGCGTGAGCACCATGCCAAAGCCGGAGTAGATAGCGCCGGCGACGAAATAGGGTGGAAAAATTGTCGTGTGCCAGCCCGGCAGGACAGAAGTGGCGAAATCCATGCTGACGATGGAATGTACAGAGAGCACCAGCGGCGTCGCGAGGCCGGCCAGCACCAGGCTGACAATCTCATATCGCGACCACGTGCGGTGTGAGCCGTTCCATCCCAGACTTAAAAGCCGGAAAGCAAACTTTTTGACTCCGCCGGTTGCGCGGTCCCGCAGTGTGGCAAGATCTGGAATCATCCCCAAATACCAGAAGACCAGCGAGATCGTGAGGTAAGTGCTGATGGCAAAAACGTCCCACACCAGCGGCGAACGAAAGTTCACCCACAGCGGCCCGCGCTGATTGGGAAAATACGGAAAGATAAAGAACGCGTCCCACGGCCGCCCCATGTGGATGGCGGGAAACAGACCGGCGCACATCACGGCAAAGATGGTCATTGCTTCAGCTGAGCGATTGATGGATGTTCGCCATTGCTGGCGGAACAGAAGCAGAATGGCTGAGATCAGCGTTCCCGCATGTCCAATGCCCACCCAGAAAACAAAATTCGTGATGTCAAAGGCCCAGCCCACGCTGTTGTTCAATCCCCATATCCCAATGCCCTTGGCAAACAGGTAAGACACCATGCCCCCAAGGTTGAGCAGCGCGGCAAACGCAATGGCGAAGCAAATCCACCAGCCTTTTCCCGGGCGAGCTTCCATGGGCTTCGCGATGTCGTCCGTAATCTGCTGCAAAGTCGGATTGCCGTCAACCCAGATGGGCGGCGCAAGCACCTGGGCGTTCGGATCGGCCGTGGTCGCCGGCGCCTTTCCGTTGACTGTGATTATGCTTGTGCTCATCGGGGCTCCTTACGCGGTCTCCAGGGGATTACGGACTTTTTTCAAGTACCCTATGTTTGGCCGCGTTCCCACATCGTCCAGCACGCGGTAATTGCGCCGGCTCCGTTGCATTTGGGAAACTCGGCTGTTCGGATCTTTAAGATCGCCGAATACGATTGCCTGAGTCGGGCAGGCCTGCTGGCACGCGGTCTGTATCTCGCCATCGGCCAGTTCGCGCTTACCCTGCAGCGCAATATTTTTGGCAAGCTGGATTCGCTGTACGCACATGCTGCATTTTTCCATCACGCCGCGCGAGCGCACCGCGACATCCGGGTTCAGGACCATGCGCCCGAGCGGGCTCTCCATGTTGAAATCGAATTGCGGATTTTCCGTGTAGTTGTACCAATTGAAGCGGCGCACCTTGTACGGGCAATTGTTTGCACAATAGCGCGTGCCGATGCAGCGGTTATAAACCTGCTGGTTGAGCCCCTCAGAGCTGGTGCTGGTGGCCAGCACCGGACACACCGTCTCGCATGGCGCGTTCTGGCAATGCTGGCACATCATCGGTTGGTGAATGCTCTGGGGATTGTCTTCTGTCCCGCTGTAATAGCGGTCAATGCGGATCCAGTGCATGATGCGGGTGCGTTCGATCTGGTCTTTGCCGACCACGGGAACGTTGTTTTCCGCCTGGCACGCAACCACGCACGCGGAACAGCCTGTGCATGAATTCATGTCAATGGCCATGCCCCAGGAATGCTCTCCCTGGAGACGTTCTGCCCAGAGCGTTGGTTGCGCCTCTGTTTCTGCGGCCTCCGCGTCTTTGTGCAGTTCGTCAAGCGATGTCTCCAACACAATGGGGCGGCCTTCCATGGAAAAGTGCGTCTGTGTGCTGGCCAGCTTTTCCGTGCGTCCAGTTTTTTCTAGCTGAACATTTGTTGCGCTATAGAGGCGGTGGCCGCTCTGGGTGCTGACCAGGTGATAAGCATTCACGCCAACGTTCTGGCCTGCGCGTCCAACCTGCCACCGTCCGTAGCCCATTGCCACCGAAATTGTGCGCGGTTCCTGGCCCGGCTGGATGAATACAGGAAGGTCTATTTGTCCCATTTCAGTCTTCAACCGCACAACGTCGCCGTCTTTTAAATTGAGCTTCGTTGCCATTGCGGGCGCAACAGCAGCATAGTTGCCCCATGTTGTCTTGGTGATGGGATCGGGAAGCTCCTGAAGCCACGGGTTATTGGCGTGGCGGCCATCGCGCAAGGCCACGCTTTCATACAGGTGAAGTTCGTAATGATCGTCAGGAGTCGCAGCCTGGGTTCGCTTTTGGCCAGCCAGAATCGACTCAACCGCAGCCTTGGTATCCCTGTGGAACTTGAGCGCCACAGCGGCGGTGGTGGCAGGAATAGCTACAACACCATCCTGCAGTGAGCGTTCCCAGAAACTTTGGAAGTCCTGTATGTTTCGCTGCCGGGGGAAGATGCTTTTTTGCCAGAATTCGCGAAGATACGTGTAATAGTCCGGCTGCTCACGCCCAAGCCATTTGAGCAAACTTTCCTGTGCTGCACGCGTTCCAAAGAGCGGCGCAATCAGCGGCTGGGCCAGGCTGATATGCGACTCCACCGGCTCGGCATCTCCCCAGGCTTCAAGGAAATGGTGGTCAGGGCATACAGCGTGCGCATGCGAACTGGTTTCGTCGCGACGATCAGAGAAGGAAACCGAAAGAGCAACTTTTTCCAGGCCGCTGAGGAATCGCTCAGGCTGGTGATAGTCATAAGCCGGGTTCACTCCGAGCATAAAGAGACCGTGGACCTCTTCCCGATTCATTTTCTCGACCAACGCCGCCATTGCCGCGTCGTCCCCGCGGCGCTGCAAGGAAGGCCGCGCCAGGTCGATGGTCTTGCCAACATTGCCCAGGGCGATGTTCAGCGCATTCACTGCAAGTTGCACCGCCATTTCGTTCGTACCGGCAACAACCAGCGATTCGCCGCGATGCTTCCAGAGTTCTGCGGCAACAGCGTCAAGCTTCCTGGAATCGAGGGGACCTCGTTCCTGTCTGATTTCGGAAAGGCCGGCCTTGTGCGCAACGCGCCGCAGCAGCGCAACCGCAACAGCACCGATTTGCGAAGGTGCAACGGCGATTCGGAGATCGGCGTTACTGCCGGTCACTGACATGCCCGATCCAAACTGAATATGGAGAGACGGTGCGCCTTCAGGCTTGCGATTCGCGGCGTACTGACGAGCAAACTCAACTGGAGAGAGCCACGTGCCCAGAAAATCGGCCTCCAGACCAACGATGACACGGGCTTTGTCAAAGGCGTAGTGCGGCACAACCGCCCGGCCGAACGATTGCTCGTTGGCGGCGCGCATGGCGCTTAAGGAGATAGCATCGTACTCAACATGACGGAAGTTGGGATAATGCACTCGCCACTCGTCGATGATCGCGCGCGTTGAAGGGCTTGTGATGGTCCCTGAGAGCAGCACGATTTCGCGCTTGCTGGCCTCCGCGTCTCGTAAGGATTTCGTGATGCGTGAGTCGATTTCTTCCCATTGGGCCAACGCACCGTGCCATAGCGGACCGCGCAAGCGCTCGTCATCATAGAGGGAGAGCACCGTGGCTTGGCCGGTGGCGCACGTTCCGCCACCAAAGATCTGTGACTCAGCATTGCCCTCAATCTTGATCGGGCGTCCGTCGCGCTGCTTCACCAGCAAACTGCATGAAGAAGCGCAGCCGCGGCATGTTGTGGCATACCAGTTGGAAACGCCGGGAACAATTTGGTCCGACCCCACGAGCAGAGGAATGGCATTTTGCACTGGCGCGCGGCATCCAGAGAGTCCCGCCGCGGCGAGCGTGAAGCCCATAAGCGCAAGGAAATCACGGCGCGTAGTTGCGGGCGGCTGGGCAGAGGCGGAAGGCAATCCGCCGGGAAACTCGCCGGTTAGGCGCGGACCCTGGTGAAGCTCTTCCATGCTTTTCCAGTAATCAATGGGCCTGGGCTCGCCGATCTGCACAAGTCCAGCTTTCGGGCCCTTGCAGTGGTGGCGGTCTCCATGCGCTTGTTCTGAGTGACTCATGAATTCTCCCAGCTCTTCTTGCTCTAGTAGTGACAGCTTGCACAGTCCAACCCTGCCACCGGCTTCTGCTTTTTTGTAAGACTGAGCGCAGCGCGTGCAAAATCCCCGGTGGGCATCTTTGCGTGCTCGCGATGGCACTGGAGACACCATCCCATGGTCAGGGGCTTAACCTGTTCGATCCGCTGCATTGTTTCAACCGGCCCGTGGCAGCTTTGGCACGCCACTCCGGAAACGACATGCTGGCTGTGATTGAAATAAACAAAGTCGGGTAGGTTATGGACCTTTACCCATTGAATGGGGCGTTGCTGCTGCACCGCTTCTTTCAGCTTTTCGATCTCGACGGTCTGCTTCTCCAGGATCGTGTGGCAGTTCATGCAGACACTGGCGGGCGGGATTCCGGCGTGACGGCTCGTCCGTGCGGCGGAGTGGCAATAGAGACAGGGAATTTTGTTGTCACCGGCATGCACTTTGTGGGGAAAGGCGATGGGCTGCTCCGGAGAGTATCCCTGATGAATGCCGATGCGCGAGAGCTGGTATGCTCCGGCGCCGCCCGCAACGACCATAGCCACGATCCCCATCAATACCAATTGCAATCGCATGGATCTCTAGTCCTCCTCCGGCCAGAGCCAGGGCGCGGGATTGTGCCTGCGTAACCAGCGCTCTGCGGCATGAACTGCGGCGGAAACAGGACGGCCCAGTAGCGCCAGAACAGAGTGCAGCGCAAAAACGAAGAACGCTGCCAGGCGAGTGAGAGGCAAGACCGCGAGCATGGCGAACGCGGAGAACACATGCAACCGAACAAAAAATGGCATCTGCGTTGCCAGTCCCGGCGCCGGTCTGCCCCGCAAAATTGAGGCCACATACGGGGTAAGAACTAGTGCGCCCCACGACGATCCCCAGCGATACAGCACCGCCATAAGCACACCGGAAGCGATGGCAACAAACAACAGGGCAAGAAAGACCGTGTCCGACAATTCAGTGATAACGGATCGATTGCCGTGGGAAACTTGTCTCCAAGTCACTCTGGCCCAGCCGGCCAGAGCAGCGAGCCCGGCGGCGCAAGCGATAGCTTCGAACAGGTAAAGCCGCACGGGATTGTTGTTCCACGCAAGCACTGACTGCGGAAGCAGGAGCACGACCGCGTGCATGATGAGCAGCAGAGCCACGCCGGCGCGCCACACATTTGCGCCGCTAAACACGCTCCATGCCTCGGACATCTCAATTCTGACGGCGTCCATGCGCTTCCGTTCCAGCAGATAGCGCACCGCCAGCCCCACCGCAAGCAGTGAAAGAGCGATATAAGGGCATCCAGCAAAAAGAAAATTCACTCTCACGGGGCTTTTCCTTTCTGCGTATCGCCCAGCCCGGCTCGAACGCTATGGCCCGAGCTTCCATCCGCATTTGCGGAGCGTGAGCGCTCTTCTCTTGTCTCCGTCTTGGTCCTCTGCTGCAGTGCCGCTTGACGCAGGAAAACCTTCAGCGAGAAAGATTCTTTCGCTGTCAGGTAATGTGTCTCTGGAGTTCCGGCGCTCCACTGAAAACAAGGATGGCGGAGGAACTCAGTGAGAGCGCGGTCCTGATATTTGAAGTATGTTTTGCTCAGGTCGGGTCCCAGACTCCCGCCCCAGGCTGCGCCCTGGATGGAATGACAAGTCGCGCAAGCCTGTACGCCGTATTTCAAACCCTTGCGGCCGGAAAATAAGTCGCGGCCATTTTCAGCATCTGCCGCGGTGCCAAGTTCTGCGCTGCGCTCATCCGCGGGTTTGAAGTCAGGGCCGCCGATGGCAACGTAATCGAGAATGTCATTGATCTGCTTTTCTGAAAGGTCGGTCCAGTCCGGCATGCGCTGCTGTTTGAACTGCGCGAACAAGTCCGTTGCCGTGCGATCGCCAGATTTGATCACGACGGACGAGGCATGGATGAACTTGATCAGCCAATCGCGTTTGCGCCGCTCCGTCACGCCTTTCAGGTCAGGGCCAACCTTGATTCCCTTGCCATAGGTGTGGCACGCAGTGCAACGCTTGTTAAAAGTCGCTGCAGCCTCGGAAGAGAATTTCAACGCGGTATTATCCGGATCATCCTCAGCCCAGGATGTCTGCACTCCGACCGCTATGAGGAGAGCAAGAACAAGAAACCGACGCAGACCATCAACAGAACGACAAGCTACCGATCCCATGATAACTACGCCTCCTTTTCTCAAGTCTTGCTTGCCGTCCCGCTTCTCATTCCCTGCAATGCTCCAGGTCGTGTTTGTCCCTTCCAAAAGAAAAAGGCCTGAAGAGATGAACTCTTCAGGCCAAATATCCTGCCCGCTCCGGGTTTTCCGGGAGACAAAAATCGGGGCCTGCGCTTTTTAACTAGCTGTTCTAATTCACCTTTCAGGCGAGCTTCTAAAATGCTAAAAGCACCTTTAAGGAAGTGTGACCGGGGCCCCCACGACCCCCAGGCCAACACTTTTGCTGTTACACAACCGTTCAAGCCTGCCACGCAACCGCTCTTACACCCAAAAAATGAAAATGGCCCAGAGACGAAACGCCTCTGAGCCAAATCTTTGGTCGGGCCGATCAACTATCGGAACGAAAAATCAGGGCTCGCTAAACTATGAACAAAAGGTTTATATCTAAAAATCCAAGGTATGTCAATTACTCCTTATTATACCGAGTACTTTGCTGGGCGCGCGGCTCCGCTGCGCGAATAGCCGACCCTCAACCGCCAAAAGATTGTAGCTAGTGGGAGCCACAGGAATCCCCCAGAATTCCTCCAATGTTGAATGCAAGGAACAAATCATTCATGGTCAATCAAATAGAAGCGAGCGGATTCAACAAATTTCATCATCTGCCGGGAAGTGACTCTTAATCAGTAGACCTCAACACTTTTCAGCAAGTTCCAACAGCATTCTAATGCGCTCAGCAAGATCCCACATCAAAAATCCTCACGAAACAGCATGAGTCTACAATATTAAGGGATAGCGACCAACTGATGTGTTTTGGATTCCAGACCGGACTCCCAAGCAACTGATGTGATTTGTTGATGTCCAGTTGCTGGCCCGCCATGCTGGTTGGGGAGCCGAATGGATACAAGAAAGATCATCCACAGCGAAAGGGATTGAGTTGTTCTGCATTTTTCAAGATGTTTGTTTCCGGACATTGATGAAAATGAGTCGTTCCCTTGTCCGGGAAGCCCGGCGATAGCCGACATTCTGCAACTTATGGGTGCATTGCCATGTATGGTATTGATTCCAATTTTTATGCAGCGGAAACGATCTTGGAATTATCGATCCGTACATTTGGAGAGTGGGATATGTCGATTGTTGTGAAAAGACGTGCCAATTGCAAAGTCTGTTTTGCTGGACGCTATTTGCCTGATCTGAATCCCATCGAGTCGTACTGGTCGGAGGCAAAACAGAAATTACAAGTCTGAAAACCCGCACTGTCTAGGCTCTGGAACAGGGGCGACTGAAGTGTGGCTTCCATCTTATCCGCTGATGCCCTGGGCTGATTCCGGCATTGCGGCTACGGATACAGCACAACTTAAAATGGTTTAAATTCTCTGCTTTACTTTTCTGCCCGCGAGCGTCTGGACGACACCCTCGCTTGAAAACAACGTGCTCTATATACCATTTTTACATGGATGCCTAAACAGGACGGCAATAGGATGCCGCTCTGCCTGCATCAACTGAACATTAAGAGTAGGACAGCCGACAGCAGTGCAGCCATTCCGGACGCGATAACCAACATGATCATTGCCATACGCATTCGCCGCCGAGTGGGCGAAATATTGAGCGGTGCTAGCGCAACCTCGGCAATTATTATCTGACATATCAGTAAGCCCACTGTCAGCGTTGTACCGATCCAGCCCCAGCGAATGGCCGCTTTCGACGCAGTCAGAATCTGTTTCTGGAGCTGATCTATGGCTTGCTCCTTTGCTACGAAAAACTCCTCTCCCGTCTGGATCTTTGCAGCAAGTCTCTTCGTTATTATGTAGTCTGTATATTCGCGCGCAAGATCCACCTGTTTCAATTGAACCTGCTGCTGATACGAACTAATCTTGCCGTCGACAAAACCGTGGAAGAGTGCAAGTATCGCCGCACACGCTGCAACTATAGCCAAAAGTCGTTCGTTGGTCATTCGGAATGGCCTGTCTGTTGATTATCCTGGAGATAAAACACCATGATGCCGACAACAAAATCGTTTGAATCATCCACAATAAGTGCCAACTGGGAAAGGGGGTATTTAATCAACCTGCAATTCATTTTCAATGGGTCACTTTTGCGGAGTGCTCGCGCACCATAAAGGCTCTCGAAGTCCTGCTGCGGGCTGCCCACTCCCAAGGAATTCGGCACTTTGAATTCACTAGAGTCCGTGCTCACATGCGTTACATGACCTTCCTGATTGAAGATTACATATAGCGTCTTTCCGTGACTGCGGTCATACCGCCAAGTCTCTCCATGCTCAGAATTCTTCTTTTGCGCTGGCTTGCCTAGTATATTTTCGACCTGCTTGATAGTCATGCTCAGCTGAACTTGCCCTAACGATGAGAGCATGATCGGGGCATTTGCTCGCAAGGCGCTAACATTTGCATCTTTCAGCAACTCATGTGAGTCGGCAACAATTGTTCCAGCCTGTTCCACTAGCATCAAAGCGGGACTCGGCCGGTCTCCCTGATATCCCGTAAACAAGACGATAACGATAGCAAATACTGAGAGATTAGATTTCCTGATCATAATGTAGCTACCTCGTATGTCCGAATACTGCGAAAGCGCCCCAATTCCGAATCGGTTCATGCCGCTCAATAGCGTTGATCTGTGCAATTTGAAGCGACTTCGCAAGGTCGCCTGACCTCTCGAAGTTCGGATAAAAGTCAGCAACCAAATCCGCAGTTTGTTCGTCGGGCACCTCCCATTTGCTGGCTACGACGGCTGATGCACCCGCAACGAACCATCCTTGTGCTAATCCAGAAACGCCTTCCTCATACAACTTGCCGTTGCTGCTTGAGCAGGACGACAAAAAGACTATCGGCGCCGCGTCAAGACGAAGACGGCGTGAAAGCAGATCGGCCATAGTTATTTCTGCCTTGACGTCGCCTTCGGACAGAATCATCGCAGAAAGCAGCGGATTTGTCGCATTGATGACTGAATGTGTCGCAACGTGAATTAGAGAGCTCTCACGGGCTACGTCAACAAACCGTTGCTGATCCATCTCTTTGCCAGGCATCACGACGATATTCCAGCCGGGAAACGCCTGTCGCACGCTTTCGGCTTCACGAGCGGAATTGGGGAGCGGCTTCAAGAGACGCGTCACAGGTGAATGAACTACAAGAAGACGCTTCCGAGGACTCCGCCTCTGGGCTATTGCGGCCGAATCCCGCACCGAGCCGGCATAGAGAATGGCGGCATCTTGAATCAAATATCGGCCTGAACTCGCTTGTCTCAGTGCTGCAAACGGCAGTTGGTACAGCGGGCCATCTGGAATTATCAGTAGCTCCTGGCCTTTGGGTGCGACATTCCAAATAGGTTCGACGAGCAGATCATAAAATCGTTGTAAACCATCAAAAGCGACGCCCCTTTGTGCGGGCCGATCTGATCCTAATTCAAGTAGCGCATCCATCGTCTGGCCTATTGCCCTACGCAAAGCTTCCTGACCCACTGGAACAGTAAAATATGATAAACGGGCATCTGGGGAGAGGATGAAAATCCCGGTCCGATCCGAAAACACTACATACTGAACGATCCATCGTTTTTCCTGGCGAGCCCCAGCGCTGAGAGTTGCCAAGCTGAAGTCCGGCGTTTGCCAGTTTTGGTCATTTGAATTGGCACGCTGGTTGATGATTTGCTGCAGCGCCGTTGTGTGTTTTACGCCGTTCAGCATGCGAAAAGCATCTACGTGTTCATTAAGGTCAATATGGAAACGCACTCCCTCACGGTAGACCTCGTGGGCCGCATCCGTGATACCGAGGCGATCAACATCCTGAGGCGTCAGGCGATAGAGGTCCGAGATCACGGAGAGCGAGGCAGCGAGATAAGCTTTGGCTAAGCGGGTATTGCCGGTTCGGCGCTCGATTTGGAAATCATTTAAGAAGATACGGATAAGCTGCCTATATCGATAGTAAAACGCTGATTGGATCCAGCCCATCCCTCCCGTCCCGCGACCACTTGTGTAAAACGCTAGAGCATTGTACGCTCGGGCTTGGACATCATGGCCAAGCTCGGTCTCGATCTTGGCCATCCAAGTAAGAGTATCGGTATAGGCAATCTCTGAATAAGGATGCGACAAGTGATTCAAAACCGAGAGCGCATTCAATAAATGTCCTTTAGCACCTGAAAGGTCCTGCCGCTGATATGCGATGCGTGCCAAGCCAAAATGACCCAAAGCGGAATTAGTAAGATTGACAAAATCGTTAAGCGTCGAGGATTCATCTTCATCGCTATTTGGCACAGGGGTTGCGATCGCGGCAAGGTAAGCTTGCTCGGCTGGGTCAAAATAGCCAACACGTTCATATGCCTCAAGTAAATTCAGGATAGGAAAGTCCTGGTCCTCTTGAGTGTTCTGAAGCGAGGTGACCACATCGTAGTACCTGCCATAGTTAAAATTAATGATTTGGCGTCCAAAATCGATGACCGGCTGCAACACCGGGTCTTTTAAATCTTCGGCTCTTTTTATGAGCTGGGCTGCTTCATCGAAATTCTCATTTCGCAAGAACTCAGTCAACATTCCGATGATCGTGCCCTCACCTAGGTTTGATAAAGGTGCGTTGCTTTGAATTTGCTGACTGCTGATCAGATCGAACATTGAGGCCGGCCTGCGCGAGAGCATAAATCCAGGGACATTGTTGCCACGAGGCTGCCCGGCTTCTAACATCTGTATCAACAATCCAGGGTCATCGGTATCGATTACCTTGGGGGGGAAGCGAAATGGTGTATATATGACGCGTCCCACTCGGAGGGTCAGCAGCGCATTCTCCAGAGCACGGACTTCGGGATGTACAACGGCAGCTTGTTTGTTCGTTGCTTCCGTGTACTCGGCAGCGAAGAGACTCGTCGAGAAATCCCCAGGCAAGTCAGTAAACTCGTCGGCAGTCACATTCCGGTCATACAGCAATGCCTTCAAACGGAGGAATGATTCTTCAGTGTGCTCGTTCTGCAGCAGGGAACGGAACAGACGCATGACCGTCTGGGACGGTAGTGATTTGGGAATATTGGGCCTGCGGGCCGATGGTGGCAGGAATCCCATTACCGCAGCCGTGACCACTGAGGGATTCTGACGATATTGTATCTCGTATCTCTTAAGGTGGTAGTTGATGATCCGCAGATTCCAGGCTAACCCGCTGTCATTGGGATTGAGGACAGCTGCCTTTTTCATAAGATCACCGGCAGATCGGACCTCTGCCGCCGCGAATTGTACTAAAGCCGCTGAGCAGTACTGCGCCGCCTTCGAATCACCATCCAAAACATAGAAGGGCACCAATTCAAACTGCTTTTTCTCGGGGCTCCAAGCATAGATTTCATAACTAAAATCAATGATTCCAGCGGCAAAGTCTTGGACGTAATGATCAGAGTGATCATCTATAAATTCGGGCATGCCATCACCGTCTAGGTCTTCTGCCACCACAGGTTCTAAAGTCTGCCACTCATGCCCATGAGAGGTAACATCACCTGACGCCGTTAAGACGAACATTGTGGAATCGGCATGGTGGGGTCCGGTATACGTCACGCGCTCAATAATGAGCGCCTTGCGCTTAAACCGATCAATGAATCGCCACTGTGGGATTTTTTCACCTTTTGGATCAAATAGATGCCAGTTTGCGATCGGCGCACGGTGAGGTAATCCGGAAATGAATAGGATTCGCCCGTGATCCTTGCTGTAAACCACTGCGACTACGACTTTGCGCCCCTCAAATGCCTGAAATGTCGCAAAAAACCGTACGTCCATGAGCGGATAGGAGGATTTTTGATGAACCCTCAGAATGGCGTTGCGAATTGCTGCCAAGTCGGCCTTGCTCGCACGAGAGGAGAAGATGCGCTCTGCGGCAGCCCTGATGTCCGCAAGCCTACAGGCGAAAACCAAATCTCCCGCGTTAGGCAGCGAAGGGTCACGGCGAATGGCATCGCGCAAAAGGCGCAGTCCACCTGTGATGTCACCCGCCTGGCAATTAGCCCTGCCTAAAAAGGCATAGACAAGAGGCTCGTTAAACCCAGCATCTGAAGCAGACTTAAATCGCTGTATTGCTTTTGCCGCATATTTAAGCCTTTGCACTGCGTCCAAGCCCTCGCCGCCGATAGTCACAAGCACGCCGAGAACAAAATCCGATGGACCGGAGGCCCCATGGCTCTTCAGGAAAGACTTTGACTGCTCGTCTAATTCGGGCGACCTTATTAACGGTGAACAGCTGGCAAAAAGGTACCATCCCCAACTTGAGCGCGGATGCTGATCAAGGAACTTAACGATAATGGGAAAAGCGCCATCGCCATTGCCCTCCTCCTGGCATAGTTGCCTGCCATGTTCAAGGTCGGGGTCTTTGCGATCCGCAAGCGGCCCGTCAGGTTGTTGCGATTGGACGCCAGCACGGGAAAGGTTGGCTGCTTTAGCGGTACCCTTAGCGTTGATGGGGCGGGATGATCCAGGGGAGTCTATCTCAAGAATCGTATTTAAGGATTGCCCTTCGGCATTTAGCTTTGCAGCTATAAGAAGTAAACCACTCAGGAAAGTCAGAATCGTTGTTGACATTGCCATTTTTGCAGTTGAGCCTGGTAGCTAAAAGCCCAAAATCATCGGAGAGGCGGACATTCAGACCATCTAAAAAGTAGTGATAAATTAAGGCAAAACATATCAAAGTCTCTGTAATAATTTTGCAATGACGCTTCCTGTCCACCCTGTCCACAAAATGCGGAAATTAGTCCTACTGGGCAGACAGGGCGGGAACAGAGGAAAAAGGCGGAAATCAGAGAATTCCTTGTATTCATGTGTATTTGAGGCCATGTTCTTTGAGAATCAGAGTTCGCAAAAAAGGAGGATAGTCGAATCCATCCCTTTCCGCAGATTGTTTGTTCCCTTGGGAGTTCCATACTTGAATGGGCTAAGAGCCGCAGTTCTTGAAGAACGCCCTCCAGACACTTACAAATGCAAGAGGAGCCGGCGGATTTGGTGGAACCCGTCAGTAACTACGCATAGAACATTAAGAAATACTAACCTTAAGGAATTATTTATCATTTCGGGAATACGGTACCGCCCTAGGGTAATAATATCCTTGACATCTGTCTTTCATCTGATGAAATATTCATAGATTATGTAACGACGTGAATGATTCTAATAAATACTAGGGCTTTATGTGATACAAAAACGAGAGGAAGGCGACGATGCCCCCTAAACCCCAACGCCCCGTCCCAGGAAACCTACCATTAGATTTAGATACAATTGCGAGTGTCGCGATCAAACCTGTTTTCGATCTTTCACACTTACAGGATCCCTCAGGAATCAAGCGTGTCAGGGGGCGCTTGCCGGGAGAGGCAAGCATTGTAGAATTGGGGCTGTCCGCGGGTGCGACCGCTCTGTTGACACCTTCAGCATCACAGCTCACAAAAGACGATCTGACCGAACTTAATGAAGATCCTGCAGGGACGATCGCAAGGCTGCGCCTAACAGTCGATGATGTTAACTCGATTCGAACCGCTTTTAGCACCCCATTGTTTTTAGGCGGAATCGGCGGCAATGTTCGAGCGGGATTTGGGGTCAGTAGTCTTAGTGTTTCATGTTGCTGCTGTACACCATGCTGTTGCGCAGTAGCAGCGATCGAGCCAATAGACAAGATTGTCTGGTAGCAGTGCGGGCGTGATTGTAGCTCCCAAATGATCCGCCGAAACGTTCAACCGAGTGTGTCTGCTCCTCAATTAATTTCCATACTTTTCTAGAATCAGTTATGAGAGTGCTACTCATATGGCCTAACTCGCGGAATGAGATTCTCGGCTGGGGGGACTTAGGTGCGATTGCGGAGCCTCTCGCGCTTGAATATTTAGCGGCAGGCGCGCGGCTTGACGGTCATGACGTGAGGCTTTTAGATCTCCGCCTGCATGGCAGTGGTTTGAAGGGAGTTATCAACGAGTTCGCACCGGACGTTGTGGGAGTAACCGCCTTTTCAATGCATGTCCGTACCGCGTTGTCAATCTGCAATGAAGTGAAGCGGCTACGGCCGCAATGCTGGACGATTGTTGGTGGCCACCATGCTTCGCTACTTCCGGAAGACTTCTTCGAGCCACAGGTGGATTTTGTAGTATGTGGAGAAGGCGTGCAGCCCTTGAGGGCATTGCTCGGTGCACTCGAAAGTAATAATCCTTGTACGAGTTTAACCGGGGTATGGATGGGGGTGCAGGGAAAGTTCACGTTTGGAGGGAGCCCGAAGTCCTTCAGCATTGACCTCCTCCCTTTTCCAGATCGATCAGTAACTGCTTCCGATAGAGCAACATATTTCATAGACTGGATGAAACCTGTGGCGCTAATCCGCAGCACTGTAGGTTGTCCATTCCGGTGCACCTTTTGCTCATTGTGGAGCATCATGGGGGGCAGATACTACGTCCGGGATTGTTCCCGAGTTATTGACGAGTTGAAGACAATTGACGAAGATTGGGTCTTCCTAGTCGATGACGAGGCGTTCATCAATGGTCGGCGGATGCTGCAACTGGCTAAGACTATTCGCGAGGCGAAAATTCACAAACGCTTTTTCTGCTATGCCCGAATTGACAGTGTGGTTCGTGAGTACGAAGCACTCTGCGCGTGGCGAGAGATTGGGCTTGAAAGATTGTTTATAGGTATAGATGCAATCTCTCAGGGTGAGCTCGAACAATACAATAAGAACTGTCGTATCGTTCAGATCGAGGCTGGTCTCGATATTGCAAAAAAGCTTGGCATCGAAGTGTTCGCCCAGTTCGTCATTAATCCCGATTATACCCACCGCAGCTTTCAGCAGCTCATTCGCTTTATTGAACACCACAAAATTCGATATCCATCGTTTACTGTGCTTACCCCACTTCCAGGGACACAGCTTTTGAACACCTTTAATCATGTTACGGAATGGCAGCCTAACGGTCGACCCAACTGGGATCTTTTTGATTGCCAGAATGCGGTGACTAAGACGTATTTACCGAAAGATGAGTTTAGGCGAACATATCGAAATCTCTATCACGTTTTTAAAGGCAGTTACGCTCAGTATCGTGAGCATCCGCATCTGATTAACGAGGAATCCCCGAGGGTCTGACAGCGAACTCGGCTTCTGAAACAACGTGCCGATTGACAGCGGTTTCTGGCCCACTTGGAAGGCACAATCTTATGGAGTTGAAACTCAAAGAGCAAGCGCTCAAAGCACTCTCTGTCCAGGTGATCGAGATTGACAGTGGAGTAATCCTCAAACGTGGGGTCTTGGAAACTCGAATCGCTGGTGATCGAGCGAAGGACGTTATCGAAATTGTGCTGACGGCGGCGAACTCTGGCTCGACTCGCGAGAAGATCGTCGGGTTCTTTGCTGCAGCAGATCGCCCCGCCGTGAATGATCTGATTGATCGCTTAATCGATCGGGGAATTCTCTTGCGAGCCGATGAGGAACTGGAGACCCCTCAAAAATCCCGGGAGAGTAGTCTTGAAGTATTTTACTGGAACTTTGGCCAGCGCGCCGAACATGCTACTGCCCGGCTAAATGAACGCCGAATTGCGATTCTTGGCGTGAATCATATTTCGCAGCAACTAGCTGTGTCTTTGGCGGCGACTGGAGTCGACAATGTGGAAATCATTGACTTCCATTTGCTGCGTAATCTTCGTCTTTTCCGGGATGATGGAAGCCTGGATTCGAGTCAATGGACCGTGAAGGCTCCTTTGACTTATCAGAGCTGGGGAGAAAACATCGAGATGGGAGGGTTGGACTGCCTCGTCGCGACGTCAGACTTTGGAGGCCTGCATTGGATGCGGTCGTGGAACGAGTTTTGCGTTGCTAAGAAGTTCCATTTCCTGCCAGTAGTCTTACAGAATCTTATCGGTTATGTTGGGCCCTTGGTTGTTCCGGGCGAGACGGCATGCTTTGAGTGTCTTCGCATGCGTCAAAACTCGCACTTGATGGATCCAGAAGTACAACGCATCGCCGAAGTGGCGGCTTTTGATGGACAGTTGATCGTTGGATGTCATCCGTCGATGGCTTGGATCCTTGGCGATATCGCTGCGATGGAGCTTGCCAAGTTTTACGGCGGCGGGTTGCCTTTTCGACGCGTTGGCACACTGATCGAAGTGAATCTCCTCCAGCCGTCTCTGACTTCGCACAAGGTTCTCAAGGTGCCGCGATGCTCCATCTGCAGTGTCCTCAAGAGCCAAAGCTCCGCCACAGCAAGTAGGTCCACCTTTCTTCCAGGTAACAGGATTGGACAATGAAACGCTCCGTGCCAGGGTTGCGACGACTTGCCGATGCGATTGAAGACGTTGTCGACCCAAGCGTCGGGATCGTCCACCTTTTGGAAGAAGTGCGGCGTGAGCCTGGCTCCCCGGCTTTTTTCCATTATGCTGGTCAAGCATGTAACACAGAAGCATTTAGCTGCCAGAGGAACTTCAGCACCACCGGCGGAGCAGCGAGCGACCCCGAGCGAGCCATGGCTAAAGCAATAGGCGAGGCAGTGGAGCGTTATTGTGCGGCCCTATATCACATGGAAGACCTACCGCTCGTTGCCAGTGAGTCAGCTCTATTTCCCCACGTAGCACCTGAAGAATTTGCTCTATACAGCAAGGAGCAATATGTGCAATCCGGTTTTCCATGGGTTCCCTTCACGGCTGCGACTCCGGTACGGTGGACATCGGCTGTCGACTTGACAACCGGCCAAGATTGTTACGTTCCTGCAGCAATGGTTTTCGTACCCTATGCATTCTATCGTGGCAGCGGGGATAGCCCTATCACCCAGCCAATTTCAACTGGACTTGCATGCCACTGTAGCCCCAGTGAGGCGGCGTTATCGGGGGTTTGTGAAGTTATTGAAAGGGATGCCTTCACAATTACGTGGCAGGCTAAACTCGGGATGCCGCAGATCCGCGTTGAAACACTGAGTGATGCTGGCTACGATCTAGTGCAGCGATTCGAGTGTACGGGCAGTTCAGTTGTGCTCTTGAACATCACTATGGAACATCGAATTCCGACGATCCTTTCCATCCTGCGCAGTTCATCGCCCGAGGAGCCAGCCCTGGTATTCGCAGCAGCAGCAGCACTCGATCCCGAGCGGGCAGTCTGTAATGCGCTCGAGGAATTGGCTCACACTCGACGCTATAGCAAACAGATCAAATCTTTGATGCAGCGACTTGTACCAGAAGCGGATTTTACCAATGTTGTGGACCAGCTCGACCACTTGAATATGTACTGCGACCATGCCAATCTACAGCTAGCAGACTTTATCTTTGCCTCGCCACAACGAATTGATTTCAACATGGTTGACAATTTTTCGACAGGCGACAGCGAAAAAGATCTCGAAACCGTTATCAGCAGAGTGCAGTCCGTTGGACACCGTATCCTAGTTTCGGATCTCACTACTCCTGATGTGCGCGACGTTGGTCTAACGGTGGTTCGAGCACTAATTCCAGGCTTTCATCCACTGTTCATGGGACATCGAATCCGCGCATTGGGCGGATCGCGTCTCTCGGAAGTTCCGCAGAAACTCTGCCATCCAAGGTTGCCCCCATCGGGTGACAATCCCGCACCCCACCCATATCCATAAAGAGGAGAGTCAGCGATGCCTGACAAATGGACTGAACTCTGTTTTCACAATGAGAGCGAAGACTACACGTGGGAGCTTTTTCACGAAAACTCCAAGACGTCCCGATATGATCCCCAGAAACCTACGAAGGAAATATTAGCGCGGATGTCCGAATTATGGGAATCACTTCCGTTTGATGGTTATCCTTCAATCTTGTTGCCGCAAAACTTAGCGCCGCTAAATCTTACGTTGGGAGATGCAATTCTTAGCCGCGCCACGGCCCGCAGTATTAGGCCAGTCCAATTGGTACTTGCGCAGGTCGCAACCATCCTTCACCACGCATACGGGATCACTCGCGACAATAAAGGAACTGTTTTTCCACGCCCATTTCGCTCTGTACCGTCAGGTGGCGGACTCTACCCATTAGAGATTTTCTTTCACAGTTCTCATATCGAGGGATTGAAACCAGGCGTGTATCACTTCAACCCAGTGCAAAATCGCCTACGCATGCTACGCGAAGGCGATTGTGCGCGGGAACTCGCCGATGCTCTTGTTCAGCCCCAACTTGCGATGGACGTGTCACTTTTCTTTTTCATCACAGCAGTTTTCGAGCGCTCTATCTTTAAGTACGGTGATCGCGGTTATCGCTTCACTTTATTAGAAGCAGGACATGTCGCACAAAACATGAACTTGGTGGCGAACGCGCTCGGTCTGGGCTGCGTCAACGTCGGAGGCTATTTTGATCGTGAGGTCGACGTTTTGTTGAATTTGGACGGAATTACGCATTCGACCGTATACATCATTGGAGTTGGACAGAACGACCCGGATGGACATTCACTGAAAGGATTGCATTGAACGCTCAATGTCAATCCCCTGCACCAGTGCACGATCCTGGTAACTTGGTTTTGCAGGGGATTCGTACGCCTACTTTAAACGATTTGGTGGCAACCATCGAGACTCATTGCGTCGACGATCTGTGGGCCGTTGCGGATCTGAGTCTTGGTGCTTGGAAGAGTTATTCCGTTGCCTGTGAATTCGCGTCACAGTTGGGACTGGCGCATTCCCAGGAGACTGTGATGCCGGCGCTCGATTCAGACTCGAGAAATTCTATGCCATCATATGCTGACATCATTGGCCAAGGAATAGACGCCGAAGCGTCCGGCAACCGCTCGATCTTGAAAGCGGTAAGACTTGCCAGACAATGTGTTACCGCTATGACGGCTAAAAGTCCATTCACCTTCATAGTGCTGGTGCCGCGTTTTGGAATGTCGTGGGAACCCGAGGACGTGGCTTTTATTAACTTATTGGTGCGCGAGCTACAGGGCAATGGTAGGGTTCTCCTTATTACCACTGAGTCATTCGATCCACCGATACCTGATGGATGGAGAGTGGAATGGCACACGCCACCGGTGCTATCCTCAGCTGCGATTCCCGACAGTCTGTTGGGACTAGTTCCCGGAGTAGTGGCGCCCACAGTGCTTGCCGCGATTTCCGGAGAGAATTCCACCGCGACAACAATGACACTGCTCTTGAGAGACGGGTCGCGGCTAGTTGCGCCGGAGTGCCGCCGATCACCCTTAACTGTGCCGCGGCTCGATTATGATCGGTTCGCCACATTGGTCCAGCAGTTCGGTTACCTGGAAGCGTACGCGCAGTGCTTCGGAAACAACATATACGTGGAGCCCTCATTTCTGTGCTCCCAGGCATGGCAGTGCTTCGCGGAAGGAGGTACGGGAATTGCTCTAAGGCTACTGGATCGTGCGGCAGAATGTGCCGCTACACCAACTCAATGGGCTTCAATAAAATCCCAAGCCCAGGGAATGAGGATTGCTTGTTGGCGCTTCCTCGATGTGGCGAAAGAAGTCGACCCCTCTCCATCGGTTCCAACAGCTCTGCACACCTTCCTTTTGAAGGCGAAGGGATGGGGCTTGGCTATGAGCGACGATGTGACACAAGCAGAAACTTACCTGGTTCGGGCCCGCGCACTTTGGGTGCCGAAGAGCGGGGATCGAGAGTACTTCTATCTGTTGAATGTCTCGGCATTGTGTCGTTTTAAGTCCGGTGATTTTCAGGGTGCTTTAAAACTGGAAAAGGAGATTGAGGAAGGCACCCACATGTTTTCGAGGCCGGACTGGCGCTTGGTGTATGTGAATTCAATCAATCAAGCGCGACTCTATCGTCAACTTGGAGATCTAGATGCGGCCGAGAGGTATTACGACAAAGCGTTCGCTACAACATTGGGGACCCGATCCGAGAGTGACGCGATCTACAGCAATGTTTGCCGTGCATGGCTTGAAGGACAGAGAGGTCGATTTGATGCCGCTTTTCTTTGTTGGGTTCGTGCTGCTTTGCATTGGGTTTCAAGTCTTACCCCGGAGGCCGTGAATTTGCGGGTTATCCGGTCAATTCTCGGCTATCATGTGTCCAGCTTCGGCATAGATCTAGTCGAACAAGTATCGTCAGCACTCCTTCAACAATTGATGGCTGGCGAGCATGCGGTTGGCGCAGTGCTGCTTGACTCTAGCATTGATGTCGAGAGGTGTCCGTATTTCATTCGTCACGAAGAACTAGAGCAAAGAGTCTACAATGCGATCGTTGGTGGCCGGGGTTGGAGCGTACTGCTCACAACAGCCGCCTTGCCTAAGGAGCGGTATTGGGGCAGCTGTCATCAGAACCTCCGCACTTGGCTCTGGCGATGGATCCAAATGCAAGGCGCAAGTTTCGAAGACGAAACCGCTGTAGTGGTTGATGATTGTTGTGGTCGGGAGGTCGCCACCAACGCCGCTGAGCTTCTCCAAACTTGCATTCGTACCGGAACTAAGAGGATGCATTTTGAGAGCTCGATGGTCGAGTTAACCACAGATCTTCAGCAGGCGCTCACACGAGCCGCCGTCGTAACATTGGGGCCCGCAATTGACTGCACGGAACCCTGGGGAGCCCTAAAGTCGGTCACTTTCAAGCGATTCTTGCCGCGACGGGTGCTATCGGCAGAGGAATACTGCATTGTCGAGTTAGCGGAAAATTGTCTTACGATTGAGGAACTCACGAATGAGTGCGGCAGGATGATGTCTCCGGCACGCGCAGTGGAACTGCTGCGATGTTTGGAGCACTCAAGGATTGTGTTGATCAAGCTATCGGAGGGAGCATGCACTACGGCTGGCATCAGATTGCATTTGAACGCGACATCGGTGAACAGCTAACGCCCATTGCCACGAAATTGCCCTTAATTGCGCTTCGTACCCGCAAGGGCATTCGTGTATTTGACGCGATCTGTCCGCACCGGGGTGCCCACCTTGGGTTTGGTGGGTGCGCTGATGGCAATGTGATCGTCTGTCCATTCCACGGTCGACGAGTCGGTTTGGGAGTGGAATGCGAAACCGGATATCGCGTCAAGGAATACAAAACTCTTACGATTGGGGGAATGATTTTTATCTGCTTATCCGAGCAACATGACCATGGTTTCCAAACGATGATGCGGGAAATCGATCTGGATCACTTCTTCGTGGCTGGTTTTTCGATGGCAGCCCGTGTGCCCGCGGAGCTAGTAGTAGAAAACGGTTTCGACAGCACTCATTTCGGGCCGGTCCACAAAATCCGCAATGAGCCGGAATTCACATTGCTTCCCAGCCGACATGGCGAATTCGGTATCCAGGGAACGTTTCTTCTTCCTTCCTCCCCGTGGCATCAGAGCCTGCAGGAGCATCAGTTGGTGGCTGTCCCCTACATGGCTCTTGCTTACAGCCCGGGCATTGTCCTTTCGCGGATGGGTGGAGAGCATCCATACTGGGTGATCACGACGGCGACACCACTGACCGATAAGGAATGCACGATTCGTCTGTCGATCGCAGTACCGGCGTCTGCTGACGGCACTCCTCCTAGCGAGGACGGATGTGCATATTTGCTCCGGCAGAGCCGGGCAGGTCTCGAGAAGGATTTGGTGATATGGGAGAATATGCGTTCCGATTGGCCTTCGCATTTTGCCAAAGAAGATGTGGGAGTAATCGAGTTTCGAAAATACCTGCAACATATGAGTGGGTCTGCATGTGAATGAAGCCCCTGTTATGTTAGACGAAGATGGTATAGCCATACACTCTAGTGCGGGAGACGGCGACCGCGTGTTATGGCTCCACGGCTATACACTAGACTCGCGAATTTGGACCGACATGTGGAGCCAATTGCCAGGATGGCACCACCTAGGTGTTGACCTACCAGGGCACGGCGCCTCTAGACCACTTGATCCCGCCGAAACCCTTCCACGTATGGCGCGTAGCCTCGCACGCCTTGCGGCGAAGTACGAGGTGAATCACGTGGTAGGGCTCTCTTTCGGGGGAATGGTTGCACTTCAGTTGGCGATCGAATCATCTCGGCCTCTCGCGTCGCTCATTCTGGGTTCCCCAGCACTCGGCGGCGGACCGCAGGATCCGCATGCACAAACCCGCCATGTGGAATTGATCCGCCTTTACAGGGAGCGCGGTTCTGGCCCTTGGCTGAGGGAGCTGTGGATGCAGTGGCCCCCGGATATCTTTAAAGGAGTCGCGGCCGATCCACGGCTATGGAAGCGGCTCTGCGGGATAGTGGATGACCACGGGTGGTTAGAACTTGAGAATTTGCAAATGGGCAATCTGGTCAGCTACCCGCAACGCGCGGCTCAACTCAGGCAGATCAGCGCAGCTACATTGGTGCTCGTCGGCGAGCACGACATGCTTGCCTTTAAGCGGAGCGCCGAGCTAATCCGACGGGCTATTCCTCGATGCAAAAGAATATACGTACCAGCGGTCGGTCATCTATGTTTGCTGGAAGCTACGACGCTGCTTCACTCTGTGATTCGCTCGCACTTTTCTCAGGCTACGCTTCCATAACAGCCCGAGATATTTTGTCGTGCTGCTATGCGAACATTGCAGCACAGGATGTGCCATTGGATATGTTGTTTTCGAATCAGTGAGTAGTTGGATATGTTGTTTTCGAATCAGTGAGTAGTTAGGCCACCATCCACTGTCAAAATCTGAGCGCTTATAAAATCCGAATCAGACGACGCGAGGAAGATAAGCGGACCCACGAGATCATCTGGACGTAGCTTCCGCTTGATACATTGATGATTGATAATTGCGTCCATGCGATTTTGCGACATCGGATCAAGTACGATATCCGGAATCACGGCTCCGGGAGCAATAGTGTTTACAGTAATACCGTACATACCCATCTCCCTAGCGAGTGATCGCGTGAAGCCAATGATGCCAGACTTCGCTGCCGTGTAATGAACCATTCCCGGTAGTCCAACCCAAATCAGGTCGCTTGCGACGTTAATGATTTTTCCTCCGCCCTGATGTTTCATGGACGGCAGCACCGCCTTCGAACAAAGGAAAATGCTGTCAAGATTGATAGCTAGGACTTGACGCCAAGCTTCATAACTGATGTCTTGAAACGCGACATGAGGATAAACTCCTACATTGTTCAAAAGCACATCAATCCGTCCAAAAATCTCGACGGTTTTATCTGCCATAATCTGCGTGTCCAATTCCGAGATTACATCAACGCGTAAAGCCGCTGCTCTAAAACTACCAGCCCCCTCATTCAGCTTCTTTGCGAACGACTCCGCGCCATCCAAATCAAGATCAGCAATCATGAGTCGGGCTCCTTCACGAAGAAGTCCCTCACTGTAAGATCGGCCTATCCCGTTAGCGCCCCCTGTGATGATGACTACCTTGTCTTTGAGTCGCACGATTTACCTTTCGTAAAACCTAGAATAGTAGCCCAGAATATCGCAGCCTTCGCTCAGAAGTATACACACTATTGTGCATATGTTGCCGTCTCTCGCCAAAATTGAAAACTGCACGCCTTGCGGAGCAGGGGCTCAGAACTTCGCCGCGAGCCTCGCTTGTGGCGACCATGTCCACATGTTCAGGCACTCGGATGTTGAGTGCATGGAAGTTGGCCAAGCGCTGTTGGGGTTCCTAATCGCCTTTCTATGGCAGTTGGGATCACAAAAAAATGTAGTTACTTAGAGCAAGAAACACCTCAAAGGTCCAACATCTTCCATGCGCCACAGTCTAAGTTTTTCAACATCAATCAAATGCGAACCAAAGAATCAAGCAAAAACCAATGCATGCGCAGATGTGACTCTTAATCAGTAGACTTCAACACATTTCAACAGGTTCCAACAGCGCTCTAAGGCAATCAACACAATCCATATCAAAAGCCCGCATGAAACAACATGATTCCACAGCTGTGAGAGATATCGACCAACTGATGTGGTTCAGGTATTTCCCAGATGAACTGCGGATATTAAAGTCTGTGCTTTCAATAAACTTAAGCTTAGCCCTAAGAAGCACACTGGTTTTCGATATACCAAGTGATTGTGTGGTTTATTTAGCAACGTTCCGCGACAGGTGCGTATCGAACCAATTCAAAATACGTTGAGAATAATCGAGTTGATTGGAGTAGCTCCAACTGCCTTCCCAGTGATCTTCTCCTTCATACAACGCCAGAACAGTCTCGTTGCCAAGGCGCCGCAACCCGACGAATATTTCTCCAGATAAATAGGGAGGAACTGTTTCGTCTGCTCCCCCGTGAATGAGAAGTAACGGAGTCTGGACTTTGTCCAAGAAGAAAAACGGCGAATTATCAATGTAACGTTGCCGATATTGCCAGGGTGTTCCACCCATGAGTCCTTGTCCCTCTTCACACCACCCCACCCCGAAGCTGTCACCCGTGGGGGATAAATGTCCGTACATTCCGATTAAGTTTCCAGCAGAGGCACTCGCAACCGCAGCTTTGAAGATTGTGCTTTGGGTAATCAGTGCCAGCACAGAGTAGCCGCCGTAGCTGTGGCCCATGATCCCGATTCGTTCAGGGTCCAGCATGTCCAACTCTCGTAGACGGGCAATTCCGGGCATGATTGTGTGCGCGAGATCAGCTGCCGGCGAATGCCCAGCGAGGGGAGCGTCCGGGAAAAAGACTGCATATCCCCTTGTGGCAAAGAGCTGCATGTTTTCCACTCCACTTCCAACTAATCCAAACCGGTTAATTCGTGGAGAACCATTCGATCCGCCATATACCCACACAATAACAGGGAAGCGTTCGCCAGGTCTTTGCGCAGGTGGAAGAAGGAGAGCGCCATGTAATGGACTTCCCTTGTCGTCCTTATAATCTATGACGACTGCCGTACCGAACCGATGTCCTTCAAACTGCTGATTGATGATGGTGACGCGCTCATTATTTTCAAAGTGAGTTCTCGTAACGAAAAGGTCTCGGGAATGTTGGGCATCCTCCGCTCCATAAACGATGACCCGTGTGTCTGGCGTGGAAGTCATGTCGTACAATCCTTCTGTGGATCGCCCATACCAACGTGCATCTTCAAGTAGCTTATGAGCTCTGCCAGTGACAAGATCGATGCTGTAAAAGCCCCTCAGCTTCGATTGCGGATCGTAGGTGCGCACAATGATCGATCCTGCCTCAGTCAGCGCAATCCTGCCCGGACCTGAACCAACAAATTCGGTGATCTGATAGCCGGGCAGGGATGCAATCCGATGGGCTTGCATTTTATTAGTTGAAATTTCCCAGATATCCTGGCTCGAGATGAGGAATACAGACGTGCTTGAGCCATTCCAAGCAGGCGATCTGTAGTCATGGGCAAAATTGGCTGGGCCGTCTATGATCGGTTTGATAATTTTGCTATCGGAAATTCTGATGAACCGGCATTCGCCGTCCGTTAACTGACTGGTTGATTGTGCGGCTGCAATATAACTCAGCCATCGCCCGTCTGGTGACCAGCTCACATTTATGCCGTACGGCATTGCAAGATCCTGAGCCAGTACGCGAGTTTGTAAGGTTTTGACCGAGATAAGAACTAAGTCGTAAAGGACCACTTGCGATCCCTGTCGCCGCTCGCCTTTAAGAATGCTGGCGGCAATAAATGCCCCATCCGGTGACAGCCAATAGCCGCGTATTTTCTCTTTGTGCAATAGGCGGTTGATGTGGCCACTCCGCACGTGAACCAATGCGAGATCGGCGAGCTCTTCATTGGTCCAGGCATTGCTAGGGGCTGCAACGCCGATGGACGACGGTTGCGATACAAAGACTTTGGCCGTAACGCCAGGAGCTCGATCCGCGTTCGCTGAATCCTTTTTGCCACTCAGTAAGGACGCGGCTTCACTGATACTCATTTTTTCCGGCAGCAACTTGGCCAATATTTGAGTTCCATCTGAACTCCATTGTGGGGTCTCAAAACCAAAAAATGAGCGGGTGGTTGCAGCAGAAACGACATGGGACTGGTTTTCTACCTTGTTCCAAATCCATAATTGCGCAGTCCCATTTTGATCAGAATAAAAAGCCAGTTGTTTTCCGTCGGGCGACCAGACGGGCGCCCAGCTGCTGCTTTGATCAGAGGTCAATTGTCGAGCCTGCTTGTTTTCCATATCCGTCAACCAGATAGAGCCATAGGCCCATTCCGTTGGAACTCCGCCGGGAGTGAATTCGACCGATCCGGAAAGCTTTGCTATGAGACGGCGTTTCGGATTCGAGAGCGTGTATGCCAGCCATTTGCCGTCCGGCGAAAGTGCAAGGGGCTCTCTATCTGCAAATTCTTTCGCCGATAACGCTTCGTTGATTCCAAGCGGTTTGGAATCGGTGCTAAAGCCGCGAACCGGGGGAAATATCAGAATGAGGGAAAACATAACTGCTGTCTGTATTCTCATTAGGTTGTCTCGCTGAGAATGATTTCAACACTCAGGAAATGCTAGCGATTTGAAAAGACCCGCGCAAGCAAGTTGCCCCTTGCCGCTATGTGCTGGGAACTTGAAACCCGCTATTCCATACGCAAGGCGGTCAAGGGGTCAATTTTGGCGGCTCGCCGAGCGGGTATATACGCCGCTCCAATGGCAGTTGTGGAGAGAATCAGCCCAGTGAGCCAATAACTTATGGGATCGAAAGGCGACAAGCCCAACAGTAGTCCGCTGACGAATCGGGATAAAAAAGCAGCTGCCGCCAAACCAACTCCGACGGCAATCGGCAAAATGGTGAGCACGCCCCGCAGGACGCTACCTACTATGTCCATTTTGGATGCGCCCAATGCCAGACGAATTCCGATATCTCGGGTCTGAAGGAGAACTGTGTAAGAAAACAGGCCGTAGATCCCTATTACAGCCAATGTGAGCGCAAGGCCCCCAAAGAATTTTCCCAGCAATGCGGCCATTCGTTCTTGCACGAGGGACTTTTGAATTGAATCAGCAAGGGTTTCCATGCGAAAGGGATATTCGTGGCCCAAGGATTGAACAGTTTTGGATAAATCATTTCCCATCGCCCGCGGGTCGCCTGAGACGCGAATCTCCAATATGGGGCGGCCCATGGACTGTGTTTCCTGAAAAAATGGGACGTACACGGTCGCTGGACTATTCGCTCGAATGTTCCAAAGGTTGGCATCATCTGCAATCGCGACCACCTCGACATCCTGACGTTCAGGTTGGTCACCGATTCGTATCTTGTGACCGATTGGATCAGTAGATTGAAATAACCGTTCTGCCAGGCTTTTGCTAATGATGGCAATTCGGGGAGCGTGGTCATCGTCGTGCAGACTGAAATCGCGGCCGCGAAGCAACGGGATTTGCATTGTTTCAAAAAAGCGCGGCGTAACCATGCAGAAATCAACCTGGACTTCACCTGACAATGCCTGATCTTTAGAGGCAGCGGTTTCTCGCCATTCATAACCGAGAGGCTGCGGATTCGACAGGCTGGCAGACAGAACACCAGTATGATGGGAGATCGTATCGAGCAAGTCTCGATAATAGCTGGCAAATGCAAGTCCGCGATAACCGCCCGGCTTTGGAGTAAGCCAGCTTACGACGACCCCATGAGTAGCGAAACCTGGATTCCTTGAAGCAAGTGAACTAAGGCCGCGTGTTAATAATGTCGCTCCCACGAGCAACATGACGGCTAAACTCACTTGCATCCCAGTCAGTACCCGTCCAAGGCCGAGATTGGACGTTCCACGGAGTCCGGCCTCGTGCTTTTTCCGGATTACTTCTGCCGGTCGTTGTCGTGCAATACTCCATGCAGGGACAATGCTGAAACCAAGGCCTGTAGCAACTCCCATGATCGCTGCGAACGAGAAAATCGTGAGATCGGGTGATAGGTCCAGCGACAATGGCAAATTGCCTGTCCATACAAAATGCGCAAGCAGGGGGCTTATCCAATAAGCAAGAATCACCCCGCCCACTGCTCCAAACAGCGAGACGATAATCCCTTCAGTAAGCAGATACAGGACAATGGATATTGGTTGAGCGCCCAAAGCGATCCTCATGCCGATTTCATATCTGCGGCCGACTACCCGCGTCAACATCAGGTTCGCCAGGGTGGCACAGGTAAATAGCAACATGACTCCGACGAGGCCCAGCAAAATGAAAAGGGACCGGGAGAACTCATCGCGTAGATACGAAAATCCGGTGCGCCCGCTTGTAACTTGAAGGTGAGCTGATGAAAACGTGTCCCGCTGTTGTGGCTCAATATCTTCAGGAATCGTGTTGACTATTACATTGGGCCACAAAACCTGCATCTGCGCTCGCGCTCGGTCTAACGAAATGCCGTTGCCGAGCCTACCCATTATGCTGAGCCAGAAAGCTTTGCGGTTCGTAAATACCCGTTGCGCATTGCCGTCGCGTTTGCCGGTAAAAAGCGACATTCCTGCAAGGGGAATAGTCACATCTGAGGCGACCCCAACCCTTAAGCCGACAAAAGCCTTTGGAGATACTCCGATGATCGTGAAAGGAACGCCCTCAATCTTGATAGATCGTCCGATGACAGCCGGACTGCCACCGTACCATTGCTGCCAATATCCGTAACTGATTACGGCAACATTTGCAGGAGTACCGCCATTTGCATCAAGAGGAGTTATCAGTCTGCCGAGAGCCGGCTGAATTCCTAACGTAGAATAATAGTCTTCGGTGACCGCCATTACATCGCTCAACCGCAGCGGAGCATTTTCATCTGCTTGGATATTGAATACCGCATCCACAAATGCAAAAGTGCCAGACCATACTTTCTGATTATCCCGGATGTAGCCAAACATGGGATACGAGAACTCCAGATTGCGTTCATTGTGCCCGAGTCGGGAGATCGCAATTAGCTGGCTTGGCTGGTGAACAGGAAGCGAGCGTAGAAATAGAGTTTCAATGATAGTGAAAATCGCGACATTTGCTCCGATTCCGATTGCAAGGCACGAAATCGCAACTGTAGTAAAAAAACGGCCGCGGCGGAGCGTTCTGAGGATCTGACGCAGGTTAAACCCTAAATGCATTCGCATTCACCCAGTTAGGAGCTGTAAAACCTCTAATATTACTCCATGCACCATAGAAGTCTTTCGTCATCAATTCCAACTAAGAAAACACTTCTGAAGTTCCTCGTTCTCTATGACTTCCATAGATACGTGACAGTGCCGAAATGGGAAAAACGTCTTAGTCCTAAGTCGGGCTGCTTTTAGCCTTTGACTCCAAAGCAATTCAGCAGTAGCATACGCCGAGAGGATCAGTTATGTTCTTGCAAGCCGAATGAATGATCCATACGTCCGCGTTGCGGCGCCATTCCTGCTTCAAATATAGCTACAAGGTTTTGTATGCTCTCCTTGAGTTGCTAATCCCAGCCATTTTAATGCCGGATCGCTTGATACAGGCATTCGTTTTTTATCCTAAAAAGAAAGGAGGTAGCAACATGGAATACCGTGAGTTCGAAGCCAATTCCAAGAAGCGGCCATATACCGCTCCGCTATTGGTTGAATTTGGCACAGTTGTTAACTTGACCGGTGCTTGAACCGGCACTTGAACAGACTCGAACAGCGGCAAACAGGGTGTTGGTGGCGAATGCGGTTAGCCGCCTTTATCTCTGTAAGTCGCTCTGTCTAGGAACGGGCAGTTTGTCCGTTGAAAAACCTTGAGGTAGCCTGGCAGGGCTTTTGCTGGGCTGCCCAAGGAATGCCAGGGCATCCGCGGGTAGACTTCAGTTAAACCTCACCTTTGCACGGATCTACAGTTTTGCAGGATATACAGTATGAAGAAACTGGATCATTTCGTTCTCATCAGCAAAGTCATTGCCATTTTTATCTTTTTGGACTGCGGGTTCCGCTTCTTGGGTTTTGAGCAAACGCAGCAGAGACTGTTGAATCGAGTGCGGAAAGTTCCGCCGGTAGGTCCTTCCGATAAGGACAAGGCAGCACTTGAAAATATTGTCGCTGCCGTCGACATTGGTACACGGTATTACTATCGCAAGCGTTTAGACTGTCTTCCGCGTGCTCTGACGATGTTCTATCTGGCCCGACAGCGCGCGATTCCCGTGGAATTCTGCTTAGGCGTCAAGAAATATCCCTTTGCCGGGCACAGTTGGGTTGAATATCAAGGAGAAGTTATCGGGGATCGGCCTAACAGGATAAAACTCTACACGGTTCTCGTGCGGGAATGAGCTCACAATGAACACAATTATTGGCGTGATCGATTGCACGGGACCGTTGGATCGAGAGCTGCCCGCGAAAATGGTTGATGCCGCCGTCTTGACTGCACGGTCGTCACTCCTGTCCCACTCCAAGCAAAATCTTTTTATGGGATGCTGTATCTGTGATTCCAGTTCGATTTTTCACGGCAAAGAGACGACGGGTTCTTTAATTGTCTGGGATGGGAGGATCGACAACCGGTCAGAATTGCTCGATCTTCTCAATTGCGATACTAGTGAGATGATAAGCGATTCTGAGCTTGCACTTCGAGCCCATGCAAAATGGGGCGAAGAGTTCCCCGCCCATGTCATCGGGGATTTTGCATTTGCCATCTGGGATCCATCTAGACAGGCAATGTTCTGCGCCAGGGATCCTTTTGGGATACGCCCCTTTTACTATGCTGTTAAAGGAACAAAGCTGTTTTTCTCTTCACAAATCTGGCCTTTGGTGGCAGCAACCGAAGGCGCTCGAACGGTTGATCCTGAATATATAGCGGATTTTCTCTCTTGGAGTCTACCGAGCCTAAGCGAGCGAACCCCCCTAAAAGGGATATACCGTTTATTGCCCCGGCATTCACTCCTGTTTCAAAACGGGATTCTGAAGGTAAGAAAGTATTGGGATTTCAGCGCGCGCGCCTACCTAAACTATCGAAATGATTTGGAATATATCGAGCATTTCCGGTCGCTTTTTGAGGAGGCGGTAACTTGCAGGCTCGAGTCCGGCTCGACCGTTTATGCGGATTTATCCGGGGGATTTGATTCGTCGGCAATTGTCTGTGTTGCAGAACAGATTCTTGCGAAAAGAAAACTCGGAAAACTAGCCACTATTACACAGGCTTTTAGCGAATCCAAACTTAGCGACGAAACACGATGGTCAAAAATGGTCGCGGATCAATGCGGCCTTTCGCCTCATTTGATTGACGTGGACGAAGTCCGTCCGTTCTCACAATTTCTCTCAAGCCCAGAATTCTGGGACGAACCTTCCCATCAGCAGGTTTTCCTACCCATCGCAAAGAAGTATCAGGAAATAACCGGCGACAAGATTGCTCACGTGCTGCTGGTTGGGATTGGTGCTGAAGCCATCATCATGGACGAGGCTTTTCGTCCCGTGCATCTGGCCGATATGTTACAGACGGGGAAGCTGTGGACGTTAATGCGGGAAATGCGGCGGTGGCAAACGGCCGGGCAGATGCCGTTAACGAACATTTTCCTGTCCTTTTGCTTGCGGCCATTGCTTCATCCTTGTATGTCTGAATATTCGCCGAGGGTTAAAAATGATCCTCCGCCTTACGTGAATTCCAGTTTTGCGAACAAGTGGGAAATGCGAGATCGTACCCAGAAAGGACATATGCCGCGACTGTTCAAGCGCCCTGCGATGCAATACCAATATGAACGCATCAGCCGTTTGCCGCCTTTCTGTTATCGCGGCTTTATGGAAAAGTCCCTGGATATCCGATATCCATTTTTGCACCGGCCGTTAGTTGAGTTTGCATTGGCAGTACCATGGCAGAGCAAACTTGATCCTGCTGAAACGAAGCCGCTTCTCAATCGAGCGATGAAGGGAATTCTCCCGGAAGATTTGCGTAAACGCAAGGCGACTGCAACTTTCGGGCATGCCGTGTATCGGGCTTTGCGGCGAGACTGGAAAGAGGTTGAGCCCTTGCTGACCTCACCGGTCCTGTGCGAGATGGGATGTATCGATTACCAAAACTTTCAACACGCAGTTGAACAGGCGCGATTGGGCTATGCGCCCGATTTGCCGGCGGTGCTCTCGACGTTATCCCTTGAATCCTGGCTGAGATATCACATTGTGGACCAGAAAGCCACGAGGAAAACGTCCCAAATTACGAAAGTAAATATTGGCCCGGCCAGTCAGGGAGACGCGAGAACATACGCAATGAATTAGCTGGTAGTACAAAAGTTTTATGGAGATG
>Ga0105245_10000239_pt1 | contig 52406 bp, 53 predicted proteins | sample KBSM54metaG_FD_81523 | JGI IMG/M metagenome (GOLD analysis project Ga0105245, IMG submission 81523) | Miscanthus rhizosphere microbial communities from Kellogg Biological Station, Michigan, USA - KBS M5-4 metaG | ecosystem: Host-associated > Plants > Roots > Rhizosphere > Soil | place...
CTCGATCACCGCGAGCTTATACTCCCGGCTGAAACGCCGCTGATCGACTCCGTTCGCCATATCGTCCTCCTTACAGGAGAACTGTCACCCTTTTCTCTGTCTCATTTCAGGGGTGCACTACACGTGCAATAACCCCCATTTAGGTTGTAGCTGGAATTAGGGGCTATCGCAGATGGCACCATAATCCTTGCCGGCCGCTTTTCATCCCGTTTGCCGCTAGTCCGATTTCAGGCGGATCGACCGCAGCGAAACGGTTCGACCTGGTGGAAACCGGCCTTCAGCCCGCCAGCCTGAGATACCCCCGGGCATGGCGGACGGCGTTCCCGGGCCTGAGCATTGGCCATCTGCGTCGCTTATAGGAGGCAATTTCGATTTGCTCTTCTGCCGAAATCACATGCTGTGCAACGCCCCTGTCGGCGTCCCAAAGCTCGACGAATTCCTTGAGAAGCTCAACGGCGCTATTGTCGTCGATGGAGCGAATGCTCTCTCCACTGATACGGAGAGTTGCGCAGTTGCTTACGTACTTGGACGTCGCACCGCAGTACAAACCTGTACCTGCGGAAAGCCCGTTCATTTCACCGTTCCATAGCGATAGTGTCCAGCCCAGTTCAGGAATGATACTGCGATCGATGTCTTTTCGGTTTGCACTCCACCGGCGCCCGACAGCCTCGTCAGATGTTACATCCACCTCATCCCGGATCTTCGGCCTGCGTCGGCCCAAACGGAACCACCGCTTCAGGCCTTCGTCCGCATCGCTCAGCAGTTGAAAATGCTTCATCGCCTTCGCCGTGCAGTGCGATATTTCGTCCGCCCGGGCCGACCAATAGACACCAATGAAGGTTCCTCGCACGCATGCTCTCCTGACAAGCAGGAGAGGTTAGCACAGGCCCGAGCGCCCCGAAATGCGTGGGTCGCTTTCCGAGCCGCGCCTGCCAGTCGGCCTTGTAGGAAGGTGGTGGAAGCGGACAGCTTGCTCTCGAGGCTCAACAAGGCAAGGTAGCGGCTGCTCGAAGTCGTTGTCTTGTGACAAACGACCGCAGGAGAGTCTGATGCTGCCTCTTATCGTCGCCGCGATCGCTGCAGTCCAACTTCCATCGGAGCAGGAGCTGGGTTCTGCGCTGGCCTTGTCGCAACTATGCGTGGATCGGGATGGATACACTGAGTGCGGCGCGCAACCCACCGGGGCAACATTCACCCAATATCTTTGCGTCGAATATGGAGCTGACCAGGCCAGGCGCGTCATCGTGCGGTGCGTCTATAAAGGCGCGCGGATGATCATGCCGATCCGGGGCGTGGCGCAAGCCGTGCCCTTCGGTGATGGTGCGATCGACGTGATCTACCGAGACGGCTATTGGATGCCACAGGAGTAGGAAGCCAGGTACAGCTTTTGGCGATTGCCTACCGACCGGCTTCAACCGCAGAAAATGGCTGTATCAGTTCCGCGCCATCACCGGAATCCGACGCGGCGCTTCGTTCAGCAGGCGTCGCTGGGCGGATACAGTGCATCGAAACTGCCAAGTGCCACGGCAAGCGCCTTACGCGCGTCCCAATAGTCGCTATCGATCATGACATATCCATCCCTCCCTTGGTCGTCGTTGAACTGGAAGCCCGTGTTCGCCGACCACGATCCCAGGTTCCGAGTAGCGAGATCCTCGATGAACTCGGCTTCGGAGCTGCCATCCTTGAAGCGATCAATGCCAATCGCACGCAAGTCCAGGTTCTCGAACGCTGCGAAGTTGCAGAGCGATCGAAGCAGGTCTGTGTAACTTGGTTCCCCCGGGTGCCGGTGCAAACGCAGGGGCTCGCCTGGCATCCAGTGCGTCGTAAAGCGATGCGCGACCACGGGCCCATGCGCGTCCGGGTATTTCTCCATTACCCCCAACCGCGCCAGGGCATCACAAGCGCCGGCCCATCCATTTTCATTCGACGGATGGAAGACGGGGAATTCGCTGGACGGCCAGGCGCGACAGAATGGTTTCAACTGACGGGCAAGTTGCACAGCCCTTGCGTGATAATCGGATTCAGCGTCGCTGATCATGGAGTCTCCGTTAGTGCATGCGCCCCGTCGTCAAAAACGCAGTGTGACCGTGGAGCGCCGAAATAAGTGTGAAAAGGCGCGGAGGCATTTTTCGAATCCATCACGCCGCCCCCTCCCCCACATCCCGAATCACCACGATGCCCGACCTCGAATCCACGACGATATCATCCCCGTAGGACGGCCCCACCGCTTCCCAATCCTCCCCGTCCTCAGCGTCGTTCCAGTCACTTTCGCGATCCTCGCGCTCAAGCACATTGTAGAGCGCGATCTGCGCGCGCTTCTGTTGCGCCTCGGCCGCCTGGACGAGCGTGGTCCAGCGATGCTGGGCTGTCTGGTTGCCGCTCATCGCCGCCGCCGCCATCGCACGGAACACTGCTCGGTGAGTCGATAGCGTGATCTCCTCATCGCCCTCGGTCACCGTCACCGGGCGATAGGCCTCCTCCAGGATCATCGCTCGGGTCGGCTCGTCAGCGCCGGGCAGCCGATCGCCGGGCGCGCCCGTCCCCCGCCGTGGCGGCCGACCGGCGGGGTTGCCCGACTGGCCTTTCCTAAAGCGATGCTCAGCCGGCGGCTGGCCATATCCTTTCGCGCCCTGCGTTGCGGGCGACGCGGGCGCATCCAGCGCACCGCGGTTCGATTCAAACTGATGTTCAGTCATGGCACGGCTCCGGTCATGATTGGTACCGCCACCCTCAAAGCCGATTTTGCCGATCGGTTGAATCAAACCCCGGCCGCCGCAAGCGCGCAAATTCCCTGTTCCGCGCAGCCGATTTCCCTGTTCCGCCCGGGTCAGCAAAATCGGAAAAACCTCAACACATTGTTTTCAAATCAGAATTCCGGAACTCTCCAACCCGCCGAGCTCGAAAAAAAGAAAAAATTCCCTGTTCCGGCGCCGGAACAGGGAAATTCTGCCATCGCCACCCCGCCAGAAAAGGCTGACGCCGGCGCGCCAACGCAGCCAGACTCGCACACCGACTCATACCAGCCCGCCTATGCCGATCAGGCCCGCAAGCTTTGCGCGCACGGCCTGACCGACATCGAGGTCGCCGATTTCCTCGAGGTCACCCCCGCCACGCTCCATGGCTGGCGCCGCCATCACCCGGACTTCGCTGCCGCCCTCGCGAAAGGCAAGGCGGCCGCGGACAACCGGGTCGAACTGTCACTCTATCAGCGCGCGATCGGTTATGATCGCCAGGTGGAAAAGGTCTTCACCCCGGCCCGCGCCGACGTGCCGATCCGGGTCATCATCCGCGAGCGGGTCCCCGCAGATCCACGCGCCGCGTACATCTGGCTCCGCACCCGATGCCCGGAGAAATGGGGTAGTCCCCATGAGCGCGTTCGCGCCCGTCGGGAACAGTCAGCGAAGCCGCACGCAGCGGCCGCCTCAATGCCCCTCGAACGCCACCAGCGAGGTCACCGCGATCCCGTCAGCGCGGAGCGCATCGGCGCCGCCGAGATCGGGCAGGTCGACCAGGAACTGAGCCTGGGTCACCACCGCGCCGGCCTTGCGCAGCAGCCGCACCGCGGCACGGGCGGTGCCGCCGGTCGCGATCAGATCGTCGATCAGCAGGACATTGGCACCAGGCGCGCAGGCATCGGCATGCATCGCGATCCGGTCGGTCCCATATTCCAGCGCATAATCCTCAGCGATGGTCGCGCCCGGCAGCTTGCCGTCCTTGCGGATCAGCAGCACGCCGGCCTTGAGCGGCACCGCGAGCGCCGCCGCGAACAGGAAGCCACGCGCCTCGATCCCCGCGACAAGGTCGATCGGCCCGGTCGTGGCCGCCGCCATCCGCTCGACGCACTGCGCCAGGCCGTGCGCATCGAGTAACAGGGTCGTGATGTCGCGGAACATGATCCCCGGCTTCGGAAAGTCGGGGATCGTCCGGATCAGCGCCTTCAGATCGTCATTGGCCGAAGGCGCCAGCGTCTCAGTGCTTAACGTCGCGCCAGACATTCTGATAGGCTCCCCATGCCAGGAAGCAGAAGATCAGCAGGAAGATGCCGGCGGCGAAGCCCGCCGTATGGCGCGTCGCGAGGTTGGGCTCGGCCGTCCATACCAGGAAGGCGGTCACGTCCTTGGCCATCTGGTCGACCGTCGGCTTGGTGCCGTCGAGATACTGGACCTGCCCGTCCTGGGTCAGCGGCGGCGGCATCGCGATGTTGAGGTTCGCGAAATAGGGATTGTAGAAAGCTCCGTCGGGTGTCTTCGCATCCGGGAACTTCTTGAGCAGGGCCGCGGGCTGCGGGGCATAGCCCGTCAGCAGCGAGTGGACATAAGCCGGCCCCTCTTCGCGCGCCTTGGTGATCAGCGAGAGATCAGGCGGCGATCCGGTGCCCGGATAATAGACTTTCGGGAAATGGTCCGACGGAATATTCGGCCGCTCCGCACGGTCGCCCGACTTCTCGTCGAAGGTCGGCTGCTTGGCGCCCCAGTCAGCGGCGATCTTCTTCACCTGGGCGTCGCTATAGCCGATCTGGCTCAGATCGCGGAAAGCGACATGGCTCAGCGAATGGCAGTTCGAGCAGACTTCCTTATAGACTTGGAAGCCGCGCTGCAGCTGCTGCTGATTTTTGAACGAGCCGAATACGCCGTTCGATTCGAGTTCGATCTCCTTCGGCTTGAGATGAAACTCGTCGACAGCGGTCTTCGGAGCCGGATCAGTGATCTGCCCCTCGACCGTCCAGAAAAGAGCCCAGGCGAGAACGGTGACGAACGCCGCGCCGACCAGCATTGCAAGATTGCGGACCATGTTTCGTATTGCCCCTTATTCGGCCGCAAGCGCGGTCTGCGCCGGAGACGTTCCGCCATGCTTCGACAGCACCGCCTCGGTGATCGAGTTGGGCAGCGGCCGCGGACGCTCAGCGCGCGAGATGATCGGAATGATGATCAGGAAATGCGCGAAATAATAGGCTGCGCAGATCTCGCTCAGAATGACGAAGAAAGGCGTTGCGGGCGAGCCGCCGCACCAGCCCAGGATCAGCACGTCGACCACCAGGATCCAGAAGAAGGTGCGGAACACCGGCCGGTAATTGGCCGAACGCACCGGCGAACTGTCGAGCCAGGGCAGGAAGAACAGCAGCAGGATCGAGCCGAACATCGCCAGCACGCCCCACAGCTTCGCCGGCAGGATGAAGTCCGAGGTGAAGGCGCGCAGGATCGCGTAGAAAGGCCAGAAATACCATTCGGGCACGATATGCGCCGGCGTCGAGAGCGAGTTGGCCGGGATGTAATTGTCCGGATGGCCGAGCGCATTCGGGAAGAAGAACACCAGGCCGACGAACAGCAGCAGGAACACGCCGAGCCCGAAGCCATCCTTCGCTGTGTAATAAGGATGGAAGGGCACCGTATCCTGCTCGCCCTTCACCTCGACGCCGGTCGGGTTGTTCGAACCCGGAATGTGCAGCGCCCAGATGTGGAGGATGATGACGGCGGCGATCACGAACGGAAGGAGGTAATGGAGCGAGAAGAAGCGGTTGAGCGCTGCCTCGCCGGGTGCATAACCACCGAGCAGCCAGACGCGGACGGTCTCGCCCACGCCGGGGATCGCCGAGAAGAATCCGGTGATCACCTGCGCGCCCCAGAAGCTCATCTGTCCCCAGGGAAGCACATAGCCCATGAAGGCGGTCGCCATCATCAGCAGGAAGATGACCACGCCGAGCAGCCACACCATCTCGCGCGGCGCCTTGTACGAGCCGTAGAACAGCCCGCGGAAGATATGGATATACACCACGATGAAGAACATCGAGGCGCCGTTGGCGTGCGCATAGCGCAGGAACCAGCCTGCGTTCACGTCGCGCATGATGTGCTCGACCGAATCGAATGCACCGGCGCCGGTCGCGCCATAATGCATGGCGAGGACGATGCCGGTGATGATCTGGATGCCGAGCGCGGCGCCGGCGAGAACGCCGAAATTCCAGAAATAATTGAGGTTGCGTGGCACCGGATAGCCGGCGCCCACCGCATTATAGACGAGACGCGGAAGCGGCAGCCGTTCGTCCATCCACTGCATCAGCGGATTCTTCGGCGCGTAATGCTTGGCCCAGGGAAAGCTCATGATGCGTTACCTCAACCCGACCGTGACGGCGGTGTCAGAAGTGAATTTATAATCCGGAACCGCGAGGTTCTTCGGCGCCGGGCCTTTGCGGATGCGGGCTGCGGTGTCGTACGCCGAACCGTGGCACGGGCAGAAATAGCCACCGAACGGCCCGCGATTCTCGCCTTCGCCAGCGCCCAGCGGCACGCAACCGAGATGGGTGCAGACGCCGAGGGTGATCAGCCAGTTGGCATGGCCCGGCTTGGTGCGCTCGGCGAGCGTCTGCGGATCGCGCAGTTCGCTGACCGGAACCGCCTCGGCTTCCGCCACTTCCTTCGGGGTGAGGTTGCGGACGAACAGGGGCTGGCCGCGGAACTTGGTCTTGATCGCCTGGCCGGGCGTGATCTTCGACAGGTCGACTTCAGTGGTCGACTCGGCAAGCACATCGGCCGAGGGGCTCATCTGGTTGATCAGCGGCAACACGACCACGCCGGCACCGACGCCGATCCAGCCGACAGCCGCGATATTGATCCAGTCGCGGCGGCCGGGATCGAAACCTTCTTCGTGGTAAGGAGCCGGGTCTTCCCCGGGTGGTACCGCGGTATCAACAATTGCCATTCGCTTGCCCTTGCAACTTCATATCAGGCCCCCGCACTTCGATATCAGGCCCCTGGACTTCACAGCGGGCGGCGCCCGGCCCGGTGTTCGCGAGAGATGCGCGCGCCCCGACCGATGCTCCGTCCCCACGGAGTTGGCGGCCTGATAGACGCGGGGGACGGGCTTTGCCAACAGCATTTTAGCCCTGTTGTCATGCCTGTTGTTGCGGGTGCGTCCCAAGGCCTATGTCGGAGCCATGCGCATTGCCCTTTACCAGCCCGATATCGCCGGGAATGTCGGCACAATCCTGCGGCTTGCGGCGTGTCTTGGCGTTGGTGTCGATCTTATCGAACCAATGGGATTCGCCTATTCCGACCGGGCATTGGCACGGGCCGGGATGGACTATGCGAGCGCTACAGAGGTGACGCGCCATGTCGACTGGGCCGCCTTCGAGGCCGGAGCGCCGGGGCGACTCGTGCTGCTGACGACGCGCGGCGGGACGAGGCTCGACCAGGCGATTTTTCGCCCCGACGATGTGCTCCTGCTCGGCAGCGAGGGGAGCGGCGTGCCGCCCGAGGTGCATGCCCGTGCCGATCTCGCCGTACGAATCCCGCTTCGCCCTGCATTCCGCTCCTTGAATGTCGCGGTCGCGGCGGGCATCGCGCTGGCCGAAGCTTGCGCCAGACCGGAGGATTTCCCGAGTGATCGAGCTGGACGAAGAACAATCCGCCGCCAGGGCCTGGTTCGAAAGTCTGCGCGACATGATCTGCGCCGAGTTCGAATCGATCGAGCGCGAGGCCGGATCGGACGCCCGATTCGACTATATCTCCTGGGATCGCGCTGACCCCGACGGTTCGCCAGGCGGCGGCGGGGTGCGCGGCGTGATGAAGGGAAAGATATTCGAGAAGGTCGGCGTCAACGTCTCGACCGTTGGCGGCGCGCTGGAAGGCGATTTCGCCGGGACGATCCACGGCGCCGCCGAGGATCCGACCTTCTGCGCTACGGGGATCAGCCTCGTCGCGCATATGGCGAACCCGCATGTTCCCGCCGTGCATATGAACACCCGCTTCCTCGCGACAACCAAGCGCTGGTTCGGCGGCGGCGCCGATCTCAACCCGCCTCTGCCCGTCGCCGAGGATACCGAGGATTTCCACGCCACGCTGAAGGCGGCGTGCGACGCGCATGATCCGGCGCATTATCCGCGCTTCAAGCAATGGGCTGACGATTATTTCTACATCCCGCACCGCAAGGTGCATCGCGGCGTCGGCGGCATTTTCTACGATCATCTCGAGGGCGATTTCGCGGCGAACTTCGCCTTCACCCAGGCTGTCGGCCGCGCCTTTCTCACTGCCTACCCGCGCATCGTGCGGCGGCGCATGGCCGAGCCCTTCACGGACGCGGATATCGCGATTCAAAGATCGTGGCGCGGGCGCTATGCCGAATTCAACCTCGTCTATGATCGCGGCACATTGTTCGGACTGAAGACCGGCGGCAATATCGACGCGATCCTGATGAGCCTGCCGCCGGTCGCCACATGGGACTGACGGCCGTCCCCGGCAGCGAGGTGGCGACGATCGTCACCACGCTGGAAATGCGCCAGCGCCCACCGCTGCGCCCGTTGCCGGCCTCGCGCCTGCGGCTGGTCGCCTGGCATCAGCCGGCCGTGGAGAAATATCGCGCGCTGTTCCGGCGGATCGGCTCGCCCTGGCTGTGGTTCTCGCGGCTGGTGACGGATGAGACGGCGCTGGTGGGGATCATCCACCATCCCGACGTGCAGGTCTTCGCCGTGGTCGATCCCGCCGGGGTCGAGGTTGGCATGCTGGAGCTCGATTTCCGTGAGGCCGGCGCCTGCGAGCTCGCCTATTTCGGCCTGATCCCCGAGCTCGCCGGGCGGGGCCATGGCCGCTGGCTGATGGCCGAGGCGCTGGGCCGAGCCTGGCGCAAGGGGATCGAGCGCGTCTGGGTACATACCTGCACGCTCGACCACCCGTCCGCGCTCGGCTTCTACCGCGCCTCGGGCTTCACCCCGATCGCGCGCACCATCGAGACCTTCCCTGATCCGCGCGTCATCGGCGTGCTGCCGCCCGACGCCGCGCCTCAGATCCCCTTGCTGGCCGCCAGCCTGCGGTAAAGCGAGACCTCGATCAGGATCGCGCCGAGCATGCCCGCCGTCATCCCCGCCGCGGCGCCTAAGTCGAGCATCGTCGCCACGAAGGGGTTGGCCATCGGCGCACCGTCCAACACCTTGCCGAGCGCGTGGAAGGGAGAGGAAAGCACCGTCTCCCCGAAAAGCACGATGCATGCGAACCCGGCAAGAACGAGGCCGTTCCCGGCCGTCAGCGCGAAGCTCCGCGAGATGGCACCGAGCACGCCGCGCGACCTGTCGGCGACAAGCGAAGGGAGGGTGAGCATGAGCCTGCCCAGGGCGTAGATGCCCGGCAATATGAAGAGCAGCAGCCCGATATTCACCGCCAGCGAAATGAGCAGCGCCGCGAGCAGATAACATGGCACCAATGTCAGCGTGCGCGTCAACGCCACGCGCGCATTGGGACGACGCGGATCAAGGTACAAGGTGACGATCATCACCATACCGAACATGGCGGCAAGCCCGGCGATGGTGACGATCAGGCTATAATGGGACGACCAGGCCTCGGCTTCCGGCCACCAGCTCTTCATCACCGCCGGATCGGTGATCGAGCCGGATGGAGCGGGCATCGGTGGGACGAACAGCTCCATCACGAGATCAGGCAGGAACAGGAACAGCCCCGCCACCGCCAGCAGCAGCTCGCGGTCGCGCTTCCACATCTGCCATGCATCGGCGAACACGCCCGCCACATCGAACGTCATGCTGAGTCGACGATCGCCCCGCGCGCATCGCGAACCGCCAGATAGAGTTTTGCGGTAAAGGCACTCGCGAGCACGGAAAATCCGGTCACCACCACGCTGGCGAGGATCGCCGTCAGCACCGTCGCCACCGTCACCGGCCGGTCACCCCCCGCGATCAGTCCGAAGACGGATCCGAAGACCAGCTTTGCCGCCAGGATGGAGACGACGGAGACGATCGAATACAGGATCAGCACGCCGACAATCTTCCACTGGACCGGTTTCGTAAGCTTGAACGAGCGGGCGAACACGCCGAACCCGCGCCGTTCCATGATCATGGTTGGCGTAACCAGCGCGAGCCGCGCCGAAAGCCAGATCAGGGCGCAGCAGAGGAACAGGAGATACACAAGCAAAAAGCCGTCAGCGCCGGGAGGGAGCTCAGGCTTGCTGCTGGTCATCGCTGCCCGGAAATCAAATCCCGCCATCAGCAGGGCAGCCGCGACGGGAAGCATGAGCGCGACCAGGCCCAAACCGATGACCAGCAGGATACCTATGATCGGCAGCAATCGGCGATTGGCGGTCGCGACCGCACTTGCGCGACCCGCCGCAGCGTCGAGCGCCAGCGCCATGATCGCGATCTTTCCCCAGAGCGACACAGCCCCAAAACCAATTGAGAGGACCTGGATTCCCAAAGCCGTCGACGCGCTCAACACCGCGAGCGGCGCGACGCTTTGCGAAATCGCGGACGGGAGAAAGATGGCGAACAGCGCCAGGGGAAAGATCGCAGCAAGATTATCGCTCAAGAACTCGGTTGCGCGATCCCACACCGTCCCCATGCTTACCATGATCGTCCCCGCCATTCCTGCGTTATCGCTCGCAACCCGGCTGATAGCGCAGGTTTTTGGCTTGCGCCAATGCTTGTGTCATCCTCCGCGCCGGCGCAATGGGGCTGGAATGGACTTTTCTCCCGACGAGATCGAATGGCGGGTCGAAGCCGCGCCGATCGCCTATGAGGAAGCGGTCGCCGCGATGGAAGTGCGCGCCGCGGCGGTGGCGGCAGGTGAAGCGCGCGAGCTGGTCTGGCTGCTCGAACATCCGCCCGTCTATACCGGCGGCACCAGCGCCGATCCGGCCGAGCTGCGCGATCCTCGCTTCCCAGTGGTCATGACCGGCCGGGGTGGCCGTTATACCTATCACGGCCCGGGACAACGCATCGGTTACGTCATACTCGATCTGAACAGGCGGGGGCGCGACATACGGCATTTCGTCCACGCGCTGGAAGGCTGGGTGATCGATGCGCTGGCCCGGGTCGACATCACAGCGTTCCGCGCGCCCGGCCGGATCGGGATCTGGACGATGGTGCCGACACCAGCCGGCGCTCCTGTCGAGGCCAAGATCGGGGCGATCGGAGTACGCGTCCGGCGCTGGGTGACGCTGCACGGCTTTTCGGTGAACCTCGCGCCGGACCTGTCCCATTTTGGTGGCATCGTGCCGTGCGGTCTCGCCGACTTCGCCGTCACCAGCGCCGAAGCGCTTGGCAAAGCGGCGGATCTTGCAACCTTTGATGCCGCACTGGCGTTTGCGCTTCCTGCGTTCCTCGATACTCTTTCTTGCCCTCCACAAAACGAGGCTTGAGGGGCGTCGGTAATCCGACTAATGTCTACCACGGTTTGGGTATTAAGGTCTCAAGGCCGTCCAGATCCGCTAATCTAGGGAGCTTTCCAATGCGTGCATTCATTTCCAAGGTCGCAGCCGTTTCGATGATCGGCGGCGCGGCGCTGATGATTTCGGCTTGCCAGCCCAAGACCGAGACGACCAACGACACGACTGTCACCGAGATGGGCAACGAAACCGTCGAGACGACTTCGGACAACATGACCGCCACGGATGCCGCGACGATGGACAATGGCGCCATGGCCAACGACACCATGTCGGTGACCAACACCACGACGACGACCACGAACACGCATTGATCGCCCTTATCGGGTTTGATCGCGTGATGTGATCGCGTTTTGGGGGCCGTTCGGGAAGCCGGACGGCCCCTTTCGATTCAAACTGTTTGGCTCGCCCGTTATTCATCTGGCCCTGACTCGTCTGAACACGTTTCGATTCGAGTCGTCGCGAACCATTGGTCCCAACCATGGGCATGGCTCGGGAAAGACGTTGGAAAAGCGCTTGGGTTAAAAACCGAAAAGCCGTAGTCGTGGCTGCAAGCTGGGAAGAGGATGTTAAGATCGTGTTGCGTTACATTCTGGCATTGGCCGCCGCCGCGGTCGCGATGTCTGCATCCCCCGCCTCAGCTCAGTTCTTCTTGATCCAGGCCGATATGAGCGGTGAGGCGGTGCATGGCGGCGAGGCAGGGCTGGGCATGGAACTGCCAGGCGCTACCGAGACCGAGCTTCGCGCGGCGCTGGTCTGGAACATGCGCGCTGCGCTCAACGTCGCCGCGCTGCAGTGCCAGTTCGAAGAGAGCCTGCTCACCCAGCCCAATTACAACACCATCCTCTTCAACCATGGCGATGAGCTGAAAAAATCCTACGAGGTCCTGACCAAATATTTCATGCGCACCAACAAGCTGCCAAAGGACGGGCAGATCGCGCTCGACCAGTTCGGCACGCGAACCTATTCGAGCTTCACCACCGTCGCAGCGCAATTCGGCTTCTGCCAGACTGCCGCGGGGATCATGCACGACGCGATTTTCGCCCCGCGTGGCTCCTTCTACAAAATTGCCGAGAACCGCACTCGCGAACTGCGCAAGAGCCTCATACCGATGTACGAGTTGCATCACCCCCGCGGGCTGCTCTTTGCACGCCAGGGCGGGATGTTGCCGCGCTTCGACGATATCTGCTGGGATAAAAAGGGCGAGTGGAACCCGAAGAAGTGCGGCGCTTTCGAGCTGAGGCTCAGCTCCTAACGCAACCCGAGCGTTTTGTGCGCCTGCAGCGTCAGGCGCCATTGCGGGCGCTCAAGCGCGAACGCCACCGCCGCCGCCTGGTTTTCCGCCGCGGCCGCATCGTCCATCGGCTGGACAAGAAAATGGGTGAAGTCCCAGCTTTCGAGCGCAGCGACATCGGTGCCTGCCTGCGGCCAGACCAGCTTCAGCTCGTCGCCGGATCGCTGCACGACCTCGCTCCCCGCCTTGGGGCTGACGCAGACCCAGTCGATGCCGGGGTGCGCCGGAATCGTGCCGTTGGTCTCGATCGCGATGGTGAACCCGGCGGCATGGAGTGCATCGACCAGCGCATCGTCCACCTGCAGCATTGGCTCACCCCCGGTCAGGACGACGAAGCGCTCGGCCTGCCCCGCGCCCCAATGCTCTGCCGCGGCGGCCGCGAGCGCGCCGGCATCAGCAAACTTTCCCCCGCCCGCACCGTCAGTGCCGACAAAGTCGGTATCGCAGAAGCGACAGATGGCGGTTGCCCGGTCCTGCTCCCGGCCCGACCAGAGGTTGCAGCCTGCAAAGCGTATGAATACGGCGCGGCGCCCGGCATTCACCCCCTCGCCCTGAAGCGTGAGGAACATCTCCTTCACGGCATAACTCATGGCCTGGGACTCAAGCCCGGACGGCGTAAGTGGTTGGATCGGGCAGGCCAGCTTCCTCAAAGCCGCGGACGCGGATGCGGCAGCTGTCGCACTGCCCGCAATGCAGGCCGCCGGGGGCCGGATCATAGCAGGACCAACTGAGCGCCGCATTGAGCCCAAGCCGGTCGGCCTCACGGACGATGTCCGCCTTGGTCATGTTCTGGAGCGGCGCGTGGATGCGGAACGGCGCGCCCTCGACGCCCGCCTTGGTCGCAAGCTCGGCCAGCCGCTCGAACGCGGCGATGAATTCGGGGCGGCAATCGGGATAGCCCGAATAATCGAGCGCGTTCACCCCGATATAGAGATCGCGCGCGCCCGCCGCCTCGGCCCATCCGAGCGCGAGGCTGAGGAAGATGGTGTTGCGCGCCGGCACATAAGTGACCGGGATGCCGTCGCTCAGCCCCGCTTTCGGCACGGCGATATCGGCGGTCAGCGCCGAGCCGCCAAAGGCCGCGAGATCGAGCGGCAGCACGATGTGGCGCTCGGCCCCCAGCAGGGTCGCGATGCGGCGCGCGGCCGCGAGTTCGAGCCGGTGGCGCTGGTTATAGTCGACTGAGAGCGCGAGCAGGCGATGGCCGTCCTCGCGCGCACGCGCCGCCGCCACCATGGAATCAAGGCCGCCCGACACAAGGGCGACCGCGAGGGTCGTTTTGCTTGTCATGAGCGACAGTGATTAGGGACTGGCCGGGAGAATCGCAAATGCCGGAAGGGGCGACCGAACAAAAATGGGCCGCCCTTGAGCGGCCCAGTGATGCTCCTCGGAGCGATTAGGGAGAAACCGTGCCCACGAACGACACGCCGACCTCATTAGCACCGGCACGGTAAATAAAGGCTTAATGTATCGCCACCACCTTGGCAGGACAGGCGCCGATACGGCGCCCTTCATAGTCCAGATCGAACGGCGCTCCGCCGGCAATGCCCTGCGTCTGGATATGGAGAAGCCGCGGTGTCTCCAGGGAGATGGTGGTGCGGCCATGGCCGGCGCCCGGGCAGGTATAATGGACGGTCGCCGTGTCCGGCGTATCGGCGATCACAAAGCGCGAACATTGCGCGCCGCTATGGCCCAGCTGGAGCAACACAGCGGGGTCCATGACACAAAGCGATCGCGCCGTCGCGGCCGCACCCGGCTCCTTGAGCTGCCATTGGCCGGTCTCGATGCGCGTCAACGCCACCAGTTCCGGCGCGCGCGCTGGCGCCGCGGCGGTCAGGCCGCCGATCAGCAGCAAACCAAAGAGCGCAGCGCGCCCTGGATGTCGACCATTCTTCATTGCAAACCCCGCTCGCGAACCAGCGCCCTGTGGGCGTCAAGCAAGCGACCCGCGGATTATTTGGGGTAGAACAAACTAATTTTCAATGACGTTCAGGAAACGTAATGATCGCCGACCGGAACGGGAAACTTTCTTGCGCAGAACGCGCAGTCGACCACGATCATGCCGTTCTCGTCAGCCATGTCACGTTGCTCTTCCGGCGCGAACTTCGCCAGGACCGAGGCGATATAGTCGGGTGAACAGCGGCAACCGCGTGACAGCGGCACCTCCGCCAGCAGGCGAACCTCATCCTCCTCGTTAAACAGCCGCCAGATCACCGATTCGAACGGCAATGCGGGATCAGCGAGCTCTTCCGCGCCGATCGTCGCGCCGAGGATCGCGACATGCTCCCACTCCGGATGATCGAGCCGCGTGTGGATGCGGTCGCGCCCGTCCTCGCCCTCGGGCAGGTGCTGGAGGAACAGCCCGCCCGCGACATGATGGCCCGCGTCGTCGCGCGCGAGGCCGAGCCGGACCAGCGTCGGGATCTGCTCGGACTGGACGAAATAGCTCTCGGCCGCCTCGGCGAGCGTCGCCCCGTCGAGGGGAACGATGCCCTGATAGCGCTCATGCGTCGCCGCCTGATCGAAGGTGATGGCGAGATAGCCAGTGCCGAACAGCGCGAACAGGGTCGGGTCCGCCGGGGCGGCGGCGAGCGCCTCCTCGTCATACTGGATATAGCCGCGTAGTTCGCCGCCGCGATAATCGCAAACCAGCAGCTTCACGACGCCATTTTTGGTCTGGGTCTGCAACGTGAGCTGGCCGCCGGCATCCTTCAGCGTCGAGCCGATCAGCGCGGTCAGCGTCAGCGCCTCGGCCAGAAGCGCCTCGATCGGCAGCGGATAGGCGTGCGCCGCCAGGATTTCGTCGAGCACCGGGCCCAGCCGCACGATCCGGCCGCGCGCATCGCGTGCAGGGATGGTGAAGCCGAGCGCGCGGTCGATATCCAGAGCTTCAGTCACGATAGTTCCTCGTCGTTCCGGCAAACGCAGGAACTGGGTCAGGTGGCGGGTAATCGGTCCCCGCTTGCGCCGGGAGGACAGTAAATAGGGTGGCCGCCCGCCGCCGCAACTCAGCCGATCTGCCCGAAGCACCAGCGCAGGATCGATTTCTGCGCATGGAGCCGGTTCTCCGCTTCCTCCCAGATCAGGGATTGCGGTCCGTCGATCACCGCCGAGGCGACCTCCTCGTCCCGGTGCGCCGGCAGGCAGTGGAGGAATTTCGCGTCAGGCTTCGCCTTCGCCATCAATGCCTCGGTGACCTGATAGGGCATCATCGCCGCGAGCTTGGTCTCGGCGTGGAGCTGGCCCATTGAGATCCAGGTATCGGTGATGACCACGTCTGCGCCCTCGACCGCCTCGCGCGGATCGGCGACGACGCGGGCGCGACCGCTGGCGCGGGTGATCGCCTCTTCCTCGGGCTGGAACCCCTGGGGACAGGCAGCAACGACGTCGAACTGCATCAGGCTTGCCGCCTCGACGATCGAGGCGAGGACATTGTTGCCGTCACCCAGCCACGCGACCTTCAGCCCGGGCAGCGCCTTGCCGCTCTCGATGATAGTCAGCAGGTCAGCGACGATCTGGCACGGATGCGAAGCGTCGGTCAGGCCGTTGATGACCGGCACCGAGGCATAAGCCGCCATCTCCTCGACCTTGGCGTGATCGTCGGTTCGGATCATGATCGCGTCGCAATAGCCCGAGATCACGCGCGCCGTATCAGCGACCGTCTCGCCGCGGCCGAGCTGGGTGGTCCCCGCATCCATCACGATCGAGGTGCCACCGAGCTGGCGGATCGCCATGTCGAACGAGACCCGGGTTCGGGTCGAGTTCTTCTCGAAGATCATCGCCAGCACGTGGCCGGCGAGCGGGGCGTCGGCATCCGCCCTGCCCTTCGGCCAGCCACGCCGCGCCGCCTTGCGATCGAGCGCATCGGCCAGCATCGCGGCGATCCCGTCGGCGCCCGCATCGGACAGGTCGAGAAAGTGGCGGACGCTCATCCTAGTCGTCAGCGGCGGGTACATAGACCCGCGCCGCCTCGCTCAGTTTCTCGATGCACTCGGCGATATGGCTCTCGTCGATCACCAGAGGCGGCAGGATGCGGACGACATTCTCGCCCGCCGCTACGGTCAGCAAACCGTGATTGTCGCGGCAATGCGCCACGAAGCGGCGGCTGTCGGACTTTAGCTTGATCCCGAGCATCAGGCCCTTGCCGCGAACGCTGTCGAACAGATGATCATGGTTGGGGATCATCTGCTCGAGCCCCGACCGAAGCCGCTCGCCCATCGCGGTGACATTCTCGAGAAAGCCTGGTTCGAGGATCACATCGAGCACCGCCTCGCCGGCCGCCATCGCCAGCGGGTTGCCGCCATAGGTCGAGCCATGCGTGCCGATCACCATGCCCTTGGCCGCCTCTTCAGTCGCAAGGCAGGCGCCGAGCGGGAAGCCGCCGCCGATGCCCTTGGCGACCGCGGCGATATCCGGCGCGATGCCATAATGCTCGTGCGCCAGCATCTTGCCGGTACGGCCATAGCCGGCCTGGACCTCGTCGAGCACCAGCAACAGCCCATGCTCATCGCACGCCTTGCGCAGCCCCTGAAGGAACTCGTCGGTCGCGGCGCGGATGCCACCTTCGCCCTGGATCGGCTCGACCAGGAAACCGGCGCTATTGTCGTCGATCAGCGCGAGCGCGCCTTCGAGATCGTTGAACTGGGCATAGGCGAAGCCCGGCAGCAGCGGCTCGAAACCGTCCCGCATCTTCGGCTGGTTGGTCGCGCTGATCGTGCCGAGCGTGCGACCGTGAAAGGCCGTGTCGAAGGTGATCAGCGTGTGCCGCTGCGGATTGCCATTGGCGTAATGATAGCGCCGCGCAGTCTTGATCGCGCACTCGACCGCCTCGGCGCCCGAATTGGTGAAGAAGACAGTGTCGGCAAAGGTCGCCTCGATCAGCCGCTGCGCGAAATGCTCGCCCTGTGGCGAGCCATAGAGGTTCGACACATGCATGAGCGTCGCCGCCTGGTCGGCGATCGCCTTGACCAGCTTCGGGTGACCATGGCCGAGCGCATTGACGGCGATACCGCTCGCGAAATCGAGATAGCGCTCGCCGCGCTCGCCGATCAGATAGCAGCCCTCGCCTCGCACAGGCCGCACCCCGCTGCGGGGATAGACTGGCATGAGCGGGGTGATGGGCACGGGGCTGCTCCTCAAACAAAAAAGGCGACCCCGTACTGGGCCGCCGGAGCGCGCATTTACTTGAGGAGGTGGGGGAGCGTCAACACCGCGCGGAATCGGGATCATTTCGTCCTCTTTCGACTTGGACGGCCAAAGGGGCTGGTGATGCCCGGGCCCAGCCTGGATCTGGCGCCCCTAACGAAGATAGCAATCGCTGCGCATCATGCCTGTGTGGGCAACGAAAAAGCAGGTGGCGTTACGCCACTCGCTGATTAAGGTGCGGACGAGGCGGCGCTTTTGAGCCGCGCCGGGAGGTTCCAAAACCGTGCGATGGCCATCTCTTCGGCGCGCTGCCAGACTCTTTTCCATGTCGGACGAGACTGAACCAGCCAGCCTCGGCGCGGACAAAGCCCTCGACCAGCGCTTTGGCAACCGCACCGTGCGGGAGAACCTTCAGGCTGCGATCGATGCGGGCAAACTGATCGAAGGCGAGGATGGGAAGCTTGGCCTTCCGCGGGCGCGCGGGCCTAAGGCGCGTTGGGTTTTCGTCGCCAACGGCAACTATCCTCCCTGTGGATTTCTGTCCAAAGTCGTCTTCGATGCGGCCTATGCCCAAACCGCGGTGCCCATGGGGTGCAGCGCCTGCTACAAGATCAAGGTGAAGGCAGCCACGCTGCGCCAGCTGGTGGCCGCCTGGCAGGTCGCCAAATCGATCGATTGCTTGTCGAAATGGGGCGTGGATATCGACAATCCGCACTCCCAGGATGTGTATGCCGGCTATTATTATGCGGGCGACCTCGATGCAGCGCGCGCGCTGTACAAGGTCGTGCGTGAGGCGATCGACACGGATCCCAAACTGGGGCCCGGGGTCAAGATGACGATCAAGCGGGGCTGCTCGCACTTCGAGGCGGCAGTCGGCCCGTCGGACCGCTACAGCTTCACGCCCGAAATGGCGGAAATCGAAGCGCATCTGCGATCTCGTTTCACAGCGCCGGCGATCGCTGAATCGACAGATTTTCGCGAACAACTAGGCCAGTGGATCGACCTCGCCTTTCGCATGGGCGACGACACCTATCTCGATTTCACCGGCGGCAAGCGGCTGCGCCCCGCGACGGTGACATACGAGCCTTGAGCCGCGCGGCCATCTGAACCGCGCTCAATTCCCTGTTACGGCGCCAATAACAGGGAATTTTTCTTTTTTTCACGCTTCATTTGAAATATTTTTCTTACTTTACAAGCGTTTGATCCTAATATCTTCATATCAGCCGCCTCGGAACAGGGAATAACAGGGAAATAACAGGGAATTTCGCCGCTCAAGCCGCCAGCAGGAGCAGTGCAAAACATTCAGCTACCAACGATGAGAATGAGCGGTTCGGGCTTCTGACCATCCCGTGCCGTCTTATGGACGATCCGGCAATTGGGTTGAATCACACCTGCTTTCGAAGCGATCGCGGGGAGGCTCCAGCTTGATGAGAGCCTTGAACCGACGGAGGCCTTGCTTCTGCCTTCTTACTTCCCCAGCGAAGGCTGGGGCCCAGTTGCGGAACGCTGGTGATGCGCGCCGCGATTCATTACCCCTGCCATCCCGACTGGGCCCCAGCCTTCGCTGGGGAAGGGTAGTAGAAGACCGCTCCAACTCGCCTTCAGGTCAGATTTAACCCACGCCGCTTTAGCTCTAGGGACGGGCCGAAGGCGCCTGCGCTTCCACGATCCTTCGGTTCCATGCCTCGGCCACACCGCGCGTCCGCCCATAATCCGACAGGCAGGACATATAGTTCGGATGGAATTCGAGGGGCTTTTGCAAATCGTCAATCGCTGTCCACTCAGCGCAGGTCTTGCCGTTGAAGACATGCGCGTCCGGATCTTCCGATCCCGGCGGCAGGCCTTCGTTGCTGATAAAGGCCATGCTGAGCCCACCATGCTGGATTCCGTAATTCTCGGCGCTCGCCACCGAGAAGCGGTACACCTGGTTCTCGAGCAGCGACACAGCGCGGGCGCCGGCCGTCAATGACGACCATTTCACGACCGGCTTGCCCTGATCGAGCCAGGGGCCGCTATACAGCACCCCGTTGACGATCACCGTCACCTGCGTGTCCTTCGCGACGGTGTTGCCGAGCGCCTCTTCAAGCTGCTGCAGGAAGACACCGAAGCGCGCGCCACCGTCCATGTACATGTTGGTGCGGGTTGCCCCGCCCTCCGCGATCGCCAGCGAAACGGGATAGGCCGAGGGCGGCACCGAGGAAGAAGCGACCAGCGCCTGGACGTAGCAATCCTGCAGCGCGCCGGTCTTGCCCGTCCAGGCGGGCGTATCGATGCGCGACGCGAGCTCGGTCATGTCGATCGCATAGCCTTGGCCGTCATCGAGATTGACCACGCCGACATAGAGCTTGCGGTGCGCCGCATTCTCCTGCGCGAGCTCACGCAAGGTCTCGGGCGAGAGCAGCGCCTTCAGTCGGGCCTCGAGCGGGCCGAAAGTCGCAAGCGCGCCTTTGCTGAGGCCGCCGAGGATGCTGCCCGATGCCGGGGTCGCGATATCGCCTTCCTTCGCGATCGAATAGGCAAGCGCGAGATCACCTGTGTTGGACAGGCCGGGCCTGATGGCGGCGGCAAGCGGACCATCGACCCATTTATAGTTCCGATCCTTCGGGGCCGGGCTGTTGGCGAGGAACAGGAAGGTGCTGAGCAGCGAGCCGGTGCTGATGCCGGTGACGACATCATATTTCGGAACCTGCTTCATCCCGTAGAAAAAGCCCGCGCCGAACGCGCCGTGCTGGCTGCCGCCGCTCAGGACGAGGAATTGCGGCGGCGCTGTGGGCTGCCGCTCCTCAGTCACGCCGCCGGTGCGTGGCGGGACGGGCCTGCTGGCGAGCGCGCGGGCGATCTCGGCCGCGAAATCGTTCCGGCCTGACGGCGCGCTGACGGCACCGAGCATTACCTGGGGATGGCCTGAATCGACGCGGAGCGGCACAGCGCGATAGGCGCAAGCGGCATTGGCCGGCGGGCGGGGCTGCAGGCAGCCGCCAAGCGCGAGGCCCAACAGGGCAATGCCGATGCTCGTCCGGATTCGGCCCATCGTCTTTCCTCTCCACCGAAACGATGGTCAGGATAGGCGGTCGACATGCGCCCGCAATCAGAGACGCAGCCGGAATAGTCGCATTGCGCGCTCTTACGCTGCCATTCCAACTGGACCCCGGCCGTCGCCGGGGGAGAGGAAGTGGGAAGGCGCACCTCTGGCTATTCAGATTTAGCGTACGATGCTTATGGCGAAGTCGCCCCGCAACTCCGCGAGCTAAGCGTCAGCTCTTGGTTTTCCACCCCGAGCGCAGCAACGCGTAGCACAGAACCCCCAGTGCCAGGTCAATCACCAGAATGACCGCACCGCCCAGCATCACAGGCGAATCGGCGGTACCGAGAAAGCCGTAGCGAAAGCCCGAGATGACATAGAAGAACGGGTTCACATGGCTGAAGATGCGGAAGGCCGGCGCCAGCTTGTCGACTGAGTAGAAGGTGCCCGAGAGCAAAGTCAGCGGCGCGATGAAGAAATTCTGCACCGCGGCGGCATGATCGAATTTCTCGGCCCAGATCGAGGTCAGGATGCCGATCAACGCGAGCATGGCCGACCCGAAAAAGCCGAACCACAGGATCGCGAGCGGGTGAACCGGCGCGATATGGACGCCCGGCCAGAGCAGCATCGCCAGCGAAACCGTGGCACCGACGCAGAAAGCGCGCGTCACCGCGCCGCCGATCATCGCCGCCAGCAGTTCGGTGATCGACAAGGGCGGCATCAGATAATCGACGATCGTCCCCTGGATCTTGCCGACCAGCAGGGAGAAGCTCGCATTGGCAAAGGCATTTTGCAGCATGCCCATCACGATCAGCCCGGGCGCGATGAAATCGGCGAAGGGGATATCGACCCCGCCGACATGAACCGGGCGTTTTCCGCCGGTCGCGACGGTGAAAATCACGAGAAATAGCAGGGTCGTGATCGCCGGCGCCCATATCGTCTGCAGCTGCACCTTGAAGAAACGGCGCACCTCCTTGATATAGAGCGTTCGAAGACCGCCCCAATTGACGTTCCGAATCACTGGGACGCCGGGGGCGTTCACAACCGCCGACTGGATTTCGCCGATTGGGGGCTGGCTGCTCATGGCAGACTCGCTAATAGCTGCCGCCGCCGCCTGCAACCCGGCACGAGACGAATAGGGAATTTGAATGTCCTGGACCGACGAGCGTATCGATACGCTGAGGAAGATGTGGGAAGCTGGCCAGACGGCGAGCCAGATCGCCGAGGAGCTTGGCGGCGTGAGCCGCAATGCCGTGATCGGCAAGGCGCATCGCCTTGGCCTGCAATCGCGCCCCTCGCCGGTCAAGCCGAACGAGCCCGACGGGACAAAGGCCGCAACGCCCGCAGCCGAGCCCAGGCCGACGATAGCGCCTGTCGCGAAAGCGCCCGAGCGGGCACCGACGCCCGCACCGATCGCCGCCGCGCCGATCGTCGAGGCCGATGAGGACGAGGATTCGGTCGAGGACGATACCGAAATCGTCGCCGCGCCTGCCGCCCCGCCGCAGCCGATCTTGCGCTCCGTCGGCCCTGGCGGATTTCTTCGCCAGGCCCCTGGCGAGCAGCAGGCACCGATCACCCCGGCCCCGCCACGCCGCCTTGTCCCCGCCAAGCCCTCGTCCGACATGGCGGGCAAGACGACCCTGCTCGATCTCAACGACAAGATCTGCAAATGGCCGCTCGGCCACCCTGGCGAGCCCGATTTCCATTTCTGCGGCGACAAGGTGAACCCCGGTTTCCCTTATTGCGTCGCGCATTGCGGCCACGCTTATCAGGCGCAGCTGCCGCGCCGCGACCGCCGTCCGCCGCCACCACTGCCCTTTGGCGGCCCGCGGGTCAGGTAACGCCCACCCGCCCGGTCACACGGGCGGGGTCAGCGCCTCCGGATAGAGATAGTACAGGCCGTTGGATTCACCTTCGGCCGGTGGCGGCCCGAACACCGCCAGCATGCCGGCAGGTTTGTCGAACGGATCGGCGATTGCGACGAAACGCAGCGGGAAGTGCCGTACGGCGCCGTTTGCGCATGTGATCGGCGCGTTCGCGACGGGTTGTTCCGTATCGATCCGCTCGCGCGCCATCGCGGCACGAAAGCCGGTCCAGTGCCGCTCGCGGTGGGTGGGCACGATCAGGAAGTCCATCGGGCGACCAACGACATCGGCCGCCGCATAGCCGAAAAATTCCTCGGCTCCGTCATTCCAGAACCGTACGGTCCCATCGATATCCACGAGGATCATTGCGACGGCGTTGGCGGTGTCAATCATTGTACAAGTTCCGTGAGGCGCGATTTCGGGCCGATAATCCGATCGAGGTTTGGCGCGGAAGTGCTGTGCTCGGAAAAGCACTTAATCGGCACGCATCGGCTCCATTACGTGCGAATCGGGCGCGCTTGCCGCCGACTGGTGATGCACCACGTGCGCGAGGCGGATGCTCGTCGCCTGGCCACTTTCCTTCTCCCATTTGAGGAGAGGAGCATGACCGACCCAATGCTGAGGAGCGAAGCGACGGGAGGGTGAGGGGCGCGTGTCTCGAGCCTCACCCCCTCATCCAACTTCGACTAGCTCGCTACGCTCCCAAGTCTCCGTATCCAGTTTTGTCGGGCGTCGGGTAAAACATGCCCCCGGCATGTTTTAGAAATGCCCGGGGGGCATTTCGACCCGCCGCCCGCCAAAACTCCCCCAAGGGGAGAAGGTTTCTTGCGCTCGTGACTCTTCGGACCCTATAGCTTTTCCATGGCCGAAGACCTTTTCGCTAACTCACCCAAGCCCACCACCGATTACGACGCCTCCTCGATCGAGGTGCTGGAGGGGCTCGAACCCGTCCGGCGCAGGCCGGGCATGTATGTCGGCGGCACCGACGAGCGGGCGCTGCATCATCTTGCAGCAGAGGTGCTCGACAATGCGATGGACGAGGCGGTCGCCGGGCACGCGACCCGCATCGAAGTGACGCTCGACATCGGCAACCGGCTGACGATCGTCGACAATGGCCGTGGCATGCCGGTCGATCCGCATCCGAAATTTCCGGACAAGTCAGCGCTCGAAGTGATCATGTCGATGCTGCATTCAGGCGGCAAGTTCGAGGGCAAGGCCTATGCCACCGCCGGCGGCCTGCACGGCGTGGGCGTCAGCGTCGTCAATGCGCTCTCCTCCGAAACCACCGTCGAGGTCGCGCGCAACCGCGAGCTGTTCCGGCAGCGTTTCTCGCGCGGCATCACGCTCGGCCCGCTCGAATCGCTCGGCGGTACGCCGAACCGGCGCGGCACCTCGGTCAGCTTCGTACCCGACGAGCAGATCTTCGGACCCGAACTGCATTTCAAGCCGGCAAGGCTCTACAAGCTGGCGCGCTCCAAGGCCTATCTGTTCGCGGGCGTCGAGATCCGCTGGAAATGCGCGCCCGAGCTGATCAGCGACGATACCCCGCCCGAGGCCGTCTTCCAGTTCCCCGGCGGGCTTGCCGACCATTTGCGCGAGCAGATCAACGGCCGCGAATGCGCGACCGCCGATTTCTTCACCGGCAACCAGGAATTCGCCGACGGCAAGGGCCGGGTCGAATGGGCAGTCGCCTGGCCGCTGTGGAGCGACGGCTCGTACAGCTGGTATTGCAACACCATCCCGACGCCCGATGGCGGCACGCATGAAGCGGGGCTGCGCGCAGCGCTGGTGAAGGGCATTCGCGGGTTCGGCGAGCTGATCAACCAGAAAAAGGCGAAGGAGATCGCAGCGGAGGATGTGATGACCGGCAGCGAGCTGATGCTCTCGGTCTTCATCCGCGATCCGCAATTCCAGAGCCAGACCAAGGACCGGCTGACCTCGCCCGAGGCGGCCGTGCTGGTCGAAAAGGCGGTGCGCGACCATTTCGACCATTTCCTCAGCAATAATATGGAGCGCGGCAAGGCGCTGCTCGGCTATGTGCTCGAGCGGATGGACGAGCGCCTGCGCCGCAAGCAGGAGCGCGAGGTCAAGCGCAAGACCGCCACTTCGGCGCGAAAGCTGCGGCTGCCCGGCAAGCTCACCGATTGTTCGGCCGATGATCCCGCCGGCACCGAGATCTTCATCGTCGAGGGCGATTCGGCCGGTGGTTCGGCCAAGCAGGCGCGCGATCGCAAGACCCAAGCGATCCTGCCGATCCGCGGCAAGATCCTGAACGTCGCCTCGGCAACCTCGGCCAAGACCCTGGCCAATCAGGAGATTGCGGACCTGATCCAGGCGCTGGGCTGCGGGACGCGGAAGGACTGTATTCCCGACAATCTGCGCTACGAGCGGATCGTCATCATGACCGACGCCGATGTCGACGGCGCGCATATCGCCACCTTGCTGATGACCTTCTTCTTCCAGGAAATGCCCGAGCTCGTCCGGCGCGGGCATCTCTATCTCGCCCAGCCGCCGCTCTACCGGCTGACTGCGGGGACGAAGAGCCTTTACGCGATGGACGACGCCCACCGCGCCGAGATCGAGGCGAAGGATTTCAAGGGCAAGAAGGTCGAGGTCGCGCGCTTCAAGGGGCTTGGCGAGATGAACCCGATGCAGCTGCGCGAAACCACGATGGACCCGAAGACGCGCAGCATGCTTCGCATCACCCTGCCCCAGGAATATGAGGAGCGCGCGGTGGTGAAGGATCTGGTCGACCGGCTGATGGGCAACAACCCCGCCCACCGCTTCGCCTTCATCCAGGAAAATGCCGCCCGAATGGATGAAGCCGCAATCGACGCCTGAGTTTTTCGAGACCTGATGGGGTGAGCTTCGGGTTCATCCCTTAGCGGGAGCCTGTCATGCGTCTCTTTGCCTGTGCCCTGCCTCTTCTCCTGATCGCATCGGCTGCCACCGCCCAGAGCTCATCGCCACCCACGCCCTCCGCCGCGCCTGCCGCCTCGAAGGCGTTGCAGGACCGCGCGAGAGACGTCGCTGCGTTCCTTGGCGGCAAGGGCGATTATGACTCGCTCTTCGCACCCGGTTTTCGCGAGAAGGTGCCGAAAGCGACCCTCGATGCGGTGATCGGCCGGCTCTCGGGCGCCGGGGGCGCGGTGACGGGTATCGAGCGGCTCACGCCGGAGACGCCCGATAGCGGCACGCTCGTGGTTGGATATGCGCATGGCGTCGTGAGCATACGGATCATGGTGGATTCGGCCGAGCCCCACCAGCTCGTCGGGCTGCTGGCGACCGGTATGACGGCGCGCGAGGCGTCGCTCGATGCGATAATGGACACGCTCGCGACATTGCCGGGGACGATCGGCTTCGCGCTGGCCCGGCTCGACGGCCCCGCACCCAGGACGATCCTCGCCCGCAATGCCGATCGGGATTTCGCGATCGGCTCGGCCTTCAAGCTCGTCATCCTGTCCGAGCTGGTGCGGGAAGTGACGGCCGGCGAGCGTCACTGGGACGATCTGCTCACGCTCGACGGTACGCAGCTGCCGGGTGGGGCCTATGCCGCGAAGCCCGTGGGTACGACCGCGTCGATCCGCGAGCTGGCCGAACAGATGATCTCGGTCAGCGACAACAGCGCGACCGATATCCTGCTCAGGACCCTGGGACGGGCGAAAGTCGAGGCAATGCTGCCGGTTGTCGGCTTTCATGCGGCGGCGCGGGACCGGCCCTTCCTGTCGACGCTGGATATGTTCAAGCTGAAGGGAGTCGCCGGTGGGGCGCTGGGCGCGCGCTTTCTGGCGCTCGACGAGAAGGGGCGCCGCGCGCTGATTGAGGGCGAGGTGCGCAACACGCCGCTTTCGGCGATCGACCCCAAGCTGTTCGCAAGCGGCAAGCCGCAATCGATCGACACGATCGAGTGGTTTGCCAGCCCGCTCGATCTGGTGCGCGTGATGGACTGGCTGCGGCGCAACACCGAGGCGGGCCCCGCCGCGGAGGCGCGCGCGATCCTGGCGAAGAACAGTTTCGTCGGCCCGGTCGTCGCGGGGGCCTGGCGTTATCTCGGTTATAAAGGGGGGTCCGAGCCCGGGGTCATGAACATGACCTTCCTCCTTCAGGGCAAGGATGGTGGCTGGTACGGGCTTACCGGCAGCTGGAACGACACCGCCGCACCCGTCAATGAGAGCCGCTTCGCCTTGTTGATGAGCCGCGCGGTCGAGCTGGCGGCGCCGCGCTGAGCCGTCAGCCGCGCATACGCGCCTGATGATAGCGGGTGCGCGTGACGATCCCAGCTACCATGTTGAACGCGCCGAGTCCGAGCGCCGCGAGCGGCAAGATCTCCGGCAAGTCCGCCCACCATATCAGCCGCGCGATCGCAAGCACGACACCAAGCAGCACGAACATGATTCCGGTATAGCGGATCGGCCTGGCGACACCCTGAAGTTCGCGCCGATAGGCGGCGCGCTCGGCGGGGTCGCCCAGGTTCGGCGGCGTGGTCATGGCTTCCACTCCGCCGCGAGCAGGCCCCAGATATAGCTGTCGCGCACGCCGATATGCGTTTCCCACTCGCCGCGCAGCCGGCCTTCCAGCGTGAAGCCCAGGCTTTCCAGCAGCCGGTTCGATGCGGCATTCTCGGGGTCGGTATCCGCGAACACGCGGCGCTGGCCGCGCGCGAACAACAAGGTGATCAGCGCCGACACGGCTTCGCGGGCGATACCGCTGCCCCAGGCCGCGCGTTCCAGCACATAGCCGATCTCGGTGACGCCGCCCTGGCGCTTTTCCCCTGCCGACAGAAAGCCGATCGCGCGATCTTCGCCATGCCGCGTGATTGCCCAGGCGCGCCAGCCGGCCGATTTCTCACCGGGCATCAAATATTCGCGCAGCTCATCGAGCGACGTGAACGGCGCGCGCGACCACCAGGTCATCAACTCGGCATCGGACATCGTCGGATAGAGCGATTCAGCATCGTCGAGCGTACGCGGGCGGAGCCGCAGCCGCTCGGTTTCGATGATCGGCACTTCGCTCACGCCGTCAGCGCGTCCACCAGCGCCTTCACCTTCTTCTGCCGCCATTGCGGGAGCGGCGCCACCAGCCAATAGCCGAGCGCCGAAGGCCGCGCTTCGCCGATCCGCACCACCCGGCCCGATGCGATATCGGCGGCGGCGAGCAGTTCGGGCACGGTCGCGCGGCCGAGCCCCTGGGCCGCCGCATCGAGCGCGAGCCCGGCATCGCCGACCCGGACCAGCGACACCGCTTCGTCATTGAGGCAGCCCGGCCAGGAGATGCGCGTGTCGATCCCGCCGCCGGGGCGCTCGACCGTGACCATGCCCTCGGATTCGAGCGCCTCGCCCTCATGCTCGCCGGGGCCGTCTCCCCAGCGGATCGCGAGATCGAGATTGGCCTCGGTGAAGTCGATATCCTCGTCCGCCGACACCAGCGCGAACCGGAGTTCGCCGTCAGCGCGCGCGATTTCGGCGAGGCGTGGCATCAGCCATTTCTCGGTGAGGTCGCGCGGCGCGGCGATGGTGAGGGATTTGGAGGTCTGGCCGGCCTGCATTGCCCGGACCGCCTCCTCGAACTGGAGGAAGCCCTGGCGCAATGCGGCGAGGCCGGCTTCGCCTTCGGGGGTGAGTTCGAGGCCCTTGGTGGTGCGGCGGAACAGCACGACGCCCAGCGTATCCTCGAGCGCGCGGATCTGCTGGCCGACGGCCGCGGGGGTGACCGCGAGTTCGTCAGCGGCGCGGGTGAAGGAGAGATGACGTGCGGCGGCATCGAGCACGCGCATGCCGTTGAGGGGGAGATGGGTGCGCTTCATACCCCCACCGCCGGCGCGATCAGGGCGAATTTGGGGATATCGACGTCGAAGGCCGAGCCGTCCTCGCCAATCATATGATAGCTGCCCTCCATGCTGCCGGTCGGCGTCGCGAGCGGGCAGCCCGAGACATAATCGAAGCTGGCACCCGGGGCGATCAGCGGCTGCTCGCCGACCACGCCCTCGCCCTCGACGGAGTGGCACGAACCGCGCCCGTCGGTGATGATCCAGTGGCGGGTCAGCAGCTGAACCGACATCGGTCCCTCATTCTCGATCCGGACATGATAGGCCCAGAACCAGCGCCCGCGCCGCGGCTCGGATTGTTCGGGCAGATAGCTGACCGACACGCGCACGATCACACCGCGCGTTTCGGCCGAATTGGGGAAAAGCGCCTTCACAGGCCAACCGCGCGCAAGGCGCCATCGAGGTCCTCGATCACGTCCTGCGCATCCTCGAGCCCGACATTGAGGCGCAACATGCCCTCCGTCACCCCCATCTCCAGCCGTTTCTCCTCCGCGACGCCCGAATGGGTAGTCGAGGCGGGATGAGTCATCAGCGAACGGGAATCGCCGATATTGTTGGAAATGTCGACCAGCTGGAGCGCATCGAGCAACCCGTGCGCCTGCTCGCGCCCCTCGACTTCGAAAGCGAAGATCGGCCCGCACGCATCCATCTGCGCCATGGCGAGATTATGCTGCGGATGGCTGGCGAGGCCGGGGTGCAGGATCTTCGGCACCCGGGCTTCGAGGAAGGTCCCGACCTTCAGGCTGTTCTCGCTCTGGCGGCGGATGCGCAGATCGAGCGTCTCCATGCCCTTCAGCACAACCCAGGCGTTGAACGCGCTGAGCGTCGGCCCGGTGTTGCGCGTAAAGGGCAGCAGCGTGTTGGTGATGAAATCCTCGGTGCCGCACACAGCACCGGCGAGTACCCTGCCCTGGCCGTCCATCATCTTGGTCGCCGAATAGGCGGTGACGTCTGCACCGAACTCCATCGGCCGCTGCAGCGCTGGCGTGGCGAAGGCGTTGTCGACTACGCTGGTGATGCCCCGCGTGCGGGCGATGTCGCAGACCGCCTTGAGGTCGACCACGTCCATGGTCGGGTTGGCGGGGGTTTCGAAGAAGAAGAGCTTGGTCTCGGGCCGCACCGCATCCTGGAATTGCTGCGGATCGCGGGCATCGACGATCGTCACGCCGATGCCGAATTTCGGCAGCAGCGTGTCGGTCAGCCAGCGGCACGAGCCGAAGGCGGCGCGGCCGGCGACGATATGGTCTCCGGTCTGGAGCTGGCAGAGCAGCACCGCGGTCATCGCCGCCATGCCGGTCGTCATGGTGCGGCACGCCTCGGCGCCCTCGAGCAGGGCGATGCGCTCCTCGAGCATCTGCACCGTCGGGTTCTGGAGGCGCGAATAGGTCATGCCGACCTGGTCGCCCGAGAAGCGCGCCGCTGCATCACCCGCGCAATCATAGGCATAGCCCGAGGTGAGGAAGATCGCCTCGGACGTCTCGCCCCATTCCGAGCGCGCGGTGCCACCGCGCACGGCTTGCGTTGCGGGCCGCCAGTTGCGGGTGATCGATCGGTCCTGTCCGGTGCGTCGCTTCATGCGAAACGCTTTGCCGGGAGGGGTTGGCCCGCGTCAATGCTTTCCGGGCAGCTTGCCTTGAAAGTGCCGTGACGAAATGAGAATGGCGCGACATGACCGCAACGGCTCCCCGCCCCTTTCGCGCCGCCGCGATCATTGGGCTCGCCGCGCAAATGCTTTTCACGCTGCGCCTCGCCACCCCGCACAAGCAGATGTTCGACGAGGTTCATTATGTGCCCGCGGCGCAGGTGCTGCTGCGGCTTCAGGGGCCGGTCAATATCGAGCATCCGCTGCTCGGCAAGGAACTGATCGCGCTCGGCATCTCGCTGTTCGGCGACAACAGCTTCGGCTGGCGGATCATGTCGACCGTTGCCGGGACCGCGACCGTGCTCGGTATCTTCGCGATCCTGTGGCTGCTCTACGCCCGCGTCCGCACCGCGACGATGGGCGCGCTGTTCGTGCTGCTCAACATCACCGTCTTCATCCAGGCGCGGATCGCGATGCTCGACGGCTTCATGGCGGCATTCGTCGTTACCGGCATCGCCGCCCTGCTCTGGGCAATGCGCGCCCCCCCGGGCAAGGCCTGGCCGCGCTGGCTGCTCGGCAGCCTGTTGCTTGGCCTCGGCGTCGCCTGCAAATGGGTCGCCGCGCCCTATATCGCGTTTGCCGCAATCGCCTTCGTCGCGATCCGCCTCAGCGACGCGCGCCAGCGAAACCGCTCGATTTATGCCGCACTCAACCCCGGCAATCAGATTTATTGGCCCGGCCTGCCCGTCATCCACGCCCTGCTCGCGCTCGGCACCGTCAGCGTCGCGGCTTATTGTCTGACGTTCCTGCCGGCCTTTTTCTACGCCGTAGACCCCCTGACCCTTCACGGCCTCGCCCGCTTCCAGATACGGATGTACGAGGCGCAAACGCAGGTCCTCCCGCCGCACACCTATCAGTCCGGCTGGAGGACCTGGCCCCTCATGATCCGCCCGATCTGGTATCTTTACGAGCCGGTCGACGGTGCGGTTCGCGGCGTGCTGATGATCGGCAATCCGGCGATCCTGTGGGGCGGGCTGATCGCGATTGCCGCCTGCCTCTACGCCTGGGTGCGCGAGGGATCGGCGAAGCTGCTCGCGATCATCCTGCTCTGGGCCGGTTCGTACGCGATGTGGACCCTGATCCCGAAATCGATAGGGTTCTTCTATTATTATTACCTGTCGAGCATCTTCCTCGCCTTGCCCCTCGCCGCGGCGTTCGAGCGGTTCGGCAGGGGCCGGTGGAGGAACCTCGACTATGGTTTCCTCGCCCTCGCCTTTTGCCTGTTCGTCTATTTCTATCCGATCATTTCTTCTGTCGCGCTCAATGATCCACAAGATTTCCGCGAATGGATGTGGCTCTCGACATGGCCGTGAGGCTATATTAAGGCGCCTCCGACGGCCTCTATACGCAGTAGATTAAAGTATCACGAGACTTTTGTGACCTGGCGTAGATGTGAGTGTTTCGATTTTTTTGTTTGGAAAATCCTAAATCTTTTAATACATAGCTCGGTATCGCGGTCTATAAGATGAAAAAGCCCGGGCGTATAAATTATATATTTAATAATTACTGCAGATTTACTTGACGAGTTTTGCGAGGGCGTCAGGCCCTTTTCCGCCTCAAAGGTCGCATTTCGTTCAGTCATGACCTCCCTTTCGGCTGGCCTGCAATTGTCGACCGGAGACTGTAGAACAGCGCGCAGCGGGTTAGAATCAAACGCGATCGCCGGCCCGCCACCAACCGAGAAAGCCCGAGACCATGACGCTGCGCAGCCTCTACCCGCCGATCGAACCCTATGAGAGCGGCATGCTCGACGTCGGCGACGGGCACAGCCTCTATTATGAGCGGAGCGGCACGCCGGGCGCGAAGCCGGCGGTGTTCCTGCACGGCGGCCCGGGCGCCGGCATCGCGCCCGACCATCGCCGGCTGTTCGACTCGGAGCGCTACGACGTGCTGCTGTTCGACCAACGCGGCTGTGGGCGGTCCACGCCGCATGCGGAGCTCGAGGCGAACACGACCTGGCATCTCGTCGCCGATATCGAGCGGCTGCGCGCACTGGCCGGGGTGGATCGGTGGCTGGTGTTCGGCGGCTCCTGGGGATCGACGCTTGCGCTCGCTTACGCCGAGACTCATCCGGAGCGGGTCAGCGAACTCGTCCTGCGCGGCATCTACACGTGCACCCAGCCCGAGCTGGACTGGTTCTACCAGTTCGGCGTGTCCGAGATGTTTCCGGACAAATGGGAGAGACTGGTCGCGCCGATCCCGGAGGCTGAGCGCAGCAATATCCTGGCCGCCTATCATCGCCGCCTGATTGGCGAGAATCCGGAGGCGCAGGTCACGGACGCACGTGCCTGGAGCCTGTATGAAGGCGAGACGGTCACCCTGTTGCCCAATCCCGACCTTTCGACGCAGCATGACGAGGCGCATTTCGCGCTCGCCTTCGCGAGGATCGAGACTCATTATTTCGTCAATGCCTGCTGGCTGGAACCGGGCCAGCTGCTCCGCGATGCGGGCCGGTTGCGCCCGATTCCCGGCACGATCGTGCATGGGCGCTACGACATGCCCTGCCCGGCGCGCTACGCCTATGCGCTCCACAAGGCCTGGCCGGAGGCCGAGTTTCACCTGATCGAGGGCGCGGGGCACGCCTATTCGGAGCCCGGAATTCTCGACCAGCTGGTTCGGGCTACCGATCTTTATGCAGGCAAAAGCTGAACCCATTGGCAGCATCGGCGGTGATGTGTCATCCCTGTCGCGGGCGTATCTCCGCTCGATCGGAGCATTTTATGCGTAAGGGCGCCGTTGCGATTGTCACAGCCGGGATGGTTCTCGCGTCGATGTGGGGAGGATCGCTGTCTGCCGCCTCCCCGCCGAGCGGCGGAACGATCTCGATCGAGCCGAGGGCCGGAGAGGGAGACGCTTCCGCGATGCGTCCGTTCGTCGTTGCCGCGAACGAAGCGCTCGGGGCGAAGGGCTTCACGATCCTTCCAGATTCCGGCCATTCAGCCTATGTCGCTGAGCTGACGCTGACGCGGGTCGATCTCGGAACAAGCAAGGCGAAAGCTCTTATCGGGAGCTCATCCTCCGTCACGCCCGGCGTTGTTCCCGGCGCGGTCGGCGCCGGCGCTACTGTCCCGCTTGCGACGGGAAAATCCAGACTCGTCGCACTTCAGCGCATCCGGCTCGAGATCCGCATTCGGAAGCGGGGTGAGGACAGCATTCTTTGGGACGGCGCCGCGCTAACCGTCCGCGCGGCGGGCACGCGGAAAGGCGCCGACGAAATCGTGGCTGCCGATCTCAGCCAGGCCGTCCTTCGCAGCTATCCCGCCGAGCCTGGGGACGTCGTCGGCGTCCCCTGACTGGTTCCGCGATCGAAGACCTTCGCGGCGGCGCTTCATTTGCCGTCCCGCCGCTGACCGGCAGCGCCGGTCTGCGCGATGATCCAGTCGGATATGGTCTTGAGCGCCACCGGTGCCATGGTCTCCTCGATCATGCTGTATTCGCTCGGCGCGCCGGTCTTCGCCGTCTGGAACAGGTGGTTCAGGCCCGGCAGCTCGACGATCGTCGCCTGTGTGTCGCCGGCCAGTGCAGAGCGGATCGCCGCCAGATTTTCGCGGGGCGGGACCTGGAGATCGAGCGAGCCGCCCATTGCAAGTACCGGCATCCTGAGCCGGGCAAGCGTCGGCGCCGGCTCATAGCTGAGGAAGAAGCGGAACCAGGGGTTGGACAGTGCCTTGACCTGAGCATCGATCGCCTGGGGGCTCATGCTTCCGGTCTTGTCGAGAGACGCCATCATCGGGCGCAACTCGGCGTCGAGCTTCGCCGGATCGACTTCTTCGCGCACGAGCTTGAGCATCGCGGCGCGGCCGGCGGTGTTTTCGGCGACCGCGCTTTCGCTCATGCCGGCGGCCTTCAGGATGAGTGCGCCCTGTTGGAGCAGGATCTTCGTGCCGTTTTCGCCAGGCCCGGCCATCAGCACCACAAAGGCGACCCCGGGATCGTCAGCCGCCACCATCGGCGCGATCAGCCCGCCTTCGCTATGCCCGATCAGCCCGATATGCCCGCGAGCGATATCGCTTCGGGACCGGAGCCAGGCGAGGCCCGCTTTTACATCGCTGGCGAAATCGAGGCTGGTGGCCTTGTCATAGCTGCCGGTCGAATGGCCCACGCCACGCTTGTCGACGCGGAGAATCGCGATCCCCTGACGCGTCAGATAGTCCGAGAGCACGAGGAACAGCTTGTGCCCCAATATCTCCTCATCGCGGCCGTTCGGCCCGGAACCGGCGATCAGGATGGCGGCGGGGAACGGGCCCTTGCCCTGCGGCAAGGTGAGCGTGCCGGCCAGCTGGACCTTGTCGGCCGAAGCCATATTCACATAGCTCACCTCTTCCTCGCGATAGGGAAAGGGCCTGACCGGGGTTTGCGGGCGGTTCATGGTCGGCGCGGCCGCCCCAGCGGCGCGGCGGGTGAGGGTCAGGGGAATGTTGTTCGGCCCTTGTCGCCAGGTGCCCGTGATCGTCCGGCCGTCCGAGGAGGGCGTGCCTTCGAAGCTACCCTGTATGACCTTGACCTCGAACAGGAGCTTGTCGCCCGTCTTCGTCACCGCCGTGACGGGGATGGCCTTGGCACCCTGATCGATACTGTCGAGCGTGGCGGTCGTGCCGGTGGCGGGTGCGCTTGCGATATGGAAGACAAGGCGGAGCTTGATAGTGGCGACATCGAGCGTTCCGTCCCAATCGCCATCCAGGCCCGGAATGACCGACGGAGCAGCGACGGCCTGGCTCACCGGAGGGGCGGCGGGCGCCGCGGCCTGGCACCATGCAGGCTGGCCGACAGCGAGCGACGATGCCGCTGCGGCAATCGCGAACCGGGTAACGATCTTCATTCTCCCTCTCCCTCTTCAATGTCCCGCATCAACACCAGGTCGACGCCATGTTGGTGGATCACCGCCCGATCGACCCGGCCGGATATGTCTTCGATGAAAGATATCTGGACGGCCGCGACCGTCAGAAAGAATTGCGCCTCGGCCTCGGCGAACATTTCGAAGCGGCGCTGCCCGGTCATTTCGCCGAACAGGCGATCGCCTTCAGCGGTAACGGTGAGGCGCATATTCTGATCCATGTCGTATCGGCCGACATAGAGTTTCAGCCTGTCCTCGCCGAGCATGACGCGGGTGCGCGGGCGTTCCTGCTCGGCCCGCCGCCGCTCGATCCAGTCGACGCATTCAGCCGCGTCCTCGCGGGTCGTTCGCCGGAATGTCGTCGATCGGCCATTCTGATGCAGGAGCAGTGCGTCGGCGTTCCCGCCGCCCATCCGGAAGCTGATCTGTGCGGGCAGCACGGAGTAGAAGAAACGGTGCAGCCCTTCGCACTGAATCTCATATTCGGGCTGCCCGGCGACCCTCGCGAAAAGGCGTGGTCCGCGTGGCGTGACCTCGATCGCGGTGCCCATCCGCGTCGCGTAAAAGCCGGCATAAGCGGCGAGCATCTCGGGCTCTATGGCAGTGCGGCTGCGTGGCCGCGCTTGCTCGGCCAGATCGCGTGCGAAATCGGCGTCAGCCTTTCTCGCCTGCTCGGCATCGGTTCGCGTGGCGGTGACGAGGCGCGTGCCGGTGCCGATCAGCACACGCTCCGCCAGCTGCCCGGACGGGCCCTCGAAGCGATATTGAGCCATGGCGCCGGTCAGCGCGAAAATATCGGGCGCGACCGGGGCGAGCGGAATCTTCGGGCGACCGCTGCTCTGCACGAACACTTGCCCCTGTTCCTCGGTGATCACGACGACGCTGTTGGAGACTATGTCCGGATCGAGCCGGTAATAGCCGGTGAACCGGCCATTCGGTCCACCCCCTTCCACGCTCGTCTTCAACGCTCGCCAGCTCGAAAAGCCGTAATCGCGGGCGATAGCGAGCTGGGCCTGGGCAAGACCGGCTTCTGGCAACGCCAAGCGCAGTGCGCGCAGTCGCGCCTTCGCCTGCTTCTTCAAATGCTCGAGATTGGCGGTGGCGGGCAGTTCGCGCGGCGGAACCTGCGCCTCTGGCGGAGAAATCAAGACAATACCTTCCTTCCAGCAAGCCCGGGGTCCGCATGCATCGGGCAGGAAGTCAGGTCGTGAACATCGACATCAAAGCGAGCGGGGTATGCCCTTTACGCGGACCGTGTGCCTCTCGTCAGGCAGCGCTGAAATAGCGCGGGCGATTGCGTACCGCAAGGGCAGCCAAGACAGAGAAGCGGCGAGGCGTCAGCCGTCGAGCGCCCAGCGAAACCGCCCGGTGAGCGTATAATCGAACAACGCCATCTGCTCGTGCACGCCGGCGCCGACATTCTCGATCACGCAGCCCGGTCTGCCGCCCGGACGCCGGTCCGAGATGATGCCGGTGTGCGGGATCGTCCCCCGGATCAGGCAGGTATAGATATCGCCGGCCTGCCACCCGTTCGGGTCGCGCGGCAGCGGCAGGCGGGCGCCCTGGCGCGAGAAGAACACCGCCAGGTTCGGCACGCGGCGGTGATCGATATTCGCATCCGGATGCTTCAATCCCCAGCGCCGGGGATAGGCGGCAAAGGCGCGCTGCATATCGGCATGGACCAGTGCCTGGAGATCGAGCCCGAACGCATCGCGATAGGCGCGGATCAGCACATCGGTGCAGACGCCCCGATCGCGCGGTACGTCGCCGCCCGGATAGTGGAGCTGCGTATAGTTCCGATCATAGCCGGTGGTAACCCCGACCTGCCGCCGCGCCGTGGCAACCAGCGCGGCCGCCGTGCGCCGGGGCCGGGCGGGAAATGCCACCGCGCCGCCCGGAACGGCGAGAAGCGCGGCAAGCACGGTGCGACGGGTCAGTTGCATGGTGGAGATATAGCAGCCGGGCGGGCGCCGGGCGACAAAAAGCCAACTGCCGGAAAGATACGCCCCGATCTCGCCCGCGCGCCTTAGCGAGCCTTTCGCCGGTGGAACGACAGCCCACGAAGCAGGCCGCGTTTCGTCATCGGCTCGAACATCTCCTCGGGCCCTTCCGGATCAAGCAGTTCATTGTCGACGAGCAGCTTTTCCTCTTCGGTAAGCTCGGGCAATGCATAGGGCTGCAACGTTTTTCCCGAGCCGCGCATCGCCTCGATCGTCGCGATCAGCGAACCATTTTCCGCCACCCGCGCGGCGATCGCGTCACCATCCACGCCCAGATGTTCAGCCAGCAACTCGTTGCGAATGACCGTAATCCGCTCGCACTGCGCGTCGGTCGCCGCGTCGATCGACAAATCGCATTCGGTATCGAGCCGCATTGACCGGTTATTGACGTTGGACGACCCGATCCGAAGGATCCGGTCGTCAGCGATCAGGATCTTGGCGTGCACGTAAATCGACGCCCCGTCTTGTGTGAGAGGGTGATAAAGCCGAAGCCGGTCGTAACGATCCTTCGCCTTGAGCGCGCGGAACAGACGGGCGCGTGCTCCGTCCATCGCGATTTCCTGGAGCCAGCCTTCAGCCGTAACCGGATTGATGATGACAATCTCGGGCGGATCATCCTCGTCAAGCCGTTGGCCGATCCACTGGGCGATCTTGCGGGACGCGAAATACTGGCTCTCGATATAAAGATGCCGCTTCGCCGCCAGGATCTGGTCGCGATACAGGTCTTCGATCTCGCGCACAGGCGGCTCGTCGCCGATCGTCGGGATGGAGCGTGAAATGGCGATGTCGGTATCGGTAAAGTCGATCGGCAAGCCCTTGGGCCAGCACGCAGCCGCACTGGCGGGTATTTTCAGCGGCCCGCCACCGGAATGCTTCCAGCGCTCGCGCCCCAGATCGCCGAGCGCCGCCGCGGTCGCGCCGTCCACCGCCCAGGCCGCGTCGTGCCATGGCTTGGCCGGCTTGCCGTCAGGCTGTACGCGGCGTGGGTCATCGTCGCGGTGCTCGCGCGTATCCCAGCGGTTCGCGGTCATGTCGATGCCACCGCAAAAGGCGAGGCAGTCGTCGATCACGATCAGCTTTTGATGATGCGATCCGCCGGTCGGATGATGGCTGTCGAGCCGGAGATGCAGGCTGCGGCGCCTGAGCCACCGCAGCAGCGACAGGATCGTGGCGACATGGCCCAATGTCTTCAGCGCGCCCACATCCCATCGCAGCAAATGGATGTCGAGGCCGGGCGTGCGATCGACCAGCCAGGCGAGGAAATCGCCGATCCGCGCCGGCCCTTCATCGCCCTCCTCCGCCTCGACTTCGATCCGCGCATCAAAATCCCAGCCGATCAGCAAAATCTGCTGTTTCGCGTCGAGCATGGCGGCACGGGCAAAGCGGAAATAATCGGCGGCATCGATGATGGCGGCGACGTGCTCGGAACGGGCAATCCGCCAGCAATTACGCTCGGGCGCGAAGAGACTGGCACGATCTGTCATCCGCCACGATTGCGACTTATCCTCTCGGGTTTCAATCCATTGGCATCGACGCGGCCGGGGCGGCACGCGGTGAAGGCGGTTCCCGGCGCATCGCGGCCGATGAGTCGGAACGCCCATCCTCGTCGGGGATTTAGACCTGGCCGAACGAGAGGATCATCATGGCCTGGCGTCGGCGCGAGGCCGGAGAGTTTCACCATCGGTGCCGGTCTCTGGCTGGTCATAACCCAATGGCTTTCCGCAGCGGTGGGAGGCTATCTCGCCGGCAGGCTCCGCGTGCGCTGGCACGGCCTGCACACCGATGAAGTCTTCTTCCGGGATACCGCACACGGCCTGCTGACCTGGGCCACCGCCACCGTGATCATGGCAATCGTCGCGGTCGGGGCAGTGGCCTTGTCCAATCTGGCGGCGCAGCCGACGGATATCTCGGCCACCCCGGACGCAGTCGATGCGGCGCGAAAAGTCGCGACCCATTTCGCTGCATTTACAGGCCTCTCGCTCGTGATCGGCGCCTTTATCGGCAGTGTCGGCGGCGCGATCGGCGGCAGGCTTCGCGATCTGCATCCCTGATCCAATGCCGCCGCGCGGGATATAACGGCGGTAGTGACGGTCCCCGTCATTGCCGCCGTCTCGCGTCAGCGCCTACCCGACGCTTTCCAACAGCGGCGTCTTCCTGCACGAATGCGCGATGCGAATCCTCACCGCCTCGATCGTGGCGCTCGCCCTAGGCGTCGCCGTCCCCTCAGCCCGGGCCGCCGATCCCGCACCCGTCGCAGGATCGGGCGGCATGGTAGTGACAGCCCAGCACCTCGCCTCCGATGTCGGCGCGGAGATCCTGCGGCGCGGCGGCAACGCAATCGATGCGGCGGTCGCGGTCGGCTATGCGCTCGCGGTGGTCTATCCGCAGGCCGGCAATATCGGCGGTGGCGGCTTCATGACGGTACGGCTGGCCGACGGGCGCACCGCCTTTCTCGATTTCCGCGAAAAGGCGCCCGCCGCCGCAACCGCGACGATGTTTCAGGACCCCGCCGGAGACGTGATCCCCGGCAAGTCCACCGACTCATGGCAGGCTGTCGGGGTTCCCGGCACCGTGATGGGCCTTGAAACCGCCCGCATCCGCTACGGCACCATGTCGCGCCAGGCGCTGATGGCGCCCGCGATCCGCCTCGCCCGCGAAGGGTTCGTGCTTGGCCAGGGCGATGCGGGCGTGATGGCGCTCGAAGCGAAACCATTGTCTCGCGATCCTGCCGCGCGCGCGATCTTCCAGCCCCGGGGCCGCCCGCTCACCAAGGGCGACCGGCTCATCCAGACCGATCTCGCCAACACGCTCGCAACGATCGCCGCCAAGGGCCCCGATGCCTTTTACAAGGGCCCGATCGGCGCCGCGATCGCCGACGCAAGCAAGGCCGGCGGCGGCATCCTAACCCGGGCCGATTTCGCGCGGTACAAGGTGCGTGAGCTCGAACCGATCCAGTGCGATTATCGCGGCTATCATGTCATCTCCGCACCGCCGCCGAGCTCGGGCGGCGTTTCGCTGTGCCAGGCGCTCAACATCCTGCAGGGCTATGATCTCGCGGGCATGGGCTTCCATTCAGCAGCCGAGGTCCATGTCCTCGCCGAGGCGCTGCGCCGCGTCTATGTCGACCGCAACAACAGGCTCGGCGATCCGGACTTCGTCACCAACCCGGTTACCCAGCTGCTCGATCCCGCTTATGCAGCACGGCTGCGCGCCTCGATTGATCCGGAGCGGGCGACCCCTTCCGCGACACTCGCCCCCGCGGCGCCAGCACATGAGGGCAACAACACGACTCAATATGACGTGCTCGATGCGAAGGGTAACGCCGTCTCGGTAACCTACACGCTCAATGACTGGTTCGGCGCGCACCGGGTCGCCGGGCGCACCGGGATCGTCATGAACAACGAGATGGATGATTTCACGTCCAAGATCGGCGCGCCCAATATGTTCGGACTGGTGCAGGGCGCCAACAATGCGATCGCGCCGGGCAAGACGCCGCTGAGCTCAATGACGCCGACGATCGTGACGAAGGAGGGCCGCGTCGCGCTGATCATCGGCAGCCCGGGTGGGTCGCGCATCATCACGATCACGCTCGAAGCGATCATCAACATGATCGACCATGGCATGGACGTGCAGGCGGCGATCGACGCACCGCGCATCCACGAGCAATGGCTGCCCGATATCATCTCACTCGAGCCCTTCGCCCTCTCCGCCGATACGCGCAAACTGCTCGAGGCGCGCGGCTACAGGTTCAGCGACGAAGGTCATTGGGGTATCGCCGAAGGCATCGTCACCGGCGCCCCCACTCTGCAGGGCGCAACCGGCAACAGCAAGCAGGGCGCCCTGCCCTTCAGCATGCCGACCCTTGCCGGCGCGACGATGTTCGGTGGCCACGACGCGCGCGGCGGAGCGGGCTCGGTCGCACCAGTCAACTAGAGTGCGGCGCGCTGAGCAAAATGGCGGCGGTGACGATCTCCGTCACCGCCGCCATTTGTGAGTCCGAAAGCCGATCAGTCGACGGCCGCCAGCTGATGCTTGAGACGGCTGACCACATCATGTCCGCGCTTGACCGTCACGAAGCAGCCCTGGATGACCGCACGCGTGTCGGGCGAAATCGCCTCGTCGCGTAGCGCCCGCTCGAACTCCTCCTTGAGATAGTCCTCGCCGCGCTCGACCTCCTTTACCACGACCTCATCGCCACCGCCCAATACCCGGCGCAGGTCCTCGAAGCGGCGATGCAATGTGGCGGCGGTGGAACCGAAGTCGTTCGGCGTACCGCCCAGCGCGCGGCTACGGCTCTGAAGCGTCGCGACGACCTCCCGGCGCTCGGCCGCCAACTCGCGAAACATCTCCGCATAGCGCGCGGCATCCGCATGTTCGGCTGAATGCTCATAGCCGTTCACGCTGTCGATCGTCGTGACGATAAGATCGTCCAGCTTTGAGATATCAGTGTTGTCGGACATGTCTCCATTCCTTCCAAATCAATGGCATGACGCACCGATATTCTATTGATTACAGTTCTCTACCGGCGGTTTCTGCTCGCCTGCCATCACCCCGGTAGAACATGCCGCGCCCCGTGACGGTTCCGCGCCCTGCGTATTCTGATGGTAAGCGCTGCGCTTACGATAAACCGCTAGCGTCAAATGGCTTGCCGGCTCAACAGGCCGGGGGGCCGCCTGACAACAGAATTTGAAAGAGAGCGCATCGGCAACGGCATCCGCCGTTGACAATATCAATCCGGACCGCGTCCAATGCGAACCAAGGGTGGAGGGGAGACCGGCATGGCAAGTACAGCTCCGGAACGCGCGATGTTCGCGCCCTATCATCGGAACGACCGGGCGATGATCACGGGGGTAGTACTCGCGATCTGGCTGGCGATGGTGCTCGGCTTCGGCATCGACATGGTGAAGCGCGCGCACAGCGGCCATCTGACCTTCCCGCTCATCGTCCACCTGCACGCGCTGGCTTACAGCTCCTGGCTTGTGCTGCTCGCCGCGCAGGTGTGGCTGGTGCGTACCGGCCGGGTGGCGGTGCACCGGCGCCTGGGGTTCGCCGCGCTGGTGCTGCTGCCGCTCATGCTGATCCTCGGGCCGGCCACGGTGATCTCACAGATTACCAACAACCCCTATATGCCGGATCGCTGGATCGCCTGGATGAGCGTCCAGCTCACCACCGCCTTTGGCAGCGCGGTGCTGCTCACGGCAGGGCTCCTGATGCGCCGCCGTGCCGCCGCGCATAAAAGGCTGATGCTGATGGGGACGATCGCCCTCACCGAGCCGGGCTTCGGCCGCATCTGGCTGCTCGCGTTGCAGGAGCGCTGGGGCGAGGGTTACCTGCCTTTCTATTTCTCGGCCTATATCGGCACCTTCGCGCTCATCATCGCAGTCGGCGCCTATGATCTCGCCACCCGCCGCCGGCTGCACCCGGCCTATGTCGGCGCTGCGCTCTGGATCTTCGCCAACGAAGCGCTTGCGACCTGGCTCTTTTACCAGCCCTTCTGGCTCGCCTGGATGAAAGCGCTGACCGGGCACCCCGTATAAAGCACCTTCGGGGCGCAAACAGTATAGCGCCCGCATCTTTCCGGTGGCACGAACATCTGGCCGCAAGCGCCTCTGCGGGTTGGCCTGCACCGAGTCCGCCGCCTTCACCGTCAGTCGGCGGATTGATCGACATCGTGCGCATCGTGCTTCGCGCGTGCTATCAGCACCGCGCCGTATAAAAGGGATCCATCTTGGCGCACATGATCGAAGCTCTGGCGGATAGCGACGGCGCATTGCTCTCGGCAGTGCTGGACCAGACGCACGACTGCATCAAGCTTCTCGATATCGAAGGTCGCATTCAATATGTGAATCAAGCCGGCGCCATGGCCATGGAACTCAGTTCGCCTTCGAAGCTCATCGGACAATTATGGACAGATCGGTGGCCGCCGGATGTGCGCCCTGCGATCGAGGCGGCACTGCACTCGGTACGAGCCGGAGAGTCGTCCCGGTTCAAGGCGTCGCGACCGCAGGCCGATGGATCGAGGACTTGGTGGGACGTTGCGGTCACGCCCGTGCGAACCGCGCAAGGCGAGATCACGCGATTGCTCACCATCGCGCGCGATATCACGGCAGAGGTGCTGGAGCGGGAGCATGTGGAGGCCATCAGCGTCGAGATGCGGCATCGTCTGAAGAACGCGCTGACGGTCGCCGCCGGGCTGGTGATGCTGTCCGCGCGTGGAAGGCCGGATGTGCAGGCCTTCGCTGACGAGATCGTGGCCCGGTTCTCCCAGCTTACCGCCGTACAGACGCTGATCCTCGATCCGACGGTGGAAAAGCACTTCTCGCAAATCGTGCCCCTTCTCGCGACCGTCTACGGCAAGGGCGCGTCGATGGAGTTTGGCGAGCTTCCCGAGGCGAAGCTGAGCGATCAATCGATCCAGGCGCTTGCCCTTTGCTTCGGCGAGCTCGCGACGAACAGCCTCAAATATGGCGCCCTCAAGCACGGGAATCCGATCCGCATCGAGGGCGCTCTTCGAAACGAGAGTCTCGAGCTGACCTGGTGGGAGCAAACAGAATTCGACGAGGCGAGAAGCGGCGGCCAGGGCCTCGGCCTGGTCGAGCGGCTGATCAGAACCGCACGCGGCCAGTTCCGGCGCGAGGTCGGCGCCGACCATATGCTGGCGGTCATCAATCTTCCGGTTCAGCCTTAAGATCTCCGGCGCGCCTGGGCTAACCACAGACGCCAGCAGCAGTTTTCCAGGAATCCCGTTAACCCGGCGCTAGGCCGGCGGGCGTATCACTGGTTCCACAGGATAATCCACGCCCTGACGGAGCAAGGTTGGCGAATGGACTCGCTATTTCCCTCGAACCACCGGGCGACCATCGTCGCCCTGGTCCGGAGGAGTGCGCGCGCAGTCGCCAACGCATGGTTCGAGGCATTGCTCGTCGCCCTGCTGGTCCTCACCGTCGCGGCGATCGCCTTTCAGGACCGCCTTCTCGAGCGCAGCACCACCATCACGCCTGCCAATGCGGCATCCTATATCGGTGTTCCGATCGCCGATCACGATATCGGCGGCAACTCGACCGCGCGCGGGGACGGCCCGCTCCGCTGGAGTTGCGATCTCCGCCCGGGCAACCCCTATCCCTATTGCGGATACGAGCTGTTCTTCGATCGCGACAAGGGCACCCACGGGCTCGACCTCACCAATCTCCGTTCGGTCGACGTGGCGCTGCTGTATCGCGGAGCGGCGCCGTCGTTTCGCGTGCACCTCAAGAATTTCGATCCTCGCTATGGCCGCAGCGCCAACGACGACACGCCCAAATTCCTTCGCGTGGAATTCCCGACCGAACCGGGCAGGCTGCAACATGTCGTGTTCAAGGCCGCAGATTTCGGCGTGGCGGACTGGTGGCTGCGGAAATGGCGCATGCCACCGGAATTGAGCCATCCCGAATTCAACAACATCACTTCGATGAATTTCGAGACGGGCACGGAAGCCCGGCCGGGCCATCATGCATTCGAGGTTCGCGAGATCGTCCTGCGCCGAATGCTGTTCACCGAGACCCAGTGGCTGCAGGCCATGCTGGGCATGTGGGTCGTGCTGATCGGCATCTACCTCGCCTATCGCTTCACCACCATGCGCCGCGAGGTCGAACAGCGGCGGACCTTGCACACGCTCGTGCTGCGCCAGGCGCAGGAGGCGGAGGAGGCGGCCCGCCACGACCCGCTGACCAGGATCTTCAACCGGCGCGGCATCTTCGAGCGATATGCGGAGCTGTCAGCGGGCGTGCCGGTTCCGCTTGGCGTTATCCTGATCGATATCGATCGCTTCAAGGTGTTGAACGACAGTTTCGGGCACAATTACGGTGACGAGGTCCTGTCCAGCATCGCCGCGCTGATCCGACGCAACGTGCGCGGCACCGATACGATCTGCCGGTGGGGCGGCGAGGAATTTCTGGTCCTCTGTCCCGGCTTGGATGCGGAAGACACGATGCAGGTCGCCGAGAATATCCGGGGCCGGATCGAGCATTTCCATTTCGGAGATTGCGAGCGGGTGACGGCAAGCTTCGGCGTGCATTGGTGCCCCGCACCGGGTCCGCACCTGAGCGAACTGGTTTTCCTCGCCGATGTCGCGCTCTACACGGCCAAGGCGCAGGGCAGGAACCGCACGCTACGCTTCCGTCCCGGCATGGCGAAGGCGGCCTAGTAGCGCGCCCTCCACTACCCGATTAGTAACGCCCCCAGGTGAACCGCGAGGACAGCGCATAATTCCACACCGCGCCGAGCACGACACCGGCCATCGCGGAGACCTCCCAAGGGTCGGCGCGGCTGTTGTACAGGAAGGCGGCGACGCCGATATTCGCGAGCGCGCTCGGCGAACAGACGATGCAGAACGACACCCAGCCGTCGAGGAGCTGCCGCGCGCCCTTCAGCCGCGTGTCACGATAGGTCAGCGCATTGTTGAGGAAGAAGTTGAAGGTCATCGCCGCGACCGTCGCCGCGATCGTCGAAACCGTGAAGCCGATGCCGATGGCCTTGAACAGGATCGCGAGCACGCCGAAATGCACGCCTGCGCCGATCGCGCCGATCGCGGAGAACATCACGAACCGCACCGGCACGAACGATCCGAACAGCCGATCGTAGATCGCGATCAGATATTCGAGCGCGACGACATGATCGAGCTTGCTCTCGCCCTCGGTACGCAGCCGGAAGGTGTACGGCATCTCAAGGAAGTGGAGTGGCTTCGGGCTGCCGGTCATGATGTCGAGCAGGATCTTGAAGCCGATCGCGGCGAGATGCGGTGCGAGATTGCGGACGATCTCGGTGCGGATCATGAAGAAGCCGCTCATCGGATCATTGAGATCGGCCTTCAGGATCCGCCGCGAAAGCCTTGTCGCAAGGGCCGATTTGGCGACCCGGTCATGGTCCCAGTCGCCCGTGCCGCCACCATCGACGAAGCGCGAGCCGATCACCAGATCGAGCGTCGCGTCCTTGTGCAGCGCGTCGAGCATCTTCGGCAGGATGGTCTCGTCATGCTGGAGATCGCCATCGATCACCGCGACGATCGGCGCCGCGGTCGCGCACATACCCTCGATGGTGGCCGAGGAGAGACCGCGCCGGCCGATGCGCTGGATGACGCGCACCCGGCGATCCTGCCGGGCGATCTCGCGCGCGGCATCGGCGGTGCCGTCGGGGCTGTCGTCGTCGACAAAGACCGCCTCCCAGGCGCGGCCGGCAAGTGCATGATCGAGCTTCGCGATGATGAGCGGAACGTTGCGGACCTCGTTGAAGGTCGGGATCACCACCGCCAGATCGAGCGGCGCCTCGTTCATACCCCCACTCACACCAACGCGGCCAGCACCGCGTCGCCCATCTCGCGCGTGCTATGGGTGCCGCCGAGATCTGCGGTACGCACGCCCTTGCCGATCGCCGCGCTGACCGCGGCCTCGATCCGGTCGGCGGGCTCGGGCATGTCGAGCGAGTGGCGCAGCATCATCGCAACCGAGAGGATCATCGCGCATGGGTTTGCCTTGCCCTGACCCGCGATATCGGGCGCGCTGCCGTGGATCGGCTCGTACAGGCCGAGGGTGGAGCGCCAGTCGCTGAGCGAGGCCGAGGCGAGCATGCCGATCGAGCCGACGCACATGCTCGCCTGATCGGACAGGATGTCGCCGAACAGATTGCCGGTGACGATCACGTCGAACTGGCCGGGGTTGCGCACGAGCTGCATCGCAGCGTTATCGACATACATGTGCGTCAGCGCGATGTCCGGATATTGCGCAGCGGTTTCGATCACCACATCGCGCCACAATTGCGAGGTTTCGAGCACGTTCGCCTTGTCGACCGAACAGAGCTTGCCACGCCGCCGCCGCGCCGCCTCGAAGCCGGCGACGGCGATGCGCCGCACCTCGGCCTCGTTATAGCTCATGATGTCATAGCCTTCGCGCAGGCCAGTGGCGGTGGTGCGCATGCCCTTTTCGCCGAAATAGACATCGCCATTGAGCTCGCGAAGGATCAGCAGGTCAATCGCGGAGGCGACTTCGGGGCGGAGCGCGGAAGCGTCCTCCAGCCCGGGAAAGAGCTTGGCCGGACGCAGGTTCGCGAACAGCGACAGCTCCTTGCGCAGGCCGAGGATCGCCTGCTCGGGACGCAGGCTGCGTTCGAGCGCATCGCAGGAAGGATCGCCAACCGCACCGAATAATATGGCGTCGGCGCGCTTCGCGAGCGCGAGCGTCTCGGGGGGAAGTGGATGGCCGGTCGCGTGATAGGCGCTGCCGCCGACCAGGCCTTCCTCAAAGCTGAAGCCGAGATCGAGTGCACCCAGCACGCGGCGTGCCTCGGCGGTGACTTCGGGGCCGATGCCGTCTCCGGCCAGGATTGCGATCAGTGCCAAGTGAAGATTCCCCGCGCTCGTGAATTCGAATGGATCGCGCCTTGCCTCACTCGCGCCGCCTCACGCAACCGCCCTTTTCAGCCGGTCGACCAGGCGCGCGCGTGCTGCGAGGGTTTCGGCGCGCCGATCGGTGAGGATATCGCTCTCAAGCGCGTCGCCGGTGATGCGCAGCGCGGCGAGGATATCGGCCCAATCGGCCTCGCCGCCAAGGCGCAGCACATCCGGCAACCGATCTGGCTCAAGGCCATAACCAAGCTCGGCAAGCAGCAGCAGCTCATAACGCGCCAGTGCGACCGCCCAGCCCCGCGCCGCGGGCGCCGCCTCGATCGCGCCGATCACGCCTTCGAGCGCTGCATGGATATGTGGATAGGGCTGCGCCTCAGGCAGCGCAGTCGCGGCTAGGGCCGTCACCCATTCAAGCGCGGCGGCCGGCAGCGGCTCGGCGAACAGTGGCGCTCGGCTTCGGATCAGCTCGACGGTGAGGCCGGCGAGCTGATCGTCAGTCCGGGCACGCCATTCGCCCAGAACCAGATTCGCCGGCTGCAGGATCGGCCGGATGTGCCGCGATCGCCCGCCCCGGACATAGCCCGCCTGCAGCCCATGCTCAGCGGTAAGCGCCCGAACGATCGCGCCGTGCTCGCCATGCTGGCGAATGGCGACGATCAGGGCTTCGGCGCGGAGGTGCATGCGACGCGCTCTAACCCTTCTGCTCGGATGGGAGAAGCAAGGGCGTTACGAACGCCGCACCTTCTTCGCGAGCTTCTCCAAGCCGAGCTTGCGCGTCGCTCGCTTAGCACCCGCCGCCGTCCGATCGAAGCCGCCCAGCGCCATCGTCGTCAGCCGATTGGCAAGGCTTGCACGCAGCAGAAGCATGTCGATGCACGGCACACCCGCCGTAGCGAACTGGCGTTTGTGCTGACCGTCGCCCTCAGTGAAATCGAAACACTTCAGGCCGGTACCGAAAAGATCGCGCATCGCCTCCATCTGCAGGACGCCGCCGGGCGAAAGATCGGAAAAGGCCGGATCATGGCCGACATATTCGTAGCGCGCGACCCCTGCCGTGATCGGGCAATAGAGATAGGCGGCGGGTTCGCCGGCGATATAGAGCAGCCAGCCGCGCACCGTGCCGGCAGCCGCTCTCAGATACATATCGCCGAGGAAATCGGGGTCGTCGGGCAACCCGCCGCCGAGCAGGCGTTCCTGATAGGTGCGCAGCGAAATCCGGCGGGCGGCGTCGTGGAACGCAGTCATCTCGTCGGGCGTGCGAAAGCGACGGACGTCGAGATGGCCGCCCGACACAGCAGCGACCTTGCGTGCCTTGCGTCTCAGCCCGGTGCGAGTGTTCGACGACATCCCCTCGAGCCATGCATCATGGCTGATGGTGAGATCGACATAATGGCGCGTGTAGCGCTGGCGGACAAAGGCGATCATCCCGCTGCCGGCAAACGCCATGGCATCGCGACGATCCTCGGGCAGCGAGGTGATCTGATAGCCGTGCGCGGCGCGGTCGAGCGGTGGGAGCTGCGGCAGCTGCCCGGCGATTGCATCCTCGAGCGATAGCGGCACCCGGACGAGCTGGCGCTGGATCGAGGCAAGCGTTCGCGCGCCGATCTGGAAGCGAAGCGGCAGCGGCACTGCGCTCACGCGGCACGCTCCTCCACCATGTTCGACCAGAGCTGCTCGGCCTGGCGCCAGCGGGTGCGCAGCGCATTGGGCGCGAGCGGGATATCGGGCTGGCCGAGCCGAAGCGCGGGACGATCAGCGAAATGGACTGTGGGGAGCGTCGAGGCGCATTCCTGCAGCAATTCACACAGCGCCTCGAAGCGACGGACATGGACAGCGTTTGGCCGCGTGCCGGCGCGATTGGCGAGCTCGAAGCCATGGCTGACAATCGTGACCGCGGCATGATTCTCGTAAACCGCATGCTCAAGCGCAGCGTGCATCTCGCCGGCCGAAAGCGCACAGATCTGGAAATTGCGAAGCGCTCCCGGTCGATCCTCTATCAGCGTCACCGGCACCTCGATCAGCCCTTCGCGTTGCACCGGCGCGATATGGGTGGCGGCCAGCCCGATCGCGCTGTCCGGCTCGGCGCCGTTGTGGCTGCTGTCATAGGCAAAGCCAAGTCCGGCGAGGACACGGAGTGTGTCATCATTCGCCCCAAAACTGCCCGCGCGGAAAGCGATCGGCCGCGGCGCACCTGCGGCGACCAGAAGGTCAGTCGCGCCGACGATCAGGTCATGCTGCTCCTCACGCGAATAATCGACCAGCTCGAAGCGGCTATGGCTGTCACCATGATCGTCCACCCTCGCGCCGGCCCAATTGGGATGAAGGTGGAGCTGAACCTCCTGGCCCGCATCGAGGATCGCCTCGACGACACGGCGGGTCCCCTCAAGCCCGAAGACGAGCGCCGGCATCGGATCGACGAAGAAGCAGGCCTTGAGGTCGTGTCGGCGCAGCATGTCGAGCTGGTAGGAGATCCCCACCCCGGCCGGCTCGAGCGACCGGGCATAAATCTCGGCACGATCGAGCCCTTCGGCATGGTGGCGCCACATCAGCTCGGTATCGATGGTGAGGAAAACCGGGGTGGTCATAGCCGTACGGCTAGCCCTTGTTGGTGAAAATTCTCCCAACGTACCCGGCGCTCACATCGTCCCGCCTCCCCTCAGGGCTTGATGCCATATTTGGCGTAATCCTGGTCGATCTGCGGCGACATCATCCGTGCCGCGGCGAGATCGCCCTCGGCCGCCTTGGCATCGCCCATCCGTTTGCGGATGACGCCGCGCATATACATGCTCGCCGGCAATTGCGGATTGAGATCAAGCGCCGCGTTGAGATCGGCCAGCGCATCGTCGAAGCGGTTGAGCCGGAAATAGACCATCGCCCGGCTGTCCATCGCCCGTTCGGGGGATTCGCTGAGCTCGATCGACTTGGTGCAGTCCTTGAGCGCCGTATCGAGCGAGACACCCAGCGTACCCTTCAGCCAGCAGCGGCTGTTGAGCAGATCGGCGTTACCGGGCGTCGACGCGATCGCAGCGTCGATCGTGGTGAGCGCACCATCCTTGTCGCCGGCTTCGCCGAGAATCTCCGCCTTGGCCGACTGGAAATCGGGTTTGTCCTTGCCGCCCTCATCGATCTGCGTGTCGAGCAGGGTGAGCGCCTGATCCTTTTTGCCGTTGTCGGCGTAGAGCGAGGCAAGCTGGCGGATCGCCTCGCCCGAGGCCGGATCGACCTTACGCGCGGCCATCACGTCAACCATCGCCTTTTCCTTGTCACCGACATCGGCATAGAGCCGCGCGCGCCACAAATAGCTGTCGACGCTCGGGTCGACCGCGATGGCGCGGGTGATATCCTCGATCGCCCGGCTGCGCTCATAGATGCGCTCATAGAACCAGGCACGGGTGGTGAACGAGTCCGCCTTGTCGGGCTGATCAGCGATGCGTTGAGCGTACATCGCGAGGATCGGGTCGAAGCGATGCGCCTTCTTGCTTGCCTCGACCACCTGCCACGGCGCCGGATAGGCAGCCGGCGCGGTCACCCGCAACAGATGCTGCTTCGCCTGGTTGATCCGCTCGCGCTCGGCACCGATATCGGCAACCGCGATCTCAGCACCAGTCGAGGTCGATCGCGTATCGGTGGTGATCCAGCCATCGGCAAGGGTCGCGGTCTGCTCCAGTCTGGAGCCGCCCAATGTCTCGGAGAGCTTCGCGTTGCCCTCGAGCGCAAAACCGCTGCCATTGTCCGGCAGATGCACCCTGGTGCGGATCGCGATGAAATGCGCATCATCGGTCGCGACCGGAATGGTGCGCCAGGCCGGGCGAGTCCGGTCAGGCTCGAAACTGATCTGCGAAACGGCACGATCGAGCGTGCCGCGATAACGCTCATTCTCTTTCTTCCATTCGGGGTAACTGAGGCCGGAGACGCTCAGCAGCGCGGTACCCGCAACCTCATCGAAGGTCAGCTTCCGCGAGACGATGACGGGCGTGTCGAGATAGGGCGTGCTCAATCTCAGCGCCATTTCGGTCAGGTCATCCTTGCTGGCCTGCGCCGCCCCGGCATGTACGATTTCCGCAAGCGGTCCGCGTATCGTGATAGCGAGCTTGAACGGCGTCGGGAAATTGATGCCGGCGGTTTCATCGAGTTCGAGATCGGCGGCAAGCTCGGGCCGGGCGATAGGCCGCATCGTGATCGGCATCAGCCCCGAACCGGCGGTGCGCACCGGCAGCACCTGATGGAAAGGCGGGGTATCGCGAATATCGGCAAGGCGTGCTCCGCCGCTGGTGCCGTCGAGCCACAGGCTCTCGCCGCCGATCGTGGCGCGGACGAAAACATGATCGAACGCACCCGGGCTGGGCAGCCTGTCCTGAAGCAGATCGCCGAGCTGGCTGCTCGCCAGCACCGGCTCGGCCTCGATCCCCATCGCGTGCAGGATGGAGAGCAGCAGCAAGGTCTTGGCCTTGCAATCGCCGTAACGCAGCGTCCAGGTCTGGGTCGGCGTCTGCGGCACGTAATTGCCCGAATCCATGCCCTTGAACAGGTAACGGACCTTGTCCTGGACAAGCTGCAACGCCAGCGCCGTGCGCTTCAGCGGATCGGTCTCGGCCGCGGTGATCTTCGCAACCTCAGCCGCCAGGGGGCTGCCGGGCTGGATCAGCCCGTCCGTGGCGAAGAGTGGGGCCATGATCCTGGAGATCGAATTCCAGCTGTCGAAGCTGGTCGCCTCGATCATCGGCGGCCGCTTGAACCGCACCGGCGCGTCGGCGGGCATTTCGGGCCGCTTCGCGAGCGGAAGGGTGAGAGTCAGTTCGCGATAGCCGCCAGCTGTGACGATCTGGGGCTGAGCGTCTGCCGCATTGATCTTCCAGTGGATGTCACTGCTCTCCGGCCAGATCAGCCGGGTCCGGGCGAACTGGACACGCAGCGGCGCGGCGCTGAGCTGCGCGAAGGTCTGCACATTGCCCTTGAGCGTGGGATCCTTCTGCGTGATCGAGAAGCTGAGCCGAAGCAGATCGCCGACACGCAGTCCTTCCACGGCGAGTGTCGCGGTGAGCACGCCATTGAGCTGGCGCTGCTCCAGCTGTTCCTCGCGGTGCAGGACGGTGAAGCGCTGTCCCGCGGCAATGAGATCGATATGTTCGGCGCCGCGGATGATCTCGGCGCAGTGGATGGTGAGATCGCCCTTGTCCGGCTGCCAGGGCAGCTTGATCGTGCCGGCGCTGTCAAGAACCTGAGTCGTGGCGATGCGTACCACGGTCTCGCC
>Ga0105245_10000241_pt1 | contig 52084 bp, 51 predicted proteins | sample KBSM54metaG_FD_81523 | JGI IMG/M metagenome (GOLD analysis project Ga0105245, IMG submission 81523) | Miscanthus rhizosphere microbial communities from Kellogg Biological Station, Michigan, USA - KBS M5-4 metaG | ecosystem: Host-associated > Plants > Roots > Rhizosphere > Soil | place...
GCGATCGAGGCCGTCCATGCTGCCGAGGCGAAACTGGAAATGATGCCAGCGCGCCTGGTACATGTAATCGAGTTCGTGATCGTTGAGGTCCATGCTGCCCGCTGCAACCTGGTGCAACAACGGCTTCCACAAGTGGGTGCGGGAGCGATCGACCAGCGTGATCAGCGCCTTTTTGCGCTTGCCCAGCGATCTGCCGAGTTGCGTGGCCAGTTCGAGGCCTCCAGCACCACCGCCGACGATGACGATCCTGTGCAAATCGCGGTTTGATTTTTGTTCGCTCGCCATCGGACTGAAAGCCAATGTAGCCGGAAACCGGCAATGAAAGAAACAACAGAGCCGCGAGTTTATCTTGTTGCCGCAAATACTGCGCTCGCGCAAGAAAAAGCCCGCTTCCACAGCGGGCTTACTTGTGCCGTTCGCTCAGCAGGTCAGGATTATCCCGGGGGCTGCCAACAAACCGCTCAAGCGGCTGCAACGCGCTGGGCTGGCTCCCGCACGGTGATCAGCCCCTTCAGCGCCGCCCGATTCACCGCCGAGAGCACGGCGCGCAACGTCGCGGTGACGATGTTGCCATGCATGCCGGCTCCATACAGCGTCTGGTCGCGGCCGATGCGGATCTGCACATAGGCCACCGCCGTCGCATCCTCGCCGCTGCCGACGGCGTGCTCGTGATAATTCATGACATGAATATCTATGCCGCAACCTTCGCAAAGTGCGCGCACGAAGGCCTCGACGGGTCCATTGCCCTTGCCCGCGATGTTGATCTCGCGCCCATTGAATTTCAGCCGCGCCGAAACACTTTCGATTTCTCCGTGACCGGCTTCATGCGTGATCCGATGCTCGATGTAGGCAAGAGGACGCTCGCTCTCCAGGTATTCGCGATCGAAGGCAGCCTTGATCGCGATGGACGAAAGCTCCTTTCCGCTCTCGTCCGTGATGGCCTGGATCACCTGGCTGAATTCGATCTGCAGCAGGCGCGGCAAGGACAAACCGAAATCGCGTTCCAGCAGGTAGGCGATGCCGCCCTTGCCAGACTGGCTATTGACTCGAATGACTGCATCGTAGGCGCGGCCAAGGTCGGCCGGATCGATAGGCAGATACGGCACTTCCCAAATGTCGGCCGGCTTGCGCGCGGCGAGGCCTTTTTTGATCGCATCCTGGTGCGAACCGGAAAACGCCGTGAATACAAGTTCGCCGCCGTAGGGGTGGCGTGGATGCACCGGCAACTGGTTGCAATGCTCGACCGTGCGGATGACCGCGTTGATATCGGAGAAATCCAGGCCGGGGGCGATGCCTTGCGTGTATAGATTGAGTGCAAGCGTAACGATGTCGACGTTACCGGTGCGCTCGCCGTTGCCGAACAGGCAACCTTCGATGCGATCGGCGCCCGCCATGACAGCGAGTTCCGCGGCAGCTACTGCGCAACCACGATCGTTGTGCGGATGCACCGACAATACGATGCCCTCGCGATTTCTGACATGACGGCCGAACCACTCGATCTGGTCGGCATAGACGTTTGGCGTGGACATCTCGACCGTGGCGGGAAGGTTGATGATGACAGGGCGCTGCGGCGTCGGCTGCCACACGTCGTTTACCGCATCGCAAATTTCGACGGCGAAATCCAGCTCGGTGCCGGTGAAGCTTTCCGGAGAATATTGGAACACCCACTCGGTCTCCGGTTGATCGCGGGCGCAATCACGCACTACACGCGCGCCTTGTACGGCAATGTCGACGATACCCGGCCGGTCGAGGCCGAACACCACACGTCTTTGCACCGTGGAAGTCGAGTTATACAAATGCATGATGGCGCGCTTGGCGCCGCGCAGGGATTCGAACGTTCTGCGGATCAGCGGTTCACGCGCCTGCGTCAGCACCTGCACCGTGACGTCATCGGGAATCAGTTTTTCATCGATCAGCTTGCGCACGAAATCGAAATCGGTCTGCGAAGCCGCAGGAAAACCGATCTCAATCTCCTTGAAGCCGGTTTTCAGCAGCAACATGAACATACGCAACTTGCGTTCCGCGTCCATGGGCTCGATCAATGCCTGGTTGCCGTCGCGCAGGTCGACGCTGCACCAGACCGGCGGACGGGAGATGACGCGGTTCGGCCACGTCCGGTCGGCCAACGGGACCGGGGCGAAAGAAGGGTACTTTTGTGACGGAATCTTGATCATGTCTGTAGCTCGCAAGTAAGGATTGCCAGATCCGCCAGGTCTGTCGGCGGGCTTGGGTACTGCGAATGTGGGCTTATGTTATGTGCGCGCGCGGCGCAGCAGCAGGCCGGCCAGCAGAAAGCTGGCGGTCAGGACATCGAGTTGGCCATGCCGTTGGGAATGCATGTGCCCGACTATAAGCACATTTTTTCGCCTTCGCAAGCCCTTATTACCCGGCTGGAGGTACCGGCTTCTTCTTGTGAAAGCGTTCCCAGACCCACATTACATAGCCCGAAGCGGCATAGGACGCGAACACAGTGAACAGTACTTCGGGCAGATTGTTGGCCACCTGCATCAGTGCCACGACGCTGAGTGCAATCATCACCACCATGCGAAACGGCACGCTTTTGCGCAGGTTGATGTCCTTGCCGCTGTAGAAGCGCACGCTGCTGACCATGGTGATGCCGGCAAAAAGAGTCAACGCCCAGGCCAGTAGCGGTATATCGGCGCGGGCCACGTCGTAGGATTCCATGGCCCATACCAGTCCGGCGATCAGTCCGGCGGCGGCCGGACTCGGCAGGCCCTGGAAGTAGCGTTTATCGATCACGTCGATATTGGTGTTGAAGCGCGCCAGGCGCAAGGCCGCGCAGGCGCAGTAGACGAATGCCGCGAACCAGCCTAGTTTGTCCATGCCCTTCAACGACCATTCATAGATCACCAGTGCCGGGGCGACGCCGAAGGAAACCATGTCGGACAGGCTGTCGTATTCGGCGCCGAATTCGCTTTGGGTACGGGTCAGCCGGGCCACCCTGCCGTCGAGCCCGTCCAACACCATCGCCGCGAAGATGCCCTTCGCCGCCAGTTCGAACTGCAGATTCATCGCCTGCACGATCGCGTAGAACCCGGCGAACAATGCGCAGGTAGTAATCGCATTGGGAAGCCAGTAAATTCCGGACCGGCGAATACCGGTGCGGCTGAGCCATCGGGCTTTGGGTGCGGGATGATTCATCGCGGCCTCACGAATTGGACGGCAAGCGAGCCAGAACGGTCTCCCCGGCAAACACCTTGTCTCCCACGGAGGTATTCGGCGCGGCGCTGGGCGGCAAATACACGTCCACACGGGAACCAAAGCGGATGAAGCCGAACCGCTGGCCTCTCTTCAGGCGGTCTTTTGCCTGGACATAACACAGAATGCGGCGCGCAATCAGGCCTGCGACTTGAACGCAAGTGACGTCCGCACCACCGTCGGTGTGAATCCACAATGCGTTGCGCTCATTCTCCAAAGAAGCCTTGTCGAGCGCGGCATTGAGGAATTTGCCGCCAAAATACCAGCCCTTCTTCACTTCACCATCCACCGGACTGCGGTTGGAATGGACGTTGAACACATTCATGAACACGCTGATTTTCAGCGCCTCGCGATCGAGATAAGGGTCCCTCGCCCTTTCCACCGCAACAACGCGTCCGTCCGCGGGTGAAATCACGGCGTCCGCATCGGCCGGCGCAAGGCGCGGTGGATCGCGGAAGAATTGCAGCACGAAGAGCGTCACCAGCCAGAACGGAATCGACCACCATCCCCAGCCAACGGTCATGACGAGCGAAATGACAACGGCCCCCGCGATAAACGGCCAACCCTCTTTGGCAATGATCGGATGGGGATAGGGCGTCAAGGGGTTTGCCCAGTGACGGGTGACGAGTGACGAGTGACGAGTAAAAGCACGGGCATTCCCTTAGAGTGAGCCGACGCGGAACATTACGCAGCGGCTTCGCAAGAGAGGTTGGAGATCAAAGGTTCTCCCGTCACTCGTCACCTGTCACTTAGCACTTGTCACTAGTTCTTCGACTTGTCGACCAGCCGGTTAGCCTTGATCCAGGGCATCATTTCGCGCAGCTTGCCGCCGACGATTTCGATTTCGTGCTCGCGGCCGATGCGGCGCATGGCACCCAGCTTGGTCGCGCCGGTCTTGTTCTCCAGCAGGAATTCCTGCGCGTACTGCCCGGTCTGGATCTCCTTGAGGATCTTGCGCATTTCCTTGCGCGTCTCCTCGGTAATGATGCGCGACCCGCGAGTGAAATCTCCATACTCGGCGTTGTTCGAGATTGAATACCGCATGTTGGCGATGCCGCCCTCGTAGATCAGGTCCACGATCAGCTTGAGTTCGTGCAGGCATTCGAAATACGCCATTTCCGGGGCATAGCCGGCCTCGACCAGTGTCTCGAATCCAGCCTGGATCAACGCGGTGGTACCGCCGCACAGCACGACCTGCTCCCCGAACAAGTCGGTCTCGGTCTCTTCGCGGAAATTGGTCTCGATGATGCCCGCCTTGCCGCCGCCGATCGCCGCCGCATAGGACAACGCCAGCTCGCGTGCCTTCTTCGAGGGGTTCTGATGGATTGCGATAAGCATGGGAACACCCCCACCCTGGGCATACGTGGAGCGCACCGTGTGTCCCGGCGCTTTTGGCGCAACCATGACGACGTCGAGATCCGCGCGCGGCATCACCTGGCCGAAATGAATATTGAAGCCGTGCGCGAAGGCCAGGGCCGCGCCCTTCTTGATGCTTCCTTCGATCTCGCGATACACCTCTCCGATGTGCTCGTCCGGCAGCAGGATCATTACAAAGTCCGCGTTCTTCACGGCGTCGGTCACTTCCTTGACTTCCAGCCCGGCCTTTTTTGCCTTATCCCAGGAAGCGCCGCCCTTGCGCAGACCCACAGTCACTTTCACACCTGAATCCTTGAGATTGAGCGAATGAGCATGGCCCTGCGAGCCGTACCCAAGGATGGTGACTTTCTTGCCCTTTATCAGACGCAGGTCAGCGTCCTTGTCGTAGAAAACTTTCATGTTTGCCTCGTGTGTTAATGGGTAAACGGTGAGGGGTGAGGCGTGATGGGTAATAAGGCTTTCCTCCCCACCCCTCACTCCTCACGCCTCACGATACTTTCAGGATGCGTTCGCCCCGGCCGATACCCGAGGCGCCTGTGCGCACGGTTTCGAGGATGACGCCCTGTTCGAGCGCTCCCAGAAAGGCATCGAGCTTGCTCCCGGTGCCGGTGAGCTCGATGGTGTAGGCCTTGTCGGTCACATCCAGGATGCGGCCGCGGAAAATATCCGCCATGCGCTTCATTTCCTCGCGATCCTTGCCGGAGGCGCGCACCTTGACCAGCATAAGTTCGCGCTCAATATGGTCGCCATCGGACAGGTCCACGACCTTGACCACGTCGATGAGCTTGTTGAGTTGCTTGGTGATCTGCTCGATGACATCGTCGGAACCCGAAGTCACGACCGTCATGCGCGACAGTGACGGGTCCTCCGTAGGCGCGACGGTCAGGGATTCAATGTTGTAACCGCGCGCCGAGAACAGCCCGGCCACGCGCGACAGCGCACCCGGCTCGTTCTCCATGAGAAGGGAGATGATGTGACGCATTTGCGGGTTACACCAGAATCATCTCCGACAGGCCCTTGCCGCCCGGCACCATCGGAAACACGTTCTCGGTCTGATCGGTGATGAAATCCATGAAAACGAGGTCGTTCTTGCGGCTGAACGCCTCTTTGAGCGCCGGCTCCACATCCTCCGGCTTGTCGATGCGCATTCCCACGTGGCCATAGGATTCGGTGAGCTTCACGAAATCGGGCAATGCATCCATGTAGGACTCGGCGTAGCGATTGCCGTGGAAGAACTCCTGCCATTGCCTGACCATACCCATGTAGCGATTGTTCAGGTTCACGATCTTGACCGGAAGGCGATATTGCTTTGCAGTGGACAATTCCTGGATGCACATCTGGATGCTTGCCTCGCCGGTAACGCAAGCGACAGTTGCTTCCGGATGCGCCAACTGCACTCCCAATGCATAGGGAAGGCCCACACCCATCGTGCCCAGGCCGCCGGAGTTGATCCAGCGCCGCGGCTTGTTGAACTTGTAGAACTGCGCGGCCCACATCTGGTGCTGGCCCACGTCCGAGGTCACGTACATGTCCATGTCCTTGGTCAGCTCGTAGAGCGCTGCGACCACGGCCTGCGGCTTGATTATTTTCGACGCGCGGTCGTACTTAAGACAATCGCGACCTCTCCATTCGTCGATCTGCTTCCACCAGGCTTTGATCGCCACGGAATCCGGCCGCTCCTTGCCCGCGACCAGCTGGCGGTTCATTTCCTGCAGAACCTCCCTGACGTCGCCGACGATGGGCACATCCACACGCACGCGCTTGGAAATCGAGGAAGGATCGATATCGACGTGGATGATCTTGCGTTGTTCCTGGAAAAAATGCTTCGGGTTGCCGATCACGCGATCGTCGAAGCGCGCACCGATGGCGAGCAGCACGTCGCAGGTCTGCATCGCCATGTTGGCTTCATAGGTGCCGTGCATACCGAGCATGCCGACGAACTGCGGATCGGTGGCCGGATACCCGCCCAGCCCCATCAGCGTATTGGTACAGGGAAAGCCCAGTGCGCGGACCAGCTGGATTAGCTCTGCCGACGCATTGCCCAGAACGACGCCGCCGCCGGTATAAATCATCGGCCTTTTGGCTTCCAGCAGCAGATTGAGGGCCTTCCTGATCTGGCCGGTGTGTCCCTTGACCACCGGATTATAGGAACGCAGGGAGACTGACTGCGGATAGAAGAAGTTCGTCTTTGCGGTTTGCACGTCCTTCGGGATATCCACCAGCACGGGGCCGGGGCGTCCGCTGCCGGCCAGGTAGAACGCTTTCTTCATCGTAACCGCAAGGTCCTTGACGTCCTTGACCAGGAAATTGTGTTTGACGCAGGGGCGCGTCACACCGATGGCGTCCACTTCCTGGAATGCATCCTGGCCGATGGCATGGGTCGGGACTTGCCCGCTGATGATGACGACCGGAATGGAGTCCATGTACGCAGTCGCAATGCCGGTGACCGCATTGGTTACACCCGGACCCGACGTCACGAGCACCACGCCCACCTTTTCGGTGGAACGCGCATAAGCGTCCGCAGCATGTACCGCTGCCTGTTCGTGGCGTACCAGAATGTGTTTTACCTTCTCCTGCTTGAATATTTCGTCATACAAGGGCAGGACCGCACCACCCGGGTAACCGAACATGAACTCGACGCCTTCTTCCTGAAGGCATCGCATCGTGATCTCGGCACCGGACAGCTCGGTGGTAACGCCGGCAGTCAGTTCCATGGAAACACCCGAAAAACCGCTAAGTTGAGAATATTACTGCGAAAACTTTGCAAGATACCGACATCGGGAATGTCGGTCAAGAAAACTGCCCTGCGGTCTACGCCAGACCTTGATTCAGGCGAGGCAAGCGCACCGCGTTACTGCCGGGCGCGGATCCAGCGCTTCCAGGCGTCGAACAGCCTGGCTTCGCGGGCCGCGATGGCTGATCGTTTCCACAATGTGTCGGACCAGAAATCGTCGTGCTCCAGGGTGCACATGAAGCCTCCGGATTCTTCGAGAATCAGCGAACCGGCAGCGTAGTCCCAGAGCTTCTGCCCGCCATGTAGATAGACGTCAAAGCGCCCGGCGGCCACGTAGCACCACTCAAGGGTGCTGGCGCCGAAATTGCGCTGGGAGGAATACGGGGGTGCGGCAACCAGCTCGCGCGCCAAACCGGGCGGCAGGCGCTTGAAATCGACTTGTGCCATGGCGTTACGCAAATGCGGGACATGTTCCTTGATCGGCAAAGGTTCGCCATTGAGAAAAGCGCCGGCACCCTTTTCGGCGTAGAAAACCTCGTCGGCAATCGGATCGTAGACGACACCCAGCACGGTGCGTCCGCGAATCATCAACGCCACCGAGACGGCAAAATAAGGCAACCCGTTGACAAAGTTCGACGTGCCGTCGATCGGATCCACGCACCAGAGCCCTTCCGCGCCGGCCAGCCAATACTCCGCCTGCTGCTCGGGCGTCATCTCCTCGGCAACGATGGGACCGGAATAGATGGTGGGCAGAACGCGCGACAAGGCTTCCTGGGAGGCCAGATCGGCCTCGGTGAACAGGCTGCCATCGGATTTGCGCTGCTGCGCCACCTTCAAATAACGCGGCATGACCTCCCGCGCTGCAACTTCCCGAACGCACGCGATCACCTGGTCGAGCATGCCGCGCACGGCCCCGAGGCCTTTTACTTGATCTAACGCTTCCATTTGATCGAGCATCCCATGCTGGCGACCTGCTCGGCTGGACCGTGGCCGGTTTCGGCAACAAGCTTCATGGCCTCGAACAAATCCCGGCGGGCATTCGCCACTGGCGAAATCCTGGAAACATCGAGGCGCCCGCGATATTGCAGTTCAAGGCGGTTGTTGAAGCCGAAAAAATCGGGCGTGCACACGGCGTCGTAAGCGCGCGCGACTTCCTGAGTTTCGTCGAACAAGTAGGGGAAGGGAAACTTGAAGGCGCGAGCGACGCGCTGCATGTTCTCGAACGAATCTTCCGCATAGTCCCGCGGGTCATTGGCACTGATCGCAACTGCATTGATGCCGGCGCCAGCCAGTTCCACGCAATCGCGGATGATGCGTTCGCGGACTGCTTTCACGTAAGGACAATGATTGCAGATGAACATCACCAGCAATCCCTTCGAGCCGGTCACGCTCGCAAGGGTGTGGCGTTTGCCATCCGTTCCAGGCAGATCGAACCCAGGGGCCTTCCAGCCAAAATTACAGATGGGAGGTTGCGCCCCCATTCGTCACCGCCCCGGCCTGGATCCAGGCTTTGCAAGAACTCCCGAGACCGCGCCGTAAACGCTGAGACAGTAACGATTGTGCATGGCAAAATCTTAACATGGATAAAGACTTAGACAAAAAATTAACTCCTAAATCGGGGGCACGCTTTCATGTCCGCGGCACGCTCGGCAATGGGTCGGAGATCAGATTGTCGGCCGAAGCCGCGCATCATGCAGTGAGGGTTCTGCGACTCGGCGTCGGTGAGCCTGTTGTGCTGTTCGATGGTCATGGCGGGGAATTCGAGGCTCGCATCACGCGCATGGAGCGTGGTGAAGTCTTGGTCAAGACCGGGGCGCATCGGGAAGTCGAACGGGAAAGCCGGCTGCACATCGTGCTGGTGCAAGGACTGTCCAGTGGAGATCGCATGGATATCACCTTGCAGAAGGCCGTGGAACTCGGCGTGGCCCGCATCCAGCCCGTCGCCACGGAACGAAGCGTCGTGAAACTCAAGGACGAGCGCGCGCATCGCCGCATGGAGCACTGGCGCAATCTCGTCGTTTCCGCTTGCGAACAATGCGGCCGCAATCGCGTGCCGGAGGTGCTGCCGTTATTGGACCTGCCCGATTGGCTGGCGCAATTGACTGTTCCCGCCCAAGGCGACGAAACCAGATTGGTGCTGTCGCCCGCTGCAGAGCGATCGTTAAAGGAGCTTGCACCCCCCGCCCGCATGATGCTGCTGATCGGACCCGAAGGCGGCCTGTCTGTGGTCGAAACGCGGCTCGCGCAGTCTCGTGGATTTGTCCCTGTCAGACTGGGCCCGCGAATCCTGCGCACTGAAACCGCAGCGCTGGCGGCACTGTCTGCGATACAGATGCTCTGGGGGGATTTCTAGAAAGGCGCTGCTATACTTCGGCGTCCCATTTTACGATCAGGTTTTTCCAATCCGAGCGAAACACAAACATGGAAATCAGGAACAGCACCTTCATCGTTACCGGCGGCAGTTCCGGACTCGGCGCTGCAACCGTACAGATGGTCGTCGCAGGCGGCGGGAACGCGATCATTGCGGACGTCAACAAGGCGCAGGGCGAAACCCTCGCCGCCAAACTCGGCAAGCAGGCGCGCTACAGCGAGTGTGACGTTACGCGCGAGGATCACGGCAAAGCAACGGTGGCCGCAGCACTGAAGGAGTTCGGCGCACTGCACGGCCTGGTCAATTGCGCAGGAATCGCCATCGGCGAAAAAACGATTGGCAAGGAAGGCCCGCACTCGCTGGAAAAATTCGCGAGGGTGATCAACGTCAACCTGATCGGCAGTTTCAATATGATCAGGCTGGCGGCGGAGGCGATGTCGAAACAACAGCCCAATGCCGGGGGTGAGCGCGGTGTCATCGTGAATACCGCATCGGTGGCAGCATTCGACGGCCAGATCGGCCAGGCCGCGTACGCCGCGTCCAAAGGCGGCATCGTCGGCATGACGCTGCCCATCGCCCGGGATTTGTCGCGCAACGGCATCCGCGTGATGACCATCGCACCTGGCATCTTCGAAACGCCGATGCTCATGGGCATGCCCCAGGAAGTGCAGGACGCTCTCGGCAAGATGGTGCCCTTCCCGCCGCGACTGGGCCGGCCTGCCGAATACGCGCAGCTCGTCAGACAGATTGCCGAAAATGAAATGCTCAATGGCGAAGTGATCCGTCTCGACGGGGCGATTCGCATGCAGCCGAAGTAAATCCTTTCCGAAGCCACAACCGCCATGCAGGCCACCCAGCAAGCCCAGTTCGTGCAGTGGTTCCGCGCCGCCGCGCCTTATGTACACGCCTTCGGTGGACGCACGTTCGTCATTGCCTTCGGCGGAGAAGTCGTGGCGGACGGCCGCTTCATCGCGCTCTCCCACGATCTGAATCTGCTGGCGAGTCTCGGAGTGCGCCTGGTGCTGGTGCATGGCGCGCGCCCGCAGATCGATGCGCTGATGAAAGCCGCGAAACTCAAGGCTCAATATGTGCGCGGCATGCGCGTCACCGAGGAGAAGGCACTGGCCTGCGTGAAACAGGCCAGCGGCCAGTTGCGGGTGGAGATCGAGGCGCTGCTTTCGATGGGCCTGCCGAACTCGCCGATGGCGAACGCCGACATCCGCGTCGCGTCCGGCAACTTCGTCACGGCGCGCCCGCGTGGCGTGGTGGAGGGCGTGGACATGCTCTACACCGGAGAGGTACGCAAGGTGAATGCCGATGCGATCAACACCCGCCTGGACGACGGCGAACTGGTGCTGCTCTCCCCGCTCGGTTACTCACCCACCGGCGAGATCTTTAATCTAACGCTGGAAGACGTGGCGGCCGGGACTGCCATCGCGCTGGGTGCCGAAAAGCTCGTGTTCCTCATGGATGAGCCAGGCCTGAAGAACAAGAGCGGCAAGCTGTTGCGCGAACTTACCGTGTCGGATGCGGAGAAGCTCATGCACAAGGATCGCCTGCTGTCAGACGATGCCGGCCTGTACCTGCCGCATGCGATCAAGGCGTGCAAGGGCGGGACCGAACGCGTACATCTGGTGAGCCGGCACACCGACGGTGCTTTGTTGTTGGAGGTGTTCACTCACGACGGCGTGGGCAGCATGGTTACTCGCGATCCGCTCGAACAGTTGAGCGACGCCACTATCGAGGACGTTGGCGGCATTCTCAAGTTGATCGAGCCGCTCGAGGCAGACGGAACGCTGGTCAAGCGCCCGCGCGAACTGCTGGAGATGGAAATCAACCGATTCTGCGTGCTCGAACACGATTACGTGGTCGTCGGCTGCGCGGCACTCTATCCTTTTCCCGACGAGAAATCGGCCGAACTCGCATGCCTGGTCGTGCATCCCGATTATCGCGACGCCGGCGCCGGCGAGCAACTGCTGAAATGGATCGAGGAAAAGGCGAAGAAACAGCGGATCAAGCGACTGTTCGTTCTGACTACCCGCGCCGCGCACTGGTTCATCGAGCACGGCTTTGCAGAGGCCAGCGTCGACAAACTACCCAAGCAAAAGCAGGCCTTATACAACTACCAGCGGCGTTCCAAAGTTCTGGTCAAGTCGATCTGACGCCGGTCGCATATAATCACGGGGAATCTTCCGCCGCATGACCCTCACATACAGCTGTGACCACGTCGCCCCGGACGCTATAACTTGTTGATGGCAAAAAACATGGCACGAACAGTGAAGTGCGTGAAGCTGGACCGGGAAGCAGAGGGACTGGATTTTCTTCCCTTCCCCGGAGAACTCGGCAAGCGCGTATTCGAGAACGTGTCCAAGGAGGCATGGAAGGGCTGGCTCGAACAGCAGAAGATGCTGGTCAACGAGAACCGGCTGAGCCTTGCGGATCCCAAGGCCCGCAAATACCTCCTGGAACAAACTGAAAAGTATTTTTTCGGGCAAGGGGCGGACGCGGCTACGGGCTATGTTCCGCCGCCGAAGGGCTGAGCTGATTCGCCTCCTGCCTGCTGCGGCAGGCCGAAACCCGTCCTTCTGCGTTTGCCTGTCAAAGGGAGCCGAAAAATTACCAAAGCAGGAACAACCAAGGCGGAATCCCCCGACCGCGCAGCGACACTTGCGCCGGAGAAGGCGGCCAGAAAGCGGGCCGCACTTGTTGCGGACAAATCGGGAAAGATCAGGCGCTCCAATCCACAGCTCTACCTCAATCGCGAGTTTGCCCAACTTGAATTCAACCGCCGCGTGCTGGCGCAGGCCGAGGACGCCGAAGTACCGTTGCTAGAGCGCCTGCGTTTCCTGTGCATCGTCAGCAACAACCTCGACGAATTTTTTGAGATCCGTGTTGCCGGGCTCAAAGCACAGATAGAACTGGGCGTCGATTTCACCGGTCCGGACGGCGCCTCCCCCGCGCACGTCTTCCGTGAAGTATCCGCGCAGGCGCACGAACTGGTTGCGCGCCAGTATCAATTGTGGAACGAGGAATTGTTGCCGCAGCTTGCGCGCGAGGGCATCCGCTTCCTGCGCCGGAATGACTGGAACGATGCGCAGAAAGCCTGGATCAAGGCGTTCTTCCTGAAAGAGATCATGCCGGTCATGACGCCGATCGGCCTCGACCTGGCCCACCCTTTCCCGCGTATCCTCAACAAGAGCCTGAATTTTGCCGTGCAACTCTCAGGCAAGGACGCGTTCGGCCGCAATTCGGGATTCGCGCTGGTGCAGGCGCCGCGGGTGCTGCCGCGGGTGATCATGCTTCCACGCGAGGTCGCCGGAACCGACTACGGATTCGTATTCCTGTCGTCGATCATCCACGCGCACGTCGACGAGTTGTTCGCCGGCATGTCGGTGCAGGGCTGCTATCAGTTTCGCGTGACGCGAAACAGCGACTTGTTCGTGGACGAGGAAGAAGTGAAGAACCTGCGTCTTGCATTGCAGGGGGAATTGCCGCAAAGACACTTCGGCGATGCCGTGCGGCTGGAAGTCGCCGATCTGTGTCCGCCGGCAATGTCCGATTTCCTGCTGCAACAATTTACGCTGACCGCCCTGGATCTTTATCAGGTGACCGGCCCGGTCAACCTTGTGCGGCTCATGCAGGTACCCGACTGGGTGGACCGCGTCGACCTGAAGTTCCCCGCCTTCACTCCCAGTTTTCCCGCCGTCCTGACCAAGGTGCCAGACATCTTTGCCGCCATCCGCAAGGGCGACATACTGCTTCACCATCCATATCAATCGTTCAAGCCGGTCATTGGTTTCATCCAGCAGGCGGCCATCGATCCAGATGTCGTTGCCATCAAGCAGACCGTTTACCGCACCGGCGCCAATTCAGAGCTGATGCAGGCTCTGCTCGAAGCCGCGCGCAACGGCAAGGAAGTCACCGTCGTCGTCGAACTCATGGCGCGCTTCGACGAAGAGGCCAACATCAATTGGGCGGCGAAACTGGAGGAGGTCGGCGCCCATGTGATCTACGGCGTCGTCGGGCACAAGACCCACGCCAAGATGTCGATGGTCCTGCGCCGGGAAGAAGAAGGACTGCGGCGTTACGTTCATCTGGGCACGGGCAACTATCATGCGCGGACCGCGATGTCGTATACCGACTTCGGGCTGTTCAGTTGCCACCAGCAGATCGGCGCCGACGTGAACGAAATATTCATGCAGTTAACGGGGCTGGGCAAGGCCGGCAAGCTTCACTATCTGTGGCAGTCGCCGTTTACGCTGCATTCGCAGATACTGGCCGCCATCCGCCTGGAAGCCGAGCATGCCAGGGCCGGCAAGGACGCGGGCATCATTGCCAAGATGAATGCGCTGCTCGAACCCGAAATCATTTCCGCGCTGTACGAAGCATCGATGGCGGGCGTGCAAGTCGACCTCATCATCCGCGGTATATGCGCACTGCGCCCCGGCATCGCCGGGCTGTCAGACAACATCCGGGTGCGTTCAGTCATCGGACGTTTCCTCGAGCATCATCGCGTTTTCTATTTCAAAAGCACCGACAACGTGCTGTTATCGAGCGCCGACTGGATGGATCGCAATTTCTTTCGTCGCGTGGAAGTTTGCTTTCCTGTGCTTGACGATAAGCTCAAGAAGCGTGTGGTCGACGAATCCCTGAAAACCTACCTGGCCGACAGCGGCGAAGCGTGGGAAATGGACGGCGAAGGCCGCTATAAACGCAAGAAGTCCGCCCACGACAAGCGGGCGGCGGCGCAGGCCGCATTGCTCGACAAGCTTTCCTCGGCTCCTGCGCCAGCCTGAAATAGGTCTGTCTTGCGACTGCTCGCCCTGATGAGCGCCGCGAACCGATCGGCAAAATCGAAATCGAACTCAGGCGGCAGTGTCGTGCCGGTCTCCCCAACACCCGCTGCGCAAAGGCCAAACCATATGAGGATCGGGCAATGGACTTGATACTGTGGCGGCATGCGGAAGCCGTCGATGGCACTCCGGATCTGGCGCGCAAGCTGACCGCCAAAGGGGAGAAACAAGCCGCGGAAATGGCGCGCTGGCTGCGGCCGCGATTGCCCAAACACACCCGGGTGATCGTCAGTCCCGCACAGCGCACCCTGCAAACAGCAAACGCTCTGACCGATGATTATGAAACCATTCGGGACCTGGCCCCGGGCGCCGAACCCGCCGAAGTGCTCAGGGCTGCAGGCTGGCCCGCACAAAAGGGGGCGGTGCTGGTCGTTGCTCATCAGCCCACGCTTGGATTGGTGGCATCACTGCTGATTGCGGGAAAACCGATGCACTGGAGCATCAAAAAAGGAGCGGTATGGTGGATTTCGCACCGGACGCGCCTCGAAGAATCACAGACGGTGCTGCAGGCTGTAATGTGCCCGGATCTTGCCGGCTGAAGGCATTCATAGCGACGGACCGTGTACGCATCAAGCACCGAGCAGAAACCGCAGCGTGGGGCTACAAGGCGGCGCTTCGAAAACTTCCCGTAGGTTCGTGACTTCGTTGGAATAGTCTGAAAGGGACGCGATTGTTCGAGTCAGCGGAACTGGGCCACGCGATCACCAGGCAGACTTATGCGCGCCAGGTGCCGAAGCTGCGCGAAGCGCTGCTCGATGCGCAATACGATCTTTTCCAGGATGAACGCTTTCAGGTCATTGTCCTGATCGGCGGCATGGATAGTGCCGGCAAAAGCGAAACCGTGAATCTGCTGAACGAATGGATGGATCCGCGGCACATCTCCACGGTGGCCTTCGGCGAGCCTTCCGGGGAAGAGCGACAACGCCCGCCCATGTGGCGTTATTGGCAGGCATTGCCGCCCAAGGGCAAGATCGGAATCCTGTTCGGCCACTGGTATACGCAACCAATCAGGCAGCGCGTCAATCGGGACACCGATCATTCGCAGCTGGTGCAGCAGATCGCGGAAATCGTGCGTTTCGAGCAAATGCTAGGCGACGAAGGCGCGCTGGTGCTCAAGTTCTGGTTTCATCTGTCCAAGGTTGCCCAGAAAAAAAAGCTGAAGGCGCTGGAGAAAGATCCGAACACGCGCTGGAAAGTCAGCGACACGGAGTGGGAGGATTACAGGCTCTACGACAGAATCCGCAAGGTCGCGGAATTCACCCTTCGCCAGACCAGCACCGCGACTGCGCCCTGGATCGTAGTCGAGGGCATGGACGCACCCTATCGCAACCTGACGACGGGGCGTACGTTGCTCGCCGCCATGCGCGAACGACTCGACCAGAAACCGGTCAAGGTCAAGGAAGATCGCATACCGCCGGTGCCGCCGGCCATAGACCGCAAAAACATCGTGCGGTCGTTGGACTTGAGACTGAAGCTGGAGCGCAAAAAGTACGAAGAGCTGCTCGATGAGCAATGGGCCAGGCTGAATCTGCTGTCGCGTCATCGGCGCTTTCAAGAGCGCTCTGTCGTCCTGGTGTTCGAAGGCAACGATGCTGCCGGCAAAGGCGGCGCGATCCGGCGCGTTACGCGTGCACTGGACGCGCGCCAGTACCGCATCGTCTCCGTTGCCGGCCCGACTGAAGAAGAACGGGCGCAGCCCTATCTGTGGCGCTTCTGGCGGCATGTTCCCCGGCGCGGCCGCTTCACCATTTTCGACCGCTCCTGGTATGGGCGGGTGCTGGTTGAGCGGGTAGAGGCATTTGCTTCGGAATTCGACTGGACGCGGGCCTATGGCGAGATCAACGATTTCGAACAGCAGCTTGCCGACAACGGTGCCGTCGTCATCAAGTTCTGGCTCGCGATCAGCAAGGACGAGCAGCACCGCAGATTCCTGGCACGCCAGAAAACCGCCTTCAAGCGCTTCAAGATCACTCCGGAGGACTGGCGCAACCGGCGCAAGTGGGACGCATACGAAAAAGCCGTGTGCGATATGGTCGATCGCACTTCGACCGACACCGCGCCCTGGACACTGGTGGAAGCCAATGACAAACTTTACGCGCGGGCAAAGATATTGAAGACAACCTGTGATCGTATCGCAGCAGCGTTAGCAAAACGCTAAGGGGTCTGCGCCGCTTCCATTGTCGGCTCGACTTCCGACAGTTGGGGCACCGACATTTCGACGCCAAGGCCTTTCCAGTCCTTGATCTCTTCACGCAACTCAGCCGCGGTAAGCGGGTTGGCGGCGAGCCATTTGGCATCCAGCTCGATGGTGAACGTGGATTTTTTGCGGCTGGCATGAATCGAGGGCAATCGGACTTCCGAACGGCTGCGGTGCATCAGTGCCGCCAGCCGCAGCGCGACCAGCAACGACCAATCGTAGTCCGACCTGACGAGACCACGAAGCTTTCCCAGGGAGCCGCGGTGCGCCAGCACGAGCATGGAAAGTTGCGCCTGCTCCATCTTGGAAAAACCCGGCATGTCGGCGTTGGCGACAATATAAGAAGAATGCTTGTGATAGCCGCTGTGCGCCACAGTCAGGCCGATTTCCTGCAGACGCGCGGCCCATGACAGCATGTGCATCGGGTATTGGCGTTGTTCCTTGCCGTCTTCGGATAACTGTTCGTACAGCTTCAGTGCCAGGCGCTCGATGCGGTGAGCCTGGCCGGCATCCACGTGATAGCGTTTCATGAATTGGCGCACGGTCAGTTCCCGCATGTCACGCTGGTGTGCTCGGCCGATCATGTCCCACAAAATGCCCTGTCGCATGGCGCCGGTGGCGAGTGCCATGTGCTCGACATCGAGCTCGGCAAAAATCGCGCTCATGATGGCGAAGCCGCCGGGCAAAACGGCCACGCGATCGTCCTTCAAGCCCGGCAAATCGACTTTGGCGGAATCTCCCGCTTTCAGAATCGCCTGGCGCAGACGATCCATGCCCTCGCGCGTGATTCCCGCGGTGCTCCAGCCGTTGGCCTCGATGATGTCGGCGATCGCGCGCGCCGTCCCGGAAGATCCAACCGCCTGGTGCCAGTGTTTGCTCGAGAACTGCCGCTTGATGGTCTCCAGTTCAATGCGCGCGGCCGTCTCGGCATGTCTCATGTCGGATTTGCCGATCTTGCCACCCGGAAAATACCTCAGGCTGTAACTGACACAGCCCATGTACAGACTTTCAAGTCGGTGAGGCTGGTTGCCGGCACCGATGATGAACTCCGTCGACCCGCCTCCAATGTCGACGACCAGCCTGGTCTCGGCACTTGCCGGAAGACTGTGAGCCACCCCGAGGTAAATCAGCCGCGCCTCTTCCCGCCCGGCGACGACTTCGATCGGAAAACCCAGCGCGGCCTCGAATCGCGGCATGAATTCACGTGCGTTCTTTGCTACTCGCAGGGTGTTGGTGCCGACGGCCCGTACGGCACCAGCCGGCAATCCGCGCAGGCGCTCGCCAAAACGCTTCAAGCATTCGATGGCGCGGTTCTGCGCTGCGTCGTCCAAAGTCTTGTTTGCGGTCAAACCAGCAGCGAGCCGCACCGGTTCGCGCAGTGAATCGAGGGGATAGATCTGATCGTCCACGACGCGGCCAACCTGAAGCCGAAAGGAGTTGGATCCGAGGTCAACCGCCGCAATGGTGGAGAAGGTTTCCATCGCAGTCATTTTGCCCCAAAACCTCCTGGTATCGACAATGCTCTAAGGGGATGTGAGGACGATACGTCCGAAGCTGGCAGTCGCCTCGACGCGTCAAACTAACCGGCTGTCAATCGATTCTTCCCGCGTTGCTTCTGTCTCGCTCGCCCTAAGGTGAACCCCTTACGGCGGCAGCGGGCAGCGCGAATGGCCCGGAGCATCTCCACGCGAACGCTAACCGATTAGCCCATGACTTCGCGCTCGATCTCCTCGAGCGTAACGTGGCGCACATCCTTGCCCTTGACCATGTAGATGACGTACTCGGAAATGTTCTTGGCGTGGTCGCCTATGCGCTCGATTGCCTTGGCTATGAAAAGAATTTCGATGGAAACCGAAATGGTGCGCGGATCCTCCATCATGAAGGTTATCAACTGCCGCAGTACACCGCGGAATTCCTCGTCGACATGCTGGTCGCGACGCACCACTTCCGCCGAGGTCGCGAGGTCGAGGCGCGCGAACGCGTCCAGCGACTTGCGCAACATCTCGAGCGCCATGCTCGACATCCGTCGGATCTCCACCGTGCGCGGTTGCTGCAACCGATCGGTGGAGTAGATGAGCTTGGCCATGCGCGCAATCTTGGCGGCTTCGTCGCCGATGCGCTCCAGGTCGGTTATGGTCTTGACCACGGTCATGAGCATGCGCAGGTCACCGGCGGCGGGCTGGCGGCGGGCGATGATGGTGCTGCAGTCCTCGTCGATACCGACTTCCTGGGCATTGACCAGATGATCGTTGTTCTCGACCTTGGTGCATAACTCGATATCGCCGGAGATCAGTGCATCCAGCGCCAGCTTGATCTGTTCTTCCACCAGACCGCCCATCTGCAGAACGCGCGCGCGCACGGCCTCGAGTTCGGCTTCGAACTGTTTCGATGTATGTTCGTTATTCATATCGCTGCTGACCCCCAGGGCGCCGGCCGATCCACGAAAACAGACAGTTTAAGTCCGCCAGGTTACAAAAAGGTTTCACTTGACCATAGTCCGGACGCCGTCCCGGGTGCCAAGGAGCAGCACGTCGGCGCCGCGCCGGGCGAACAAGCCGTTGGTCACGACGCCCACTATCCGGTCGATTGCCGATTCGAGTGAAACCGCATCGGCAATGGTAAAGCCGTGCACGTCTATGATCAGATTGCCGTTGTCCGTGACAAAGCCCTGCCGCAATTCCGGTTTGCCTCCAAGGCGAACCAGTTCGCGGCCGACGTGAGATCGCGCCATTGGAATGACCTCGACCGGCAAAGCAAAAGCCCCCAGCACGTCCTTGAGCTTGCTTGCATCGGCGATGCAGACGAATTTCTGCGCTACGGCCGCGACGATCTTCTCCCGCGTGAGCGCGCCGCCCCCGCCTTTGATCATTTGTAACTGGTGGTTGATTTCGTCGGCTCCATCCACGTACACCGGCACCTCGGACACCACGTTCAGGTCGAACACGCGAATGCCGGCGGCCTGCAGGCGCGCTGCGCTAGCTTCGGAACTGGCCACGGCGCCGTTGATCCGGCCCTTGATTGCGGACAGTTCATCGATGAAGTAATTGGACGTCGAACCGCTACCCACCCCGACGATGCAATTGTCGGGGATATGATCTATGGCGGCTTTCGCCACCAACTTCTTGAGTTGGTCCTGGTCCATGCCGCTCACATCCGCAGTAAACGTGCAAGCATAGCGGCATCGCCTCCGTGGTACAAACCGGGCGGCCCGGGCCGCGGACGTGACGGCCGCGCCGGCCACTGCTACGCCCGATCGACGATAGGGAGAATTGCTTGAAAATCGATTACCTCGAAAAGATCCTCAATGCGCGCGTCTACGACGTAGCCATTGAATCACCGCTGGACGTCGCGCCCGCTTTGTCGAGGCGGCTTGGCAACACTATTCTGCTCAAGCGCGAGGACATGCAGCCGGTATTTTCGTTCAAATTGCGCGGGGCCTACAACAAGATGGCGCATTTGAGCGTCGCGCAACGCGCTCGCGGTGTGATCGCCGCGTCCGCCGGCAATCATGCCCAGGGCGTGGCACTGGCGGCGCAGCGGCTCGGTTGCCGGGCCACCATCGTCATGCCGGTCACGACCCCACAAATCAAGATTGCAGCAGTCGCGGCACGCGGCGCGCGAGTGGTGCTGCATGGCGATTCGTACGACGATGCCTATGCGCACTCGCTGCGGATTGCCAGCAGCGAGCAACTGACATTCGTGCACCCTTATGACGACCCCGACGTGATCGCCGGCCAAGGCACCGTTGGCATGGAAATCCTGCGCCAGCACGGCGATCCCATTGATGCCATTTTCGTTGCGGTCGGGGGCGGTGGCCTGATCTCGGGCATCGGCGCTTACGTCAAACGACTTCGGCCGCAGATCAGGCTGATCGGAGTGGAACCGGTCGACGCCGATGCCATGACGCGCTCGCTGGCGGCCGGCCGCCGGGTGAAACTGGATCAGGTGGGGTTGTTCGCCGATGGCGTGGCGGTCAAGCAAGTAGGTGCAAGAACCTTCAGGTTGTGCCGCGAACTGGTGGACGAAATGATCCTGGTGGATAACGACGCCATCTGCGCGGCCATCAAGGACGTGTTCGAGGACACGCGCGCGATCCTCGAGCCGGCGGGCGCGCTGGCGGTTGCGGGAGCCAAGGCCTGGGTTGCGCGCCGCAAGGCGAAAGGCCGCACGCTGGTCACGGTTGCATGTGGTGCCAACATGAATTTCGATCGCCTGCGTTTCGTCGCCGAACGCGCCGAACTGGGCGAACAGCGCGAGGCCATCCTGGCGGTCACCATTCCGGAACAGCCCGGCAGCTTCAGGCAGTTTTGCGCGCTGCTCGGTCCGCGCAACGTGACCGAGTTCAACTACCGCTATGCGGAACCAGGACGGGCACACGTCTTCGTGGGGGTGCAGGTACATGATCGCGCCGAAATTCGCGCGCTGGTCGCGCGCCTGCGCAAACACGGACTGCCGACGCGGGACATGAGCGAAAATGAAATGGCCAAACTGCACGTGCGCCACCTGGTGGGGGGCCGGGCGCCGTCGGTCAGCAACGAATTGCTCTACCGCTTCGAATTTCCGGAACGCCCCGGCGCCCTGATGAATTTTCTCAAGAACATGGGCCGCGACTGGAATATCACTTTGTTCCACTATCGCAACCACGGGGCAGATTTCGGCCGGGTCCTGATCGGCATGCAGGTCCCACCGCGCGAGAAGCCCGCATTCCGGCGCTTTCTGACGCAACTCGGCTATCCAAGCTGGGATGAGAGCCGTAATCCGGCGCACGCGCTGTTCCTGTCATGATCGATTCGTCACACGACCTCATCAGTGATGCGTTACGCAACCAGCGGGCACCGCGCACGCCTATAATCACGCATGCAACTTTTTGCCGCGCCGCGCGCGCATTTACGACTTTTGAAATCTTCTTTGCCACTGCTGCTGTTCATCTCGGGAACGGCTTTTGCCGCACCGCTGGATGATGTCTTCCTCGAAGCGCGTGATGCCTTCCAGCGTGGCGATATCGCCAGGCTTAACGAGCGTGCGGCAAAGCTCGACGATGACTATCCGCTGACGCCCTACGTGCGTTATTGGCAGCTGCGTTCGCGGCTTGCGGACGCTTCCGAGGCCGAGATCAAGACCTTCCTCACCCGCCATGAAAACAGCCTCATGGCGGACCGGTTGCGTGCCGACTGGCTGCGGCAATTTGCCAGAGGCGGTGACTGGCAGGATTTCCTGCGGGAATATCCGAAGCTCGGCACGGCCGATACAGAACTCGCCTGCTACGCATCCCAAGCCAGACTGGCGCGCGGTGAGTCGGGTGTGCTGACTCAGGCCCGGCCACTGTGGTTCACCGCCCAGGTCCTGCCGGAAAGTTGCCTGCCGATCTTTCAGGCGATGTTCGACAAGGAGATGCTCAGTGAAGAGGATAGCTGGAGCCGCGTGCGCCTGGCATTGGAAAGCGGCTATGTTTCCGGCGCCAGAACACTGCTGCGGTATCTGCCCATCGGCCAAAGGCCAGATGCGAAGTTGTTGGAGTCCGTCGCCAAGCGCCCGCAACGCTATCTGGTCAAAGCGCCACTGCTGCTGAACACGCGCGGCCAGCGCGAACTGGCCATCTATGCTGTGTACAAGACAGCGGAGTCCTCGCCGGAAATAGCGGCCGACCACATGCGCCGGATAGCGAGCAAGTTGCCCGACGATGAGCGCGAATACGCCTGGGCGCAACTCGCATCGGTGGCGGCCCGCAACCTGCATCCCGCCGCGCTGGCATGGTTCAACAACGTCGGCAAGGGCATGAACGATCGCCAGCTGGCGTGGTACGCCCGCGCCGCGTTGCGCGCCGGAAATTGGGGCGAAGTGCTGGTTGCAATCAACGCCATGTCGAATGCGGAGCGCTCACGCGCGCAGTGGCGATACTGGAGGGCAAGGGCGCTGCTTGTGCACGGCCGATTCCCGGAAGCCAATGTACTGTTGGCCACGCTGTCCAACGAATTCAATTTCTATGGGCAGCTTGCGGCGGAAGATCTTGGCACGTCGATCAGTTCGGCCCCGCAGACCTATCATCCATCCAGCGACGAAGTGGATGCCATCACGGCCGATCGCGGCTTGCAGCGGTCGCTGGCGTTATACCGCGCGGGCCTGCGCTACGAAGGCGCGCTCGAATGGCAGTGGACGATCAAAGACTACGATGACAAGCAGTTGCTCGCCGCGGCAGTGCTGGCGGTTCGCAACGACTGGTACGAGCGCGCGATCGATACGGCCGAACGCACGGTGATCTTGCACGATTTCGGCCTGCGCTACCCGGCACCTTATCGCAAACTGGTGCAGGATTATTCGCAACAGCTGGGCCTGGACGAAGCCTGGGTATATGGGTTGGTGCGACAGGAAAGCCGCTTCGTCCATACCGCGCGCTCCTCGGCGGGCGCCAGCGGCCTCATGCAACTGATGCCAGCCACGGCACGCTGGGTGGCCAAGCGGCTGGGAATGAACGGCCACCACACCACCCTGACCGAAACCGTGGACAGCAACATCGGCCTTGGCACCTACTATCTGAGGCAGGTGCTCGATTCGGTCGACAAACATCTGGTGCTCGCTTCTGCCGGCTACAACGCGGGCCCCCGCCGTGCCCGCGAATGGGCCGCCAGCCGGCCGCTGGAAGGCGCGATCTATATCGAAACCATCCCGTACTCGGAAACGCGCGAGTACGTCAAGAAAGTCATGAACAACACGCTCTATTACGCGCGCCTGTTCCACCAGTCGAACTTGAGCCTGCGCGACCGGCTCGGTGTCGTGCCGGCCAAATCGACCCAGAACAATTGATGGCGCGCAATTTATAATTTCGAGCCTTGCAGAAATCTTGCCGTCCGCCCGGAGAGTATTGAGTAGATGAGGGTCCAGACTGTTTGCGTAGTTGGGGGTTCGGGTTTTATTGGCAGCCACGTCGTGCGGCAACTCGCCGCACGCGGTATCCGTGTGCGCGTGCCCACGCGGCGGCGCGAGCGCGCCAAAGCCCTGATCGTGTTGCCGACCGTCGATGTAGTCAACGCCGACGTCCATGATCCCCAGTCGCTGGAGCGCATGGTCGCCGGCACCGACGCCGTAATCAGCATGGCGGGCATCCTGCACCAGGACCGCGCAGGCGACTTTGCGCGCATCCACAGGGAATTGCCGCGCAAGATCGTCGATGCCTGCCGCGCGCGCGGCGTGCGCCGCCTGCTGCACGTGTCCGCGCTCAAGGCCGCGCTCGATGCCCCCAGCGAGTACCTGCGTTCCAAGGCTGACGGCGAGCAGCAGATTCGCGTCGCGCAAGCCAGCGGCATACACACGACCATATTCCGCCCGTCGGTGGTCTTCGGCCGGGAAGACCATTTCCTGAATTTGTTCGCGCGTCTGGCGCAGGTGCTTCCGGCCATCGTGCTGGCCTGCCCGAAGGCGCGTTTCCAGCCGGTTTACGTGGAGGATGTCGCGCAAGCCCTGGTCGAGAGCCTGGAATCGGCGTGGACTTACGACCAGAACATCGAATTGTGCGGGCCGGCGACCTATACTCTGCAAGAATTGGTGAAATACGTGTGCACCGTGCTGGATATCGAGCGCCCGATTCTGCCGCTCAACGATGAAATGTCTCTCGTAATGGCATGGATGATGGAATGGCTGCCGCTGAAATTGATGTCACGTGACAACTACTATTCGATGAAAGTCGACAATGTCTGCGACTGTGCCTTTCCCATGGCCTTCGGCTTCGCTCCCACAGCGCTCGAGGCCGTGGTGCCACTGTATCTGCTGGATAACACCCCGCGGGCGCGTTACCGCTGGTTCCGCTTTCGCGCCCGTCACTAGCCGCTTCGCCGAGGTCCCGTAATCCGATGGCCACACTGGTACTGGTAATCGGCAACAAGGCGTATTCGTCATGGTCGTTGCGCCCATGGCTGCTGATGAGACATGCCGGCATCGCCTTCGAAGAGATTCGCCTCTCGCTCTATGCCGCGGGTGCGAAACAGGAGCTTCTTCGCCATTCCCCGGCAGGCAGGGTGCCGGTACTGAAGGACGCTGGCCTGACGATCTGGGATTCGCTGGCCATCTGCGAATATCTCGGCGAGAAATATCCGCAGATGCAACTCTGGCCCGCCGAGGTCGCAGCTCGCGCCCATGCCCGCGCAATCAGCGCGGAGATGCACTCCGGATTCTCCAATCTTCGCGGACAGATGCCGATGAACGTGCGCCGCGAAATTCCACGCCGCTCTGTCTCTCCCGAGGTCGCGTTCGAAGTGGCGCGCATCGAATCGATCTGGAGCGACTGTCGCAGGCAACACCGCGCGCGCGGCCCGTTCCTGTTCGGCCCTTTTTCCATTGCTGACGCCATGTACGCGCCAGTGGTTTCTCGGCTGCGCACCTATGGCGTGGCAGTAGGCGGCGCTGCGGCCAACTATGCGGATGCGATCCACGCGCTGCCGGCAATGCAGGAATGGATTGCAGGCGCTCGCGCCGAAACCGAAGTCAATCCTCAATACGAATCGTGAAAATTTACGCGGTCGGGGGAGCGGTGCGTGACCGCCTGCTCGGCCGGCCGGTTGCAGACGAGGATTTTGTCGTGGTCGGGGCATCGCCCGAACAAATGGAACAACTCGGCTATCGCACCGTGGGAAAAGATTTCCCGGTTTTCCTGCATCCCCAGACCAACCAGCAATACGCACTTGCGCGCACCGAGAGAAAGACTGCGCGCGGATACAAGGGGTTCGAGGTCCACGCCTCTCCCGAAATTACCCTCGAGCAGGATCTGGCGCGCCGGGACCTCACCATCAATGCGATCGCGCGCGACGACAAGGGCAACATCATCGATCCATACCAGGGAGCCGCCGATCTGAAGGCCGGCATCCTGCGCCACGTCAGCGAGGCATTTGTCGAAGACCCCGTACGGGTGCTTCGGGTAGCCCGGTTCGCTGCCCGATTCGGTTTCAGGATTGCGCCGGAGACGCTCGAACTCATGCGCGAAATGGTGCGCAGTGGAGAAGTGGATCATCTCGTGCCCGAACGCGTGTGGCAGGAATTGTCTCGCGGACTCATGGAGGAAACGCCTTCGCGCATGCTGCTGGCGCTGCGCGAGTGCGGGGCCCTGCAGCGCATACTGCCCGAGATCGACGCCTTGTTCGGCGTCCCGCAGCCGGCGCAGCATCACCCCGAGATCGATACGGGGGTGCATATCCTGATGGTCATCGACTATGCGGCTGCACGGCATTACGTCCTGAGCGTGCGGTTCGCCGCCCTGACACATGACCTGGGCAAGGCGCTCACACCTGCACAGAACTGGCCAAGCCACCATGGCCACGAATACGCCAGCGTTCAACTGGTAGAGCGCCTGTGCGACCGGTTGCGCGTACCCGGAGAATGCCGCGATCTGGCGGTGCTGGTGGCGCGCCACCACGGCGACGTGCATCGCGCGCAGGAATTGCGCCCCGCGACGATACTCAAATTGTTGTCTTCGGCTGATGTATATCGCAAGCCGGAGCGCTTCGAAGAATTGCTGGCCGCTTGCAGCAGCGACTATCATGGGCGTGCAGGCTTTGAACAAAGGCCGTATCCGCAGGCAGACATCCTGCGGGCCGCCGCGGCAGCCGCCCTGACAGTCGATGGCGGCGTCATCGCGCGACAGGCAGGCGCGGATACTGTCCGGATCGCATCGTCCATCGAGGCTGCGCGCCTGGCGGCCGTTGATTCGGCGCTAGCGCAAATTCGTCAACGCTGACCCGGTGCGGACGTTATGAGAGGCTACTCAACTTCAAGGAGTCGCAAATGACCAGACATCCCCTTCCCGCCGTCATGGTGGCCTGCGCCATGATATTGGTCCCGTCCGCTTTCGCTGAAGGCCAATCCAGTGCCAAGCTGGATGCCGCGTTCAAAAAAGCCGACACGGACAACGACGGTACCCTGACCAGGGCCGAAGCCAAAGCCATGCCGCGCGTGGCGAAAAATTTCGCGGCAATCGATAATGACAACGACGGCACGGTCTCGCTGGAGGAAATCCACGCGGCGACGATGAAAGCGGGCAAAGCAGTACATGAGCGCGCCGTCCAGCGCTTCAAGTCGGCCGACAAAGACAATGACGGCACCCTCACGAAGGATGAAGCCAAATCGATGCCGCGGGTCGCGAAACATTTCGATGCCATCGACCGGGACAAGGACGGCACCGTCAGCGAACAGGAAATCCACGACTACATGAAGGCGCAGCACTCGAAGAAGTAGTATCCGCGTCGGACAACAAACAAACGGACAGAAGCGGGCTGTCCGTTTGTTATCTCAACATCCAGAAAATCAGGCTGGCCAGAAGCGACAAGATGACGGTCGAACCGATCGGGAAGAAATACTGCCTGCCGCCACGTTGGACCATGATGTCTCCGGGCATGCGCCCGAAACCCAGCCGCCGCAAACGGGGCGTCAACGTACCCACCAGCAACACCACGATCACGAGCGTCAGCAGCCATTTAAGCACAACCGTACTCCGCAACTCTGCCAGAAGGGCTTGGCGATTATACCGGCGCGCCTGCAGCGTTCGATTAGAATTTAGGGTTGTCGCGCCAGCCCACCGCACTGAGACTATCCGGGAGACGTCGTTGATCGACCTGTATACATGGAGCACGCCGAACGGCCGCAAGGTTTCCATCATGCTGGAGGAACTGATGCTCGCCTATAACGTGCATCCGATCGACATCGGCAAAGGCGATCAATTCGAGGCGGACTTTGTAGTCATTAGTCCAAACAGCAAGATTCCCGCGATCGTGGACAGCGAGGGCCCGGAGGGCAAGCCCTATGCGCTGTTCGAATCCGGCGCGATCCTACTGTACTTGGCGGACAAGACCGGCCGCTTCCTGCCACAGAAGAAAACCGAGCGCTTCGAAGCGATCCAGTGGCTGATGTTTCAGATGGGCGGCGTAGGCCCGATGTTCGGTCAGGCGCATCACTTCCTGCGCGCGGCGCCAGAGCCTGTGCCGTATGCCATTGATCGGTACGGCAAGGAAACCCGCCGGCTCTATGGGGTCCTGGACAAACGCCTTGCAGGCCGCGACTGGCTGGGCGCGGAATATTCCATCGCGGATATTGCCACCTATCCGTGGGTTGCCCGTCATGACTGGCACAAGGTGGATCTTGGGGACTTCCCCAACGTCAAGCGCTGGTTCGACGCGATTGGCGCCCGGCCGGCTGTACAGAAGGGAATGAAAGTACCGGCACCGCGTTGATGCGGACAGGCTTCAGGACATGGACGAACCCCTTCCGCCGAAAATCGGCAAATATCCGGTGATCCGCGAAATCGCGCGCGGCGGGACGAGCCGTGTCTATCTCGGTCGCGATCCGTTCGCGAATCGCCAGGTCGCGATCAAACTGGTGAGCTCGGCCGACGGCATAGACTCCGACCTGCGACGCCGCTTTCACAAGGTATTCGTCAACGAGGCCTCGCTGGTGGGCAAGCTCATGCATCCGCATATCATGGCCATCTACGACGCGGACGCCTCCGACGACTACAGCTATATCGTCATGGAGTATGTCGATGGCCCGACACTCGAACACTTTTGCCATGTAACCAACCTGCTGCCGGTGGATCGCATTGTGGAAATCGCATTCAAGTGCAGTCTGGCACTGGAATTCGCTCATCGCCACGGCATCATCCATCGCGACATCAAGCCGGCGAATATCCTTGTCGGCGCGCAAGGCGACATCAAGATCAGCGATTTCGGAGTCGCCCTGCACTCGGGGGGCGACCATACCCATCTGCAAGGCGTCGGATCGCCCGCCTACATGTCACCGGAGCAGGTGCAGGACAAGGACCTTTCTCATCAGACCGATATTTACTCGCTCGGCGTGGTGTTGTATCAGTTATTGACCGGGAAACTGCCTTTTGTGGCGGCCAACAAAGCCAGTCTGCTTTACCAGATCCTGAATATCGAACCGTCACCTCCCTCAACGCACCGGACCGACATTCCGCAGCAACTCGACAAGGTGGTACTGCGCGCCTTGAGCAAGGACCCGCGCGACCGGCACCAGACGTGGGGCGAATTCAGCCGGGAGCTCACCCAGACCTACCGCCATCTCGAGTTGCCGCCGGATTCCATTTCGGACACGGAAAAATTCAACGCCATCAAGGCGCTCGGATTTTTCCGCGGCTTTCGCGACGTGGAGATATGGGAGACGGTGCGCATCGGCGCGTTCCGGCGTATCCAGCCGGAGAAGATAATCATCCGCGAGGGCGATGTCGGTGAGAATTTTTATGTCATCGCGGCGGGCCGGGCACAGGTAACCAAAGCCAGCAACGCGCTGAATGTCCTGGAGGCCGGGGACTGTTTCGGTGAAATTCTTTACTTCGAAGATACGAAGGCCAAGCGCGTCACGACGATCTCTTCCCTGACGCCGCTGACCGTAATCGAAATCAAGGCCGTCGCGCTGCAAAAGGCGACCGATGCGTGCCAAAAGCAGTTCAACCAGGCCTTTCTGCGCATACTCATCGAGCGGATGAGTGTTGCGAGCGACCGCCTGTCGACGCGAAGTTGAGACACGAAACGCAAAACCTTATTGTTCGTCGACTCAACGCGCCAGAGCCAGCCAAAACGTGGAAGCATTGCTGACCTCCATCGGCCTGGTCGCGCTCGCGGAAATGGGGGACAAGACCCAATTGCTTTCCTTCGTGCTGGCCGCACGCTTGCGCAAACCCTGGCCCATCATCGCCGGCATTCTGTTCGCCACTCTGGCCAATCATGCACTGGCCGGATGGATCGGCAAGCTGCTGGCGGGATGGTTGCCGCAGTCTGCCCTTTTCTGGATAGTGGGGATATCTTTTATCGCTTTCGGACTCTGGGTGCTGCTTCCGGATTCCCTTGACCGTGAGCCGCGCATGCACAAGTGGGGGGCGTTCGTAACGGCGTTCGTGGCTTTTTTCGTGGCGGAAATGGGCGACAAGACCCAGTTCGCCACCATCGCGCTCGCCGCACGCTTCGACGCGCTCGCAACGGTAGTCGCCGGCACGACGGTCGGCATGATGCTGGCGAACGTCCCGGCAGTCTGGATCGGTGAGAAGCTCGCGGCCAGGATTCCGATGAAAGCCGTACGCGTGTTTGCCTCAACGCTTTTCGTATTGGTGGGTATCATTACACTGTGGAGCGCGTTGACGAGCGCCGAATGAACATGACTGCAGCGATGCTGAAGCGGTGCCAGGACTGTGGCGGGGCCTTCGAATGCGGCATGGGGCAGGACATGCCATGCTGGTGCAGCCGCGAATTTGATCCGGTCATGCGGCTGCCGGACGGGCCTGCGGACTGCTATTGCCCCCAATGCCTGAAGGCACACATCGAACAAATCCAGGCTGAAAATTCAAGTCCAGCGCGGTAAAGACCGGCTCCTGCGGCTGCTGTACTATCGTGGCTCGTCTCCGACTGCGTTGCGCCGCCTCTTTGCGGCTATCTTCGAGGAAATCCAGGTCCCAGCCGCCAACACCACGGCCGCACCCCCCCAGGGGATCGCCAAATGCGCGAGACGCCCCTGCACGTAGACGGCCAGTACCGGTTCGGACAGCAACATTTCGCCCGCGACGTAACCGAGCAATCCCGCGCCGAGATTGATGATCAATGGGAAGCGGTCCATCAGCTTCAGCAAGGCAGTGCTGCCGAAGATGATCAGCGGGATGCTAATGGCGAGCCCCAGGGTCAACAAGACGAAGTCGCCATGAGCCGCGGCCGCAACGGCAATGACATTGTCCAGGCTCATCACCAGATCGGCGACTAGGATGGTACGCACGGCCGCGGCGAGATGACTTGCAGTTTGGCCTACGGAGCCGCCGTCCTTCTCGTGCGGCAACATCAGCTGGATACCGATCCAGAGTAGTAGCAGCGCACCTGCCAGCTTGAGATAGGGCTGTGCGAGCACGCTGGCCGCGACGGTCGTGAGGATGACGCGCAGAACGATTGCAGCGCCGCTGCCGAGAATAATCGCGGCGCGTTGCTGGCGTTGCGGCAGCGAGCGCGCCGCCATCGCGATCACCACTGCATTGTCGCCGCTCAGCACGATGTTGACACCGAGTATTTCAAGCAGACCGATCCAGAATTGGTCGTCCATGGCGAAGTCGCTCCGGCAATTCATCGCGCGAGCCGTCTATGTGTGCGCGCGCGGATAGGCCATCGCCGGATGCAGCTGCTCTAGCGCAACACCGACTTCAACAACTTCCCCATTTCGGCGGGGTTCTTCGTCACCTTGATTCCGCATTCCTCCATGACCGCCAGTTTTTCTGCCGCCGTCCCCTTGCCGCCGGAAATGATGGCTCCGGCATGGCCCATGCGTTTTCCGGGGGGGGCGGTTACGCCCGCGATAAATCCAACCACGGGCTTCTTCATGTTCCGTTTAGCCCAAAGCGCGGCTTCTTCTTCGTCGGAGCCGCCGATCTCGCCGATCATGACTACGGCTTCGGTCGCGGGATCGTCGTTGAACAACTTAAGGATGTCGATATGTTTGAGCCCATTCACCGGATCGCCGCCGATGCCGACCGCGGAGGATTGTCCAAGCCCGATTTCGGTCAATTGGCCGACCGCTTCGTACGTCAGCGTGCCGGAACGCGATACCACGCCGATCGGACCTCTGCGATGAATATGGCCGGGCATGATGCCGATCTTGATTTCATCGGGTGTGATCGCGCCGGGACAATTGGGTCCGAGCAGCAGCGTCTTGCGCTTCTGCTTGCGCATGCGATCGCGCACTTCGATCATGTCGCGCACTGGAATGCCTTCCGTGATGCAAATGACCAGGTCGAGATCGGCCTCGACCGCTTCCCAGATCGCCGCCGCCGCCCCGGGCGGCGGTACGTAGATCACTGACGCGTTCACGCCGGTCTTTTCCTTCGCTTCGCGCACGCTGCCGAAGATCGGAATGCCCTCGAAGCTCTCGCCTGCCTTTCTCGGGTTCACGCCGGCGACGTAGCAACTGTCGCCGTTGGCGTAGGCACGGCTGGTCTGCGTGTGGAACATGCCGGTCTTGCCGGTGATGCCCTGTGTGGCGACTCGAGTGTCCTTGTTGACGAGGATACTCATTTCCGACCCTTCCCGGACTTGGCGCCGATCTTCTTTTTTGCAGGCTTGCGTGTCGGTTTGGTTCCGGACTTCGCTTTTGCCTTCGTTATCGATTTGGCTTTCGGCTTGGCCCCGGATTTTGCGGCTGGCGAGGTTTTTTTGGGTTTCACCGTGATCTTGTCGCGCTTCGCTGTGGTCTTTCTAGGCTTCGCCTTGGGCGTCGCTTTCCTGGCGCCGGGGAGCTTTGCGGTCTTCGGTTTCCTTGCCGGTTTTTTGGCAGCCTTCGGCTTGCTGGGCTGCGCTTTCGCGGCGGGTTTCTTCTTCGCGAGCGTCGTGACGACTTTCCTCGCTGCGTCCGCCATATTGTCGGCCGAAACGATCGGCAGGCCGGAATCCTTGAGAATCTGCTTCCCAAGGTCCTCGTTGGTGCCCTTCATGCGTACCACCAGCGGCACCGAGAGCTCGACCTCACGCGCGGCGGTTACGATGCCGTTGGCGATGGTGTCGCATTTCATGATGCCGCCGAAGATGTTGACGAGGATTGCTTTCACCTTCTTGTTGGTAAGCATGATCTTGAACGCCGCGGTCACCTTCTCCGCGTTTGCGCCGCCGCCAACATCGAGGAAATTGGCCGGCTCCCCGCCGAACAATTTGATGGTGTCCATGGTCGCCATCGCCAGGCCCGCGCCGTTGACCAGGCAGCCGATGTTGCCGTCGAGTGAGATGTAAGACAGTCCATGCCTGGAGGCTTCGACTTCGGCCGGATCCTCCTCGTCGAGGTCGCGCATGGCGACGATGTCTTCATGCCGGTAGAGCGCGTTGTCGTCAAAGGTCATCTTGGCATCGAGCGCGACCACATCGCCGTTGCCGGTGATTATCAGCGGATTGATTTCCACGAGCGACGCATCGGCTTCCCAAAATGCCTTGTACAGGCTTTGCAGTATCGTGCGCGCCTGCGGCAGGCTCGCATCCGGAATGCCGATCTTGCGTGCAAGTTCGTCGGCCTGCGCATCGCTCAACCCTTTCTGAGGATCGACGAACGCCTTGTGGATTTTTGCCGGCGTATGCGCGGCGACTTCCTCGATGTCCATGCCGCCTTCCGATGAAGCCATCACGCACACCTGCTGCGTGCCGCGGTCCACCACCAGACCAATGTATAACTCCTTGCGTATATCGGCGCCCTCTTCGATGAGCAGGCGCCGAACCTTCTGGCCTTCCGGGCCGGTCTGATGGGTCTTGAGCTGCATGCCCAAAATCCTGGATGCCCATTCACGCACTTCATCGACCGACTTCGCGACCTTGACCCCACCGCCCTTGCCGCGCCCGCCGGCATGGATCTGCGCCTTGACCACCCAAACCTTGCCGCCGAGCTTGCTCGTCGCCGCGACCGCTTCGTCGACGCTGAAACAAGCCACGCTGCGCGGCGTCCTGACCCCGTAGTTCCTGAGGATTTCCTTCGCCTGGTATTCGTGAATTTTCATCGCTGACCTTGGTTTTTTTCGTCGTGATTGCATTTGCACCAGCACGCAACGCCGCTCCCCCGCGAGAGCGCGGGCCGGAACAATCCATGGGATTGCGAGCAGAAAATCGGCAGGCGCTGCCGACCGTGGGAGCGCCGAAAGTATACCGCAAAGCCCTTCGCCTGCCGGGTCAGCGCAGGCTCACGCAAAGTCGGCGGTTCAGCCTTGCTGTCGCGAATCGCTATTGCTGCTTGCGCGCTTCCAGGGCATCGTGCGTACGCTTGAGTTCCTGATAGGCCCGGTCATGACGTTCTTTTGCCTTGGTCAATTGCGCCTGCGCATTCTCAAGCTCTTTCGCAGACTGATCCGCCTGGGCTTTGGCTTCCTCGAAACGTTTTTTCGCAAGCTTGTCATTCTTCTCCGCAGCCTGCGCTTTGAGTTCAGCATCCTTCAGCTGCTCCCGCGCGTACCGGGCCCACTGCTGAACCTCCTCGAGCGTGGGCTGCGGGGTTGTGCTGGTTTGCCCCAGGACGCTTGCAGAGAGGGTCGTCAACAAAATCACGAAGATAGTCTTGAGCATTTCGTTATCGCGCCGGAGTACGGTGCGCCCAAAGAGATGAAAGAAATAATAACTGCGTCGGCATCGGGAATCGAGTCCCGGTCCTTCGACACAAACCCGGCCAAACCATCTGGTTTGGCCCATTTGTTCCCCGCTTTGATCATCATATCCTGCGATCGCCGGCAAGTCAGTTTAGTTCCGGGCAAAGTAATCCTTGTGGACACAAGCCAGGCTAGCGCACCCTTGTTTGACAAAGCCCGATGCAAAGAGATAACAGCGGCGCGCTCGTTCCGCTCTAGCCAGGCTCTATAATATTCGCTCAGTGTTCAATCCACTTTCCACATGTTTCGCAGGATTCTGAAGCGCTTGTCTGGTGGAAACTCCGCCGGACCAGAAGGAGCGTCTGCAATCCGGAGTTCGGATTTGGCTAGCGCGGATTCTGCAATAGCTGAAGGAAACCGCGCTGAAGAAAAGGGGGATTTTTCTGCTGCCTGCGAGCACTACCGCGAAGCTGTTGCCGCGGCGCCAGCGTATGCAAAAGCCCATCTCAACCTTGCAATCGGACTTGAAGCCCGCGGGGAGATCGAACTGGCCTGTCGATCATACGAGACGGCACTGGATTTCGATCCAATGGACGAAAGCGCGAACTACAATCTGGGCAGAAACCTATTTTCGAAAAATGCGTTGGTCGAGGCGGAAACCTTCTTGCGCCGTGCAATAGCCGTGAATCCCGCTTTTACCGATGCGAGAGTGGTTTTGTCGCGACTCCTGGAAAGCAGGGGCGATTTAGCCGCCGCTGCAAATGAACTTGAGTTCGCTCTGAAGGGTCGCCCGGACTATGCGGGTGCGCTGCGCAACTACGCCGATGTACTCGCAAAGTTGAACCGGCTGGACGATGCGGAATCTGCGATGCGGCGCGCAGTTGCGCTGGAGCCTGACAATTTCGATACCAACTATAAGTTGGGTTGCTTGCTCATTCAAGCGGACAGACCGGCTGACGCGGAGAGCTTCTTGTGTGAGGCGCTTCGCAAGAAGCCCAACTCCGTCGAGTCCATGGTGTCGCTGTTTTATGTGTACAGGGCACAAGGCAGCTACAAAGCAGCCGCAGTGCAGGCCGAAGCCGCGCTGAAACTGCGGCCGGACTGGGTGGATCTGCTGTTTGATTATGGCGCGATCATGGGACGCCTTGCCAGGCGCACGGAAGCGGAAGCCGCATTCCGGCGTATTCTCGAACTCGACCCGACATACGTGCGCGCATATCAAATGCTGGGGGCCGTTTTGGTTGCCCGCGGGCATGTAAAGGATGCCCTGGAGATCTTCAGTCTCGGCCGATCAAGATGTGTCGATGCTTTCGATCTGGAATCGCCTGAACTTTTTGCGCTGAATTGCCGGGATGACATATCAGCAGAGGAGTTGTTCGCCCGGCATGCCGATTTCGGACAACGACTCGCAAAGCTGGAACCGGTCCGATTCGAACGATACGAAAATGACCGGGATCCCGACCGCCGACTCCGCGTTGGGTTCGTGTCTCCCGATTTCCAGTTCCATGTAGTCTCGTCGTTTCTCTTACCCCTGCTCCAATACCGCGACAGAACAAAAACGCAGGTCTATTGCTATTCCTCCGGCGAAACCGCCGACAGCGTTACGCAGCTCCTTGTCGAGCAGTCGGACATGTGGCGCAACATCAATAAAATACCGCCAAGGGAAGTCGCCGACCTGATCCACAGTGATCGGATCGATATTCTGATCGATCTCGCCGGCCACTCCGGCGTGCCGAATCTCCGAGTGTTTGCGCAGCGTCCAGCGCCGGTGCAAGCGACTTGGCTCGGCTATCTGAACACAACCGGGTTGACCAGCATTGACTACCGCATTTCGGACAACGTTTGCGATCCCCCGGGACTCACCGATCGTTTTCACACCGAAAAGCTGATTCGCTTGCCGCACACGCAATGGTGCTACCACCCGATTGCGCAAGTCGAGGCACAGCGCGAGGCGCCCGTCGAGCGCAATGGATATGTCACGTTCGGATCATTCAACCAGCCCGCTAAAATCAGCCCGACAGTGCGCAAGCTGTGGGCAGAAATTCTCGCGCAGCTGCCGGATTCCCGTCTGCGCATCGTCGGGGTCGCGAACGAACGGGCAGGGGAAGACCTGTACCGGGATTTCGCGGCCACCGGCGTGGAGCGACAACGCATAACGATGATTCCGTATGCTGCCCCGGAGGATTATTTCGCCCAATATGGGCAAGTCGACATAGCGCTGGACACAATGCCTTTCAGTGGCGGTACCACCACATGCGACGCCATTTTGATGGGGGTTCCCGTCATCACCGCTCCCGGCCCGCGTTCCTGGTCACGAAGTGCGGCAAGCGTCCTCGCGACAGTCGGATTGAAGGACTGGATCGCCGACTCTGAAGAAGGTTACGTTCGCCGCGCGATACAATTCGCGCGCGAGGTTTCCACGATCGCGCCCTTGAGGCGCTCTTTGCGTTCCAGGATATCGGAATCGACACTCATGGACGGGAAGCAGTTTGCTATCGACATGCAGGAGGCCTGGCGCCACATGTGGATTTCCTGGTGTTCGCAATAGCGCGAGGTGCGGAACAGAGCGGCACCAAGCTTCGCCCGGCCTAACTCAGATCCAATTCTTCATTTGCAAATGGAGCTGGGAGCCGAGCCAATTGTGAGGTGTCGCGATTCGGCATCAGAACCGCCACGCGAGTAAGTGCGATCTCCAACCGCAAAACGAAAGGGCAGTCACAGGGACTGCCTTCAGTCATTGGTGCCGGGTAAAGGAATCGAACCCTCGACCGTCGCATTACAAATGCGCTGCTCTACCAACTGAGCTAACCCGGCTTTGGAAAATTATAAGCCGCCGCGCGGGCGATCGGCGACTACTTGATCACCTGCAAGCGCGGGCGCCCGCCCGAGGGAGATCCTCCAGGAGGGTCGTCGTTCGGCGGAACGGTGTCGTTCTTGTTCGTGGCGACCACCTGTGCAGGCAACGAGGCGGACGTCTGGAACGAAAGTCCCTGGCCCGTCTCCTTGGCGAAAATACCGCCCACCGAGCTGATCGGCACGGAAATCTCGCGGGACACTCCGGCAAACCTCGCTGAAAACTGCAGCAGGTCGTTGCCGATCTTGAGGTTGCGGGTCGCGTCCGGACTCACGTTCAGCACGATTTCGCCGTTCTTGACATACTCCATAGGCACTTTAGTCGTCTCATCCACCCTGACGGCGATGTACGGAGTGAGGCCGTTGTCGCAGCACCACTCGAAGATCGCGCGAATCAGATACGGCGTGGTGGACGTTTCCTTCACTTTCGCATCACTTTCTCGGAAGCGGTGAGCGCTTCGATGAAAGCCGGACGGCTGAACAACCGCTCGGCGTATTTCATCAGCGGTGCCGCTTGCTTCGGCAATTGGATGCCGTAAAAATCCAGCCGCCAAAGCAGCGGTGCGATCGCCACATCCAGCATGGAAAATTCGTCGCCGAGCATGTACTTTTGTTTCACGAACACAGGCGCGATCTGCGTCAGGTTGTCGCGCACAGCGAGCCGCGCCTTGTCGGCCTGCTTTTGCGTGCCGCTGTCGATCGCATCGATGTTGGAAAACAGTTCGTTTTCGAAGCGGAACAGGAACAGGCGCGCCCGTGCCCTCATCACGGGATCGGCCGGCATCAATTGCGGATGCGGGAAGCGGTCGTCGATGTACTCATTGATGATGTTGGATTCGTACAGAATCAAATCCCGTTCGACGAGTACCGGCGTGCGGTTGTACGGGTTCATCACCGCCAGGTCTTCCGGCTTGTTGAACAGGTCGACATCGATGATCTGGAAATCCATTCCCTTTTCGAACAGGACGATCCGGCATCGTTGGCTGAATGGGCAGGTAGTGCCCGAGTATAAAGTCATCATTCGCTATTTCCTGGGTTGGTCAATGCACGTCTTTCCAGTATTCTTTTTTGAGCAGCCAGGCCGGCACCAGCAGCAGCAGCAGGAAAAGCAACACCACGATGCCGATTTGCGAACGCTTGGTCTTTTCAGGTTCGGCCATATATGCCAGGAAATTCACCAAATCGCGAGTGAGCTTGTCGTATTCCGGCGCGGACAGGCTGCCCGGTTTTTCCAGCACCAGCGCCGCGTCCTGCGCCTTGTGTCCTTCGTGTTCCTGACTTTCGGTTTTCATCACCTGACTGCCTTGCAGCTGCCATAGTGCGTGCGGCATGCCAACATTCGGATAGGCCAGGTTATTCCAGCCGGTCGGACGCTTGTCGTCGCGATAGAAAGTACGCAAATAGGTATAGAGCCAATCCGTACCCCGCGACCGCGCGATGACCGACAGATCCGGCGGCTCGACGCCAAACCAGCGCTTTTGATCTTTGCGATTGGCGCTGATGGCCATCGGATCGCCGACCTTGTCCGACGTGAACAACAGGTTGTCCTTGATTTGCTGCTCGGTGAGCCCCAGGTCGACCAGGCGGTTGTAACGCATCGAGTTTGCCGAATGGCAGTTCAGGCAGTAGTTTACGAACGTACGGGCTCCCCGCTGGATCGATATCGAATCGTGCGGATCGATGTTGGCGTTTTCCAGTTGCAGTTCCGTCGACGCCAGCGCGGCGAGGGGTGCCCACAACACGCCAAAAAGCAGTTTTTTCACGAAGTCACCCTCTCAGGTTCCGGCTTGGTCTTGTCGATCCTGGTGTACCAGGGCATCAACAGGAAAAACAGGAAGTAGATGACCGTGAATATGCGCGCCACTACCGTTGCGCGCTCCGCTCCACCCAGCCACGAGCCGAACTGACCCCAAACATTGGTCGGCTCTGTGCCCAGATAACCAAGGACAAAAAAGGCAACGACGAATATTGCAAGTGCTGATTTATAGATTGGCCCCCGGTAGCGGATCGATTTGACGGCGCCGCGATCGAGCCAGGGCAGCAGGAACAAGATCATCACCGACAGCCCCATTGCCATAACGCCGGGAAACTGCGAGCGGAACAGCGGTGGAACGGCGCGCAGGATCGAATAGAACGGCGTGAAATACCAAACCGGGGCAATGTGCAACGGTGTTTTCAGCGGATCCGCGGGAACGAAATTGTTGTGCTCCAGAAAATAGCCGCCCATCTCGGGGGCGAAAAATACGATCGCGCTGAACACCATCAGGAACACCACGACGCCGACGATGTCCTTTACCACGTAGTAGGGATGGAAAGGAATCCCGTCGAGGGGGATTCCGGTGCGGGGATCCTTCTTTTTCTTGATCTCGATGCCGTCCGGATTGTTGGAGCCCACTTCATGCAACGCCAGCAGGTGCGCTGCCACCAGCCCCAGCAATACCAGCGGCACTGCGATGACATGAAACGCGAAGAAGCGGTTCAAGGTGGCATCCGATACAACGTAGTCGCCGCGAATCCAGAGCGACAGATCGGGTCCGATAAAGGGCACCGCACCGAACAGGTTAACGATCACCTGTGCGCCCCAGTAGGACATCTGGCCCCATGGCAACAAATATCCGAAGAAAGCCTCCGCCATCAGGCAAAGGTAGATCAGCATGCCGAACAGCCAAAGCAATTCGCGCGGCTTGCGATACGAACCATAGAGCAGCCCGCGGAACATGTGCAGATAGATGACGATGAAAAACAGCGAGGCGCCAGTGGAATGCATGTAGCGAATGAGCCAGCCCCAGGGCACATCGCGCATGATGTATTCCACGGAAGCGAACGCCTGGCTCGCATCCGGCTTGTAATGCATCGTGAGCAGGATGCCCGTCACAATCTGCATCACCAGAACAAACAACGCCAGTGAGCCGAAAAAATACCAGAAATTGAAATTCTTCGGCGCGTAGTATTCCGAGAGATGCGATTTCCAGTTCGCGGTCAACGGAAAACGATCGTCGACCCAGTTGAGCAGCGCGGTCAATTTACTCATCGCATCACGCTTTCTTGCCATCTGAACCAATGATCAGGCGCGTATCGCTCAGATAAGCGTACGGGGGAACTTCCAGATTGTTGGGCGCGGGCACACCCTTGAACACGCGCCCCGCGAGATCGAACTTGGAACCATGGCAGGGACAGAAAAATCCGCCCGGCCAATCTCCAGCCATGCCGCCCGTCGCGCCGGCGGACAGCTTTTCCGAAGGCGAACAGCCCAGGTGAGTACAAATCCCGACGAGTACCAGATATTCCGGCTTGATCGACCGGCCTTCGTTTTGTGCGTAGTCGGGTTGCATGGGCGCCGAGGATTTCGGATCGGCCACCTCGGCATCGATCTTGGGCAGGCTAGCAAGCATTTCAGGGGTTCGATGTACGATCCACACTGGTTTGCCGCGCCATTCAATCGTAATCATCATGCCGGGCTCGACCTTGGAAATGTCCACTTCTACCGGCGCGCCTGCTGCGCGTGCCCGCGCACTGGGATTCATGCTCAAGACAAATGGGACGGCCACGGCGACTCCTGCGACGCCGCCCATTGCGCCAGTTGCGGCGATGAGGAAACGCCTCTTACCACGATCGACATTGCTACCAGCCATGTTTAATTCCGCTGAAGGATATGAAAAACAGGGCATTTTATCCAAAACGTCCTCGAAATCCCAGTCTTGTAGCCTCAACACCTTGTAAAATATAAGAAAATCGAAGATCTCTTCGAAGCAGTCCAAGATTCTGGCGTGTAGAGAGGAGGTGTTCAGGGGCATCTCGACGAGGTCCTTGGTACCCCTTGCAACCCGTGTGCTACTTGAGAGACGCCTATGGATTTCACAACCGTCAAGGTACTGAGTTCTGCGCTGCTCCCTCCCCTCAATTTGCTCCTGCTGGCGGCACTAGGCTTGCTCCTGCTCTATCTGCGCCGGAGCGGCGGCCTGTTCCTGCTTGTCGCTTCTTTGGTGGGCCTCTTTGTGCTGTCCACGCCGGTCGTGGGCACTACCCTGGCGGGCATTCTCGAAAATCGATACATAAAGAAATCCATGAATCTGGAACGCGCGCAGGCGATCGTGATCCTCGGTGCCGGCAGCTACGCGGCGGCCCCGGAATACGGCGGCGATACTGTAGCTGCCGCGACTCTCGAGAGATTGCGTTGGGGAGCGCGACTGCATCGGCTGTCCGGACTGCCGATCATGGTTTCCGGCGGCAGTCCACATGCAACCGCCACATCCGAGGCTGCGCAGATGAAGGCCACGCTCAACGATGACTTTCGCACGCAAGTGAAATGGATCGAAGACAAGTCACTAAACACCCTGGAGGGTGCGCGCTACGCAAGCCAGCAACTTGCCGATGCAAAGATAAACCGCATCGCGCTGGTGACGCACGCCATTCACATGCCACGGGCACGCCTGATTTTCGAGCGGACAGGATTCAGTGTGATCGAAGCACCGACTGCCTATTCAACGTGGCGGCCGCCCGGTATTTTGAATTTTCTGCCTTCGCCTCATGGCCTCGAGTTAAGCCATGCCTTCATGCACGAGGTCATAGGTCTTGGCTGGTACCATATCAAGCTGGTCGCGCGCGCGCAAAAAGGAACGTGATGAGACTTAGGGTGAAATGGATCGAGAATGTCGCCTTCGTGGGGGAGACCGAAAGCAGTCATGCAATTGTGATGGATGGCGCCGCGGAAGGAGGGGGCCGCAATCTCGGCCCGCGTCCGATGGAAACTGTGCTGGCGGGCACGGGCGGGTGCACCGCTTATGACGTGGTGACCATCCTCAAAAAAGCCCGTCAGGACATCAGCGACTGCGTCGTGGAGATCGAGGCCGATCGCGCACCGGCCGATCCCAAAGTTTTCACCCGCATCCACTTCCACTTCACGATCACCGGGCGCAGCATCAAACGCGAAGTTGTCGAACGCGCGATTCACCTATCCGCGGAGAAATATTGCTCGGCTTCCATCATGCTGGGCAAGACGGCAGAGATCAGCCACGACTTCGATATCGTGGACGCCTAGCCCGGATATTTCACCAGGAAGCGGAATTATGGTGGAGGACCGGTCGAGACAGATTGGGCTCGACCGGCGCAGCCAATAGATCATTCTATTGGCAAGACGGGCATGCCCGATATGGCCGGCCAGAACCCGCCAGAATCCGCGGAACCCCAAATCCACTAGGGCGCAAACCAAACGACCTTACATTGGTCGCATAGATGCACCGACAAGCAAACGGGGGTGGCCTGGTGACATATGCGGGCTAGCCCTCTAGATCCAATAAGTAATGCCGGTCATGAGCCGGGAGGCCGAGCGCATCGCCATCCTTGCCGGCGACGGGAGTTCGCCCCCTCCATGAGTCACCGCCGAGCGGGCGTGTTCAGATTCGTCTTGTTTCATTTGTGCGACGATTGCACGGCTCTTGCGGTCCTCTTCCGGAAGTCGGCCCAGGTGCCCGTCGAGATGTCCTTCTACCTGCCTTTCCGTTTCCGCCAGAAATCCAAGATTCCATTTGTCGCCTAGCAGGCCGGATACCGCCCCGATCGCAAACGAACTCGCGTAGAGAATGGGGTTAAGTACGCTGACTCTGCCGCCGAGCTCGTCGAGACGTTCCTCGGTCCAGGACAGATGTTCGGTTTCCTCGGTGGCGGCATGCGTGAGTGCATGACGCACTTCGCTGTTGCGCGCGGTCATTGCCTGGCCATGGTAGAGCGCCTGCGCGCAGACCTCGCCGGCATGATTGACACGCATAAGTGCCGCAGCATTGCGTCTGTCTTTTTCCGCCAGGTCGGCTTCTTCAAGATCGGCCCCGGGTCGGGGTCTTACTGAGGTGGCCCGCGTGCACAGCGTGCGCAACGCACGATCGAAATGAAGTATCAGGCTGTCGAAATTTTGCATCGGCATTACTTCTTGCGAAGCATGAAAAGGTATTCGCCGGCATTTTCATCGGACATCAGCAGCTGATTGCCCGTCTGTTTGGAGAAAGCCTGAAAATCGCGCACCGAGCCAGGATCCGTCGCAACGACTTTCAGCACCTGGCCCGACGTCATGTCGTTGAGAGCTTTTTTTGTGCGCAGGATGGGAAGCGGGCAATTCAGTCCACGGGTATCCAGCTCGCGATCGAATCTGATTTCGGTTTCAGCGTTCATCGATTTTCGTCTTCTTCAAACATGATAGTGCAGTCCAGCGTCAGAACAGGCTGATATTGCGGTCCAGGAGCAACTGCGACAACCGGCTGTTGGCAGCCTCCAGCCGGCCAACCAACAGTTCGAGAAAAGCAGCATTGAAAGCATGTTTACAGCCCTCGGTCGCCTGTGCAAGAGCCTCAGCGCTGATTCCGATCACCGTGATGTCATTTACCGCGGTTACGCTTGCGGTTCGTTGAAACGCCCTTCTGCCGAGATAGGCCATTTCCCCGAAACATTCACCGGCACGAAGGATATTCAGCAGCTTGTCTTGCTTGGTAATTTTCACTTCGCCGGTGGCCAGGATAAAGAATTCCGTACCGACCTCGCCTTCCCTGACAACCGGACTGCCCGCTGCGTGCCGCACCCAGGTTGATATGCGCAGCACTTGCCATAGATCGACATCCGGAAAGGGTTTGAAAAACTCGAGATTACGCAGGATGTTGAATTTCTCGGTTTCCGGAACGATCTCTTCCGGTTTCTGCAGGTTCCCAAACATATTCGCCAGGGCGTCCGAAAATTCATCCCACGTCTGAAATCGCCTGGCAATGTCCTTCTCCAGGGCCCGCTTCACGACGGCGTCCACTGCCGCGGGCGTGTCCGGACGCAGCAGGCTCGCCGGTGGAGGATCGACATTGATGATCTGGTAGACCATGCTGTAGTTGTTGGTCGATTTGAAGGGCAGAGCTCCCGTCAGCAACTGATACATCACCACGCCCAGGGAGAATATGTCGGTCTGGTGGTTAAGCGTCATTTCCTGCAGTTGTTCGGGTGACATGTAGGCCGGCGAACCGATGCCTGATACCTGGGTTGTTTCAGCGGTTATCGACAGGGCGGCACCGAAATCCGAGATCTTGATGTCAGTCTCGCTCGTCAGGAGAATATTCGCAGGCTTGATATCCCGATGAATGATGCCGTGCCGGTGTGCGTAGTCGAGGGCCTTGCAGCATTTGAAAATGATCTCGACGATAGTGTTGATTGTCAGGAGCCTGGCAGGTTGAGTGTGCGGTTCGAGCGTTCCGCCGGCGACGTATTCCATGACAAGGTAGCTGCCGTCTTCGTCGGAAACGGCATCATAGATTGCGACCAGGTGCGGGTGAGACAGTTTCCCAGCAAGGGAAGCCTCGGCCAGAAACAGCTTGTGAAAACGTCGGCCGTGGTCCTTGTCGCCCAGGGCGTCGGCGCGCACGAGCTTGATTGCCACCTCGCGGCCGGCGAACGCATCTTTCGCCAAGTAGACCGCACTGGTCGCGCCCCTGCCGAGCTCCTTGATGATCTGGTATTTGCCGATCCTGTCCATGACCGAAGCCCCGGGTTCGTGATGGCCAGCCGGAGGGCTCCGGTATGATAGGAAATTCGGCAACGCAAGGCGAGGTTTTTAAGTAGATTCAATGGCTAGCACAGCGATACAGCAGAACCTCGTCGGTCCGAAGCCGTTTGCGTCAAGGTTTGCGCCGGTTTTCGGCATCCACTGCGATCAGTTCCTTCAGGCGAGCCTCCACGCTGGATTTTTGATAAAAATCGCCATCCCCTGCTCTTTGAGCGATCTGTAACTGCTCGATTGCTGCTGGAAAGTTGCCTCGGAGTGCATAGACTTCCGCTTGAGCGCGATGTTGCAACAATCGCTTGCCCATGGCCGTATACGCACGGGCCTGGAATTCGTAAATTTGCGGGTCTGCGGCTCGCCCGTCCACCCGGTCATTCAGGAATTGAACGGCATCAGCAGACTTGTTGACTGCTATGAGTGCTGCGGCATAGCCATAGATGAGGGCTCTGCGGCTTGGGTTAACCCGCAAGGCGTCGCGGTAGGTGGCCAAGCCCTTTTCCACCTCCCCGCCAGCAATCAAGGTTTGCGCGGCCAGCGCATCGATCATCGGGCTCTTCGCTTTCAGCCCCTGCAGGGTCGCCATTTCCTTGCGAGCACGGGCTTTGTCGCCAACGCGCAGCAGAGCTACGACCAAGCCGTAGCGTGCTGCGGCTTCGGAAGTAAATTTGCGCTCCCCAATCATCCTGTCGAAATTTGTTACCGCCTCTCGTGGGTTGGCTTCCACGGCCGCCAAGCGGGCACGGACCAGCTGAAATTCCAGGCTGTCGGGCACTTGCCGGAAAGGGACATTCTCGATGCGGCCCTGAATGTCGGCAATCCGCTCGTAGGTAAGCGGGTGAGTGCGCAGATAGGATGGCGCACCGTTCTCGTATATCCGCGTCGCCTTCTGCAAGCGTTCGAAGAATACCGGCATGGCATGCACGTCGAAGCCGGACTTTTCCATGATCTGCAATCCGATACGGTCGGCCTCGCGCTCGTGCTCACGGGTAAAGTTCAATTGCGACTGGATCGCCCCGGCCTGTGCTGCAGCGATGGCTGCCGCCGACACGTTCGAATTCGAACGTGCCGCAAGGATAGCCACCGCAAGGGCCGCCATCGAGGCAAGGCCGATGCGTTGCTGGGCCGCAATCAGGCGCGCAATGTGGCGCTGGGTAACGTGCGAAATTTCGTGCGACAGCACGCTCGCCAGTTCCGATTCGCTCTGTGCCATCAGCAGCAATCCGGTGTGCACACCGACAAATCCGCCGGGTAGCGCAAACGCATTGATAGTGCTGTCTGAAATGGCAAAGAATTCGAAAGGCTCGACGGGATCCGGGCTGTTTGCCACCAATCTGTAGCCGACCGTGTTGAGGTAATCGGCGACCTCCGGATCGTTGAGGTAAGCAGGATCCGAACGAATCTGCGCCATGATGCTCTCGCCGAGCTTGCGTTCCTGCACGGGCGACAGCGCGCTTTGCGACACATCTCCGAGGTCGGGCAACTCGTCACCCAGCGCAAGGCTTGAGGCCAGGAGCGCGGCTATGACTGTCTGAAATTTCATGATGATATGATAGCGCCACCATAGAACGAGTTCCGCGGGTGCAGCCCGCTCACAATATTTCACAATATCCCATGGGCGAACTCACGCATTTCGATTCGACTGGCCAGGCATACATGGTCGACGTGGCGCAAAAGCAGGACACTCATCGCGTTGCCATCGCAGTCGGAAAAATCGTCATGCGTCCGGAAACACTTGAAAAGATCCAGGAAGGGTCCGCCAGCAAAGGCGATGTCCTTGGCGTTGCAAGGGTGGCCGCGATTCAAGGCGCCAAGCGCACTTCGGAGCTCATTCCGCTGTGCCACCCAGTAGCACTGAGCAGCGTGAGTATCGAATTCAGGATGCTGGGCGAGCGCAATTCAGTCGAATGCTCGGCGCGTGCCGAAACGGTAGGGCGAACCGGTGTCGAGATGGAAGCACTCACGGCCGTTAGTGTCGCGTTGCTTACCATCTACGACATGTGCAAGGCGATGGATCGCGGCATGCGTATCGAGGGCGTGCGCTTGATGGAAAAGCGCGGGGGCAAGTCGGGGCACTGGCAGGCACGTCCGGAGGAGTGAGGTCAGAACCGTTCGTCTGGCAGGCGGTCTTAGATTATATGGCGGACTTTCAATGAATCTTGCTGGGTCGCCGGTATTCGTTTGCGCTGTGTACCTCGGGTTAGTTGGTCCCGTTCTGGCGGAGCCGTCCGCGCGCATAGCTGCTGGAGCGCGGCTGGCACAGGACGTGGGGAAAGGCAATTGCCTTGCCTGTCACGCCATGCCATCAGACGCGAACGTGGTGACGTCGGCCAATATCGGCCCGCCTTTGACCGATATCCCGGCGCGTTTTCCCGATCGACAACGGTTACGACAGCAGGTCTGGGACGCGGGCGTTGCGAATCCGGACACAGTCATGCCGCCATTTGGCAAGCATGAGATCCTGACCACGGAAGAGATCGATCTCATTGTCGACTACCTATACACCCTATAGTTCTATGCGCTCAAGCAGGAAAACACTACGAAGAAGCGGAGACCCGTCGCGGAGAACCTTCTTGCGAGCTCTGGCGCTCGGCGGCGCCTACGCCGCGGCTTTCGCCGCGGGATGTTTGCGCCCTGTGTACCTGTTCGCGGCGGAATGGAACAAGGCGGCATTCGATGCCAAGGCACTGGCGGATACCATGAAGAATATTGGTGCCGGTTCCGCAACAGATTCCGACCAGATCCAGCTCAAGGCGCCCGAGATTGCGGAAAACGGTGCGATCGTGCCGGTGGAGATTACGAGCCGAATTCCTGATACTCAAACCATATATATCGTCGCGGACAAGAATCCGCAGCCCCTGGTCGCCATATTTGAAATTCAGCCCGGATTGGAACCTTTTATTTCAACCCGCATAAAGATGGGCGAATCTTCCAAGGTAAGGGTGCTGGTAAAGGCCGCCGGCAAATTTTACGTAACCAGTCAGGAAGTCAAGGTAACCATTGGCGGCTGCGGCGGCTGAGGTGGAGGAGAATCAGTCATGGCAGATGCAATGAAAATTCGCGCCCAACTTCAAGGCGATTTGGCCGATGTCAAAGTCTTGATGTTTCACCCGATGGAGACCGGATTGCGCAAGGACGCTGTATCCGGCGAGATCATACCTCTGCATTTCATTCAGCGTGTCGTCGCTACGCATAACGGGAAGACGGTAATGAATGCGCAGTGGAGCCGGGCGGTGTCGAAAAATCCCTTTATCAATTTTCGGATACGCGGGGCAAAGACGGGTGACAAAGTCGCGATAAGCTGGGAAGACAACAACGGCGAGACGGCAAGCATCGAGACGACGCTCAATTGATGTGTTTTCGTCAACTCAGGTCCTGCGTAAGACTCTTCCTCTCCGGCATGGCGCTAGCCAGCGTCGCCGGGCAGGCTTTTGCGACTCCCGAACAGGATCGCGCGGCATTCATCGCACTGTACCGCCAGAAATTTCCAGCTTTGCCCCTTAAGGCCTATGTGGACGGGGCCTTGACGCTCTCCAGCGATGCGAAGGCACAATTCGACAGCATCATGGACTTTCCTCCGTTTCAGGGCGACATCGACAAGGGAAGGAAGCTTTGGGAAACGCATTTCAAAAATGGCAAGACCTTCGGAGAATGTTTTGCTGATGGCGGCCGCAATGTAGCCGGCAACTTCCCCTATTACGATTCGGACGTCGACAAGATCATCACGTTTGAGATGGCCATCAATCGCTGCCTGCGCGACAACGGTGAAGTGGAGTTCAAGTTCGGCGACAAAGCAACGATGGGTAGCGTGACTGCGTATGCCCGCACTCTTTCCGATGGCATGCTCGTCAATGTCCGCGTCGAAAGTGCGGGGGCAGCGGCAAAATACGAGCGGGGCAAGAAAATGTATTTCACGCGCATGGGCCAATACAATTTCGCCTGCGCGTCATGCCATCTGGACAACGCGGGGAAAATCCTGCGCACCGAGATACTGTCTCCTGCCGTGGGTCAGACCACGCATTGGCCGGTGTTCCGCGCCGGCGACAATCTGAACACCTTGCATATGCGGTACCGCCGTTGCATGGAGCAAATGCGGGCGTCTCCATTTCCCGCAGGCAGCGAGGAATTCAACAATCTCGAGTACTTTCATTCCTACCTGAGTAACGGCCTGCCGATGCGCGCATCGGTGTATCGCAAATAAACGCCGACTTCGGCCGGAATTCCGCCTTACCAGACAGATGCATCGCCGTGAATTTCTGCAGGCGCTGGCACTGGCCTCGATGTCCGGAACTTTGGCTGCAGCGGGCGTCCCGGCCGACACCTTGCCGCTTTACCGGCTAGCGGAGCGCAAGCGGCCTGCCAGTCTGATCCATCTCACCGATTGCCATGCCCAGTTGCTGCCGATTCATCATCGCGAGCCAAGCATCAACATCGGCGTTGGCAGTTCGGCCGGCTCGCCAGCGCATCTGACAGGCGAAGCACTGCTTCGCGCTTACGGGCTGCGGCGCGGCTCCCGGCTCGCTCATGCTTTTACCCACCTCGACTTCCAGGAATTGGCGAGGCGCTACGGGAAGATGGGGGGGTTTGCCCACTTGGCGACCCTGGTGAAATTGATCCAGGCGCAGCGTCCGGGTGCATTGCTTGTAGATGGCGGGGACAGCTGGCAGGGTTCGGCTACGGCCTTGTGGACTCGCGGCGCGGACATGGTTGCAGCCAGCAAGTTGCTGGGCGTCACAGTCATGACCGGACACTGGGAATTTACTCTGGGTGCCGCGCGGGTCATGGAGTTGATTCAGCGCGACATGAAGGGATCGATCGACTTCATTGCCCACAACGTCTACACGCGCGATTTCGGCGATCGGGTATTTTCCCCCTACGTCATAAAGGAGATTGCTGGCATGGAGGTGGCGATCGTCGGGCAAGCCTACCCGTATACGCCGATCGCAAATCCCCAGCACCTGATCCCCGACTGGACTTTCGGCATTCACGAACAATCACTGCGCGACACGGTCGCAGAACTGCGCAGGCAAGGAGTCGCAGCCATCGTTTTGCTGTCGCACAACGGAGTCGATGTCGATTTGAAGCTGGCCGGGCGCATCGACGGCTTGACGGCAATTCTGGGAGGCCATACGCATGACCCCTTGCCACAAGCGATCCGGATCAAGAACGGCGGTGGAGAAACCCTGGTCGCCAATGCCGGATCTAACGGAAAATTCATCGGCGTCCTCGACATCTTTACCCGCCACGGAAAAATTGGCTGCCACTATTCGCTGATGCCGGTGTTTTCCAATCTGTTGGAACCGGATTCCGAAATGTCCAACTTGATCGACGAGATAAGACAGCCGTTCGAGAAATCGTTGGGTCAGGTTCTGGCCGTCACCGATGATCTGTTGTATCGCCGCGGGAATTTCAACGGCTCTTTCGACGAGATCATTTTAGACGCACTGCAACAATCACAAGATGCGGAAATTGCATTGTCTCCGGGATTTCGATGGGGTACGACGTTGTTGCCTGGATCTTCCATTACTGTCGAGGATGTGATGGCGCAGACAGCCATTACCTACCCGGGAATCACCTTGCGCAATCTCACCGGCGCGGAAATCAAGGATGCGTTGGAAGACATAGCCGACAATCTATTCCATCCCGACCCCTACTATCGCCAGGGAGGAGATATGGTGCGCACACGCGGACTCAGCTTTACCTTCGCCCCTTCTGGCGCCACTGGTCGCCGCATCACGGATTTGCGCGTCAAGGGGCAGCTACTCGAAGCCACCAAACGCTATCGAGTTGCTGCCTGGGCACCCGTGGCGCAGATCGATATCCCGGGCGTACCGGTGTGGGAACCGATTCAAGACTATCTTCGCAGCCGCAAGATCATACGAATCGAGTCCGTCAATACACCCCAGTTGCTTTGATTGGCCCCCCCCGATCGCGCGACAAACAAATCCTCTCTACCAAGCGTTGAAGCGCCCATAATTCCAGAAATGGGGGTTCCCTCTTAGAACATTGGGTCCCACATCCTTGACCGTCCGCAAATACGCCGTCCCCAGCATAGTCGTCGTCACTACAGCAAGCATTGCGATGACGACAAACGCCAATTTCAGCATCGGATAGTGTCCGCTCAGGCGCATGAGGCTCACGTCCGGACTGCTCGCCGAGTTCCTGCCTACGAGCAGCCCTGCTACCACGCAAAGCAAAATTTGGCTGTGGGGCATGATCTGATTGCCGCTGAACAAGGAATCGGTGAGGCCCATGATCATCGCCGCCGCAATACTCTTTCCTGCCATGTCAGGCGCAGAAGGTGAACCCACCCTCATCGACTTGACGGCTAATATCGCCAGCAGCGCCATTAGAAAGATGCCTGCCAGCCCCGCGACCAGGCCGTATTCCGATAGCATCTGAAGGGGAAAGTTATGAGGGTGGGCGGCATACATTGGATAGTACTGAAGGCCAAATTGTCCGGGACCAACACCCAACAGCGGGTGCGCCAGAATGAAATCCAACGCGCTGCGCCATAGAGCAATCCGTACCCAGATGCTCTCCGAACTGCGCTCTATGAGCGCCCCCACATCGTTCGGCACCAGAGTCGCACTGGGCAAGGATGCAACTACGCCGGAGAAAATCAGGAAGACCGCTCCACCGGCTAGCATGGTGACTAACTGGATGCGCAGCCACATCATCCTGCCTTGCCTGGCAAAGAACAGAACGCTCAGCACGGCAAGTGCAAAACCGACCCACACTGCGCGTGTACTGACTATCCATTGCAATGCCCAGGAATTGACTGCAACGACGTAAAGCAGCAGCCGCCAACGCGTCGTAAAATTGAGCAAGAACATGGGCAGAAGGATCAGGGGCAGACTGTAGGCTTGGTATTGGCTGAAAAACCGGACATTCGCGAATTCCAGAAACGGGGACAACCACGGGAAATCCTTGCTCTCGAAGACGTACAGGACATAGGTAGTCCAGAATTTCAGTACCAACAACCCGGCGCCGATGGATAGCGCTATTGCCAGGGCAGTTTCGGTCTTTTGTTTTTCGACGCGAACCGCACTGGTCAATACCAGGAATAACACGACAAGCTGCGCGGTGAGGGCCATTTCCATTGCCCCGAATCTGACGGAACCAGAGTTCAGGGTGCTCAGCACGCCTCCTGCCACCAAAATAGCAATCAGGGCGCGGGGCCAATTGCCCAGGGAAACCCAACTAGACACGACTGCGGCAGCGAAGGGTGGCAACAGTAGCTGCACGACGACCACCGCCAGCAGGATCAATTCAAGACAGCGGGCATCGTCATAGAGTCGTGGTGTCAATCCCGGAACCCAGACCGGAGCGAACGTCAGGTACAAACAGACTGCCGCGAGCGCCGGCAGAAGAAACATCCGGCGATCCATGGCGGATAGCTTCAAAGTGGAATCGACCATCGTTGATTTCCGTGCACGTTGCCGGGGGCGCTGGAATCATCAACAACGCCTTGCATCAACGTCTCCCGAATCATGAATCGCGTTAGGTTCGCTGTGACGAGAAAAAGCGGAAGCAGACATGTTCTTTCCCTGCCGGGAAAAATCTGATTTGCCATCTTGTGTCTGATCTGCAGCCGGTCACCAAGCCCGCTAAACACCCGACACCTTCCGCTCAAAGAAAGAAGGCGCCCTGAGGCGCCTTCTTTTGAAGCAATCAGGGCAATCAAACCGCCCCGGTGATTCGGTCGATCAAGTGCCAGTCGCGAATCCGCTGGCGGTAGTGGCCTGACGGCATGAACCCGGCAAGTACTTGCTGATGTCCGTGGCGCCGTTGAGCGTCGTATCCGGACCGCAGTCCCACGCCGCAATCGCCGATCCAGCGGTGATCTTGGTGCTGCGGGCAGCGTCGGCCCAGGGGAAC
>Ga0105245_10000242_pt1 | contig 52045 bp, 52 predicted proteins | sample KBSM54metaG_FD_81523 | JGI IMG/M metagenome (GOLD analysis project Ga0105245, IMG submission 81523) | Miscanthus rhizosphere microbial communities from Kellogg Biological Station, Michigan, USA - KBS M5-4 metaG | ecosystem: Host-associated > Plants > Roots > Rhizosphere > Soil | place...
CGCCGCGTCGCCGCGCACGCGCACGGCACCGACGGCATCAAACTCGCGGTGCGCGCGGGCGTGACGTCGATCGAGCACGGCTCGTTCATGGATGACGAAGCGGCGAAGATGATGGCGGAGCGCGGCACGTTCTACGTTCCGACGATGTACGCCGGCGAGACTGTCGAGAAAGCAGCGAAGAGCGGCGTGCTCAAAGGCCAGCGCGCGGAGAAAGCGCTCGCCGCCGCGGCCGCGATGCGCAATGCGGTGAAGCTCGCGATCGCGAATCACGTCACGCTCGCGATGGGCACCGACGCCGGCGTCGAGCCGCACGGCACGAACATGCGCGAGGTCGAGTTGTTCGTCGAATGGGGTGGCCTCACGCCGCTCCAAGCCATCAACATCGCCACCATGAACAGCGCCAAACTCCTCGGCTGGGACAAGCGCATCGGCTCGATCGAGAAAGGGAAGCTCGCCGACATCATCGCGGCGCCGGGCGACGTTGCGACCGACATCCACAAACTCGAGCGCGTGTCGTTCGTGATGAAGAACGGCGTCGTCTACAAGCAGCCGTAGATCACGTACTGCTCGTCTTCGTAGATCTTCTTCGCGCGCGTGGCGAGGAATTGCATCAGCCGTCGATGCGTCTCCAGCGGGACCTGCAGCACGTACTCTTTCTCGATGGTGCCGAGGGGTTGGGGGCCGATGCGGTACCAGGGCTTGTGGATGAGGATGTTCGTGAAGCGCTCGCGATCGAGCGCGCCGCTCGCGAGCCAGGCCGCGACGCGTTCGGAGTCGAGATTGCCGGCGGCGACGAACTGTCGGTCCAGATAGAACGTGCGGTTCTCCGCGAGCAGAAGCACGCGCGCGTCGCGCGGTGTGTTGTGCGCGATCCAGTCGTACGGCTTCGCGAAGGAGCGCGTGCGCGCGATGTATTGCTCGGCGTTTTCCTGTCCGGCGATGTACGGGATGAAGTCGTACGTCTCGAGCGTGAACGCGACGAGCGTCAGCTGCGCGATGAGCGGAATCACCGCGAGGATCGGAAGTCCTTCGAGCACGGAGATGCCCGCGATCGCGACCGGCGCGACGCCGTTGAGGATGTTGCGCGATCCGGGACCGATCGTGAGCAGGATCGGCATCTGAATGAGTCCGATGAGCACGAGGTCGCGGCGCTTCTTCCATGCGAACAATCCGGCGATGAATGCGAGCGGCAGAAGAATGCCGAGCGATTCGTCGACGATGCGCGCGTCGAAGATGTCGTCGCCGCGCAGCAGTCCGAGCCACGCGTTGCCGCGATAGCCGGAGACTTGCGGCGCATGCGGAAGGAAGAGCGGCGCGAACGGCGATCCGGTCCAGATCGTGTTGCGGACGTAGAAGAACGCGCCGAACGCCGCGATGATGATCGCGGGACGCAGCAGGTTTTTCCGCTTGATGACGAGCATCGCCAGAAGCCAGGGCAGCGCCGTGTACTTTGATGCGATGGCGCAGCCGAGGGCGCAGGCGCCGCCGTTGGCGTCGTCGCGGGACCAGCGGTCGTACCCGAGCAGGAGTAATCCGAGGACGCCCCACTCGCTCCAAGCCCATCCGGAGATGATCATCAGCGCGGGCGTGAACGCGAGCACGATCGCGGCCCAGTCGCCGCCGATGCGGCGGACGATCGCGAGCACCGCGAGATAGACGCCGAAGTGCGCGAGCTTTGCCGCGATGCCGCCGCCGAGTGCGAGCGCGGCGAGATCGGCGCATTGCAGCGCCATCGCGAGGTAGGAATCGGAGTTGAGCGGCAGCTCGATCATGCGGCCGTGCATCTGCCACGCGTGCGGAATGGCGAGCTTGTAGATCAACTCGTCGGGCGAGTTGACGGGCGCGATCGCGAGGATGAAGGCAACGGCAATTGCGATCGCAAGGAGTGGAGGACAGGCGCCCACGCCTGTCCGGACAGGCGAGGCGCCTGTCCTCCACGCTTCAATGCATGCGACCACGACCGCGAACACCGGCACGATCGCGGTGCTGATCAGCGCGAGCGCGGCACTGCAAATCCCCAGCGTCGCAAATCCGATCAGCAACCGGTCGCTGATCGGCCCTTCCGGCGCTTTCACGATCCGCAGCGCAAATCGTCCACAGCCCATCGCCGCGAGGAGCACGATGAACGCCGCGATCGCCGGACGTCCCGTCTCCACGAGCAGCATCCGCGACGGCTCGAATCGCAAGACAAAAACGATGGAAATCGCGGCTGTTCCGGCAATTACGGCAAGCCGCTTCATGCAGGGAAGACTGTAACGCAACCTGCGACCGGCGCCGCCGTATCATCAAGCGGAGGCTGGAAAATGGTTTCGCTGCTCTTCGGTCTGATCGTCTTCGCCATCATGGGCATCATCGCGCTCGTACTCGTGGCGACGCTGCTCAAAGTCGCGGTGAAGCTCGTGCTGCTGCCGTTGAAGCTCGTCCTCTTCCCGCTCCTCGCCGTCTTCGTGCTGGTGAAGCTCGTCGTCGTGCTCGCCGTCGGCGCGGTGCTGTTTGCGATCTTCATCCCGATCGCGATCGTCGGCTTCGTCCTGCTGATTCTTGCGGCGCCGTTCCTCCTGATCGGCGCGATCACGTAATCAGGCGCTGGACGGTCCAGAACAATCCGGTCGCCGCGATCAGGATCGACGCCGGCGCGACGATGCGCGCGCGCCACTTGTTCGCGAACAGGATCGCGGCGACGCCGATCACGAACAGCTGACCACCTTCGACGCCGGCGTTGAACGACACGAGCGCGGTGATGAACTCGCGGCGCGGCAATCCGAGCTCGCGAAGCACGCCGGCGAATCCCATCCCGTGCAGCAGGCCGAACGCGAAGACGACCGCGACGCGCCACGGCTTCAACTCGGTCGTCATCAGATTCTCGATGGCGATGTATGCAATCGACAGCGCGATCGCCGGCTCGACGATGCGCGGCGACAGCGACACGAGACCGTACATCGTCAGCCCGAGGGTGATCGAGTGCGCGAGCGTGAACGCGGTGACTTGCGCGAGCAGCGGCTTGATGCGCGTCGTCAGAAGAAACAAGCCGACGACGAAGAGGATGTGATCGAGGCCTTTCGGAACGATGTGCGTGAATCCGAGGGTGAGGTACTGGCGGATGACGGCGAGGCGCGTGGGCGGGATGACGTCGCGAGTGAGCGGAAACGGAGCGCTACGCGCGTCGCCGTCGAGCCACTGCCGCGTCACGCCGTGCGACTCGTTCTCGAGCGTGAGCATGTAGGCGGAGTACGAGAGGTCGTAGCGCCACGTGAAGACTTCCGCGTGCGGCGGAATCTCACCCGTGACGTGAATGCCGTCCGCGGTGACGACGGCATGCGGCGTCACCGGAATGCCGTTGAAGGCGACGAAGACATGCTTCACGACCGGATCGCCGTGCAAGCGCTTCTGAATCGTCGCGGACGACGCGTAGACGTCGACGGCGTAGGAGTGGTCTTTCTTGAAGACCGCGAAGACTTGCGTCGTTCCGATTTCGTGCGCCGACGCGGTCGTGGCGAGTAAGACGATGAGGAGCGCGCGTTTCATTGTTCGAACGTGAGCGACGCCCAAAGACTCTCCCAATCCGCTCCCGACGACGCCGGCGCCGCAATCATCTGCACCGACTTGATCATCCACACGCCGCGCTTCGGCAGCTGGAACGACGCGCGGCCTTTCGCGTCCGACCGCACGCGGATGCGCAGCAACGGATCGTCGCGATGCATCGCTACGACGAGCGCGCCGGCGAGCGGCTTCGACTCGTACAGCACGCGCACGTCGATCGCGCCGGCTGTCATCGTCACCGGCACGATCTCATAGCGAAATCGCAGCGGCTTGTCGAACTTCGTCGGGCCGTCGCCGGCAATCAGCAGCGACTTCACGCAGCGCGAGTAGATCTCGCGCGACGGCTTCTTCGACTCGCCGCGCTTCGCGCGCGCGTCGATGATCCGCTCGAGGCCTTCGTCGCGCAGATACTGCTCGAATTTTTCCGGCGGCAGCTCGAGGAACTTCGTCGTCGATCGATAGCCGACGATCGCGCCGCCGGCTTTCTCGACGCGCAGCAATCCCGCGGGATCGTGTCCTTCGAATCCGGCGATGGCACGCTCGCCGGCGTTGTCGCGCACGATGAACTTGTCGATCTGCGTCGAGTCTCGCGCGACAGGATCGCCATTCCAATCTTGCCCGACGCGCAGTCCGATTTTGATCATTTCGCCGACGGATGGGCGAAAAGTGGAAGGCTCGATCCAAAAATCGTGAGCAAGCGCAACCGGCGCGACGAGCAACAAAATCGTCATCAAAGAGAGACGGCGCACGCGTTCTCTACGTTCATCACTCTCACGCGGATGCGTGGGATTGATTCTTGCGTGGGTCAACTCCGCTATGCCCGGAAAGCAGCTCACTGCCCTTGTCGTCGACGATGACGACGCCATTCGTTCGATGCTCGCGAGAGTGCTCGAACGGCTCGATCTCCAAATCGAAACCGCGCGTGGTGGGGCCGAGGCGATCGGGCTCATCGATGAGAAAGAGTATGACGTCATTCTGCTCGACCTGATGATGCCGCGAGTCGACGGCTTCGCCGTGCTGCGCCACATGCATGACAACCGTCCCGACCTTCTCAATCGCACCAGCATCGCCTCGGCCGTTCCCGAATCGGAGATCCATCGCCAGCTCGCGAAGGACAACGTCTATCGCGTGCATCCGAAGCCGTTCGAGATCGCGTCGCTGCTGCACGACGTCGGCGAGTGCGCGCGAAGCGCCGCGGCGTGAGCTGATATTCTCGCGGCGCATGCCGCAAACCCATCATCTCGAGCGCCACTTCACGTCGAGTGAAGTCGTCCGCGACATCGTCATCGGCATGGCCGACGGACTCACCGTCCCGTTCGCGCTCGCCGCCGGACTCACCGGCGCCGTCGCTTCGGCCGGCCTCGTCGTCACCGCGGGACTCGCGGAAATCGCCGCGGGCTCGATCGCCATGGGACTCGGCGGCTATCTCGCCGCGAAGAGCGATGCCGAACATTACGCGGCCGAGCAGAAGCGCGAGCAGCAGGAAGTGATCGAGAAGCCGCGCGAGGAAATGCAGGAAGTCGCCGACATTCTTCGCACGTACGGCATGGATGAGGAGCACATTCGCCCCGCCGTCGAAGCGATGCGCAAGCAGCCGAAGCAGTGGATCGATTTCATGATGCGCTTCGAGCTCGGACTCGAGAAGCCCGATCCGAAACGCGCGCGCATCAGCGCCGCGGTCATCGCCGCGTCGTACATCGCCGGCGGACTCGTGCCGCTCGCGCCGTACATGCTCGTGCACAGCGCGAAGACGGCGCTGGCGATCTCGGTGGGGACGACGCTCGCCGCGCTCGCGATCTTCGGATGGGTGAAGGGCCACTTCACGGGCGCGCGTCCGCTGAAGAGCGCGTTTCAGACGACGCTCACCGGCGGCATCGCCGCGACGGCAGCATTCTTGATCGCACGAGCGATCGCGTGAGCATTCAACGAGTCATCACCGACGCCGGCGCGCCGGTGAAAATCTGGACGACCGATGTCGAGGAAGAAGCGGAGAAGCAGCTCCGCAACATCGCCGGCCTGCCGTTCATCTTTCATCACGTCGCAGTAATGCCGGATGTTCACTTCGGCAAAGGCGCGACGGTCGGCAGCGTGATCGCGACGCGCGACGCGGTGATTCCGGCAGCGGTCGGCGTCGACATCGGCTGCGGCATGGCCGCGGTTCAAACGGATCTGACGTCCAACGACTTCGGCGAAGGCGACGCCGCCGCGTTGCGCAAAAGCATCGAGCGCGGCGTGCCGGTCGGCTTCAACTCGCACAAGCGTCCGAGCGACGGAGCGCTCGAGTGGGCGAAAGAGCACAGCGACTCGCGCCTCTCCGAGAAAGCGCTCTGCCAGCTCGGTACGCTCGGCGGCGGCAATCACTTCATCGAGCTGTGCACCGACGAGCACGACCGCGTCTGGATCATGCTCCACAGCGGCTCCCGCAACCTCGGCAAGACCCTCGCGGAAAGCCACATCAATCGCGCGAAGAAAATCGCGGAGCAGCATTTCACGCAGCTCGCCGACCGCGATCTCGCGCATTTCTCTCGAGGGACGCCGGAGTTCGACGCGTATCGCCGCGATGTTCTCTTCGCGCAGGACTACGCGTTCGAGAACCGCAAGCTGATGCTCGACGAGATCGTCCGCTCGATGCGCCACCACTTCGCGAAGCGCGGACGCGACGTCGTGTTCGATGAGCCGATCAACTGTCACCACAACTATCTGGCGTTCGAACATCACTTCGGCGAAGACGTGATCGTGACGCGCAAAGGCGCGATCCGCGCGCGCGAAGGCGACCGCGGCATCATCCCCGGCTCGATGGGCACGCGCAGCTACATCGTGCGAGGACTCGGCAACGAAGAGTCGTTCACGTCGTCATCGCACGGCGCGGGAAGAAGAATGTCGCGCACGAAGGCGCGCAAGACGTTCACGGTGGATGATCTGAAGAAGCAGACCGCGGGCGTCGAATGCCGCAAGGACGAAGCCGTGATCGACGAGATCCCCGCCGCGTACAAAGACATCGATCAGGTGATCGAGAGTCAGAGCGATCTGGTGGCGGTGGAGCACACGCTAAAGCAGTTCCTGTGCGTGAAAGGTTAGCGATAACCTGTCAACCATGACCCTCCTCGTCCTCCTCTTCGCGACGCACATCGCCTCCGGCGTCGATCTCATCCCCGGCAAGTTCGTTCCCGGCGTGCAGCCGGACGGCAACACCGTCGTCTTCTCCGCGCCGAAAGGCTTGATCGTTCTCGACACCGGGCGCCACGTCGAGCACACGCAGGCGATCATCGACTTTGCGAAATCGCAGAAGAAGCCGATCGTCGCGATCATCAACTCGCACTGGCATCTCGATCACATCGGGGGGAACCTGATGCTGCGTCGCGAGTATCCGGACGTGACGGTCTACGCGAGCGGCGCGCTCGCTGATGCGCGAAAAGGATTCCTCGCGAACTATCGAAAGCAGATCGAGAACAACAAGGCCTACGCGGACGAAGTCGCGCTCATCGACGCGGGCGACAAGCTCATGCCGGACATGGTCATCGACATGCCGGGCATGCTCGTCATCAGCGGACGCGTGCTCACGACCGGACTCGTGAAGGACGCGGTAACCGCCGGAGACATCTGGGTGTGGGAGCCGAAGACGAAAGTCCTCGCCACCGGTGATCTCGTCACTCTTCCTGTCCCGCTCTTCGACACCGCCAACCCGACGAACTGGAAGGCCGCGCTCGACGATCTCGATCAACTCGATTTCACGACGCTCATCCCGGGACACGGCGCGCCGATGAATCGCGCGCAGTTCGAGACGTACCGTAAGGCGTTCGGCAATTTCATCTCGTGCACGAAGCCGAAGGCCGATTGCATCGAAGGATGGATGACGGACGCGAAGACGCTCATCGCTGACGAAGATCCGAAATTCGTTCGCGCGCTGCTCGACTACTACGTCGACACTGTTCGAAATCGAACACTTCAATCCCACTAACGCGACACGGCGCGCGCGGCGTCGCGTTTGTTTTCAATGACTTGAGCGTGGCAGTCCGCTTGCGCAAGGGAGCGGCGCAATGGACATCCAACGCCCCGAGCTCCTCGCCGGTCGCCGCCGCAAACAGATCATCCGCATCAGCGCGGGCGCCGCGCTCGCGCTCGCGGCGACGATCGTCCTCGCCAGCCTCAAACCGGCCGCGCCGGTCGTCGATCGCTCCGCGGTCTGGATCGACACCGTCAAACGTGGCTCGATGCTTCGCCAGGTGCGCGGCATCGGCACGCTCGTTCCGGAGAACACGCAATGGATCGCCGCGACGACCGACGCGCGCGTGGAGCGCATCGTCGTGCATCCCGGCGCGACCGTCACGCGCGACACCGTCATCGTCGAGCTGACCAATCCTGAAGTCGAGCAGGCTGCGCGCGACGCGGAGCTGCAACTCCGAGCCGCTGTCGCCGATCTCGCGCAACGCGGAGCGCAGCTCCAAAGCGAGCAGCTGAATCAGCGCGCGGAAGCCGCGCGCGTTCGCGCCGACTTCACGGAAGCGCAGCTGAAAGCCGACGTCGATCAGGATCTCGCCACCGCCGGTCTCACATCGAAGCTCACGCTCAAGCTGTCGAAGTCGCGCGCCGAAGAGTTGAAGACGCGCAACGACATCGAGAACGAACGCGTGCGCGTCGCGGCGCGCGCCGCCGACGCGCAACTCGCCGCACAACGCGCACGCGTCGATCAGCTGCGCGCGCTGTACGAATTGCGCACGAATCAACTCGCATCGCTGCACGTTCGCGGCGGCATCGACGGCGTGCTGCAACAAGTCGCGGTCGAAGTCGGACAGCGCGTCGCGCCCGGCGCGACGATCGCACGCGTTGCGCAAGCCGAGCCGCTCATGGCGCAGCTTCGGATCCCCGAGACGCAGATGCGCGACGTTGCCATCGGGCAAAGCGTCTCCGTCGACACGCGCAACGGCATCGTCGCCGGCACCGTCGCGCGAATCGATCCCGCATCGCATGAAGGAAGCGTGACCATCGACGTCAAGCTGACCGGCGCGATGCCGAAAGGCGCGCGGCCCGATCTCACCGTCGACGCGACCATCGAGCTCGAACGTCTCGACAACGTTCTTTACGTCGGCCGGCCCGTTCAGGCTAACGACGGCGAGACCATCGGCGTCTTCAAGTTGTCGCCGGACGAGAAATCGGCGACGCGCACCAATGTCGCCGTCGGGCGCACATCCGTCAACGCCATCGAAATCCGCTCCGGTTTGGCCGAGGGCGAGAAAGTGATTTTGTCGGACATGTCGGCGTGGGATAAGGCGCGCCGCATCCGCATCCAGTGAGGAACGCGATGAACGAACCGCATTCGCTGATTCATCTCTCCGCAGTCACGAAGATCTTCTACGCGGAGGACGTCGAGACGCACGCGCTCTCCGGCGTCCATCTCGAGATCGAGAAGGGAGAGTACGTCTCCATCGCCGGTCCGTCCGGCTGCGGCAAATCGACGATGCTGTCCATCCTCGGCCTCCTCGACTCGCCGACCGAAGGCGAGTACTGGTTGAACGGCGCGGAAGTCGCGCGGCTCACGCCGTACGAGCGCGCGCGCATCCGCAATCTGCAGGTCGGCTTCATCTTCCAGAGCTTCAACCTCGTCGACGATCTCACGGTCTACGAGAACGTCGAGCTGCCGCTCACCTATCGCCCCGGCCCCACGGGCGATCGCAAGAAAAAAGTGCGCGACGCGCTCGAGCGCGTCGGCATGTCGCATCGGATGAAGCACTATCCGGCGCAGCTCTCCGGCGGCCAGCAGCAGCGCGTCGCCGTTGCGCGTGCGATCGTCGGCGATCCAGCCATCGTCCTCGCCGATGAGCCGACGGGCAATCTCGACTCGAAGAACGGCGAGGCGGTGATGAATCTGATGCGCGAGCTCAATCGCGACGGCGCGACGATCTGCATGGTCACGCACGACCCACGCTACGCGAAGCACGCCGACCGGTCGATTCATCTGTTCGATGGGCGCGTGGTCGAGGAAACGCATCTGCCGTTTGCGGAGAACGGCCTGCGCAACAGCGGATTCGAGCTGCGGTGACGCCATGGACCTCCGCCACGCCATCCGCTCCCTCCGCAAATCACCCGGCTTCTCGCTCGCGGTGATCGCGACGTTCGCCATCGGCATCGCCGCGACGACCGCCGTCTTCACCGTGTTCAACGCCGTCCTTCTCCAGCCGCTCGGATTCCCGCGCGCCGACCAGCTCGTGCGCGTCATGAACCTCTCGCCGAAGACGGACGTGCGCAAGCGCGTCACCATCTCGTGGCCGGATCTGCTCGACGTCGAAAAGCAGAGCGGCGCGTTCTCTTCGATGAGTTACGCGTCGCAGTGGCATCCCGCGCTCTCCGGCTACGGCACCGCGGAGATTCTCGTCGGCAACGGCGTCGACTCCCGCTTCTTCCAAACCCTCGGCATCAAGCCGGAGCACGGACGCTTCTTCGTTCCGCAGGAAGACGTGCCGGGGTTCGACAACAAGGCGGTTCTGAGCCACGCGTTCTGGATGCGCAAATTCGGCGGCGCCGACATGATCGGAAAACCGATTCGCATCGACGGCAACGTGCTCACGGTCATCGGCATCGCGCCGCCATTCGAGGACCTGCACCTTCATGACACGCGCGACGCCGACATCTGGACGACGCTCGCGCCGATTCCGAGCGACTGGTCGCGCAACAGCCGCTCGCTGATGGCGATCGCGCGCTTGCGCGACGGCGTGTCGTTCGAGACCGCTCGCACGCGCGTGGCCGCTGTCGCGGCGCGGCTTCGCGCCGACTATCCGGAAGACAAAGACGAAGACGTCAAGATCGTTCCGTTGCGCGAGATGGTCGTCGGCGATGTGCGTCGTCCGCTGGCCATGCTGCTCGCGGCGTCCGCGCTCCTTCTTCTCATCGCGTGCTTCAACGTCGTCAACCTCGTGCTCGCGCGCACCTCGCGACGCGCACCCGAGATCGCGTTGCGTGCAGCCCTCGGCGCATCCCCGCGGCAATTGCTCCTGCGATTGCTGAGCGAAGCGAGCGTGCTCGCCGTCGCCGGCGGCGCGTGCGGCATCGCGCTCGCGACCGGCGTCGTCCGTCTCTTCGCGCGCCTCTCCGCGGACAGCTTTCCGCGCATGCGCGACCTCGCGCCGAATCAAAGCGTCCTGCTCTTCGCCGCGCTCGTCACTGCACTCTGCGCGATCGCCGCGTCGGTGATTCCGTCGATCGCCGCGCTTCGCGGCCGCGCGACGTCGCCAGGAACCTCGCGCAACTCCACCGCGAGCCGCGCCGCGTTGCGCACGCAGGAATTCATCGTCATCGCGCAGATCGCGATCTCGATCGTCGTCATCGCCTCCGCCGCGCTTCTCGGCCGCAGCCTCTGGAACCTCTTCAACCTCGACAAAGGAATCGAAGAGTCGAGCGTGCTGACGATGCACGTCCGCGCGCCGCGCGAGGACTATCCGAAGCGCGAGAACTTCAACGTCTTCTATCGCGACGTAATCGCGAAACTGTCCGCGCTGCCCGGCGTGAAGACGGTCGGAACGACGAGCATCCTTCCGCTCGATGGCGACTGGTCGTGCGACGGCTACTCGCTCGATCTCGGCTCCGCGCTCAATGAGCAATGCGCGGAAGCGCGCGTCGTGAGCCCGAACTATCTCGACGGCATCGGCACTCGCCTGATTCGCGGACGCGGCTTCGTCGAATCCGACGGCGCGAACGCGCCGCTGGTACTGATCGTCGACCGCACATTCGCCAACACGAACTTTGGCACCGAAGACGTGATCGGCAAACAGATCAAGCTGCACGGACAGCCGCGCACGATCGTAGGCATCGTCGAGCCGGCGCGCGTGATGAGCGTCGAAGACGCGCCGCCGCAAGTCGTCTACACGCCGGAGCTGCAGGACAACCGCTCGCAGCGCGAGCGAACGATCGTCATCCGCACGAGCGGCGATCCGCGCGCCGTGACCGGCAACGCGCTCAATGTCATCAAGCAGATCTCCGCGAACGCGCCGGTGCGCGACGTCCGCACGATGCGCGACGTCGTCAGCGACGTCCTTCGTCCGCAACGCTTCCGCGCGGTTCTCGTCGGCGGCTTCGCCTTCGCGGCGCTATTGCTCGCAACGGTCGGCATCGCCGGCGTTCTCGCATTCGCGACGACGCTTCGGCTGCGCGAAATCGGCATCCGCCTCGCGCTCGGATCGACGAGCAGCGGCATCGTTCGTCTGATCCTGCGCCGCGCACTGCAGCTCGTCGCATTCGGCGGCGCGCTCGGAATCGCCGGCGCGCTGATGACGAGCCGCTTTCTAAGCGCGCTGCTGTTCGGCATCGGCGCGACCGATCCGCTCACGCTCACCGCCGTCACCGCGATGCTCGCGTTGTGCGCCGCTGCCGCAGCCGTGTTGCCGGCCGCGCGCGCCGCATCCGTCGAACCGATCACCGTCTTGCGAGCCGATTAGAAAAAGAGGAGCGCCATGGAAACGATCGTTCAAGACATCCGCTACGCAGTTCGCGTGCTCGCGCGCTCGCGCGGCTTCACGTTCGCCGCGCTGCTCACGTTGGCTCTCGGCATCGGCGCCACGACGTCGATCTTCAGCGTCTTGTGGAGCGTCGTCTGCGAGCCGCTGCCGTTCCGCGATCCGTCGAAGCTGATGGTGATCTGGGAAACCGATCCGCACAACGGAACGACATCGGAAGGCGGGTCGTATCCCGACGTCAAAGACTTTCAGGCGCAATCGAAGACGTTCGAAACGATCAGCGGTTTCTACAGCGGCAACTCGACGATCACCGATCCGCCGCGCGAAGCGGAGCGCGTTCCGTCCGCGCTCGCGTTGTGGGACACGTTCAAAGTCCTCGGCGTGAAGCCAATCATCGGACGCGCGTTCACGGCCGCCGACGACGTCAAGAACGCCGCGCCGGTCGTGATCATCAGCGATGAGTTGTGGCGGCGCCGCTACAACCGCGGCGCGGTGCTCGATCGCAGCATCATGGTCGACGGCAAACCGCATCGCGTGATCGGCGTGATGCCGCCGAACATCAACGTCTCGAGCGAGATCTCGATCTGGATGCCGTTCGTCGCCGAGTCGCCGGAGTACTCGATGTATCGCGGCGTGAACAGCGTGCTCGTGATCGGACGCCTCGCGCCGGGCGCGACGCGTGAGTCGGCGCAGGCGGAGATGAGCGGCGTGATGGCCCGGATGGGGAAGATCAACGCCGATGATGCGGGCCGAGGAGTGAGGGTGGAAGCGTTGCATGAGGCGGTGGTGGGCGGTGCGCGCTCGCGGCTCCTCATGCTCGGCGGCGCGGTATTGCTCGTGCTTCTCATCGGCTGCATCAACGTGGCCGGTCTGATGCTCGCGCGCGCCAACGCGCGATCGCGCGAGTTCGCCATTCGCACCAGCCTCGGCGCGTCGCGCGGCCGCGTCGCGCGCCAGCTCTTCATCGAGAGTCTCGTGCTGTCCTTCGCCGGCGCGCTTCTCGGCATCGCGTTCACCGTCGTCGCGACGAAAGTGCTCGTCTCGATGTTGCCGGGACTCCCGCGCGCGGAGACGATCGGTTTGAACGCGCCGGTGCTCGCGTTCGCGATCGTCACGGCGATGGTGTCCGCTATTCTCTTCGGACTCGCACCGGCGCTGCGTGCAGCGAAGAGCGGACCGTTCGCCGACCTTCGCGGACGCGCGCACGATCCGCGCAAGTCATTCGGACGCTCGGTGCTCGTCGTCGTGGAGCTCGCGCTGGCGATGGTGCTCGTCGCGGGCGCGGCGCTGTTCCTCACCAGCCTGCAGCGGCTGCTCTCCGTCGATCCCGGATTCCGAACGGATCACGTGCTCACCGCGTCGATCGAGTTGCCGTCGGCGACGTATCCGCCGCCCGGACGCAAGGAGTATCCGAAGTGGCCGCGGGCGACGAACTTCTTCGACGAGCTTCTCGGCAAGCTGCGCGCGACGCCGGGAGTCGAGAACGCGGCCCTCGGGATGATGCATCCGTTCGGCGCGGGATGGACGACACAGGTCTCGATCGAAGGCATCCCCGAACCGCCGAACGGCCAGCACGACGAAGTGCGCATCCGCATCGTGTCGCCGCAATACTTCGAGGCGCTCGGCATTCCGCTCCTGCGCGGCCGCACGTTCGATCAGCGCGACCGGCAGGGCGCCGCCGGCACGATCATCATCAACGAGGCGTTCGTGAAGCGCTACTTCCCGAACAGCGATCCGATCGGAAAGCACATCACCATCTGGGGACGTCCGAAGGAGATCGTCGGCGTCGTGCGCGGCGAACGATTCCGCGGACTCGACCGGCAGCTCGAGCCGGCGATGTATCCGCCGCTGGATCAGATGCCGATGAGCAGCGTGACGATCGTGATGCGCGTGTCCGGCGATCCGATGACGTTGGCGTCCGCGGTGCGCAGTGCCGTGCACTCGATCGACGCCGGCATCGCCGTTTCGAACATCGAGCCGGTCGGCGCGCAGATCTCGCAGTCGACGGCGACGCCGCGCTTCCAGACGACGCTCATCACGCTCTTCGGATCCATCGCACTGATCCTCGCGGCGATCGGGCTGTACGGATTGATCTCGTATCAAGTGCAGCAACGCACGCGCGAGATCGGCATTCGCGTCGCCCTCGGCGCGCAACGGCGCGAGATCCTGATGCTCATCGTGAAGAAAGGACTCGCGCTCGCGCTCACCGGCATCGCCATCGGCGCCGTCGTCGCGAGCGGCGTGACGCGTCTCATCTCCACCACGCTGTTCCAGATCAGCGCGAACGATCCACGCGTTTTCGCGTCGGTCGCGGTGATCCTCGCATTCGTCGCCGTCGTCGCGAGCTTCATCCCCGCGCGGCGCGCGTCGCTCGTCGATCCGTCGGTCGCATTGAGGTACGAATGACACTCCCGATTGAAGTCCGCCGCGCTCTTCGCGCGCTCCGCCGCACGCCGTCGTTCACGATTCCGCTGATCGCGACGATCGCGATCGCCGCGGGCATCGTCACCGCGACGTTCGCCGTCGTGTACGGCATCGTGCTTCGTCCGCTGCCCTACGCGCATCCGGAGCGCCTCGTGCGCGTCGGCGCGCACTACGGCGCGGCGGGCGCGAAGCCGAACTCGATCGCCGCGCCCGATTTCGCCGATCGTTTGAAGCAACGTTCGTTCGCGTCCGGCGCGATGTGGCACGACGTGACCGTCGTGATCGGCGGCAGCGAGCCGTATCGCGTGATCGCCGCGAGCGTGACGTCCGCGTTCTTTCCGACGCTCGGCGTCGCACCGCATCTCGGTCACTTCGACGCGCGCGAGGAGGCGGTCGTCATCAGCTACGGCGCGTGGCAGCGGCACTTCGGCGGACGGCGCGACGTCATCGGACGCACGATCCTCGTCAACGGCAAGGCGCGCATCGTGAGCGCGGTGATGCCGGAGCGATTCGCATTTCCGGAGGCGAAGTACGAACTGTGGCAGCCGCTCATTCTCGATCCGTCGCGATTCGCCGACGATCAGCGCGGCAATGAATCGTTCTCCATGATCGCGCGGCTCGCGCCAGGCGCGACGGCGCAGAGCGCGCAGGCGGAAGCGGACGTGCTCACGGCGCAGCTCGTCGAGCGCGCGGGCGACCGCCGGCAATTCCTCATCGACTCGCGTTGGCGCATCGTCGTGCGCGATCTGCACGAGCTGCTCGTCGAGGACGTGCGCACACCGCTCGCGCTGCTGCTCGTCGCGGCGATGCTCGTGTTCGTGATCGCCGGCGTGAACTCAGCCGGACTCGTGCTCGCGCGCGCAGCCTCGCGCGAACGCGACGTCGCACTTCGCAGCGCACTCGGCGCGAGCGCACGTCGCGCCGCGGCGCCGCGTCTCGTCGAAGTGTGGCTCGCAATCGGGGCCGCGTCGATCATCGGACTCGCGCTCGGCGCGGTGATGACGCGCGTCGTCGCGAAAAGCGGCAGCGTGTTGATCGGACGCCCGGAGGCGATTCGGATGGATGCCCCGACAATCGCGTTCGCCGCGGCATTGCTCGCGGTTCTCGGCATTGTCGTCTCGGTCGCCGCGTCGGTGCGTCCGCGACTCGCGGGCCAAGCGCACGGACGCTTTCGCTCGCACGCGGTCGCGCGTCTGCGCTCAGCGCTCGTCGTGGTCGAAGTCGCGCTCGCGACCGCGCTCCTCATCGCGGGCGCGCTCGTCGTCGAGAGCGTGCGCAGACTCGCCGCAGGCAATCCCGGATTCCGAACGCAGAACGTGCTGACGTTCCGCGTCGCCGCATCGCCGCAAATTCAGCGCGAACCGAAGCGCATGATCGACTTCTATGCAGGCATCCGCGAGCGGCTGCGGCGCATTCCGCGCGTCGAGGCGGTGTCCGCGACGTCGGTGCTTCCCTTCAGCAATGACGACATGAGCGCGACGTTCCACGTCGAAGGACGCTCGAGCGCACCCGGCGTGCCGACGCCGAGCGGCAAGTACCGGCGCATCATGCCCGACTTCACGCGCGCGATCGGCATGCCGCTGCTGCGCGGCCGCATGTTCGACGAGCGCGATACGCCGGACACGCCGCGCGTCGTGATCATCGACGAGACCGCGGCGAAACTCTATTGGCCGAACACCGATCCGATCGGCAAACGACTCACCTACTCCGATCTCACGGCGAAAGAGATTCGCTGGCGCGAGATCGTCGGCGTCGTCGGCGCGGTCCGCCACGGCGGCCTCGCGGAAGATCCCCTGCCGCATGTGTACATCGACGCGATGCAGTCGCCGGAGCTCGAGATGACGTTCCTCGTGCGCAGCACGCTGCCGGCAAGCGCGCTCGTTCCCGACGTCAAAGCTGCGGTCAAGGCGGTCGATCCGACGGTGCCGGTCGATCAGATTCGCACGCTCGACGAAACGGTCGCGGCATCGCTCGCGCAGCCTCGCTTCGGCGAATCGCTTCTCTCCGCGTTCGCGCTCGTTGCGCTGTTCCTGACGAGCGTCGGCATCTACGGACTGCTTGCGTACGTCGTCACCGAACGCCGCCGCGAGCTCGCCGTGCGGATGGCTCTCGGCGCAACCTCATCGACGATGCTGCGCTTCGTCCTCGGCGGCGGCTTGCGGCTCGCCGGCATCGGCGTCGTCCTCGGCGCCATCGGCGCGCTGGCCGCGCGCAACGTGCTGCGCAGCGTCTTGTATTCGGTCACGGCGACGAATCCCGTCGCCTACGCCGGCGTCACGATCGCGCTCCTCGGCATCGCCGCACTCGCGTCGTACGTTCCCGCGCGCCGCGCCGCGCGACTCGATCCCGCCGTCGCGCTGAGGGTGGAGTGAGGAAGGGGTTGCGCGGTTGCTGGGTTGCGCGGTTGCTGGGCAAAAACACCTCGCAACTGCGCAACCTCGCAACTGCGCAACCAGAGACACCATGCCGCTAATCGAAACGAGAAACCTCGAGAAATCCCTCGCGAAGACATGGCTTCTTCGCAACATCGATCTCGCGATCGACGAGGGCGAGTTCGTCTCGATCATGGGACCGTCCGGCGCCGGCAAGTCGACGCTCCTTCACATCCTCGGCATGCAGGACGCCGACTGGAACGGCGAGTATCGCTTCGACGGCAACGCCATTCACGCGATCGATCCGAAAAAGCGCGCGGAGATTCAGCGCCGCGACATCGGCTTCGTCTTTCAGAGCTATCACCTCATCGACGATCTCACCGTGTTCGAGAACCTCGAGGTTCCGCTCACGTATCGCAACGTGAAGAAGAGCGAGCGCCAGTCGATCGTGTGCGATGCGCTCGACCGCTTCGGCATCGTCGGCAAGAAAGACTTGTATCCCGCGCAACTTTCCGGAGGACAGCAGCAACTCGTCGGCGTCGCGCGCGCGACGATCGCGAGCCCGCGCGTGATCTTCGCAGACGAGCCGACCGGCAACCTTCACTCCGATCAAGCGCGTGAGATCATGGAGCTGTTCCGGCAGCTCAACGCGGCCGGCACGACGATCGTGCAGGTCACACATTCGGATGAGAACGCCCGCTGCGGCTCGCGCATCGTGAGGCTGCAGGACGGGTGGATCGCGGCATGACGGACGCGCCGCGGATTCTCATCGCCGACGATCAGCCGGACGTCGTCGAGGCGCTGCGGCTTCTCCTCAAGAACGAAGGCTTCACGATCGAGACGGCGTCGTCGCCCGCGGCCGTCTATCGCACCGTCGGCGCGAAACAGTTCGACGTCGTGCTGATGGATTTGAATTACGCGCGCGATACGACGTCGGGCGCGGAAGGGCTCGAGCTCCTCGATCAGCTGCGCGCGTACGACGATCTGCTTCCGGTGATCGTGATGACGGCGTGGGGCACGGTCGATCTCGCGGTCGACGCGATTCGCCGCGGCGCGCGCGACTTCGTGCAGAAACCTTGGGAGAACGCGCGCCTCGTGGCGACGCTGCGATGAGCCGTCGAGCTGGGACACGCGTTGCGACAAAGCCGGCGGCTCGAAGCCGAGAATCGACAGCTGCGAAGCGACGCGATGCCGGCGCTCATCGCGAAGTCGCCGTCGATGCAGCCGGTGCTCGCGCTGATCGAGCGCGTCGGCCCGTCGGACGCTGCGGTGCTCATCACCGGCGAGAACGGAACGGGCAAAGGCGTCGTCGCGCAGTCGCTGCACGCGGTGTCGCGGCGCGCGAAGAACAGCTTCGTCAGCGTGAACATCGGCGGACTCTCGGAGAACCTCTTCGAGTCCGAGCTGTTCGGCCACGTGAAAGGCGCGTTCACCGACGCGCGCACCGATCGCGCCGGACGTTTCGACTTCGCGGACGGCGGCACGCTCTTCCTCGACGAGATCGCGAACATCCGCCCCGCACAACAAGCGAAGCTGCTGCGCGTGATCGAGACCGGCGAATACGAGGCGGTGGGATCGTCGGTCACGCGCAAAGCGGATGTGCGCATGCTCTCCGCGACGAATGCCGATCTCGCCGAAGAAGTCGAAGTCGGCATCTTTCGCCAGGATCTGTTCTTTCGTTTGCGCACGGTCGAGATTCATCTGCCGCCGCTTCGCGAGCGGCGCGAAGACATTCCGCTGCTCGCCGGCCACTTCCTCGCCGCGTACTCGCAGCGCTATCGAAAACCGATCAGCGGCTTCGATGAAGCGGCGATGCGAGAGCTGCTCGCGCATCGATGGCCGGGAAACATCCGCGAGCTCGATCACGCCGTCGAGCGCGCCGTTCTGATGGCGACGAGCAACCGCGTCACCGGCGCGGACCTCGGACTGCGCACCGGCGGCGAGCGTACGTATCGACTCGAAGAGATGACGCTCGAAGAAGTCGAAGCGCTGCTCATTCGCAAGGCGCTCGCGCGCTACGACGGCAACGTCACGCGGGCAGCCGAGGCGTTGGGATTGAGCAGGAGCGCGCTGTATCGCAGGATGCAACGGCTCGCGGTGTAGGATCAATCGTGCCGCGGCGCTTCCTCGCCTTCGAGCAACGAGTCCTCATCGGCGGCTTGCTTGCGTTCACGCCGCTGCTCGTCGTCATCGGCATGCTGTCGATGTCGCGCTCGCTCTCGCGCGATGAGCGATGGCTCGTCGTCGGCGCGGTCGTCATATCGGTCATCGCATTCGTCGCGGTCGTTCGCGCGCAACTCGTCTATCGGCTGCGCACGCTCTCCAACATCGTCGGCGCGCTTCGCGAAGACGACTTCTCGATTCGTTTGCGCGGCTCGGACGAGCCGGGAGCATTCGGCGAAGTGAGCTACGAGCTCGATCGCCTCACCGACGCCCTCCGCGAACAACGCCTCGGCGCGATGGAAGCGGCGGCGTTCGTGCGCACCGTCATCGGCGAGATCGACTCCGCGATCTTCGCGTTCGACGCGCGCGATCGTCTTCAGCTCGTCAATCGCGCGGGCGAGCGTCTCCTCGCGCGTTACGCCGAACAACTTCTCGGCCGTGAAGCGAAAGAGCTCGGACTCGATGAACTGCTGCGCGGCGATCCGGCAGAAACGCGCGAGATCACGTTGCAGGGATCGACAGGACGCTGGCTGATTCGCCGGTCCGTGTTTCGCGATCAGGGCGTGCCGCATCGACTGCTCGTGATGTCGGATCTCAGCCGCGCGCTGCGCGACGAAGAGCGGCTCGCGTGGCAACGACTCCTTCGTGTTCTCGGACACGAGTTGAACAACTCGCTCGCGCCGATTCGATCGATCGCGACGAGCTTGCAGGATCTCGTCACGCGCGAGGAGCGTCCCGACGACTGGCTCGAAGACGTGAAGCACGGACTTGCCGTCATCGGATCGCGCGCCGGCGGACTCGCGCGATTCATGGAGGCGTACGCGAAGCTCACGCGGCTGCCGCGCCCGGTCGTTCGGCGTGTCGACGTCGGCGAATTGATCCAGCGCGTTGCGCGCGTCGAGCAGCGGATGAGCGTGAACGTCGACGAAGGACCGCCGCTCGTCATCGACGCGGACGCCGATCAACTCGAACAGCTGCTCATCAACCTCGTGCGCAACGGCGTCGACGCCGGAACCGAAGTGCGGATCGGATGGAGTGTGAACGCGCATCACGCCGAGATCACCGTGACCGACAACGGCGGCGGCATCAGCGGCACGGCGAATCTATTCGTCCCGTTCTTCACGACGAAGCAAGGCGGCAGCGGCGTCGGCCTCGCACTCAGCCGGATGATCGCGGAAGCACACGGCGGAACGTTGACGCTCGAGAATCGGAGTGACGCGAAGGGCGCGATCGCGCGGCTGCGGTTACCGCTCTCTTAGGCCGCCGCGTCGCGGCGTGGACGCACCCTTCAATTGACCACGACCGCCGAACGTTTTACGCTTACTGCGATCGATCAATTCCAGGAGGTTGGGCCACCATGGGACGCACGAAGGTTTCATCCAAGTATCAGATCGTAATTCCGAAGGACATACGGCGAACTGCTGACATCCGCGTGGGACAGGAGTTTCAAGTCATTGCGAAGGGTGGCCAGATTACGCTTGTTCCCGACAAGCCTCTCGCCACAATGCGTGGCTTCGTGCGAGGAATGAAGACAGCTGGCTTTCGTGAAAAGAAGGATCGTTTTTGATCGTTATCGATTCCTCCGGATGGATTGAATTCTTTGCCGATGGGCCTAATGCTGGCGAATTTGCGAAGCGCCTACAACGTGTAGAGAACGTCATCACGCCCACTGTCGCGATCTACGAAGTTTATAAATGGATTAAGCGAGAACGATCTGAAGATAACGCGCTTGATGCCGTGGCAACGATGAAGAAGACTATCGTCGCCGACCTGACGGAGGAAGTTGCCCTCACTGCCGCCGACCTCAGCTTGGCTCACGGTCTGGCGATGGCTGACGCGATGATGCTCGCGTTTGCCCGAGAGAACCGAGCGGACTTCGTGACCACCGATTCAGGATTCGAGGGCCTTGCAGGCGTCACCGTGTTTACGAAGAAAACTAACTCTTAGGCCGTCCGCCTGGCCACGAGTTCTCGCATCACATCAACTAGAGGGCACTCATCGATCGCGTTCGTACAAGGCTTGACCACTGCTGCTGCGGTCACGCCTTTCAGAACGTCGCCGCGACGATCGTCTGGCTCGCCTAACGCTGTCGCACAACCCGCAGCGCGCGACATCCGTTGGTTGAGTGGGCGCGGGCCTTTGAGATGGCCGCACGCACCAGCCGACTGAGTACGGGCTACTCCGAGGCGACGATGATTACACAAAACTATCGCGTACTGCTAAGTTGAGTCCGCCCGCCCTAAAACGCCCTTCTTGCGGCGGTTAGTCGCTCATAGCGGAAGCAAGCGAATGCGCTACTTTTTGGGCCGAGAGACTATCGGTTCTATAATCCTTACCAATTCTGCGAGTGGTAAGCGAAAGAATTCCCTACGCGGGCTGAGCCGATATGGTGCGAGTGCCCTCTGTACTTCGTTTTCGATTGCTTTGACGTTACCGACCGACCACGACGCTAGAATTTCAAATGGGAGTGGAGTAGACGTAGCGCCGGTCAGTTCATTCTTTCGCGAAACGACGTCTCGCGTCGTAATACCGATCTTGTAAATATCCGCCGCGTGCGATGGGGAGCGCATGATATATAGTCGACCGGAGTCAGCGGAATCGTCAACGGGAGTGCTCCTCGCGAGGAAGGTCTCGGGCGCCGTCGATTCCCACATTTCAGTGCGATGCACCCAGGTCTTGCCAACTATGGGGCGGCCGTTGCGGGTCGTACCAATCTCTCCCGGCTCAAGAGCCTTCCAATAACCAGTTGAGTTGAACTGCAGGGTTGGCGGAGCGACAGCAAATTCATGGGCGGCGACGTTAGCAGCCGCTGAAAGACAGTCCACGGCAGCAGTTGACCTAAAATACTCCTCGCCAAGATCACGACGAACACGCTTCACTTTCGACGTCTTCGGCTCAAGACCCATTTGCGTCATGAATTCGCTTTTCACGACGCGTCGATGCTGATCTATGAAAAACGCCGGCAGATATATACAAGCAGCGGCCGCGGAATATAAATCAATGTAGCGTCGCAGTGTGATTGCTTGTGCCTCCCGCAAACTAGCATATTCCAGCGGCGACACACGACCGGAAAGACTTGCGCGTAGCATTTCATGGTCATCGGTCGCGATGTGAAACGATGGACCTGCATCGCAGAGAACATAGCGAACATCGTTGCGCTTGGTCGAGAGATCAAAACGAGACGCGAGAAGAACACGACTGTAACCAGTTGCGCCTTCGAGCAACCGGCTTTCGGCGTCGGCATCGGGCGAAGGCGTGAGGCCCTCCTTCCCCTTAATTGCGGTACCAGGACCATACTCATGTTCAGTTCCGGCGGGAAGCGGCGGCGACTCACCCGCAAGAAGTAGCATGGCTAGCTCATCGCCGTGCCGAATCAGCGAGATTCCTGCGATAGCAAGTGTCGCTTCCTCAGCTTTCAAGAAGGGACCGTCAGGCCCGAGTATGAAATCGTATGAATAGGCAACGCCGTCGGCCATCACATCTACGAGACTAAGCGGCTCTTCGGGGTAGGCTGACGCCGTGTACCATTCGAGATAGTCGGCAAATGACAGCAGGTGTTCGCGCTCCGCCGGGAGCAAGAATGTCAGGAATTCTTTGTCGAAGCGTACGAACGCCTCCAAGACGTTGAAAGACGATGGAAAACTCGTGGGGCCATATTGACCAAACCTCACAAAGTACTCGTTCCAGAAGCGCCTCAGTTCTGTCGCCATTCGCAACCCTGACGACGACGCCCATCCCGCGTACCCAAGTAGAGGCAGCTTGCTCATGCGCAACTTGATCTCGCGTTGCGCCGCAATGTCCATTTGCATCCGCCGCTCGAGATGCGCGGTCAGAATGGGGTCCTCAGTCCATGAGCGCGGTGGACACGCTTTCAGCATGTCGATCCTGCGCCGTTCATACGGCTTGAAATGCGCCATCGCGCTCGATTTTATCGCTTTCGGCGCCCGATCTCGCGGAGGAGTCTGGTTTTGCGCCGACGTAATCACTGCTTATAAATCACGATCCGATCCCATAACAGCCGGCGAAACACCTTCCATAAGATCTCCTTCACATTGCGCGGGCGTCCCGGCCACGGAATCGCCACGAGCGTCTCGACGCGGCCGCGATTCGGGAACATGCGGATCATGCCGCCTGCGGTCCAGAAGAGATGCTGCACGTCGTAGCTGTCGGTGAGCTTCAGTTTCTCGACGACTACTTTGCGTTGCAAAGCGTCGGGCAGCAGCGCGAGTCCGCGCACTTGATAATGCGGATCGGGCTTTGTCAGAAATCGCAATCGCGCTGGCGTCGTGATCATCACCTGTCCGCCGCTGCGCAGCACGCGCATCATCTCGCGCGCCGACGTCCGCGCGTCCGGCAGATGCTCGATCGTCTCGAGGCAGAGGACGATGTCGAAGGACTCGTTCTCAAACGGGAGCGCGTCGGCGGTTCCGATGACCTGTTCGACGCGCACCGCGCTGCGCAATTTGCGCAAATCCTCGTTCGCGACGACGTCGATCGCGACAACGCGATGCTTCCCATCCGCGGCGAGCGCGGCTGAGACGCCGCCGGTGCCGGCGCCGAGGTCGAGAATATGGAGAGGGCGGCCGTTGTATTTGTCGTGGAAGGCTGCAGCGAGCTCGACGCCTTCCTGGAAACGCTGCCGCGCGAACGCGACGTTGCTCTCATAGTGGCGAGCGTCGCGCGCGACGGTGCGATCCAGGCCGGCGATCGCGATCGACTCGTACAATTCGCGAAGACGCTCCAGCTCCATCACCCGTATTTCATCATGCGCAAACGCGGATCACACGGCTGGCGCGAAATCAGCGCCGAAGACAAACGCGCCGTCATCGACGCTGTCGCCTTCGGCCGCGCGCCGAAAGGGCCACTGCATCTCGAGCTCGACATCTCCGATCGATGCAACGTCGACTGCTACTTTTGCAACGCGATGGACGTGCGCACGAAAGAAAACGTGCCGTTCGAGCGCGTCACGCAGATCCTCGATGAAGCGGTCGGCAACGGTTTGCGATCCGTGCGATTCGCCGGCGGCGGCGATCCGCTCTTTCATCGCAACATCGAGCAGGTGATCGAGTGCGTTCACTCGAAGGGCCTCGTCGTCGACAACATCACCTCCAACGCCCTCGGCATGACCGCCGGCGTCGCGGAGAAGCTCGTGAGCGGCAAGACGCGCGAGATCGTCGTCTCGCTCAACGCCGCCGACGCGAACGATTACGCGCGCATGATGCAGGTGAAGCCGGCGATCTTCGACAAGGTCGTCGCCAACGTCGAGCATCTTGTCGCGCTGCGCGGCGATTCCGAACATCCGTGCATCGTCGTGCAGTTCCTCCTCGACCGGCACAACTACACGCGCATGGCCGAGATGTACGCGCTCGGCCGCCGCATCGGCGCCGACGTCATCGCGATCAATCTCGTGCTCGAGATCCCGCGCAATCGTATCGACCGATCGATGCTGCTCACCGCCGACGAGGCGGAGCTGCTTCGTCCGCATCTGCGTGAGGTGATCGAAGCGGATCGCGACGCTAGCCTGCTCGAGCTCTGCTTCGAGCTGCCGTCGTACAACCGCGTCATCGAAGAAGTGCAGCGCGAGCTCGGCGTCACCGTGCGCACCGGATTCACGACCGCGCCGTCGTTCGCCGAGAAAAACGGCGGATGCTTTTTCGGCTACTACACCGCGGTCGTGCGCGGAAACGGCGACATGCATCCGTGCTGCATGTTGATCAATCCCGACTACAAACCGATCGGCAACGCCATGCACGGCAAGTTCAGCGATCAGTGGAATGGCGAAGGATTCACGCAGCTGCGCCACGAGATGCGCGAGGTGTTGCTCGCCGGCGGCGCCGCGTTCTACGAGCCGGGCAAGTTCAAAACGCTCGCGCCGCAATGCGTCGACGCGCATTCGTGCGGATTGAAAAACATGTACTTCCGCGGCGACGACGAGTTCTACCGCGACCTCGGCGTCGCGCTCGACGCGGCGCGTGCGCGGGAAATCCGGTTCATCGGCAATCGCACGCAGATCGCGAGAGCGTTGCAGCAGGTGAAGCACAAGCATCCGAAGCTGCGCGGCGCTTACGAGAAGCTGGCGAAGGCGTCGCCGCGACTACGGCGCGCGATCAAGACGCTGTTCGGTGTTCGCTACGCGTAGCGCGACCGGCGTGAACTCCGACGTCCACTGATAGTCGCCGGAGAAGCCGAGGTTCAGGTAGCGCAGCGCGTACGCGGTTAGCGGCTTGCCGCGCAGATCGCCGTCGATCCCTAACGCAAACGTTCCGTCGTCCGCCACTTTCGTCTTCGCGACGAATTCGTCGTTCGCGTATACGAAGACTGTCGATGAGCCGTACGACGGGACGACGTGATGACCGCTGATCGTCGTCGTATTCGTCACGACGTCGTATGTCGCGGATTCCAGCGTCGGCGGCGGGATGTACGCGTGAACCAGATCGTAGTCGTCGTACTTGAAGCCGGAGAAACCGTCGAGGCCGACGTCGATGCCGAGGATGCGGTTGCCGGCGATGGTGTTCTCTTCGACGTCGATCCACTGCACTTCGCGTGACACGGCGAGGCCGAAGTCGCCGTTGTTCGCGATGCGGTTGCGCAGGATGCGATTGCGCTCGGCATTCGGTCCGACGAAGATTCCGCTCGCGCCGTTGTTCTCGATCGCGTTGTCGCTCACCTCGATCTCGGTGACGAACGTCCGGTCGCCGCCCATCATGAACACGCCGCTGCGTCCGTTTCCGCTCAGCACGTTGTGCGCGACTTTGAAACTCACTGACGGAGCGTGAAACTCGATCGCGCGCAGCTGGCTACCGGTGATGATGTTGTTCTCGACCGCGCCGCCGCGGAAGGCGTTGAAACTGACGTCGATCGCGTTGCCGGGAAAGTTGCGGAGCGCCAGTCCGCGAACGATCGCGGCGCCGGCGCCGTGAATCTCGATGCCGCGTTCCTCTGCCGCCGAACCGTCGATCTCGATCGTGTTCGGCGTGGCGTCCATGATCAGCTCACCGAGAGTGAGCACCGGAAGCGCCGACGACAGACGAATCGGCGTGTCGAGCGCTTCGAATTCGACGCGGCACGGCACTTCGTCGCGCGTGCAATCGTTCGCGGCGACGAACGCCTGCCGGAGTGAGCCGGGACCGTCGTCGTCGCTGTTCGTTACGTGAATCGTGCGATAGAAAAGCGCGGAGGTTCTCACCGGGTCCGACGCGCGCGTTTCGTTTCCCCTTCCCCACACCGCGAACGCCTGGACACTGAATCGGCCTTCGTCGGCGGGCGCGATCGTGAACGCGAGCGTCACCGTCTCGTGCGCGTGCAGCACGGTTAAAAACGGCGCCACGTTTGCGCCGCACCGTCCGCCAGCGCATGGCCACGCGTTCGACGATGACGGCGTCAACGTCTGCACCGCCCGGCGTTCGCTCATACCGATGGCGAGCTGCGCGTTCGGCAGATCGGCGTCCGAGTTGTTGACGATCGTGACGGTGATCGTCGATGTCGGGCCGCGCTCGATCGGCGAGATGGAAACGTCGACGGTCGCGGCCGCGGTGGGAAGAGAGAGGAACAGCGCGAAAACGAGAGCGCGCGTCATGATCACCTATACGTAAGAAAGGTTCGGAGCGTCGCGTCAGCGCGCGCCGTACTGCTTCTGATAGTACGCCTTGAACTCGCTGTCGCGATCCTTGATCGCGCGCCACCACAACTCGTTCTCCATGTACCAGCGCACCGTGCGCTCGAGCGCTTCCTCGAAGGCGGCGCGGAAGCGGAAGCCGAGGTCTTCGAGCTTCTTGGAGGAGATGGAGTAGCGGCGGTCATGACCCTGTCGATCGGCGACGGGCTTGATCAGTGAGTCAGGCTTGCCGGTGATCTCCAGGATCTTCGACGTGATCTCGCGATTCTCGCGCTCGTTGCCACCGCCGATGTTGTACGTCTCGCCGTTCGTTCCGCACTCGATGAGGAAGTCGATCGCGGCGCAGTGATCGTCGACGAACAACCAGTCGCGCACGTTGCGCCCGTCGCCGTAAAGCGGCAGCGGCTTGTCATCGATCGCGTTCGTGACGAAGAGCGGAATCAGCTTCTCCGGATATTGATACGGGCCGAAGTTGTTCGACGCGCGCGTGACGATCACCGGCATCTCGTACGTCTGCCCGTACGCGAAGGCCATGCGATCGCCGCCAGCCTTCGACGCCGAATACGGATTGCGCGGATTGAGCGGATCGGATTCGGTGAACGAGCCGTGCTCGATCGAGCCGTAGACTTCATCGGTCGACACCTGAATGAAGCGCTGCAGCTTCGGCGCGTGCTTGCGCGCTTCTTCGAGTATCACGAGCACGCCGTGAACGTCGGTCTCGATGAACGTGCCCGCTTCGATCAGCGAGCGATCGACGTGCGACTCCGCGGCGAAGTTGACGACGACGTCGACGCCGCTCCCATCCACCCCTTTGTAAGCCTCCGCCGCCTCCTCGGGCTTCGCGATGTCGCCATGCACGAATCGATAGTTCGACTTCCCTTCGTACTCGGCGAGGTTCTCGCGGATGCCGGCGTACGTGAGCTTGTCGAGGTTCACGACCTGGGCGTCGTCGCCGTACTTGTTGAAGAGGAAACGGATGAAATTCGAGCCGATGAAACCGGCGCCGCCGGTGACGAGATAACGCATGCGGGGGCGCTTATAGCACATTGAATCCGCTATCGTGGCTGGGTGCTCGACTCCATTCTCTTGTGGGCCGGCGCGATCGCCTTCGGCGGCGGATTGATCGTCACTCCGTGGCGGCGGCGCGCGTCGTTCGTCGCGCTGGCCGGCGCGGCGATGATGGCGATCGCGCTCCTGCTTCCCGTGCGCGAGCGGCGCGCGTCATCGCGCGCGACAAGGCTCGACGAGATCATGCCGGTGTGGCAGTTCGACGAGCATCATGAGACACACGTCGACGCGCCGCCGGACGTCGTGTATCGCGCGATGAAGGACGTGCGCGCGAACGAGATCGCGCTCTTCAACACGCTCACCGCGATCCGCCGCGGATTTCGCAAAACGGACGAGAACATCCTCAACGCCGGAAACAACAAGCCGCTGCTCGAGGTCGCGACGAAGTCGGGATTTCACTATCTCATCGACGAGCCGCCGCGCGAAGTCGTGATCGGCACCGACGTCGCGAAAGGCTCGCAGGCGACGATGAATTTTCTGATCACGTCCGACGGCAGCGGCGGATCGAACGTGTCGACGGAGACGCGCGTGTTCGCCGCGACTCCGCGAGCGCGGCGCGCCTTCTCGATCTACTGGCGCGTCATTCATCCGGGAAGCGCGATCATCCGGCACATGTGGCTGCGCGCGATCAAGAAGCGCGCGGAAGCTCAGCTCGTGCGGATGCGGACGTAGTACTCGAGCGCGAGCGCGAGTCCCTGCCGCTCGCGAATCGTCGCGAGCAGCGGCAGCGCGATCAGCGCGAAGAAGCCGATGATCGCCGGCAGCGTCTCCGGATGAAATCCGAAGTACACCATCACGATGCCGAGGAAAATGGGGAGGCGGTCGGTGATGATCATGAAGAACCAGGTGTCGCCGCGATCGGGTTGATAGACGAGATCGCAGTTCGAACAGCGGTCGTACGCGCTGATGCCGCGACGGAAGAGCGGGCCCTCGCCGCAGCGCGGACAACGTCGGCGCCAACCGCGTCGGAGAATGAGAGAGAGGCTCTCGTTCACGGTCGATGCAACGCGCGAAGTTACTTCGCCCTTCCCTGGCGCGTCGAACTTGCACGATGAAGAAGATCTGGATCGCCACTCTCGCCGCAGGGTTCGCAGGATGGATGTTGCACAGCTCGTCGTGTCCGCCGACGCCGTCATCCAGTGGAGGACAGGCGCCCTCGCCTGTCCCGGAGAGAGTCACCGACGGAAGGACAGGCGAGGCGCCTGTCCTCCACTGGATGACGAATGACAACGTCGTGCAGGGCTCGCAGCGAAATGTGTTCGCGTTCGTCGAGAAGAGAGCGCCGGTTGTTGTTCGTCGTGAGGTGCCGACGCCGATCCTTCCGACACCAACGCCCGCCGCCATCATCGAGCAGCAAAGACCCGCTGCGCCCGAGTTCACCTATCGCTGCATCGGCACGTTCGGTCCATCGTGGCGCCGCTTCGCCGTCTTCACCGGCGCGGATGAAATCGTGAACGCGCAGATCGGCGACGCGATCGGACGCAGCGCATTCGTGCTCCGCGAGATCGGCATCGAGGCGGTGACCGTGGAGAGCAACGCGATGACGCGCCGCGTCGAAATCGGGCGTCCATAATCCGGACGAAAGAGCACTCCCAGGACGTACGACCAGCGAGCGAGATTGCCGCTTTACTCATAAGAGTCAATGACTTACGACCGCCGGCGGCATGGCGTGGAACTTGGACACAAGGAGGCCATCAGGGAGAACGAAAACTCATGAGCATGGAACCAATGCAGACGCTCCTCCTCGTCGATGATGATCGCGTCATCGGCGCGGCGCTGAGCGCCGCACTCGAACGCCCGGGACGACGGCTGATCGTCTGCTCCGACATCGAGTCCGCGGAAATCGTCGTGGAGCACGAACCGATCACCGACATCGTCACGGACGTGCGCATGACGAATCAGTTCCGATTCGAAGGACTCGACTTCATCGATCACGCGCGCCAACACGCGCCGGACGCGAGCATCGTGCTCATGACCGGCTACTCCGGTGGCGAGCTGACGACCGAAGCGCAATCACGAGGCGCGGTCACCGTTCTCGCGAAACCGTTCGAAGTCGAAACGCTCGAGACGTTCCTGTCGTCGCCGAACGTGAGCCTCGACGCATCGGTCGACGTCGTTCCGACTCTGGAGGAACTGATCGCCGACCCGCGTTTTCACCCATCCTTTCAGCCGATCGTCACGAGTCGCGGCGTCGTGCGCGGATTCGAATCGCTCGCGCGCTTCGACTCGCCTTCGCCGATCTCTCGTCCCGACCGCCTTTTCGAATATGCCGAGCGAAAAGGAAGAGTGCTGGATCTCGAGATCGCGTGCACCGAGCGAACGTTTCGCGCCGCGCATGCGCTGCCCGCCGACGCGCTCCTCTTCATGAACGTGCATCCCGCGGCGCTGACGCCCGCGTATCTGCAGTGCCTGACGAAGAGCGCCGAGCGAAGCGGCTTTCCGCTCTACCGCGTCGTGCTCGAGATCACCGAGCAACAGCAGATTCACGACCCCGCCGCACTCTTCAATCTTCTCGACGTCGTCCGCGAGCGCGGCGTTCGCTTCGCGCTCGACGATGTCGGCGTCGCCTACTCGCACCTCCCGCTCATCGAGCGCATTCGCCCATCGTTTCTGAAGATCAGCCAACTGTTCGGCACGAACTTCGAGAACGACGCCACCCACCGCCGCATCGTCCGCAGCCTCGTCGCCCTCGGCAACGAGTTCGGCTGCGACGTGATCCTGGAAGGCGTGGAGACGGAAGCGACGGCGATCGCAGCGAGGGAGTTGGATATCCCGTTGTTGCAGGGTTACTACTTCGGGCGGCCGGCGGAGTTGCGCGCGGCTTAGCGGGTGAACCGTCGCCGCAACGTCATCACGAACGCCTCATTCGCGCGCTTTGAGAACATGCGCAAGGGCGAGTCGCCGCGGCGAACGGCGATGACGAACGTGATCGCGATCGCAGTCAATGTGATGGCGACGTTCGGCCATGCGTTGAGCTTCCACGCGCCGCTCCATGACCATGTCCAGTTCGGCAGGTAGGGAATCGGCCAGAGGTATCCATCCGGACCGCGCGAGCCGGCGAGGTCGCCGAGGAGATGGGTGTGGTAGGCGATGAAGGCGAAGAGAGCGGCTTGTAGTCGATGACGTGACACGACGGCGACGACGATCGATGCGACCACCGCCGACAGCAGGTTGTGCGTGAGCGCGTGGTGATAGTCGGAGTACCAGAAGATCGCATGCGGCGTATCGCGCGTGAGCATCTCGGGGAGAAGCCCAAGGCCGTCGACGTCGGCGACGACGGCGGACCACGTCACGAGTGCGCGCTCGCGACCGTCGAGCGAGGGAGCGGCGCATGCGGTGCACCAGCCGATGAAGAAGTGCGTGATCGGATTCACGGATTCATGAACGGGAACAACGCGTCCCGTTTCGCGCGCATGTTCTCGGCTTCGCCGATGGCGATCTCGAATTCGTCGTGCTCGAGGCCTTCGATCATGCGCGCGACCGCGGCGTCCGTCGGCATCGCGCGATCCTTCACGGCTTGCGGGCGGTGGTACGAGCCGAGCTCGCTCGTCACGATCGGCGGGATCACTTCAAACACGCGGATGTTCGAGTCGCGGAGCTGGTGGCGCATTGACATCGTCAACGAGTGCACGGCGGCTTTTGTCGCGCAGTAGATCGGGATTCTTGCGAGCGGCGCGAATGCGAGTCCCGATGACACGTTCACGATCGCGGGTTGCTCGTTTTTCTCGATGATTGGGATGAAGAGCGACGACAGATGAATCAGCGCCGTGAGATTGATGGCGATCTCTTCGTCGATGCGCGCGAGCTGCGAGACGTCGCGGAAATCGAAGACGTGCTGCACGCCGGCGTTGTTGACGAGGATGTTCGTCTTCGGAAGCGACTGCGCGAGATGCTCGCGCGTGGCGCCATCAGAAACATCCGCGACGATCGTGTGCAGTGCGGGGACTCGAGCTTTCGCTTCGTCGAGTCGCTCGCGGCGGCGTCCGCAAATCGTCACATCGTTGCCGCGCTCGACGAGCGCGCGCGCGAGCTCGAAGCCGATGCCGGTGGCGCCGCCGGTGATGAGGACGGAGTTGCCCGTCAGGCGCACTTCAGTAGATCGCCCAGTGGCGCGTGAGGTAATCCGCGAAGGTCAGCACGAACATCGTGCCGAGCCAGAGGAACGACGCGATGATCACGACCCACGTCAAACGCGTCGAGTGAATGGCATGCATGAAGAAGAGAATCACGAGGACGGCTTTGATCGTGGCGATGATCAGCGCGATCGGCGTGTTCCACATGCCGAGGTCGAGGCGCGAGGCGACGACGGTGAGAATCGTTCCGACGGACAGCGCGGCGAAGACGCCGAGGTAGATCCACATCGGCGTGATGTGAACCTGCGGCGCGTGGGCCTGATGACCGGCTTGATGATCAGCCATGGTGCACTCCGTGGATGAGGTAAAGGAACGGGAAGAGGAAGATCCAGACGATGTCGACGAAGTGCCAGTACAGCCCCATCACTTCGACGGGGCCGTAGTACTCGGGACCGAAGTGATTCTTCCACGCGCGCCAGATGAACCAGATGAGCAGGCCGGCGCCGATGATCATGTGCAGCGCGTGCAGTCCCGTCATCGACCAGTAGAAGACCATGAAGAGCTGCACGTGCGGCGCCTGCTCGGGATTCTCGGCGAACTGGAAGCTCGCGCCGGGGAACAGATGCTCTTCCCAGTGCGCGTGGTACTCGTACGCTTTGATGCCGAGGAAGATGGAGCCGAAGATCAGCGTGAGCACGAGCATCGTCACGACGCCCATGCGTCGTGCGAGCTGCGCGTTGCGCACCGCGAGCGCCATCGTCAGCGAGCTGATGATGAGCACGATCGTGTTCGCCGCGCCGAGCTTCCAGTTCTGCTGCGCGGCACCGAGCGCCCACGCTTCCGGATACGTGATGCGGTAGACCCAATACGCCATCAGCACGCCGCCGAAGAAGAGAATCTCGGTGGCGAGGAATCCCCACATCGCCAGAGTCGAAGCCTCGTGCTGCTGACCGAGATCCTCGAAGTGGTGTTGCAAGAACGGGTGATGCCCGTGCGCGTCTTCGTGCGGCGCCGCGCTCATTGTTGATCTCCACGCAAGTCAGAAGGCAGAGGGCAGAAGGCAGAAGTTTTCCTGCCATGACCTCTGCCTTCTGACCTCTGCCTTCTGCCCTCAGACATTCTGAGTCTCCCCCATCGCCTTCATCATCGCCGGATAGTCGTACGCGTCCCACGTCACTTCCGGCGTCTCGTGGAAGTTTTCTTTTGGCGGAGGCGACGTCGTCGTCCACTCCAAACCGACGGCGCCCCACGGATTCGGTCCGGCCGGGCGTCCGAATTTCAACGACCACACGAGATAGAGAATCGGCAGCACGTAACCGACGGCCAGCACCGACGCGCCCGCGGTCGACAACACGTTGAGCACCTGGAACTCCGGCGCGTACGCGTGGTAGCGGCGCGGCATGCCGAGGTAGCCGAGGACGAATTGCGGGAAGAACGTGAGGTTGAAACCGACGAACACGAGGAGGGCAGCGAGTCGCGCCCACCACTCCGGATACATGCGGCCGGTCATCTTCGGCCACCAGTAGTGAATGCCGGCGAGATACGCCATCACCGTTCCGCCGACCATCACGTAGTGGAAGTGCGCGACGACGAAGTAGGTGTCGGTGACGTGGATGTCGAGGCCGAGCGCGGCGAGGAAGAGGCCCGTGACGCCGCCGATCGTGAAGAGTCCGATGAAGCCGAGGATGTACATCATCGGCGTCTGCCACGAAACCGACGCGCGATAGAGCGTCGCCGTCCAGTTGAAGACTTTGATCGCCGAGGGCACCGCGACGAAGAAGCTGAGGAACGCGAAGATCATCGCCGAGTACATCGAAATGCCGGCGACGAACATGTGGTGCGCCCACACCAGAAATCCGAGGAACGCGATCGCGAGTGACGAATACGCGACGAAGCGATAGCCGAAGATCTTCTTGCGCGTGAACGCGGCGACGACTTCGGACGCCACGCCCATCGCCGGCAAAATCATGATGTAGACCGCCGGGTGCGAGTAGAACCAGAACATGTGCTGGTAGAGGATCGGATCGCCGCCGAGTGCGGGATCGAAGATGCCGACGCCGATCGTGCGCTCGAGCATCAGCATCACCAGCGTGATCGCGAGCACCGGCGTCGCCAGCAGAATGACGATCGACGTCGCGTAGAGCGCCCACACCATCAGCGGCAGGCGGTACCACGTGAGTCCCGGAGCGCGCATGCGGTGCGTCGTGACGATGAAGTTGAGTCCCGTCAGGATCGATGAGAAGCCGGCGATGAATCCGGCGAACGTCGTGCCAAAGACGTGCGTGTTCGAGTACTGCGTCGAGAACGGCGTGTAGAACGTCCAGCCGGTGTCGACGCCGCCGGTGATGATGACCACGAGCCCGACCAGCGCCGCGATCATGTACAGATACCAGCTGAGAAGATTCAGCTTCGGAAACGCGAGGTCTTTCGCGCCGAGCATGATCGGCAACATGAAGTTGCCGATCACCGCGGGAATCACTGGGATGAGGAAGAAAAAGATCATCACCACGCCGTGCAGCGTGAAGAACTTGTTGTAGGTGTCGCTCGTGAGGAGATCGCCCTCGGGCGTGAGCAGCTCGAGCCGCATCATCATCGCGAAGAAGCCGCCGAGGACGAACATGATCGAGACGGAGATGAGATAGAGGATGGCGATCCGCTTGTGATCCTTCGTCAGGACCCACGAGAAAAATCCGTAGTCCTCGTTGAGGTAGTTGCGGACGCCGGGTCCGAAGCGAACGTCGAGCAGCGTCGGAGTGGCTGTGGTCATGGCTGATTGCCTTTCGGTTCACTCGACGCCGTCGGCGGCGGGGGCGCCGCCGCCCCACTGAGCACCGGCTTCTGTAGCGAGCGGACGTACGCGAGCAATTTCAGCAGATCGTCTTCGCTCACCTGTCCCTGGAACACCGGCATGATCGACGAGAAGCCTTTCACGACTTTCGCGCGCGGGTTGAGGATCGACTCGCGGATGTAGTTGTCGTCCGCTTTGACGACGCTGTTGTCCGCGAGCATCACGTCGGTGCCGTACATGCCGGCGAGCGTGGGACCGCGTCCCGTCGAGTCGCCCGTGTGGCAGGTGTTGCACGCGTATTTCTGGAAGAGCTTCTCGCCTTGCGATGCGAGCGATCCCTCGCTGCCGCCGGCGAGCCACTTCTGATATTCGGTCGGCTCCATCACCTCGACCCAGCCGATCATGCCGGAGTGCAGCGTGCCGCAGTACTCGGCGCAGAAGAGGTGATAGCGGCCGGTCTTCGTGGCCTGAAACCACATCGTGCGATAGCGGCTCGGCAATACGTCCGCTTTCACGCGGAACGCCGGGAAGTAGAGCGAGTGAATGACGTCTTCCGACGCCATCGTGATCTTCACCGGACGATTCACCGGCACGTGCAGCATGTTGATCTCGCGCTGTCCGGTCGGATGCTGGAACTTCCACATCCACTGTTTGCCGGTCGCGTAGATCTCGATGGCGTGATCGGGGACGCGCGCGAGGTGGAAGTAGAGCCACGAGCCCCAGACGAAGATGCCGACGAAGATGATCGACGGAACGACGATCCACACGGCCTCGAGGAGATGTGACGGCTCGTAGTCCTGCGCCAGCTCGTTCTGCGGCGTGCGGCGGTACTTGATGGCGAGGAAGAAGATGACGATGAAGACGAGAATCGAGACGCTGCCGGTGAGAACGCACAAGAAGCCGAAGAGGAGATCGACGTCTTTCGCGACCGTCGAAGCCTGCTCGGGAAACAGCGGAAAGTCAGTGAGCATCATGAGTGGTGTTCACCGCCGCGTTTTTCGTTTCGAATCATGATGAAGATGAATCCTGCGAGCGAGAACACCGTCACGGCGCCGCCGGCGCGCACGACGTTCATCGCCGTCCTGCTGTATTTCCCCGTCGCGGGATCGTAGTGGTAGCAGAGGAGCAGCAGCGTGTCGCTGACCGTTCCGATCTTTCCCTGCGACGCTTCGACGAGCGCGAGGCGCAGGTCGCGCGGCTTGTATTCGAATCCGTTGAGGTAGCGCGACACGCGGCCGTTCGGCGTGATGACGAGCAGCGTCGTGCCGTGCGCGAACTGATTCGTCTTCGGGTCGTACGCGTATTCGAATCCGGCCACGCCGGCCAGCTCTCGGATCGCGCTCTCGTGCGCGGTGAGGAAGTGCCAACCGGTCCACGCGCTCGGGCGTCCGTAGCGCTTCACCGCGATCTCTTTTTTCACCTGCGCGTCCGTGGGCATGTCGCGCGGATCGATGCTGACGGTGATGACGTCGAACTCTTTGCCGACGTCGAACTTCAACTCGGTGAGCGAATTCGCGAGACTGTCGAGCACGACGCCGCAGAGCATCGGGCAGCGGTAGTAGACGAAGTTGAGAAGGACGGGATGTCCGGTTTTGAAGTAGTCGCCGAGGCGTCGGACGCTGCCGCTTTCATCGCGCACGAGGAGGTTCATCGGGAGCTGCGCGTCGAGGTGTTGCGTGATGCCGACTTTGCCGGGCAGCTTGGGCGGCGTCGACGAGTTCTCCGCGCTCGCGGTGAGCGCGAGGAGGAACAGCGAGGCTGTGATCAGCGCGCGATTCATGGTTTGACCGGTTGCGCGGTTGCGGGGTTGCTTGGTTGCTCGGTGGTCGTTTTGTAGATGCCGGATTGGAGCGCCTGCTTCTTCGCTTGTTCGATCGGGATGTGGACGATTCCTTTTTGCTTGTCGACCCATCCGTAGTTGTCGAGGACTTTGTCTTCGTTCTTGCGCATGTCGACCATGTCGACGACCGGCGTCGATCCGTACGGCGGGACTTTGTTCGCCAGGAACGGCTGCAGTCGCGGAAGCGGCGGCGTGTCCATGTCGGACGGCCGCGCCATCGACGTCAATGGTGCAGTGGCGTTGCCGCGCTCCTGATTGACGAAGAACCGGAACATCGCGAAGAGCAGGCCGTGCGTCACCGCGGCGAAGACGATGAAGATCACGACGAACCAGAGAAGCGCGCGAACATTGACGTCGCTCTCCTCGTGATGCGTCTCGAGGTTCACGATTTCTTCGTCGTGATACGTCCGATGCAGTTGATCAGGCATTGATCTTCAACGCCCCCTCTCGCACCGCTTCTTCGACCCAGGTCTCGTGAATGGGGATGATCGTCTGCCCTTTCAGTTGTCCGATGAAGAGGAAGAGCCACAGGCCGCCGATGCCGGCGAGCGCCGCGATGGTCATCCAGGAGAAGTAGAACTGCGCGCCGGTGAACGACGGCTGCGTCATCCAATAGATGGCGATGAAGCGAATCACCAGGATGATGACGGCCACGACGCCGATCGTTCCCGGCCGGTCTTTGATCGCGCGCATCAGCAGCATGAAGAACGGCAGGAAGAAGTGGAAGACGACGACGAGGAGCGCAAACACGCCCCACACGCCGGACTGCCGCGAGATGAAGTGCGGGATCTCTTCGTGGAGATTCGCGTACCACGACAGCAGGTACTCGCTGAACGCCGTGTACGCATAGAGCATCACGAACGCGAGCATGAGGTTGCCGAGATCGCGGAAGTGGCTCGGCTTGACGATGTCCGACATCGCGCTCGATCCGGTGAGGCGCGTGAGAAAGAACGTGACGAACGCGTACGCGGAGAGTCCCGCGGCGACGATGAAGTTGATGCCGTACATCGACGACGTCCACTTCGGCTCCGTCGACATCATCCAGTCGATGGCGGCGAATGTCAGCGTGAGCACGATCATCGGCAGCCCCGTCGCCGCCCATCGGCGTCGCGCGAGCTCGGTGTACGGCGAGCGGTCTTCGTAGAAGCGCAGCGAAAGCGCGCGAATGCGCCACGCCCACAGGATCCACAGCGCGAAGTAGACGGCGGCGCGGATCAGGAACGACTGCGTGTTGAGATAGCCGGCCTTGAGTTGCACGCTCGGCTCGTGCGCGACGTAGCTCGCGTCGGCCCACGGGTAGATGTACGGGATGCCGGCGGCGATCGGAACGAAGAAGAGCGCCATCCACATCATCGTGCGCGCCGCGGCGCCGAGCGGACGGCGAATCAGAATCCCCCACTCGCCGCCGGTGATGTACTGCAAACACAACACGGCGAGCGCGCCCGCGACGATCTGGAACCAGAAGATGTACGCGGGCAGATACGCGCGATAGAACTGCGGCTTGTCCATGAACCAGCCGATCGCCGAGGCGATGAGGCCGAGGATGCCGATGATGAGCGAGGGCATCTGCCATGCGGCGATGCCGGTCGCGGTGACGCGCTGCTGGTTCGGCGCAGCGCTCATGGCGCGGCTCCTTCGAGCTTGCCGCGCTCACTCTCCGGCAACTGCGCGACGTTCGTGTTCTGACTGAGTTGCAGCGCGCGGATGTACGCGATGATCGCCCAGCGATCGCTCGCCGGAATCTGCGGCGCATACGTCGGCATGGCGCCGAATCCGTTCGTCATGACGTCGAAAAAGTGTCCAGTCGGCGCTGTGCGCAGCGACTCGGTGTGGAACGACGGCGGACGCCGGTATCCGCGCGACGGAATCATTCCGTTGCCGTCGCCGATGCGCCCGTGACACTCGGAACAATAGATGTTGAATCGTTCATGACCGCGATTCAGCACGTCTTCGGTGATCGCGAACGGGAAGCCGTCGCCGTCGGCGTTGTTGATCTTGCCCGTCTCGAGGAAGGAGTTCGTCACGAGCTCACCGCGCGCGACGGTTCCGGCGACGCGAGGCCGCGCGGACATGCCGTCGGCGAAGAACGTGCTCGGCTCGAGCGGATCGTAGCGCGGCTGGCGACCCATTTTTTGCCAACCCGGACCGACGCGATTGCACGCCGCCAGAAGGCAGAAGGCAGAGGGCAGAAGGCAGAAGGCGAGCAGGCGCTTACCAAGGGACATCGCTGACCTCCCTTGGGTGAAGCGTCTCAAGGAAATTGAAGACGCGATCGACTTCGAATTTCGGATCGCGCGACTGAATCACCAGGAAGAAGCGATCGCGGCTCGCCTGCTCGAATCGCTTCACGTTGAACACCGGGTGATACGGCATCGGCAGTCCGTTGAGGGCGAGCATGCCGAAGACGGCGCCGAACGCGGCAAGAAGGATCGTGCACTCGAACGTGATCGGGATCCACGCCGGCCACGAGTTGAACGGCTTGCCGCCGATGTTCAGCGGATAGCTGATCACGTTCGCGTACCAGCACATGAAGTATCCGCCGATGCCGCCGATCGCTCCCATCGCGAGAACGATCGAAGAGAGTTTCGTGTGATGGAAGCCGACCGCTTCCGACAATCCGTGGATCGGGAACGGCGAGTACGCGTCGAAGTTTTTGTAGCCCGCTTCGCGCGTGGCGTTGGCGGCGTCGAGCAGCGACTGCGCATCGCTGAACTCGGCGATCACGCCGTACGTCCCTTCCATCGGTTTCCCGACTCCCATCAGTGCGCCCCCTCCTCGGCATGCGGCTTCGCTTCCGGAAGCATCGTGCGCATCTCGAAGATCGAGATCATCGGCAGGAATCGCAGGAAGAGGAACAAGAGGAAGAAGAACAGTCCGATGGAGCCGATGTACATCGCCCAGTCCCATCGCGTGCCGTGATACATGCCCCACGACGACGGCAGGAAGTCGCGATGCAGCGACTCGGGGATGATGACGAAGCGCTCGAGCCACATGCCGACGTTGACGAACATCGCGGTGAAGAACAGCCAACCCGCCGACGAGCGGCAGCGCTTGATCCACATCAGCTGCGGCGCCAGACCGTTGCACAAGATGAGCATCCAGTACATCACCCAGTACGGTCCGAAGATGCGGTTCCACATCATGTAACGCTCGAACGGGTTGCCGCTGTAGTACGCGTAGAACGCTTCGGTGATGTACGCGTAGAAGACGATGAGTCCCGTCGCCAGCATCACCTTTCCCATGTTCTCGAGGTGCTTCATGGTGATGAAGTCCTCGAGCTTGAACATCTTTCGCGCGGGAATGGCGAGCGTGAGCACCATCGCGAAGCCGGCGTAGACCGCGCCCGCGACGAAGTACGGCGGGAAGAACGTCGAGTGCCATCCGGGCACCTGCGCAACAGCGAAGTCGAACGAGACAATCGTGTGCACCGAGAGAACGAGCGGCGTGGAGAGTCCGGCGAGCAGCAGGTACGCGTGCTCGTAGCGATGCCAGTGCTGCGCGGATCCGCGCCATCCCAGCGATCCCATGCCGTAGATGAATCGTCCGATCCGGTTGCGCGAGCGATCGCGCAGCGTGGCGAGATCGGGAACGAGTCCGACGTACCAGAACAGCAGCGAGACCGTCGCGTACGTCGAGACCGCGAACACGTCCCACATCAGCGGACTGCGGAACTGCGGCCACAACCCCATCGTGTTCGGATACGGGAAGAGCCAGTAGTCGTACCAGGGACGTCCGGTGTGCAGCGCGGGATACAAACCCGCGGACGCAACGGCGAACAACGTCATCGCTTCCGCGAATCGATTGATCGACGTGCGCCACTCCTGGCGCAGCAGAAGAAGAATCGCCGAGATCAGCGTGCCGGCGTGGCCGATGCCGATCCACCAGACGAAGTTGAGGATGTCGAATCCCCAGCCGACCGGATGATTGATGCCCCAGATGCCGACGCCGACAAACAGCAACTTTGTGATTGCTGCGCCGAGGACGGTCAAGAGAACGCAGGAGATGCCGAAGCCGATGATCCAGCCGATCGGCATCGTGCGGCGAAGAACGATCGACGAGATGTGATCGGTGATCGACGCGAACGTGTGTCCCGGCTCGAGCGTCGGCTGCGGGATGAACCGCGTCGGGATCTTGTCCGCTTGAGTCGTCGGACGGACCTCGTGAACGGGTTGTTGTTCGTCGATGCCGGCCATTACGCTTTGATCTCCGGGTTCGGGTTCTTGATCGTCGCCAGATACGTCGTTCGCGGATGCGTGTTCAGCTCCGGCAGCAGCGAGTAGTCCGTCGGCTCCAGCTTCAGCTGCGACACGCGGCTGTTCGGATCATTCAAATCCCCAAACACGATCGCCTCGGTCGGACACGCCTGCGCGCACGCGGTGGTGACTTCGCCGTCGCGCACGCGGCGATCGCCGCGCTCGGCGTCGATCTTCGCGGCGGTGAGACGCTGCACGCAGTACGTGCATTTCTCCATCACGCCGCGCGTGCGCACGGTGACGTGCGGATTGCGCATCGGCTTGAGCGACTCGGTGTCGTAATCGGAGTAGTGAAAGAAGTTGAAACGCCGCACTTTGTACGGACAGTTGTTCGAGCAGTAGCGCGTTCCGACGCAGCGGTTGTACGTCATGTCGTTCAAGCCGTCGCCGGAATGCGACGTCGCTTCGACCGGACACACCGGCTCGCACGGCGCGTTCTCGCACTGCTGACACGGAACCGGCTGGTGATAGACCTCCGGATTTTCCGGACTGCCTTTGTAGTAGCGATCGATGCGCAGCCAGTGCATCTCGCGCTCGCGATGCACTTCTTCCTTGCCGACGACGGCGATGTTGTTCTCCGACACGCACGCGATCACGCAGCCGTTGCATCCGGTGCAGACGCTGGTGTCGATCGACATCGCCCAGCGGTACTGCGGATACTCGACCTTCGGATACATCGACTGGTTCGCTTCTTCGCGCGCTTCTTCTTCGCGGCGCCCTTCGTGCGCGAAGTCCGGATTCTTCACGAACTCGGCGAACGTCGCGGACTGGATGATGCCGCGCTCGCCGATCTGCTTCGGATCGATCGATTGATGTTCCTGCGTGCACGCGATCGGATAAAGCGGACGATCGCTCTTCTTGATCTCGACGCCGGCGCCGCCGTGCAGCGCATCGGAGAAGCGAAGCGGAAAGACGTCGAAGCCGCTGCCGTGCGCGACCTTGCCGCGGCTCTTCGGATTGAATCCGAAGAAGACGGTGGCGACATCGTCGGCATGTCCAGGCACGACCCACACGGGCAACTCGATCGCGACGCCGTGATAGCTGACGTTCACGATCCACGTGCGCTTCTCGTTCACGTCGTTGTCGTCGGGACGAACGTTGAGGCGATCGGCAGTCGCGGGTGAGAGAAGCAGCACGTTGTCCCACACGATCCGCGTCTGCGGCTTCGGCAGCTCTTGCAGCCACGCGTTGTTGGCGAAGCGGCCGTCGTGGAGTGTGGGGTCGGGGCGGATCTCCAGTTCGAGTGAACCGGTTGCGGGGTTGCTCGGTTGCGCGGTTGCGGGTGGTGCAGAAGCGCTCGCGGCGCGTGTCGGAAGGGCGGAGCCTTCGATGAGGCCGTCGTGCAGCCACTTTCGCCACGTTTGTTCGTTGCCGCCTTTGGCGAACCAGTAGGCGCGAACGGCGTCGTACGGCGACTGATCGAGTCCGCCGATGAGCGTGCCGAGGACTTCGATCGGCGAGCGGCCGTTGTAGAGCGGCGCGATGAGCGGCTGGATGATCGAGACCGTGCCGTCGTGCGCGCGCGCGTCGCCCCACGTTTCGAGCGTGTGCACTTCGGGGATGTGCCAGTGCGACAGCATCGACGTGTCGTTGTAGTAGAGGCTCAGGTGCGCGCGGAACGGCACCTTGTTCATGGCGGTGTGGAACTGGAAGTCGGCCGGCGCGTCGAACACCGGATCGCCGCCGAGGATGACGAGCGCCTTGACGACGCCGTTGTGCATGTCGGTGGTGAGCTCGCGCAGCGACTCGAGTTGATTCACCGGCGCGACTTCGGCGCTGTCGGTGACGAAGACCGTCGATCCGATGTTGCCGAGTTGCGCGTTGATCGCGTGCGCGATTGCGTGAACGATCGCAGGCTGCTCATCGCCGGCGATGACGACCGACTTGCCAGCGTTCGCTTTCAGATCGCGCGCGGCTGCGGCAATCCATTCCGATCCCGATCCCGCCATCAACTCTCGCGCGGTCGCTTCCATCTGCGAAGGCTTGATGCGCAGGCGATGATCGGCGAGCGATCCCGTCGACGACATCGATGACTCGATCGCGTACAGGCGATTCATCGACGTCGTGCCTTTGCGCACGCGACGGCGCGATGCGAAGTCGCGCGCGTAACGCAAATGTCCCGGACCTTCGTCGAGGAAGTTCGAGCCGAGGGAGACGACGACGTTCGCTTTGGTGAAGTCGTAGTGGACGTCCGCGTAGCTGCCGAACGCCATGCGCGCGCCTTCGCGCACGTTGTCGCGATTCGCCGCTTCCCACTGATGCCACTTCATCCCCGGGAACATTCCGAGGAGTTGCTGGATCTGCGCGCCGAGCGTCGGCGACGTGATCGTCTGCGTGAGCAATCGCAATCCGCCGCCGTTCGTCTTCGCGGCGTTGAGCACCGGCTGCAATGCGGCGATGAACTCGCTCCACGTCGACGTGTCGCCGAACTTGCGCACGACCTGCGAGCGATCGGGATCGTAGAGGCCGAGGATCGAGGCCTGCATGAAGGCGTCGCTCGCGCCGAGCGAGGACGGATGATCGGGATTGCCTTCGATCTTCGTCGGATGAAATTCGTGCGACTCGACGAGCACGCCGCTCGCGTAACCGCCGAGCATCACTGCCGACGCAAAGAACATCGGCCGGCCCGGCACGAGGTTCTCCGGCTGCTTGACGTACGGGATGATCGATTGCTCCGGCTGCCGGCACGCCGCGAGTCCCGCGGCAGCGACGGACGCTCCCATCAGTTTGATGAAGTTGCGGCGATCGACGCCGTTTCCGAGTGCGACCGCCTGACGCGGGAACTCTTCCTGGAAGAATTCGTCGAACGCATCGCTGCGCGCGAGCTCTTCGAGGCTTCGCCAGTACTCGCGTCCGCGAAGGTCGCCGATGCGCTGGCGGAATTGCTTGAAGTCGAGTTCTTTGTCGCTCATCTCAGTAGTGGCACGTCGAGCACGCCGTCAGTTTCTGAATCTTGTACTCCTTCACGAGCCGCGGGCCGTCCTCTTCCTGATTCACGGGAACGTACGCCATGTTGAAGACCTGATTGCGCGGGCGCACGTACTTTTCCGGCGCGCGGTGACACGAGATGCACCACTCCATCGTCAGCGGCGCGGCCTGGAACGTCAGCGCCATCTTGTCGATGCGGCCGTGGCACGTCGCGCATCCGATGCCTTTGTTGATGTGGATCGAGTGATAGAAGTGGACGAAGTCCGGCAGCCGATGCACGCGGCTCCATACGATCGGCTTGTTGTTCGCGAAGCTCGCGCGCACGGGCTCGAGCATCTCGGCATTCGTCCAGATTTGCGCGTGGCAGTTCATGCAGGTTTGCGTCGGCGGAATGCCGGCGAAGCTCGACGTCTCGACCGAGGTGTGGCAGTAGCGGCAGTCGATGCCGAGGCCGGCGACGTGATGCTGATGGGAGAACGGAATGGGCTGCTCGCGCTGCACGCCCTGGTTGGTGAAGAACGGAGAGCGGATGATCCCGCCGATCACCCAGAGGATGAAGCCGACGAAGAAGATCGCGCCGAAAATCGTGACGCGAGAGATCGTGTTCGCGCTGCGATGGAAGATCTGCCCCATTGACGGCTGATTCCGCTCCTCTGGGATATGGGCGCTGCGGCGCTCGCGATCATATTCAATTTCTCATCACGTGCAAGGGTGAGCGTTCATACCGTTGCGCGTGACACACCGCCGCTGACGATCAAAGCCATGACGCTCGCGCTGTCCGCGGCGAGCGGAGATACGCGCGACGCCTCCACGAGAATGACGGTTCCCGACATGCTGTACGAGAACGGCAGATACACCGCGACGCGTCCCGGCATCGCCAGAAACCCGAGGTCGTCCTGCGTCATGAATCCGAGCGTCATGACGCCGTCGTTGATCGACACGGCGACCGGACGATCGAATCGTTTCTGATCGCCGACGAATGCCTCGAGCAGATCCTTGATCGCGGCGTAGATGATCCGCACGAGCGGCGCGCGGTTGAAGACGTCATCCGTCATCGCCACGAACCGGCGTCCGACGAAGTTCGATGCGAGGACACCGATCACCAGCGTGCCGCCGACGATGACGATGAAGCCGAGGCCGGGGTACTTGAATCCGACCATGGTGTCGACGGCGTTGAACGCGCGGACGATCACCCAGATCGTCACTGCAACCGGTACGACGATCACGAGTCCGCGGAGAAAGTTTTTGACGAGCCAGTTCATGACACCTCCTGAGTGCGCAGTGAACAGTGCGCAGTGCGCAGGTCAAGTCAACTCTGCGCACTGTGCACTGCCCGCTGCGCACTTTCCGTACGATAATGACGCAAGCAAATGGCCGGGAGTCCCGACATCGCTGCCCTCTACGACAACTACGCCTCCCGCGTGTACGCGCTGGCGCTGCGGATCACGAGCGATCGCGATGCCGCCGCGGACATCACCGAGGATCTGTTCGTGCAAATCGGCAACGGATCGCTTGTGCATGATCCACGTTCCGGCAGCTTCGACGCGTGGCTCATTCGCACGGCGCGCGACATCGCGCTGCGGCGCCGAGAAGCGCAATCGCCGGTTTCAAACGTAGTACGAGGTGAAGTCACACCGCGCTCGCTCGTCGAAGCAGCATTTTTCGGCGGGATGAGCGCGAGCGAATTGTCACGGATGCATGCGATGAGCGAAGATGAAGTCCGGCGCCGCTTGTGTAACGGAATGGCAGAATTGCGGACGCAGTTTCTTACGGCACCACGATGACGACCTCCATCGAAGATCTCGCAGCCCTCGGCGCCCTGGGATATCTCAACGACGAGGAGAGCGCGTACCTCGATCGCAATGGCGGCGAGGAAGCGATCGCGTACCGCGAAGCGCTCGCGCAGATCGCCGAGTCGCTCGATCCGGTGATGCCGCCGCCCGACGTGAAGCAACGCATCATGAGCGCGATTCGCGCGCGCACCGTTCGCGCGAATGAAGGCCGCTGGTTCGAAGTCGCCGAAGGCGTGCGCATGAAGAAGCTGTCGTCCGATCGCGCGCGCAATTCGGTGACGGTGCTGATGGAGATGGATACGAACACCGTGTTCCCGCCGCACGATCACCGCGGCAGCGAAGACTCGTTCCTCATCCGCGGCAGCTGCCACATCGGCAACGTGAAGTTCTTCCCCGGCGACTTCCACCACACCGAAGCCGGCTCGCATCACGAGACGATCACGTCCGAAGAGGGATGTTTGATTCTGCTCGTGATGGACTACGAAGACTACCGCGCCGCGTAACGCATCCACTCGTCCGAAACGATCCGCCCGCGCTCGATGTCGTCGACGACGAGAATGAGCTGATGATCGTGATCGCTGTACTGCACGCAGATGTTGACGCCCGCCTCCGCCATCCGCCGCGCGATCATCCCGAGTTGTCCCGGCGTCCCCTGACGTAACCGCTGCACGAGAACGTCGTTCTCTTCGACGACGTTGATCCCGGCGTCTTCCAAAGCGCGCCGCGCCGCGGCGCCGTCGTTGAAGAGAAAGTGCGCAACGCCGACGCCGTTCGCAACGAAGACGCCGCCGCCTTCGATGCTCACGCCCGCGCGTCCGAGCGCTTCGCCCATTTCGGCGAGCGCGCCAGGGCGGTTTTCGAGGAGGATGCCGAGGTCTTTCATGGGGGTGCGATCATCTCACTTCGACCGATGCGACCGCTCTACGTACTCTCCGGAATCGGCGGCGACGCGCGCCTCTTCGATGCGCAACGCGCGGTGCGCGACATTCGTCCGATTGCGTGGATCGGACCTGCGCATTCGCGCGAGACGCTTGCCGGCTACGCGGCACGGCTTGCGCGCGAGGTCTCGATCGACGCGCCTTTCGATCTCGGCGGCGCTTCGTTCGGCGGCATGGTTGCGCTCGAGATGGCGCGGCATCTCGCACCGGCGAACGTGTTTCTCTTCAGCAGTTGTACCTCGCCTCGCGGCGTCGCGCCGGGGCTGCGATGGTTGCCGGTCATCGAGCCGCCGCGTTTCGCGATGCCGCTCATCGCTCGCTGGTTCGGCGCGACCGATGACGCGCACGTGCGACTCTTCAGCGAAATGCTCGATGCGACGCCGATCGCCTTCGTGCGCTGGGCGAAGCGAGCGGTCATCTCGTGGAACGGAATCCGCGATCTGCCTATGCCGATCCATCACATCCACGGCGATCGCGATCGCATCATTCCACTTCATCGCGTGAAACCGGATTGCGTGATCGCCGGCGCGGGGCATCTCCTCAACCTCACGCACGCAAACGAAGTGAACGACTTCATTGCACGAGCGAATTGATCGCATCCACCGCGCGCCGGAATCGCTCTTCCCACTCGCCGCTGATCACGACGTGGCTCGCGCCGAAGTCTTCGAGCGCGCGGCGGAACGCCCGCGCATGTTCCAACCGATGCTCCTCGGCATCGCGGGCGGGGTCGAGCTCGAAGGGGACATCGACGTCGGTGAGCAAGTACAAATCGGCGAGGCGGCGTTGCGCCTCCGTCCTCACCCACTGCGGGACGGCGCTGTAGTAGTAATTGCTATAGACCGCCGTGCTCACCAGATCGGTGTCGAGGATGAGGATGCGGGAAGCGTCGATCGCGAGGAGATCTTCGCCGGCGATCTGGCCGCGCGCGATCGTGTCGACGTCGGCGAGCGTCAGCGGACGCGCCACCTCGAGCGCAAACTCGCGCGCGAACTCGGGGACCCACACCGTCTGATAGTGCTCGGCGAGTCGCTGCGCGAGCGACGTCTTGCCGGTGCACTCGGCGCCGATCAGGCAGACGCGGATGAGATGAGCGACCGCTTCCAATCGACGATACCTTTGATGCAGAGAACGCAGAGGCCCGCGTAGAGAACGGCGGTGAGCCAGTTTCCGGAGATGAAGTACATCGGCACGCAGGCGATATCGACGACCAGCCAGAACCACCAGTTCTCAAGCAGCTTCTCGTTCATCATCCACTGACCGACGAGACTCAGCGCCGTCGTCCCTCCGTCGACGATCGGCTGCGATGCGTTGTGCGTCACGCGAAGGAGCTCATAGATCGCGACCCAGAGAACGACCGACGCGATTGCGCAGCCGATCCATTGACGGTGCGTGGTGCGGCGCACATGAAGCTCGCCTTTGTTCGGACTGCCGTGCAACCACTCGTACCAGCCCATGATCGAGAGCACGAGGTAGACGATCTGCAGCGCCGCATTCGCGAACAGGCCGGCCTTGTAGTTGACGACGGTGTAGAGGATCACGCCGACGATTCCGGTCGGCCAGGTCCAGATGTTCTCCCTCGTCGCCAGCCAGACGTTGGCGATGATGAAGAGCGCTGCGGCGATTTCGAGCGGCGTCGGCCAGGTCACTGCTTGATGTCGATCATCATCGCAGCATTTCGCGTCGCCTGTGGATAGAAATAGCGGATGCCGCTGACGTCGCCCGCCTGATCCATGAACTGATAGCTGTAGCCGCTCGGGAACACGCGACGATTGTTCGTGACGTTGTTGACGACGAGCGTGAGGCGCGCGCGATGCGAGAGCGCGTAGCCGACGCTCGCGTCGAACGTCGCAAACGACGGCGTCGTGAACGCGCTGCTGTTCGTGTTGTCGAGATACGACTTCGCGGCGTAGCGGCCGATGACGCCGACGTTCCAGCGCGACGACGGCGCGTAATCGAGCGACTCGCTCACGAGCACCGGCGGCGTGAGCAGCGGATTGACGTTGCGGAAGACGACCGGCTTGCTGGCGACGATGTTCCCCGCGTCGTCATAAACGTCGTAGAACTGCGTCCACTCGCCGATGCGATTACGACTCACGTTCGCGGCCGTGCGGAAATGAAGCGACGCCGTCGGTTGCCACGTCGCATCGAGCTCGATGCCGCGACGAAAACTGCGATTCACATTGCGACGAAGCGGAAGCCCGATGTCGGAGAGCTCGCCCGTCGCGGCGATCTCGTGTCGGAACTCCATCGCGTACACGTTCGCGGTGAACGTCAGCGCACGCGACGTCGCGCTCCATCCCGCCTCGTAGTCGTAGAGGCGCTCGGGACTGACGGCGTGGAGGTCGTGCGCGAACGTGGCATTGTCTTCCCCTTGAAAGAGATCGTTGCGCGCCGGCTCGCGCGTGGTGACGCCGAAGGATGCATAGAGCGACGACGACGGCGTGAGTTGATAGCGCGCGCCGATTTTCGGATTGAAGAACGTCCAGCGGACCGGATCGATGGCGACGTCGCCGTGATAGTGAAAATCGGTCGTGCGCAGTTGCGCGTCGCCGTACAGATGCCACTTCGCGCGATCGACGCTCACCTTCGCGAACGCGTTCGCCTCGTCCTTCGTCCCGTAGTTCGAGTACGCGCCGCGCAGCGTGTGCTCGCGCTTGAAGTGATTCGCGTGCACGCCGTAGTTCGCGGTGACAGCGCCGCGCGTCCAGCTCATCGTGACGAGCGATCCGATGAGGCGTCCATCGAGTCCGTAGCGATCGCCGGAGAGCGAGTACCAGCCGTAGCCGGCCTGGTAGTACGCCGACGCGGTCATGTTCGTCGACGGCGAGAGCGCGCGGATGTACTGAAGGTTGGCGAGGTCGTAGCCGAAGCTGTCGCGATCGTCGGGGCCGAGAGGATTGTCGCGGAGGTTGGTTTTGAGGGTGTCTTCGTCGCTGGCGTTGAACGACATCTGCTGGCGCTCGTGCGCGGTGAATCCTGTGAGCTTGAGCTGCGCGTTGTCGAAGAACTTCGCCGCGCTGACGAAGAGATTGTGCTGATCGACGCCGGAGTGCTCGCGGAATCCGTCCGTATGATTCACCGACAGGCGCGAATACAACGCGAAACCGCCGGGCGTGAAGCCGCTCTGATATCCGACCGACGCGAAGCGTTGTCCGTATCCGCCGGCGGAGAGGCGCACGTCGGTCGATGACTTCGGCGCGAGATCGATGCTCTCGAGATTCACCGATCCGCCGAACGATGCTGAGCCGACGGTCGACGTGCCGACGCCGCGCTGAATTTGGATGCTCTCGAGCGAGCGCGCGAGATCGGGGAAGTCGGCGAAGTACGTGGCCATGTCTTCGGAGTCGGCGAGCGGCACGCCGTCGAGCGTGAAGTTGATGCGCGTCGGACTCACGCCGCGAAGATTGATGTACGCGTAGCCGGAGCTGCCGATGCCCGACTCCGTGTACGCGTTGACCGACGGCGTCTGCGTCATCAGCAGCGGGATGTCCTGCTGGTGATAGTCGCGCGTGATGTCGGCGCGATCGATGTTCGACTTCGTCACGGGCGTCGTCTCGTCGGCGCGAATGCCGGAGACGACGATCGATTCTTCGAGCTTCGGCTTCGCCGGCGGCGGCTGCGCAGGATCTTCGTCGACCGGACCGATGAAAAGAAAAAGAAAGAGAGCGAGTGCGTTCATGTTGCCTTTCCCTACGCCGGTTCGAGCCGGATCAGGTTCGAGGGTTTGATCTCAGGCCGCTTTTCTCGCGGCCACCCCTAGGCCTCTGACGCGCGGAGTGTAGCGCTACCGCAGCGTGAGTGTCACGTTGGCGCCGGTGACGACGTTCTCCGCGGACGCTTTCGGATCGGCGGGATCTTTCGTCATCACGTTGCCATCGGCGTCGAGGCGCGCTTCGATGAGCATCTTCGAAGGGAGTGGTTGTCCCATCATCGAGTCGGCGGACGTGAGGTCGACGTCGATCGGGAACGAAGTCACTTCGATGCGCTTCACCGCCGCGGGCGGACCGCCGGCGCCGGAGGCGTCGCGCGCCATGACGTAGAGGATGCCGGTGGTGCGCGCGCCGGGGGCGAGGTCGATTTTTACGTGGACGCTGGGACCGGTTGACTGCTGGACAGGCGGGGGCGCCTGTCCTCCACTGGATGCGCCGCTCACGCGCTGCTGCATCTGCGCGAAGATGCTGCGGAGGCGTTGCTCGTCCTCGGGATGTTGCTTGATCGCTTCGTCGATCGCGCGCGAGGCGCCGTCGTTGTCGGCTTCCTGCGTGCGCAAGTACGCGAGTGCGACCCAGGCGTCGGTGAGTTTCGGATCGACCGTTGTCGCCGACGTCAGGAGTTTCTGCGCTTCGGTTTTCTGGCCCATGGCCATGCGGACGATGCCCTGATACGTCTGCGCGCGTGCGTCGTTCGGGTTCTTCGCGAGCACGGCCGTCGTTTGCTCGAAGACGCCCATGAGGTTTTCGCGATCGAGGTAGAGCTTCGCGAGCGCGATGCGCGCTTCGGTGTCGTCGGGATTTGCTTTGACCGTCGATTCGAGTTGCTCGAGCGAGGAATTGGATTGCGCGGATTGCATCGGCGCCGGTCCGGTTTCTTTTGGCGTTGCGTTCTTCGTGGCGAACCAGCCGACGAGCACGAGGGCGATGACGCTTCCTGCGCCCCAGAGGAAACCGGCGAGCGCGGAGTTGCCGGGCTTGGATGCTGTTTTCGACGCGATCGCCGCCGTGGGCGGCGGCGCCACATCCATCACAACGACATCGAGTGCGCGCAGCACATCCGCCGCTTCGCGCTCGATTCGCGTGCGCTCGGCAGGCGCGAGATCGTCCGCGCGGAGTTGCGCGATGAGCGCGTCGCGTTTCGCCTCGAGGTCGCGGTGATCGGCGTCGTCGCGCGCGGCTTCCTGCTTCTTGCGCATCGACGCGTACACAAACATGAAGCCGACGACGAGGCCGGCGAGGAGAATGCCGATTGCGCTGAGCCAGTCGGTCGTCATTTGTTCACGAGGTCCCGCACGCGCGCGACGTAATCGTCGCTCTGTGGGGCGCCGGCGCCCTCGCCGGCGGGCGCTTCGAGTTTCCTGATCTTGAGTACGACGAGCATCGCGCCGATGAGCAGCGCGAAGATGGGCAGCGTCCACACGAGCGAGTTCACGCCGCGAAACTTCGGCTTGAGCAACACGAACTGTCCATACGACCGTTCGAAATACGCGAGGATCTGTTCTTCGGTGAAGCCGCGCGACAACAGCTCGCGCACCTGACCCTTCATGTTGATCGCCATCTCCGACGGCGAGTCGGCGATCGCCAGCCCCTGACACACGGGACAACGCAGCAGTCCCGCGATCTCGTGCGAGCGTTGATCGAGCGCGTCGCCGGTGAGCGGCGTTCCCTTCGGCGATCCGACGAACTGCTCCGCGTCGGGCGCTTTCATCTGCGCGCTCGCGAGGAGCGCGAGAAATAAAATCGGAATGAGCTTCTTCATCGCATCGCTTTCTGCAGGTTCTCCTGCAGGATCTCGGTCGACATCGGACCGTCGAACTTCGCGACGATCGTTCCGTGCTTGTCGAGGAAGAACGTCTCCGGAACACCGCCGACGCCGTACGCGATCGCGGTCTTGCCGCGGTCATCGACGAGCGTCGGATACGCCCAGCCGCGCTGCTGCAGGAAGTCGGTGATCTTCTTCTCGTCGTCCTGAAAGACGACGCCGACGAATTGCACGCGATCGCCCATCATCTGCGCGTTTTCGGTGAGCACCGGATGTTCGTCCCAACACGGATGACACCACGTCGCCCAGAAATTCAGCACGACCGGTTTGC
>Ga0105245_10000243_pt1 | contig 52026 bp, 47 predicted proteins | sample KBSM54metaG_FD_81523 | JGI IMG/M metagenome (GOLD analysis project Ga0105245, IMG submission 81523) | Miscanthus rhizosphere microbial communities from Kellogg Biological Station, Michigan, USA - KBS M5-4 metaG | ecosystem: Host-associated > Plants > Roots > Rhizosphere > Soil | place...
ACCTCCACTACACGGCGCTACCGCAGTGGGCCTCGACGCTCGGCATGGTGTTCAGCGTGATGCTGTGGATGCCGTCGTGGGGCGGCATGATCAACGGCCTGCTCACGCTGCGCGGCGCGTGGAACAAGGTCGCCGAGGATCCGGTCCTCAAGTTCTTCGTCGTCGGCATCACGTTCTACGGGATGTCGACGTTCGAGGGTCCGATGCTGTCGGTGAAGAGCGTCAACGCGCTCTCGCACTACACCGACTGGAACATCGCGCACGTCCATGGCGGCGCGCTCGGCTGGGTCGGTTTCATGGTGTTCGGCATGACGTACTGGCTGATCCCGCGCCTGTACCAGACGAAGCTGTACTCGAAGAAGCTCGCGACGCTCCACTTCTGGGTCGCGACGGTCGGCATCGTGATCTACGTCGTCGCGATGTGGGCGGCGGGAATCACGCAGGGCCTGATGTGGCGCGCGTTCGATGACGTCGGGCGCCTCCAGTACCCCGACTTCCTCGAGACGGTCACCCGCCTCATCCCGATGTACTGGCTGCGCGCGGTCGGCGGCGCGATGTACATCACCGGCCTCGGCATCGGCGTCTACAACATCATCCGGACCTGGCAGACCCGGCCCGCGAAGTACGACGAGCCGGAGATCAGCGTGCCGCCGATGATCCGCGCCGCGAAGGCCGCCGCCAAGGAGAAGGCGATCCTCGAGCGCGCGACCGAGAACAAGGTCCACTGGCATCGCAAGTGGGAGGGCCTGCCCGCGCTGTTCACGGTGCTGGTCGCGCTCGCGGTGATCGTCGCGTCGCTGTTCGAGATCCTGCCGACGTTCCTGATCGGCGGCAACGTGCCGACGATCAAGACGGTCAAGCCGTACACGCCGCTCGAGCTCTACGGCCGCGACATCTACATCCGCGAGGGTTGCTACAACTGCCACTCGCAGATGCTCCGTCCGTTCATCGACGAGACGGTGCGCTACGGCATGAACGGCCAGCCGGCCGAGTACTCGAAGCCGGGCGAGTTCATCTACGACCATCCGTTCCAGTGGGGCAGCAAGCGCACCGGTCCGGACCTCGCGCGCGAAGGCGGCCGGCGCGACGAGCTGTGGCTGCTCCGTCACTTCGATGACCCGCGCTCGACCTCGCCGGGCTCGGTGATGCCGAGCTATCCGCACCTGCTTCGCGACGACATCCCGTGGGACGTGATCCAGCCGCGCGTCGACGCGATGGCGATGCTCGGGGTGCCGTACGGCGACGCGATCGAGCACGCGAGCGGCATGGCGCACGACCAGGCCGGCAAGCTCGCGAAGGAGCTCGAGACCGAGGGCGGCCCGAAGGGAATGGAGACCAAGGACGTGATCGCGTTGATCGCGTACATGCAGCGGCTCGGCCGCGACATCCAGCTCTCGAACCAGGCCGGAGGTAAGTTGTGATTCGTCTCTCGGAGCTCGTCTCGGCGTTCACGCCCGCGCAGTACGCGGAGCTGTCGCTGGTGTTGTTCCTCGCCGTGTTCGCAGCGGTCGCGGTCCGCCACGGCGGTAAGCGTCGCGCGGCCGAGCACGAAGCGTGTGCGCGCATGCCCCTCGATGATGGAGAGCTGTAATGAGCGATGACGAACGTTTGATGGATCACGAATACGACGGGATCCAGGAGTACGACAACCCGCTGCCCGGGTGGTGGCGCGCCGCGTTCTGGGGAACGATCGTGTTCGCCGCCGGCTACGTCGCCTGGTTTCACACCGGGCACGGCACCACGCCGGATCAGGCCTATCGCGCGGATCTCGTCGACTACAACGGCAAGCGCGAGCGCCGGGAGCTCGCCGAAGCGGCGAACGTCAACGAGGAGCTCCTCGCTCGCGACGCCCAGGATCCGAAGGTCGTCGAGCACGGCAAGGCGGTGTTCGCCACGCGCTGCGTCGCCTGCCACACCGAGGACGGTCACGGCCTGATCGGACCGAACCTGACCGACCTCTATCAGATCCACGGTGACACCCGGATGGACATGTTCAAGACGATCCGCGGCGGCGTCGCTGGGACGGCGATGCTCGCGTGGGGCGAACAGCTTCCACCGACGGATGTCGTCGCGGTCGCCGCGTTCGCGACCACGCTGCGCGGCAAGAACATCCCCGGCAAGGAACCTCAAGGCCACAAGGTCGAGGCGTTCAAGTGACGACGAACGTGCCGCACGAGCGAGTGCTGTCGACGCTCAATCGCGACGGCACGCGCAACTTTCTCCACCCGAAGCTCGCGCACGGCCGGTTCCTCGCGCGCCGCCGGATCGTCGGCTACGCACTGATCGTCCTGTTCGTGCTGCTGCCGCGGATCCGGATCGGCGGACGCCCGGCGCTGTTGATCGATCTGATCTCGCGCGAGGTCTGCGCGTTCGGCACGGTGTTCCGGCCGAGCGAAGGGTTCCTGCTCGCGCTGCTCGGCCTGTCGGTCGTCGCCACCGTGTTCCTCGTCACCGCGCTGTTCGGACGCGTGTGGTGCGGCTGGGGCTGCCCGCAGACGGTCTATCTCGAGCTCGTGTTCCGGCCGATCGAACGGTTGTTCGAAGGGCGCGGCGCGCACCGCAAGACCACGCTCGTGCGGCGCGGGCTGAAGCTCGTGGTGTTCACCGGGCTCGCGTTCGCGCTGTCGAACGTGTTCCTCGCGTACTTCGTCGGCACTGATCGGCTCGAGACGTGGGTGTTCGAATCGCCGCTCGACCATCTCGGCGGCTTCACCGTCGTGATGGTGGTGACCGGCCTGATGCTGTTCGACTTCGGCTACTTCCGCGAGCAGATGTGCATCGTCACCTGCCCGTACGGCCGCTTGCAGTCGGTGCTGCTCGATCGCCAGTCGCTGATCGTCGGCTACGACGCGAAGCGAGGTGAGCCGCGCACGCGCAAGAAGAAGTCACTGCCGGTCGTCGAGGGCGGCTCGTGCGTCGACTGCAGCGCGTGCGTCAGCGTGTGCCCGACCGGCATCGACATTCGCGATGGCCTCCAGATGGAGTGCATCGGCTGCGCGCAGTGCATCGACGCCTGCGACGCGGTGATGGACAAGCTGGACCGGCCGCGCGGCCTCATCCGCTATACGTCGCAGGACGAGCTCGCCGGGCTCGGCCGCCACATCCTGCGCGTGCGCACGATGATCTATCCCGCGCTCCTCGCCGTCGCGGTCGCCGGGCTCGTGTTCAAGACCACGACGCGCGCCGATTCCGAGATCTGGGTCGATCGGATCTCCGGGCCCGCGTTCGTCGAGCTGCCGAACGGCAAGGTGTCGTCGCAGCTCCGGCTCAAGATCGAGAATCGCACCGACGACCGCCAGGGCTACCAGGTCGAGCTCGTCGAGCCCGCGACCGGCGAGCTGCGCTCCGCGCTTCCGACCTGGGAAGCCGGTGCGCACAAGCCGATCGACGTGCCGCTGTTCGTCGACCTGCCTCGCACGGCGTTCGTGCACGGCGAAGTTCATGCCCGCGTCCGCGTGAGTCACGCGGGCGGGTTCTCGAAGGTGATGGAGCTGACCTTGTTCGGCCCCGACGGAGAAGTGACCCAATGACCAGTGGTGCGAAGTGGATCGCGATCGTGGTGTGCCTGCTCGCGGGCAACGTCCTCGCCGGCGTCGTGCTGATCGGCGCGTCGCATCACGGCGGCTCGCGCGTGATCGACGGCTACTACGAGCAGGCCGTCCACTACGACGACGCGATCGACCAGGCGACGAACGACCGCCGGCTCGGCTGGCACGTCGGCGTCGCGATCGCCGGCGGCGAGGCGACGGTGACCGCACTCGATGCAACGGGGCAACCGCTCGCGGGCGCGCGCGTCAAGCTCGCCGGGATCGAGCGCAAGGCGAGCGCCGGCGTCCTGACCGGCGAGCTCGTCGCGACACGTGCCGGCGAATATCGCGGTCACGTCGGTGGCGCGGGCTGGGTCGATCTCGCGATCACGATCGAGCGCGGTCGCGACCGCTACATCCATCGCTTCGCGCTCGAGGCCAAGTGACGGCGGTAGCGCTCGCGGGGATCGTCGCGACGAGCGCGCTCGGCAGCGTCCACTGTGTCGCGATGTGCGGCCCGCTCGTCGGACTTCACGGCGGTGCGCGTTCGGTCCGGCTGGCTGCGACCCACTCGTTCGGCCGGCTCGTCACGTACGCGACGATCGGTGCGCTCGCCGGGCTCGCCGGCAACGCGCTCGATCTCGCGGGCCGGGTCGGCAACATCCAGCGGCTCGCGACGCTCGCGGCCGGAGCGACGATCGTCGGCTGGGGCCTCTACGCGCTCGTCCAAGCGCTCCGCGTGCGGCGCACGCCGGCAGCGCCCCGAGGCGGTAGCGCGTTCTCGAGTGCGCTCGTCCATATCCGGACCCGCAGTCGCGCGCGGCGGACGTTCGCGCTCGGCCTCCTTACCGGGCTTCTCCCGTGCGGTTGGCTGTGGGCATTCGCGATCACCGCCGCCGGCGCCGGCACGGTCCAGGGCGGGGCGTTGGTGATGATCGCGTTCTGGCTCGGTACCGTACCCGCGATGGTCGGCGTGCTCGGCTTCGCCGGTCCGGTGTTCGCGCGGATCCGCGCGCGACTGCCGCTCGTCACGGCGTGCGCGTTGATCGCGGTCGGGCTCGCGACGCTCGGCATGCGTTGGCGCGACGCCGGGACCGGCCAGGTCGCGATGCCGCACTGTCACTGCCATGGAGCCGCCTCGTGAGCGCCGCGCTCGCCCTCGCGTGCGCGCATTGCGGCCTGCCGATCCCGGGCGGGCGTGCGAGTGACTATTGCTGCGACGGCTGCGAGGTCGTCCACGCGGTGATCGCCGAGCATGGCCTCGAGCGTTACTACGCGCTGCGCGACGACGCGCAACCCGCGCACACGTCGTCGGCGACGTACGCCGAGCTCGACGACGCGGCGTTCCAGCGCGTCCATGTCGACGCCTCGCCCGACGGGATGCGCCATGCCGCGCTCTACCTAGAAGACCTTCGCTGCACCGCGTGCGTGTGGCTCGTCGAGGCGACACCGCGCTGCGTTCCCGGTGTGCGCGAGGTCCGCGTCGACCTCGGCCGTGCGCGTGCGGACGTGTGGTGGAACCCGGAGGCGACGTCGCTCGCGCGGGTCGCTCATCACCTGGATCGGATCGGCCATGTCGTCCACCCGTATCGCGGCGCTGATCGCGAGGCGCATCGCCGGCGCGAAGACCGCACGCTGTTGATCAAGCTCGGCGTCGCCGGCGCCGCGATGGGCAACCTCATGTTGCTCGCGATCGCGCTGTACGCCGGACTGTTCGGCGGGATGGCCGCGGCCGACACCGCGTTCTTCCGGTGGGCGTCGCTCGTCGTCGCGGTGCCCGCGCTTGGCTATGCGGCGACGCCGATGTTCCGGACCGCGCTCGGCGCGCTGCGCGCGGGCAGATTGCACCTCGATCTGCCGCTATCGATCGGCATCCTCGCCGGACTCGGCTGGGGCAGCGCGAACGTGATCCGCGGCGTCGGCGAGATCTACTTCGACAGCCTGTCGATGCTGGTGTTCCTGCTGCTCGTGTCGCGCTGGATCGTGCTGCGCCATCAGCGCCGCGCCTCGAGCGCCGCCGAGATGCTGCTCGCGCTGACGCCGAGTCGCGCCCGCCGGATCGCCGGCGACGGCGCGGTCGTCGAAGTCGCGATCGAAGCGATCGCCGTCGGTGATCGCCTCGCCGTACGCGCGGGCGAGACGATTCCGATCGACGGTGTGATCGCGGCCGGTCGCTCCGCGATCGACGCGGGCCTCCTGACCGGCGAGTCGCGCCCGGTCGACGTCGGGCCGGGCGATCGGGTCCACGCGGGCACCGTCAACGTCGCTGGTCCACTCGAGATCCTCGCGACCGCGGTCGGCGAGGACACCCGGGTCGGTGCGCTGGTCGGGAAGATCACGGCGCTCGCGACCCGGCGCGCACCGATCGAGCGGCTCGTCGATCGGATCGCCGGTCGGTTCGTCACGGTCGTGACCGTCGCCGCAGCGATCGTGTTCGCGGCGTGGTCGGTGGTCTCGCCAGCGCTCGGCGCGGAACACGCGATGGCGCTGTTGATCGTGACGTGCCCGTGTGCACTCGCCCTCGCGACGCCACTCGCGGTCACCGTCGCGCTGGGTCGCGCGGCTCGTCGCGGCATCTTGATCAAGGGCGCGGACGCGCTCGAGCGGCTCGCGACGCCGGGCACGCTGTACATCGACAAGACCGGCACGCTGACCGAAGGCCGGCTCGCGATCTCGACCTGGCTCGGCGATGTCGACGCGCTTCCGCTCGCGGCTGCGGTCGAGTCCGGCAGTGCGCATCCGATCGCGAAGGCGTTCGCGACCGCCGGGGCGCCCGTGGCGACCGAGATTCGCGAGGAGCTCGGCCACGGTATCGCCGGCACGGTCGAGGGCCACCGGGTGCTCGTCGGTGCGCCGGCATGGATCCGCAAACACTGCGCACGCGGTCACGAGGCGGATGGCTGGGTCGCCGACGTCGCGCGCCGCGGCGAGACGCCGATCGCGATCGCGATCGACGATCGGATCGTCGCGGTCGCGGGCCTCGCCGATCCGGTTCGCGCGGATGCTCGTTCGGCGCTTGCCGCGCTCACCGGCCTGGGCTGGCGGGTCGACATTCTCTCCGGCGATGACAAGCGCGTCGTCGCGAGGGTGGGGCACGAGCTCGGGCTCGAGCTCGCGCATTGCCATGGTGGCATGTCGCCGGAGACCAAGCTGGCGTGGATCGACGCGGCGCGCGCGCGCGGGCCGGTCGCGATGGTCGGCGACGGTGTCAACGATGCGGCGGCGATCGCCGCTGCGACCTGTGGCATCGCGGTGTCGGGCGCGGCCGAGGTCGCGATCGAAGCCGCTGACGTCTACCTGCGTTCGCCCTCGATCGAGGCGATCGCGGCGACGGTGAGCGGTGCGATGGCGACGCTCGCGACGATCCGGCGCAGCCTGAAGATCTCGCTCGCGTACAACCTGACCGCCGGCACGCTCGCAGCGCTCGGCATCATCCATCCGTTGCTCGCGGCCGTGCTCATGCCGGCGAGCTCGCTCACCGTTCTCGCGAGCTCGTTGCGCTCGCGAGCCTTTCGCGATGGGAGGCCGTCGTGACCGCGCTCTATCTGGTGCTACCGCTCGCGCTCCTGGTTGCCGCTGGAGCCGTCGGTGCGTTCGTATGGACCGTGCGCTCGGGCCAGCTCGATGACACCGAAACTCCGCCTCGCCGGATCCTGTTCGACGACTGATCGGTGGTCACGGTCTTTGCAATGAGTCGGGGTATGACGAGTCGAGCGCAAAAAATCCCGCAATTTCTGCGCATGGTTGTTGGGGCCACGTTACTGCTTGCAGCCTGCGAGGGTCCTACCGGACCGGCAGGCGCAGGATCTGCGGGCAACAACGCACTGACGAACACGTCGCACGAACCGGCGGGCGCGAATTGCGCGAACGGTGGCGTGAAGATCGAGGTTGGCCTCGATGCGAACGACAACGGGACGCTCGATCCGAGCGAGGTCACCGGCACCTCGTACGTGTGCAACGGCAACGGGACCAACTCGTTGGTGCGGACCGAGCAGGAGCCCCCAGGGACGAACTGTCCGTTCGGCGGTACCCGGATCGAGTCCGGGCTCGACACGAATAACAACGGCGTGCTCGACGACTCGGAAGTGATCGCGACCGCGACGAGCTACGTCTGCGACTTCGGGCCGAGCGGCGCGATCTCGCCGAGCGAGGGAATCAACGTCACCTACAAAGCCGTCAGCACGTCGACGACCGCTCCGATCACCGTGCGCTTCGTGATGCGCGACGATCGTGGCTACCCGCTCGACATCAACGGTGCGTACTCGGTCAACACGCCGATCCTGCCGCGGTTCGCGCTCTCCTACTTCACCAAGGATGCGAGCGGCACGGTCTCGCCGCTCACGACCTACACGAAATCGACCAGTGTCGCCGTCCCGGCCGGTCAGCCGACGAACTACAACCCGCTCGCAGCGACCGGCAACGGCACGCTCGTCGAGAACGGCCTCGGCGCCGGCGACTACACCTACACGTTCCCGACGACATCGATCACCAACGGCCCGCAGGCCGTCGCCTACGACCCGACCAAGCTCGACGCGACCCACGTCGTGTGGATGCAGGTCACGCGGCAAACCGACCTCGTGTTCCCACAAAACGCGAACACGTTCTACGCGGCCAACCCGTCGTACAACTTCATCCCGAGCGGCAATGGCACGCCGGGTGTCCGCGAGATCGCATCGCAGGCGAAGTGCGATAACTGCCACGCGAAGTTCCAGGCCGAGACCACGAGCAGCGCGCAGTTCCACGGCGGCGGCCGGGTCAACGTCGGCATGTGCAACGTCTGCCACAGCCCGGCGCGCACCTCCAATCCGCTCGCGAACTCCTCGAGCTTCATCCACCGCATCCACAACGGCGAGAACGAGGCGGCCGCGGACCAGTTCCACGGGATCTCGGTCACGTACCCGCAGGATCTGAAGAACTGCGACACGTGCCACGCCGGCGCGGCCCAGGGTGGGCAGGCGCTCACCAACCTCTCGCAGCTCGCGTGCAAGGGATGTCACGCGTACGTCGCGTTCGACAACTCCGCGCCCGCGACGTGCGGCCTCAACGGCATGGTGGTCAAGGACGCGAATGGGATCCCGGTTCCGTGCAACCACGTGGGTGGACCGCAGCCCGACAACGCGTGCGCGACCTGTCACGGTCCCGCCGGCGCATTCGCGACCACGCGCTATCACGTTCCGGTCGTGCCCCCGGATCCCACGAACATCTGGAAGATGCCGGTCGGCGGCAACGCGAACACGAACGCGTCCTATGTCGCCGAAGCGAACTTCACACCGGTCGGCGCGAACAAGATCACGTACACGGTGAAGAGCGTCGATACCTGGACCGACACCGCGGTGAACCCGAGCGTCAAGCGCCCGTCGATCACGTTCAAGCTCCAGCTCGACGGCGCCGACGTCACGTTCAATACGCTCGGCGTCAAGACCGAGCTCGTCGACAACTTCGTCGGATCGCCGTCCGCGTACTTCGCGTTCGCGGTGCCGCAGGATGGCAACGCCACGCCGACGGACTTCAATGCCTCGGTCAGCGCGTATCTCCGGTCGGTGTGGAACGGGACTGCGACCGGCGCCGGCGCGGGCACCCTGACCGGCCCCGATGCCACCGGCTACTACACGCTCAAGCTGACCGGCGTACAGATCCCGGCGACCGCGACGATGCTGACCGGTGGCATCGGCTACACGTACTCGCTGGCGAGCACGCCGCCGATGGTCCAGACCAACCTGTCGGCGTACCCGTGGATCGCGAACGTGCCGGCCGACGGCAAGGCCCAGGGCGGCCTCAGCGTTCCGGCTCCTGACGTCTGGAAGGTCGCGACGGGTTACACGGCGCGCCGCAACATCGTCGAGACCGCGAAGTGCAACACGTGCCACGCGCAGCTCGGCGTCGGCCCCACGTTCCACGCCGGCCAGCGCAACGACGGACCGACCTGCTCGTTCTGCCACAACCCGAACCGCACGAGTGCGGGCTGGGCGGCCGGCTCGAAGTACTTCATCCACGCGATCCACGGCGGTCGCAAACGCACGGTGCCGTACACCTGGCATGCCGAGTCCGCCGGCAGTGGCTTCGACGACGTCGAGTTCCCCGGCACGCTCAACAGCTGCACGACCTGCCACACCGCCGCCACGTTCGACTTCACGAACCCGACGAACCTCGCCGCGTTCGCGAACGAGCCGCTGTCGACGGTCGCGACCGGAAAGTACGACTCCAACCCGTTGACCAACTCGACGTACTACACGCTGTCGCCGTACGTCGTCGCCGACAACACCACCGACTACGGCGCGGGGTTCTCCTACAACGCGGCAACGAACGTGACGAGCCAAGCGGCGGGTACGACGCTGGTCCTCTCCCCGCTGACGGGAGCCTGCTCTGCCTGTCACGACTCGAGCACCGCGCTCGATCATATGAAGCAGAACGGCGGCTACTTCTACGCGCCGCGGTCCGTGGTGCTCGCCCCGAACGCGCCGCAGGAGCAGTGCATGATCTGCCACGGTCCGGGCCGGGTCGCTGCCATCGGCGTCGTCCACCAGCACTGAGCTGGTTCGACGACTAGTGAAAGGGCGTCGGGAACAGCGGCGTCGTGCTGAACGGCGGCGCGTAGACCATCGGCGCCGTCAACACGTTCGTCCAGACGTTCGCCCAGTACGTGAACGGGTTCAGCGCATCGGCCGAGGCCGAAGCAGGTGGGGTTGCGCGGCCAGCGGCACCGCAGACGTTCGCGAGGTTGGTGGTTGCGATTTCCTTCATGGCTGTCTCCTTACTTGAGCTCGAGTGGGTTGCGCGCCTTGTAGAGTGACCACATGCCGTTGGCGCAGCCGGTCGCCGCGCCGAGCACGCCCGCACCGCCGACAATGGCGCCCGCGGCGACGGGCGAGATGGGCCCGCTCAGCGCTGTGAACGGCAACATGCTGGCGCTGCCGGCGACGCCAGCGAGAGCGCCGTCGAGCGCACCGCGTCCGCACGTGTTCCCGTAGGTGGCCCGCGTTCCGCCGCAGACGCGACCGAGCTCGAAGTTGTCGATGTTGGTCATGCCGCCGCCTAGTGCAGTGGCGATGCCAGCGCTAACTCGCGAAGATCAGCCATCGAGCGAGTGGCTAGTCGAGCCGGCACGGACGGAACGATGGCCGCTAACCGCGGTAGACGTGGGTGACGACCAGGAGCACGTCAGAGATGACCGAGGCGATCACGAGCGCCACGCCGACGGCGCGCATCCGGGTCGCACGCGGTGGCTTGACGACGAGGGCCAGTGCGACGAGCGCGAGTGGCGCGGCGATCACTGCGCGCCCGCACGCGATCACGGACGCGAATGCGATCGCGAGCACGCGGTCGATCCACGACGCGGGATGACGGTGGCGAGCGAGCACGCGATGCACGGCCGCGACGCTGCACGCATAACCGATCGCCCACGCGGCCCAGATCGCGAGCGCGGAGCACACCGCGACACCGGAGGCGACCATCACGGGCGCGGAGGCGCCAGTAAACGCGACTGCGGCGAGCAGCTCGCCGTACAACGTGTGTTGGCGGCGCGACCACGCGAGCGCGACGAGCGCTGCACCGGGAATCGCAGCAAGCGCCGCGATCTCGAGCGTCGCGCGCGAGCTCGCGATCAGGGCCGCGAATGCGAACGCCGCGGCACCGGCGAGCAACAGGCCGAGCCGGCGCTTCGCGGCCGCGCCGTGGCTCGCTCGCATGCGCTCGCCGCGCTGGCCGATCAGCACGAGCAGCGGCTCGTTCGCGAGGAAGGCGAGACCCGCGGCGAGCGCGAGCGCGCCGGCCTCGAGCGTGGGCGTCCGGACGACCAGTGCGCCGAGGAGCGGGGCGGCGAGTTGACCGTACGCACCGTGCTCGCGCGGCCACAACGAACGCTTGGCTGCCATCGCTACTCCGTCAGCGCCGCGACGAGCGGGGCCGGATCGGCGATGCCGTCCATCCGCGCGAGCGTGCGACCTTCGCCATCGAGTGCCACGATCGCCGAGGTATGGAAGAACTGCCCGTCGGGCGTCGACCGATAGCGGATGCCGAGGACGGCAGCCAATGTTCGCGCGTCGAGGTCGCTCGCCGAGGCGAGTGTCCACCGCGCATCGAGGTGATGGACGCGGATCAGCTCGCGCAGCCGCGCCGGCGTGTCGCGAGCCGGATCGAAGCTGACGAGCAACACGCGCGCGCCGTCTCGGCTGCCTTCGGGAAGCTGGAGGAGCGTACGATCGAGCGTGTCGATCAGCAGCGGACATGCCGCCGCGCAGCTGCCGTAGAACATCGACACGAGCGTCGGATGGCCGCGGTCGACCGCGAGCGAGGTCTTCGCACCTTCCGCAGTCGTGACGTCGATCGCGAGGGCGTACAACGAAGGACCGGTGCCGTGTGCAGGCGCGGGCGTTGCGGGCGGGGGAGGTTGCACCGCGCGCGCGGTGGGATGAGCGCTACACGCGACGGCGAGCAGCGCGATCAACTTCTTCATCGGGATTGCTCCTGGTCGTAAGCGCAGCGGAAGCCGAGGCTCGCGACGGTGTCGCGGGCGGTCAAGGAACCGCGAAATGCAAACCGCATGAACGCGGCGTAGGCGCGAGGATCTTTCGCCGCAGCCGCTTCCGCGCCGCACACCGACGAGCGGGTCGGGTTGCGAGAATCGCTCGTCACGAGCGCGGCGGTGAAGTCCTCGACCCACTCCCAGACGAGGCCGTGGAGGTCGCGCACGCCCCACGCATTCGGCGCGCCGCCGATGTCGGGGAGCACGGCGGGCGTCGTTCGCGCGTACCACGCGAGGATCTGGGCCTGGAATTCGGGATCGTCGGTCGCGTCGCGATGCCGCGCATCCGCGGCCGCTGCGAGCTCCCATTCGGCTTCGCTCGGGAGTCGCCCACCGCGCCATGCGCAGTACGCGCGCGCCGCGAACCAGCTGACGTCGACGACCGGCGCCGACGGAGGCGCCGCATCGGCGTCGTGCAGGTAGTTAGCGTCGGCGAAGATCGCCTTCACGTTCGCGCGCGCCCAGCCTGGCTCGGCCCGGGTAAACGCGGCGAACTCGGCGTTCGTGACCGGCTCGCGATCGAGCCAGAATGCGGGCACCGCGAGCTCGCGCTCGGCCGGCGAGGCCGGAAACGCGGGCCGGTAGGTGCCGGGTCCGACGCGCGCGGGACCTGCGGCTGCGACGCCCCCGGCCAGCGCGACGATCGCGAGAACGTTCATCGCGCGCTCGCCGTCTGGCCGCGAACCTTGGCGACTTCCGCCGGCTCGATCCGAGACAGACCGTTACCGAACGAGGCGCGCGCGTAGGTCAGCACAGCCGCGACCTCGGCGTCGGAGAGGAAGTTCAGTGCGGGCATCTGCCCGTTGTAGGCCATGCCGTTCACCACGAGCGGTCCCTGAAGACCGTGCAGCACGTGACCGATGAGCTTCTCCTTCGCGGAAGCGGCGAGATAATCGGAGTGAGCGAGCGGTGGGAACTGTCCAGGCACGCCGAGACCAGTCGGCAGGTGACACGCGGCGCAGATCCGGCCGAACGTGCCGGCGCCCATCGCGAGCACCGGATCTCCGTCGGTCTTGATCGGCGGCTCGACGACCGGCGCGCCTCCGTACGCGAGGTCGGACTTCTTCGGCGACATCAGCTCGTCGTGGGTCGGACCTGCGACGCGGAGCTGACCGACCGCGCCCTTGTTGAACGCGCGGAACAGCGCGTGGTCGACGAGCGCGTAGGTGCCCGGCACCGGGGTGTGAAACTCGACGATCGTCGCTCCGCCCGCCGGCACGAGCGTGGTCTGGACGTGCTCCTGTGCGACCGTGCCGCCCTCCGGGTAGACGCGATCGAAGATCGTGCCGATGATGTGAAAGTTCGCGTCGAGGTTCGGGCCGGCGTTGCCGAAGAAGATCCGGACCGAATCACCGGTCTCGCTCTTCAGCGCCTTGTCGCCGACGAGAGAACCCTCCGCACCGTCGAACACGACGTAGGTCGGGCGCTCGTCGATGCCCTTCTCCATGTCGAACGTCTGGAGGCCGGGCTCGTGGTACTTGCCCGACGTGTAGAGCTCGCTCTGCATCACGTAGTACTCGTGCGCGACCGATGGATATCCGCCGGGAGGCTCGACGAGGATCATCCCGTACATGCCGTTCGCGACGTGCATCGGTACCGGCGCGGTCGCGCAGTGATAGACGTACAGCCCCGGCTGGGTCGCGCGGAACGTGAACTGTGACTCGTGACCCGGTGCGGTGAACGTGCTCTCGGCGCCGCCCCCCGGACCGGTGACCGCGTGAAGGTCGATGTTGTGCGGCAGCTTGTTCTTCGGATCGTTCTTGAGGTGAACCTCGACGATGTCGCCTTGGCGGACGCGAATGAACTTGCCGGGGACCTGACCGCCGAACGTCCAAAACGTGTAGCGCACGCCCGGCGCGATCTCTTTCTCGAGCTCGTTGATCGTGAGCTCGACGATCACGTGCGCGGGATGGCGGCGGAAGATCCGAGGTGGGACCTGTGGAGCCGACGTCAGCTCGGCCGTGATCGGATGACCTTCCGGCGTGCTCGTGACATCCGGCTCCTTCTGCGCCGGGACGACCTGGATGAAGTCGTCTTCGGGGACGCTCGAATGACAGGCGGCGAATGCGAGGGCGGCGAGCAACAGCGTTCTGGTCACGCAGCCCGATACAGCAACGCGCGTGCCCGGGGTTCTCGCGAATTCCGTGCAAACCGTGCGTGGGCGTTGCGCGGTGTGCAGCGCTTGCGCGTTTGCTAACGCCCCGAAATGTGGAGGCGGCGAGCCATGTGGTGGAGGTTGCCGCGATCCATTCCGAGCCGGCGCGCAGCCTCGGCCCAGTTGCCGCCCGTCTCGTCGAGCGTGCTCGCGATCGCCTCGCGCTTCACCGCTTCGAGCGCATCGCGCAGCGGCAGCTGGCCACGGGCGACGCGCTGCACGATCGCACTCGTCACGGGCGGTGCCGCGGGCGCGAGCTCGATCGCCGGATCGACATCGCTCGCCTCGATCCGGATCGGGCCCGCTTTCGTGCGCAGCTTCGCGCGAAGGACCGCTCGCGCGATCGCGTGATCGAGCTCGCGCACGTTGCCCGGCCACGCGGAGGCCGCGAGCAGCGCCGAAGCTTCGGGCGCGAGCGAGACCCGCGCGAGCCCGAGCTGGACGCGATGACGATCGAGGAAGAATCCGGCGAGGATCTCGACGTCACCGGCGCGGTCGCGCAGCGGTGGGACCTGGAGCGGGAACACGTCGAGCCGGTGGTACAGGTCGGCGCGGAACCGGCCCTCGGCGACCTCGCGTGCGAGATCGCGGTTCGTCGCGGTCAAGATCCGGACGTCGACGCGCACCGGCTTGTCGGAGCCGACGCGCTGGACCTCGCCCTCCTGGAGCGCGCGCAACAGCTTGGCCTGCGCGCCGAGCGGGAGCTCGCCGATCTCGTCGAGGAACAGCGTGCCTCCGTCGGCGATCTCGAACTTGCCGGCGCGATTCGCGACCGCACCGGTGAACGCGCCGCGGACGTGACCGAACAGCTCGCTCTCGATCACGCCCTCGGGCAACGCCGCGCAGTTGATCTGGATGAACGGCGCCTCGCGCCGGCGCGAGCCCTCGTGGATCGCGCGCGCGGCGAGCTCCTTGCCGACGCCGGTCTCGCCGAGGATCAGCACGGGGAACTCGGTCGACGCGACCGCCTCGATCTCGCGGCGCACGCGCTCCATCGCGGGGCTCGTGCCGAGCATCTCCGACCCCGGCGCACCTCGGGTCGTGCGCGTCAGCTCTTGGACGACCATGCCGCGGCGCTCCGCGAGCATCTCGATCGTCTCGAACAGCCGCGCGGTGTGGAGCGCGGCACCGGCAAGTGCGCCTAGCGCGACGAGGAACTGGGGATCGAGATCGTCGAACGCATCGGTCGCGAGCGCATCGGCGGTCAGGATGCCGACGACCTCACCGCCGGCGACGAGTGGACAACCGAGGCAATCGTGCACGTCGGCGAGCCCGTCTTCGACGAGCCCGTCGAACGGATCGGGGAGCGGCGAGTTGCTCGGGAACCGGATCGGGGTCGGGCTCGTCAGGATCGCCTCGAGGCGTGGATGGCGCGCGGGTGCGAACCGCATCCCGAGGACCTGGCGCGCCAGGCCGCGCGTCGCGAGTGGCACGAGCTCGCCGTCGCGATAAGCGAGCAGTGCCGTCGCGTTACACGGAATCTCCGAGCGGACGACCTCGAGCAAGCGCTCGTAGCGATCGCTCGCTCGCAGACTCTCGGTCAGATCGACTGCGATGCGTTGGAGCGCGGCGAACATGTGTGAAAGCTACAGCGCGTTGTCGCGGCCACAACGAGACGCGTTGTCGCAGCCACACGCGACGAGCGAAGCCCGCTAGTTAGCGTTGGCCCTCGCCATGCAAAACGCCGTTGCATGGAAGCAACGACCACGCTCGCCGATCTCGCACGCACCCAACCCTCTACGACCCGCGTGTTCATGCGCCACAAGCTCGACTTCTGTTGCGGCGGCCGCCAGACGCTCGCCGTCGCTTGCGCGAATCGCGGCCTCGATACCACCGCGATCCTCGCGGAGCTCGAGGCCGAGGCGCGGCGCGGGGAGGATGCGCCGAAGTGGGAGAACCGCTCGCAAGCGGAGCTCGCGGATCACATCGAGTCCTACTACCACGCGGCGCTGCGCCGCGATCTGCCGACGCTGATCGAGGCGGCGCGCAAGGTCGAGCGCGTCCATGCGGCGAAGCCCGGCGTGCCCACGGGGTTGGCCGCCGTGCTCGACGCGTTCTTCGACGAGATGGAACAACACATGCGAAAGGAGGAGATGATCCTGTTCCCGATGCTCCGGCGCGGCGCGCGCGGTCCCGGCGTCTACATGCCGGTCCGCATGATGGAGAGCGAGCACGACACGCATCGGGAACATCTCGCGCGGATCCGCGCACTGACGAACGACCTCCGGCTCCCGGCGCACGCGTGTGCGACCTGGACCGCGCTCTACCGCGGGCTCGAGCACGTCGAAGCGGAGCTCATGCAGCACATCCACCTCGAGAACAACATCCTGTTCTCTCGCGCGACCCGGGAGGGTTGAACATGGCGGTCCCACTCGTCGATCATCAGGACTTCATCTGGGCCCGCGTTCCGGTCCTCGCACCGATGGCGGAGACGATCGCGCGCCGGCGTGAAGTCGCCCGCGAGGTCGCGACCCGGATCAAGGCACTCGGTCAGATGCTGCTCGATCACCTCGATGCCGAACAGCGCATGCTCGCCAGCGACGGTGCCGCAGCCGCAGCGAGCTGGGTCGGCACCGGGATGCTCGGCGATCACATGACGATCGCCACCGCACTCGACGAGCTGATCGCAGTGGTCGCTCGCTGGGACGGACCCGCGACCGTGCTCGAACGCAGGTTCGGCGACGAGCTCGCGGTGCTCGCGGAGCACATCTACGCGCAGATCGCGCTCGAAGAGGCGGAGGTGACGGCGCGACTCGCGGGCTAGTCGTCGTTCGAGCTCTGGCGCGTGTTACCGCGCTTGCGCACCTGCTTGCCGACGGCGGTCGGCGTCACGGCGGCATTGAGCGTCGGCGCGCCGATCATCAGGTGACCGGCGTCGTTGTCGAGATCCTCGCCGCGGATGTTGTTCTTGCCCTGCGACGCGACGGTGTGCGCGCACCGGCTGACTTCTGCGACGAGCTCGCGCGAGTTGCCGGGCCACGGTCGCAACAGGCACGCTTCGATCAGCGTCGAGTGAATCTGCAGACCGGGTTCGGCGCCGCGCACCGCGTCGTTGACGAGGAACGCCATCTCGTCGGGGCGATCGCGCAGCGGCGGCATCGCGATCAGCTGACCGGTCAGGCGCTGCGCGAGAGGGGCGGGGATGCCGAGGTTTTCGAGGCCCATCACGGCCGTCGTCACGAACCGGAGGTTCGGGCGCGCCTCGATCAACTTGCCGAGCATGGTGAGGTTCGCGCTGCCGAGCTTGCCGACCTGCTCGAGGATCAGCGTCTCGACCTGCGGTCCCGCGATCCGCTCGAGCGGTACCGCCTGGATCGTCGGGTTGAACACCGCCTCGGGGCGGTTGCGCACGCGCGCGTAGCCACGCGCCATCCGGCCCTTGCCGCAGCCGGGCTCGCCGAGGATCACGAGGTTCGTGCCGGCCTGCGCCGCGGTTTCCATCTGCGCCCACAGCGCGCGCGTGCTCGGACCGACGATCGCGTCGTGGCGCTGCTCGATCGCCGCGCCCTCGAACTTGCGGACGTCATCGAGCAGCACGGCGACCGTACGCCCGGTGCGCACGACCGAGGGTGGCGTGACCGTGACCTCGCGATCGATCAGCGCGTGGCCACCGGCGTACGTGCCGTTGCGACTACCGAGATCGGTGACGACGTAGCGGCGGTCTTTCCAGACCACGCGAGCGTGCTGGCGGCTGATCCGATCGTCGGAGGTCGCCTGGAGCAGCTCGCGGCCGATGATCAGCCCGGCCGGCGGGACGCGGTAGACCTGGATGGTCGGCTGCGCTCCGCTCCACACGATGACCACGCCTGGAACCGGGGCCCCAGGTGGTAGTGGGGCGGAGGGATCCGGCATCTAGGGGAGTATACCCGGGTTCTCACTTCGCGGTTTCGGGCCTGCTATCCTCGATCTCTCCATGATTCCGGTCGTGACGTTCGACGCGGGGATGACGCTCGTCGAGCTCGATCTCGACTTCCTCGCCCGGCGGGTCGGCGAGCGCGGGATCACCGTCGCGCCCGCCGCGTTGCGCGCAGCGGCGCCGGCCGCCTGGGCTCGCTACGACGCGCGCGTCGATGCCGGCGGCGTGCACGGCCGGCTGTGGCACGAGCTGATCGGCGACATCCTCACGGGTGCGGGCGCGACGAAGATCGGCCCTACGGTCGAGTGGCTGTGGGAGCAACAGCCGGCCCACAATCTGTTCCGCGCGAAGATCACCGACATGGTCGAGCTCGCGCGCCGGCTCCGCGCCGAGGGCGTTCGCACCGCGGTGGTCTCGAACTCGGAGGGCCGCCTCGCGGAGCTGCTGGCCGAGGTCGGCATCGCGGAGCTCTTCGAGCATGTCGTCGACTCGGGCCGGCTCGGGATCGAGAAACCCGATCCGCGGATCTTCGCGTACACGCTCGCGCTGCTCGGCGTCGCGCCGGATACGCCCGCGGTGCACGTCGGCGACTCGTGGTCGGCGGATGTCGCGGGTGCGCTCGCGGCGGGCTGGCGCGCGATCTGGTACGGCCGCCGCGCGGAGCCGGTCGCCGATCCGCGGGTCGCTCACGCGCGTGACGCGGCCGAGACCTTCGCGGCGCTCGCGCGCTGGTAGATCGCGGCGAGCACGCACGCGGGAACCGCCGAGCCGGCGATCAGCGCGAGCGCGACGATCCGGACGAACGTCCGCGCGGGCGCGAGCAACGCGACCGGCGGCTTGCCGGTCGGTAGCTTCGGCAAGATCGCGAGGTGCGCGACGAGCGCGACCGCGAAGTCCGCCGCGACGATGATCGCGAGCGCGATCGCGACCGTGCGTGCGTGCGCGCGGACGACCGCGATGCTGTCGGTGAGCGCCGCCGGCAGCGGCTCGCCGAGGCGCTCGCTCGCACCGGTCAGCGCGAGCAGGCCGAGCAGCAAGATGCCCGGGACGGCGAGCGCGATGCTGCCGGTCACGATCGCGGCGAACGCGACCGCCCACGGGACGACGCCGCGGCCGAGGTTGCGCGCACCCGCGAGTAACGCACCGACCTGCGAGAGCGGCTGGTCACGCGCGATGCTCGCGACCATCGGTGCGGCTGCGGCCACGAGCAAGAGCTGGAACACGCACACGGTCCCCGCGAGGATCCAACCGATGTGGATCGCGATCCGCGCTTGCGGCAGATCCGCGGGCGGCGTGATCCGCTGCGCGACGAGCGCGACGCCGCACAGTGCAATCGCCGCGAAGATCGTGAGCGGCACGAGGTAGCGCAGCCAGGTGCGGACGGCGAGGGCGAGGAACGGCACGCGCAGCGACTCTACCTTATCGCCGCCAGCGCTCCAGCCGGCCGCGCACGCCGCCGAGATCGATGCCGGTGTGGAACACGCGCACGAGGCCGAGCGCCTCGGCGGCGCGCGTCGTCTGCTGCGGTGCGGGGGTGATCCACACGAGGCGGCCACCGCGCACGAGCCTGCGCGCGATCACGGGGAGCACCGCGACGAGCAGTGCGGCGGCATCGACCTGGACGCGGCTGCCGAGCGGCGGGTTCGTGATCACGAGATCGAGATCCGCATTCCCCAGCGCGGCGCGCGAGTCGCCGAGCGACAGCTCCGCGCCGAGCTTTGCCGCGGCGAGGTTCTCGCGTGCCGCGGCGAGCGCACGCTCGTCGAGATCGGTGCCCGCGAGCGCGACCTTCGCTAGCTGCGCGCATTCGATTAGCTCGAGGCCGGAGCCGCAGAACGGATCCCAGACGCGGTCGTTGGCGCGCGGCTCGGCGACGCGTGCGAGTGCGGCGGCGACCGTCGGATGCGACGCGGCCGGTACGTCGGCGACGCGATACGCGAACCGCGGATCGCGAGCGCGCCGCGGGATCAACTCCAGCGCGCGAGCGTCGGCGATCCGGACGTCCCATGCGGTCGCGGTCGGATCGTTGACGAGCTCGGGCGCTGCGGTCGTGACATCGCGGGCGACCCGCCACACGACCGCGCGCTGCTTGCCTTCGGGGAGCTCGAGCCGCCAGCGCAAGGGACCGCGCGTCCACGCGGTCATCAGCGCGCGCGGCGCCGCGGCGGTCAAGCCGGCGACGATCGAAGCGACGAGCGCATCGCCACTGTCGCCCGGTGGGCGCGGGACGCGAATGCCGGCGCTCGTCCACAGCCGCGACGCGAACAGCGTCGCCCACGGTGCGTCGAGTGCGATGTGGACGGCGTGGTCGCCCTCGGCGCGGGCGTCTATCATCTTCCCGCTCTGATCCGCGGGACCCCTAAGCAACTTCGCGCGCAGATCGTCGACGAGCAGCTGCGCGATGCCCGGCTTGCAGTGCAACACGACGGCGACCGGCGCGGGCGGTGCGAGGTCGGTCCGGATCTCCGAGTCGTCGCCGCGCTTCGCACCGCGGTCCGCGACGAGCAGGCCGCGGTCGCGCCGGCGCGCGAGCTCGGCATCGCCGGCCGGATCGAGCGCGCGCAACTTCGCGACCGCGTCGTCGCCGCCGAGCTTGCCGAGCGCCTCGGCGAGCGTGCGCCGCTCGTCGGGGGTGACGCCGTCGCCGTCCCAGCGCGCGAGGACCGCCGCTCGTGCAGGTTCCGGCGCGGGCGACAACTTGCCGATCGCCGCGATCGCAGCGCGCCGCACGCGCGGTCCGGGATCCGAAATAGCCGCGATCACCTGCGCGAGCGCTGCGCCATCTCCGCGCCGCGCGTGGAGCCCGAGCGCCTGGACGATCTTCGAACGCGCGGCTTCATCCGCACCGGCGAGCGCGTTGGCGAGCGCGACCCGTCCGGGCTCGCCGAGCCCGGCGAGTGCCGCCTGCGCGCGCGTGATCGTCGGCTCGTCACCGGTCGCGAGCAAGCCGACCAGCGCGGGCGCATCCTTCACGGCGGGCGTGAAGTTCGGCTTCGCGAGTGCGGCGGCGAGATCGAAGTCAGCGGGACGAGCCAAGACGCGCCATCGTGCACGAAACCGCGAGCGCGATCACTCGCCGATCGACGTATAGCGGCCGTACTCGTCCTCGATCTTCTGGTCCGCGACGCGCGCCTGCGGGAGCCGTGCGACGATCTCCCGTGCGACCTCGGCCGAGAGATAGTTCTCGCCGAGATCGAGCACCTCGAGGTGGGCGAGCCGATCGGCATGCGCGAGCAGCGCGCGGCCACCTTCGTCGCCCATCGTGCCGAGCGAGAGGTCGAGCCGGCGCAGGCGAGGCAAGATCGCGGCATCCGGGATTGCCTGCGCGAGCCCGTCGCCGAACTCGCTGTTCGCGAGCCCGAGGCTCGTGACCCGCGGCAGGTTGTTGCCCGCGAGCAACGGCAGCGCGGACGCGAGCGTGCAATCACCGCCGTACTCCTCGCGGCCGAAGTACACGGTCAGCTCTTCGAGCGCCGGCCAGCGCGCGGTCGCGATGCTCGCGGGCACGTGGGCGTTCAAGCCGCCGCAGATCAGGGCGAGCCTGCGGAGGCGCGGCAGATCGATCGCGCCGAGCGTGATCCGCCCGGCGGTCACGGTCATCGCCTCGATGTTCGCGAGCGCCGCGTTCGCGATCGAGATGTCACCGATGTGCGTCCACGCGAGCTGGTCGTCGAACGCCGAGAACAGGATCGTGCGCAGCGTCGCCGCGGGATGGTCGCGCAGCGCCTCGAGTAGCGAGATGTCGTCGGGCGGTCTCCCGTGATGCGACAAGCCGACGCCGAGCTCGGCCTCGCGCACCGCGATCAGCGACGGGAGCTCCGCGAGGAGCGTCCACGCCTGTGCGGGCTCGGTGCTCTGGTACGCGGTCAGGACCTCGATCCGCTCGACGAACCCGCGCCGCCACCGCGCGCGCACGCGAACGAGCCAGTCGAGGTGGCCGAGCCAGTCAGCCTCGTGCGCTTTCAGGAGCTCGCGCTCGCGCTCGCGCAGCGCTGGATCCTCGGCGAGCTCCAGCGCGAGCTGGACCTGGATGAATTCGCCGCGCGGATCACCGCGCTCGGCGAGCCAGTCGGCGTAGACCTCGTAGCCACTGCGCTCGTCGGGATCCGCGCTGATCGCGGCCTCGAGCGCGGGCTCGCGGTCCACCTAGCGCCGGTTCTTTTTACGCGCGGCCTTCTCGGCCTTGCGCTTGTCGCGCGCCTTCTGGCGATCGCTCGCGCGGGTCTGGCCGACGACGCCCTTCGAGCCCGGCGGCGTGTAGCCCTTCGGCAGGCCGGGCAGGTTGCCCGTCGGCAAGCCCGGCATGTTCGGCATGTTCGGCATGCCGCCCGGCAGCGCCATGCCCTCGGGCAGACCACCGCCGGCGCCCATCAGCGCGCCGATATCCATGTTCGCGAGCTTCTTCATCTGCTGGAACTGCTTGAAGCCCGGAATCTTGCCCATCAGGCCGGTCGAAGCGCCGAGCTGCACCATCATCTGGCGCATCTGGGCGAACTTCTGGAGCAGCTCCTTCACCTCGGTCTCGCTGCGGCCGGAGCCGGTCGCGATCCGCTTCACGCGGCCCGGGTGAAAGTCGGCGCGGCGGCGCTTCGCCTGCTTGCCGGCGGTCGTCGCGAAGTCTTCCCACGTCGTCGCGACGAACACCTGCGGATCGATCCGCTCCTCGATCGTCATCGACGAGATCATCGCTTCGATCTTCACGAGCTCGCGATCGTCGAGGTTGACGCCCTCGGGCAGGCCGCCGCCGAAGAACGGCAGCTTCTCGAACAGATCCTTCAGCGATCCCATCTTCTGGATCAGCCGGATCTGCTCGAGGAAGTCCTGCATGTCGAACTTGCCCTTGAGCATGCGAAGGGCGTCTTCTTCCGCCTTCTCCGCATCGACGACCTGCTCGAAGTCCTTGACCAGGCCGACGATGTCGCCCATGCCGAGGATCCGCGACGCGAGGCCTTCGGGCCGGAACTCCTCGAGCTTGTCGAGCGACTCGCCCATGCCGAGGAACTTGATCGGCTTGCCCGTGATCTCTTTGACCGACAGCGCCGCGCCACCGCGGGCATCGCCGTCGAGCTTCGTCATGATCACGCCGGTGAGGTCGAGGCGCTTGTTGAACGTCTCGGCGACATTCACCGCGTCCTGACCGGTCATCGCGTCGAGGACGAGGAAGATGTTCGCGGGCTGGACCGACTTGTCGATGTCGTCGAGCTCCTGCATCAGCGCCTCGTCGATCGCGAGGCGGCCGGCGGTATCGAAGATCACGACATCGCGGCCCTGCTGCGCGGCGGCTTCGTTCGCCTCCTTGCAGATCTTGACCGGATCCTTGCTGCCCTCGAGCGAGAACACCGGCATGTCGAGCTGACGGCCGAGCGTCTTCAGCTGCTCGATCGCGGCCGGGCGATACACGTCGGCGGCGACGAGCATCGGCTTCTTGCCGTGGGTCTTCTCGAGCCAACGCGCGAGCTTGCCGGTCGTGGTCGTCTTACCGGAGCCCTGGAGACCGCACATCATGATGCCGGTCGGGCCCTTCTTGGCCCACTTCAGCTCGGTGTCGACCGGGCCCATCATCTTGATGAGCTCGTCCTGCGCGATCGCGACGAATGCCTGCTCCGGCGTGATCGACTTGGTGCCGTACTCCTGGCTCTTCGCGCGGAGCTCGACCTGCTTGCCGCGGGCCTGCTCGCGCACGCGATCGAGGAAGCGCTTGACGACGCGGAACTCGACATCGCCTTCGAGCAGCGATAGCCGGACGTCGCGGAGCGCCTCGTCGATGACGTCGTCGGTGAGCTCGGCGACGCCGGTCAGGCGCTGGCGAGCTGATCTAAATCCCTTGGCGAGCGTCTCTAACACGGGGCCGATATAGCATTTATCCGCGCCGGGCGCGGAGGGCGATCGAACGGACTTCGAGGTCCGGGTCGTGCATCAGCCGGTCGAGGACACCGTCGTCGCCGCCACTGGCGCGGCGCACCCAGGCGGCCCTTGCCGCGGCCGCACGGGTGGCTGGATCCGGGTCGTGCGACAGGTGCTCGATGATCACGGAGTCTGCGAGCAGCGGGAACGTCCACTCGAGCGCGCGGGCGATCGCGGCGCGCCGGATCGGGTCTTCCGAAATCGCCCAGGTGGTCGCGAGGTGGATGCCCTCGAGCGCCGGCAGCTGGGACAGCGCCATCGCGACGTTGCGGCCGAGCACCGCGGCGGCCTCGTTGCGGCCGAGGTCCTCGCGGTCGATCGGGGTGTCGTCGAGATCCTGATCGTCGGTGTCCTCGCTGCGCAGGCGCGGTGCGTCGGGCGCCGTGGCGGCGCTCGCGACGGGCGCACCCGACAGCACGAGCACGGTCAGACGCGACAACAAGCGGCCCAGCGAGATTCGGCGCACTTCTGCCACGGTGGTCACGACCTCCTCGACGTCAAGACAGCCCGAACAGGCAGGACATTCCCGTTTCGTGCGCCGTTTCGTTATAACTGCGCCGTGCGCGGGGCGTTCTTCATCGCGATGATTCTCGCAGCGGCCCCTGCGCGCGCAGGCACGGTACGGTGCGACGATCAGTCCAATGCGGACCTGTCCGTCGACGGTATGCTCGATGATTGGAAGTCCAATCAGGTGCTCGCGCGGATCGGCGCTCCGGCCGATGGCGCGATCGCGCTGAAGTGCTCGTGGGACGGCAATTCACTCGGGCTCGCGCTCGATCTCGCCGACGATCGCGTCGTCCGGGTACCCGGCACCAAGGGCGGCCACGAGGATCGCGTCGACATCTCGCTCGCGGTCGCCGGCGGCAAACCGATCGCGATCGTCGTGTACCCCGGCACGTCGATCGCGAAGGAGAAGATCCTCGCGCCGGCGAAGGTCTCGGTCGCCGATTCGCTCCAGCCGAGCGGGTTCTCGGTCGAAGCGAAGGTTCCGGCTTCGCGCGTGCCCGGGTTCTCGCCGAGCACGCCGGCGTTCGAGCTGCGGATCACGTTTCACGACTCGGACCAGGCGGCCGGCGGCAAGGAGACCGACCTCGTGCTCGCGACGACGGTCGAGCTCGGCGACAAGAAGGATCTGCTCGACGATTTCTTGCGCGAGGTCCGCCTGAAGCGCGGCGAGATCAAGCTCGATGCGATGGCCGAGCTCGATCCGGATCGCAAAGGCAAGGAGCGGCTCGTCGCCGGTGGCACCGTGATCGGCGTGCTCACGGATCAGTTCGCGTACGTGTCGCTACCGGTGCCGAAGCCGAGCGACGTCCGCGAGGTCAAGTTGCTGCCGCTCGGACCGCGCGGCCAGGACGTCGTCGAGGCGGTCGTGCGCCAGACCGGCAACGGTGGCTCGCGCGACCTCTTGATGCTGTGGACGGTGTGGAGCGGTCAGCTCCAACCGCTCGCGCAGATCGAGGTTCGCAAGGAACAGGGTGGGAACGTGCTCGAATCGCAATGGACGATCGGCAAGGGCAGAAAAGGCCCGGAGCTGGTCGTCACACCAAAACCCGCGATCGGTTGGACCGCGGGTTCGTGGAATGAAGAAGCCGCGAGCGATGCCGATCCGATCCTCTTACCGTGGGACACGGTGAAGGGTGGGACGGGCTACACGCTGCGCGGCCACGAGGTCGAGCGTCGCGACCTCCCGAAACGTCGTCGGTAATTTCTAGTTACCGGCGCGCGTAGTGACCCGGGACCCAGCGCCACTCGCCGTGGCGCCAGCGCCAGTCGCCGCCGACCCAGATAAAGCCGCGGCGATATTCGTGACGCTCGACCCGGAGCTCGGGGCGCCGGTTGTAGTCGCGATAGTGGATCACCTCGCGCTGACCGTCGTCGTTCACGCGAACGGTCACGCGGTCGCGGTCGTGATAGCCGTCCGCTGCCGCGATGCCGCCGGTCAAGCCGATCGCCATCAGAGACATCGTGATGATTCGACGCATAGCAGTTCCTCCTGTTGATCGGGGATAGAGCACCCGTCGTGCCAGCGGCTAACCGTCGAGACAGATGAGAAATCGCGGATTTTTCGCAGCGAGATTCGCAGCGCAGCTGCAGCTCTCGCAGGGGCAGCGAAACTCTCGCCGGAGAATCTTCGAGGCGATCCGTGCGCGCTACGCGTGCGCCGTGCGCGCGACGAACGCCTCTTTGCCGTGCTCCCACAGCGCGCGTTCGATCCCGAGCAGCAGCGGGCCGAGCGTCGCGCGATCGAGCGCCGAGACGACGAAGCCGCCGTGGCGCGCGAGATCGTCGGCATCGGCGACCGGCACCTGGTCGGCCTTGTTCCACACGAGGATGCGCGGCTTCTCGCCGAGCCCGAGGTCCGCGAGAATCCCTTCGACCGCGCGGATCTCTTGGTCGCGATCCGGATCGCTCGCATCGACGACGTGGACGAGCAGATCGGCGTCCTCCATCTCCTCGAGCGTCGCGCGAAACGCGGCGATCAGCTCCTTCGGCAGATCGCGGATGAAGCCGACGGTGTCGGTGATGATCACTTCGCGCTCGTGGGGAAACCGCAAGCGGCGCGAGATCGGATCGAGCGTCGCGAACAGCTTGTCTGCAGCGAGTGCATCACCGCCGGTCTCGGAGCCCGAGGTGATCGCGTTCAACAGCGTCGACTTGCCGGCGTTCGTGTAGCCGCAGATCGCGATGATCGGGACGTCGCGGCGCTCGCGCTGCTTGCGGCGGAGCCGGCGATCGTCGGCGAGGTCCGCGAGCCGCTTCTCGAGCAAGTTGATCCGATCGCGCGCGCGCCGGCGGTTGATCTCCAGCTTCGTCTCGCCGGGGCCGCGCCCGCCGATACCGCCGGTCAGGCGCGACATCATCGTGTTCTTTTCGATCAGGCGGGGCAGGGCATAGCGCAGCTGTGCGAGCTCGACCTGGAGCTTGCCGTCGCGGCTCGTCGCGTGCTGCGCGAAGATGTCGAGGATCAGCATCGTCCGGTCGAGCACTTTCAGCTCGGTCGCTTCGCTGATCGCGCGCGCCTGGCCGGGCGACAGATCCGGATCGAAGATCACGACCTCGGCGCCGAGCTGCATCGCGCGGAGCAGGATCTCGTCGAGCTTGCCGCGGCCGACGAGGAACTTCGGATCCGCCTCGGGCCGGCGCTGGACGAGCACGTCGAGCACCTTCACGCCGGCGGTCCGGCACAGCTCGCGGAGCTCCGCGATCCGCGCCTCGGAGTCGCGCGTGCGGCCGAGCTCGACGTGGACGAGCAGCGCGCGGTCCTTGCCGACATCCGTCGACGCGACGCGATGCGCGCGACCGAACTGCTGCTCGAGCTGGGTGATCAGCTCGAGGAAGTTCGTGCGCGACGCGGTCGCTTGCTCCGGCGGCAGCTCCTTCGCCGGGCCGTCGGGGACCATGTGGCCGATGAACAGCTTGCCCGCATTGCCGGCGGCGTCGACGGCGATCGCGGCGACGGCGTCGAGCCGGAGCAGCGCGAGGTCGGTCATGTCGTCGCGGGTCAGCGGTTCGTTGCGGAGGTGGGTGTGGACGAGCCGGAGCCCGCGGAACCGGCCTGCGCCGCCGCGGATACGGCCGAAATCGGGGAGCGTGATCTTCGAGGCGTCGCCGACCATCACGTGCTGGATCGCACCGCGGCGATCGATGAGGACGCCGACCTGGCGATGGAGCTCCGCCGCTTGCAGCGCGAGCTGCTGGGCGAGCTCGCTCGACACGATCTCCGTCGGAGCGACGCGCCGGCGGTACAGCCTCTCCAGCGCCTTGATCTCGCTTGCCTTCAAACCCTGCGTATTGCCCGTTACCTCTTCTTGCACGTAGTCCGAATCTACCTGTTGCCAGTGATTGCGCCATCGATATAGTCCACTCGTGAAGGGCCGGTTTCGGGCGCTGGTCGCTCATCCGCAAGTCGAGGCGCTGGGTGAGCTCGCCGAGTTGCTCGGCTCGATCGGCCTGCAGGTCGAGACCGCGCGCTCGACGGTCGAGGCGCTCAACAAGCTGCGCTCCGCGCCCGCGCACGTCGTGGTCTCGCACCAGGTCACCGGCGTGTTCGATGGTGTCGGCCTGCTCGAAGCGAGCATCCTCCACGCGCCCGAGGCGCTGCGGATCGCGCTCGTCAGCTCGCCCGACGAGGCCGTCGATCTCGACTATCGTCCCGCCCACGCCGGGACGATCGTCCGGCTCGTCGCGCGCCCGAGCGAGCGCAGCCGGCTCGTCGCGCTCGTCAACGAAGGCGTCAAGCTACTGTCGCTCGTCGAGGAACAGAAGGGGCTCGTCCGCAAGCTGTCGCTCGAGCAGACCAAGCTGCAGCGCCGCGAGACCCTGCTCGATACGGTGGTCAAGGAACGCACCAAGGAGCTCGAGGAGAGCTACGAGCAGCTCAAGATCGCGAACCGCCAGGCGCTGTTCGGGCTCGCCGAGGCGATCGAAGCGAAGGACCCGTACACCAAGGGCCACTGCGGTCGGGTCGCCGCGTATTCGCTGATCCTCGCGAAGGAAGCCGGCTATCCCGTCGACGGGCTCGAGACGCTCGAGTTCGGCGCGTTCTTGCACGACATCGGTAAGATCGGCATCCGCGACGCGGTGCTGCTGAAGCCCGGCCCGCTCGATGACGTCGAGTGGACGCACATGCGCGAGCACCCGGTGAAGGGCTACGACATCGCGATGAACATCGCGATGCTGCATCCGATCATGCCGGCGGTGCGCAACCACCACGAGCGCTGGGACGGCTCTGGCTATCCCGACAAGATGGTGGGCGAGGACATCCCGCTGGTCGCACGGATCGTCGCGATCGCGGATGCGTTCGATGCGATGGCGACCGATCGCCCGTACAAGGTCGCGCTGCCGCTGGACGAGTGCGAGGCGGTGCTGCGCAAGACTGCCGGCAAGATGTACGACCCGGAGCTCATCGCGGTGTTCTGCGATCGCCACTTGGGTGCGCTGTATCGCGAAGACTACGACGCGATGCCCGTCGAAGAAGTGCCGCGCGCCGTATCGTCGTCGGAGTAGGCGATCAGCGCTAGGTCTCTTTGGGATTACCCTGATCGTCGAGGACGGTGAGCGCGATCGCCATCGCCTTGCGGGCGCGCGCGACCATCGCTTCGTCGGTCTTGATCTTCTGATACGCGCGGAGCACTTGCTCCTGGTACGAGGTGTTCTCGGCCTCGATCGCCTCGATCTCCTTGCGGAGCTCGGCGATCCGGGTGTCGCGCTCGGCGATCGCGGCGGCGTGCTGGCGAAGCTCGGCGTTGCGATCGGCGATCGACTGGACGGCCGAGGCGAGCTCGCCCTCGGAGCGCTTGAGCGAGTCTCGCGCCGACGAGAGGCCCTTCTTGAGCTCGTCGCGCTCGCCGGTGAGGTCCTTCACGATCCGGCCGTGCTCGGACAGCATCTCGTTGCGCGACTTCTCGGCGTCGGCCTGGAGCGCGGCGATGGCACGAGCGTGCTCGGCGTCGGACACGGATTTTTGCTTCAGGAACTCGCCGTTCGCGATCGCGAGCTGGCGTTCGACCTTGGCCTCGGTGTCGGCCAGCTGCTGGGCGTGGGCCTTGGCGGCCTCCTCGCGCTCGCTGGCGTGGCGCGCGGTGGCGTCGTCGGTGGCGCGGCGGGCTGCGGCGGCCGCGGCCTTGTGCTCGGCGACCTCGCGACCGGCGGACTCGGCGACTTGCTGGAGCTCGGCGGTGTGCGCGGCAGCGGCCTCGCCGAGCGCGACGCGGTGAGCGTCGGCGGCGCGCTTGGCGGCATCGGAGAGCTGGGCGAGCGCTTGCTCGTGCTTTGCCTCGAGCTCCGCGATCATCGCGCGGTTCTGATCGTGGAGCTCGCCCCGCGCGGCCTCGTGCTTCGCGGCGGTTTCGTCGGCGGCGCGCTTCGCAGCGTCGACGTCGGCGGCGTGAGCGGCGCGGGCGCGGTCGAGCTCGGCCGCATGGGCCGCGTGGGCGCGCTCGAGCTCGGTGCGGACGTCGGACAGCGTCGCCGCTTGCGCGACGGCTAGATCCTCGGCCTCGCGCAACTTCGCGGCGAGCGTTTCGTCGTGCGCACGCTTCTGATCGGCGAGGCGCTGGGCGTGGGCGCGATCCTGCTCGGCGAGCGCAGCGGTGTGCTCGCGCTGGAGCTGCTCGAGCGCTTGTTCGCGTTCACCGAGTGCGGCCGTGTTCTCGCGCTGGAGCTGGGCGTACGCCTGGTCGCGCTCCGCGAGAGCGGCGGCGTGCTCGCGGCGGAGCTGCTCGAGCGCGCGATCGCGCTCGCTCGCCGCACTGGCGACGAGGCGCTCGCGCTCCGCCGCTGCGCCGGCGGCGGCTTGCGTGGTCTCGGCGACGAGCGCTTGATGCGCGCGGTCTTTCTCGGCGAGCGCCGCGGCGTGCGCGCGTTCCTGCTCTTCGATCGCGACGCGGTGCTCGGTGACCTGTTGGGCGAGCGCGGCGGCGTGCGCATCGGCCTGTTGCTCGAGCGCGGCGGCATGCGTGCCCATCGCGGCGCTGATCGCGTCCTCGTGCGTGGCCTTCGCCTCGGCGAGCGCGCCCTGGAGCTGGCTGATCTGGCCGCCGAGCTCGTTCTTGAGCCGGCTCTGATCACCCGCGTGCTCGGCCTTGAGCGCGACGGTCGCGCTCGCGTGCTCCTTCTCGAGGGCGGCGACCGCGGCCTCGTGTTCCTGCGCGGTCGCGCGGCGGAGCGTCTCGATCTGCTGCTCGAGCTCGCTCCCGTGGGTCGCCTCGAGCTCGTCGCGGAGGCGGGCGAGGGCGGCGACCTGGGCCTCGTCGGCTTCGGCGCGCGCGCTCGCGAGCTCCTGCTGGTGGCGCTGGACGAGCTGCTCGCGCTCGGTGCGGAGCAAGCGCTCGGCCTCGGACGCAGATGCCTTGCCGGTCGCGCGCTCGCCCGCGAGATCCTTCTCGAGCTGCGCGCGTGCTGCCTCGGCCGCGGCGGTCGCCTTCTCCGCGCGTTCGAGCGCCTGCTGGAGCTGGCTCGCCTGACCCTCGCTCGCCTTGTGAGCGGCCGCGAGCTTCTGCGCCTTCGCGGCGTCCTCGGCGGCCTGCTTCTCGAGGCTGCCGTGCTTCGCGTCGAGCGCCGCCTTCGCCGCCTGCGCCTGCTTCAGGCGCTCGGTCGCCTCGGCGAGCTCGCCATCGCGGTTCGCGAGCTCGGCCTTGACGCTCTTGAGCTCTTTGTCCTTCGCCAGCATCGACTCGCGGAGGTTGAGGAACTGCGCTTCGCGTCCGCCCTTCGCAGCGGTCTCGCCGGCGGCGCGTGCGCGTTCGAGCTCGTTCTTGAGCTGCGCGATCTGGCGCTCGAGCTCGCCGATCTTGCGAAGTGCGCGGCGATCGTAGACGCCCGACTGTTCGCTCCGCGCATCCTCGGCGACGACATCGAGGCCGAGATCGATCGCCGGATGCGATCCGCTGCCGGCGCGAGACGCCTCGATCGGCGCCGACGTCGTCGAGCCCGCGCGACCGCGCGGCGCTGCATCCGCGACGATCGGTGCGTGCGGGATCTGCTGGGTCTGCGCGGGCTCGACCTCCGGCGAGGGCTCCTCGACCTCGACGGGGACTTCCTCGTCGAGCGGGACGAGCTCTTCGTCGTCGATCATGATCGCCGGCTGCGAGTCCATGCGGTGATCGTCCTCGGCGACATCGTCGTGCGCGGCGTACATGTCCGTCGCGCCCGCGCCTGCCATCGTCGCTTCGGCGTGATCGCTGAACTCGCTCGGCTCCTCGTGGACCTGCGCGACGGGCTCCTCGTGGATCGCCGCGACCGCTTCGTGCGCGGCCTCGGCATCCGCCGCATCGGCGAGCGCGGCGACGTCGATCGACTCGGGCAGCGACTCCGCGACCGGCGGCAGGTGCGGCTCGAGGTGCTCGACGGGTTCCGGGATCCCGCTGTCGATATCGGAGTGGGCGTGCGGCGAATCGAGGATGATCGCCGGGACCGAATCGAGGATCGGCGGTGGTGTCGTACCGCGCCCGCGGCCATCGTGGATCGGTTCGGGGACGTACGCGGCTTCTTCTTCACCCGCGAGCGCGTCGTCGACCGGATGCGACTCCGGCTCGCTCGGTGGGATCGACAGACTGTGTTTGCGATGCTCGCCTGCCTCCGCGACCATCTGTGGCGACGGCTCGGGCTCGCCGAAGCTCCCGCCCATCAGCGCGTCGAACGCGGCATCGGTCTCGGCCTCGACGACCGAGTCGACGGTCAGGCCATCGCCGCTGACCGTGCGGCCTTCGTTGGTCTCGAACTCGTCGTGCGCATCCGGCTCCTGAAGCGCGGGTGGCTCGTGCGCGAGCAGCGCCGGGTGATCGCCCTCGTCGTCGCCGACGACCTCGTCGAGCACGACATCGCCTTCGGCGATCTCCATCGGGATCTCGTCCTCGACCGGAATCGCGAGCTCGTCATCGTCCGGATCTCCGAGTGCGATCAGGCCGTCGATCTTGCCGACCAGCTCGTGCGTCGACATCGACCGCTTGTCGATGTACTCGTCGGCGTGAACCTTGAGGTTGCGGTGCTTCGCGAAGCTCTCCGGCGGCACGGAGCCCGTGACGAGGATGATCGGCGTCTTCGACAGCGCGCCTTTCTTGCACTTCTCGAACACGCGGAAGCCCGACTTCTTGTCGGCCTCCTCGATCGTCAACAAGATCAGCGCAGGCGCTTCCGCAGCCGCGAGCGCCAACGCGCGTTCGGCGTCGGGCTCCGTCAGCACCACGACTTTGTAGCGAGCCAGCTCGCGAGTCAGGGTGTCTCGAAACGCAGGATCGGCATCGATGAGCAGAACGCGGCGGTTCATCCCTGCCGCGATCATAGCGGAACTAGCCGCGGTTTACTGTGGACCGACCAGGCTCGTGCGTCCGACCAGGCTGATCAGCTCCGCAATGGGCAGCTCGTCCGCCATGAACATGTAGCCGCGGTGGTTGGCATCGGTGACCGTGACCGCGTTGTGGCCGTTGCTCTGAATGACGTGCACCATCCGGCCGCCCGCATCGACTTCCTCACCGTCCTGCAGCTCTTCGGCACCGACGCCCTGGATGACGAGCAGCGAGAGGACGACGTGCTTGCCGGCTACGGTAATGTCGTACGAGAGCAGCGTGCCGTCGTGGCCGTTGATTCCGCCCGGCAGCATGCGCGCACCGAGCAGCTGGCTACCACCGGGGGCCTCGAGCTGTGGCGGCGCGACCGCCGCGTACTGGCGGACCCAATCGCTCGTCCGCGGGCCCTGGACCTCGAGCGGCAGCGCGCGCGTCTGCTGATGGACGGCCGCCTGCGCGATCGAGCTGCTCTGGCTCTCGGGCTTCACGTTGACGCCGACGAACACGAAGATCGCTGCCGCCGCCGCCGCGATCGCCGCACCCGGCAGCGCGAGCTGCGAGAACCGGCGCTTGCGCGTCGCGATCGAGGTGACCTTGTCTTCCTCGTCGAGCGACTTCACGAGCCGCATCCTCATCGTGTCGGTCATGCGAGGCGCGACGAGCGAGGTCTGGATCAGCGCTTGATCGGCGCGTGCACCATCGACCTCGGCGCGACACGCGCCGCAATCGTGGAGGTGGGTCTCGAGCTCGCGGCGCTCTTCACTCGCCAGCTCGTCGTCGAGATAGGCCATCGCCAGCGTATCGATGCTTTCGCACAGACTCATCTACTTATCTCCCCGTGCTGCCTTCGCAGCTCGGTACTTCTCGAGATCGTGGACTCCCGATTCTTTCGATTCTTTGACGTAACCCTCGGACACGGCGAACTCGCGAAGCGCCGCCGCGAGCAGCTTGCGCCCGCGGAACAGGCGCGACATCACGGTGCCGACGGGGCACTCCATGATCTCCGCGATCTCCTTGTACGAGAGGCCCTGCATGTCGCACAGGATCACCGCGGTGCGGAAATCCTCGGGTAGCTGTTCGAGCGCGCGCTGGACGTCGTCCGACACGCTCGCGGCGAGCATCGCCTGCTGCGGCGATTGCTTGTCGCTGGCCTGGGCCTGGACGAGCACGCCGTCGGTGGCGTCCTGCTCGGCCGACGCCGCATCGAGCACCTCGCGCGAGCGCTTCTTGCGCTGATACTCGTTGATGAACGTGTTCGTGACGATCCGCAGCAGCCACGCCTTGCAGTTCGAATCCTGCTGGAACGAATCCCAGAAGCGATAGGCGCGGAGCAGCGAGTCCTGGACCAGGTCCTCGGCGTCGCGCGCGTTGCGGGTCAGCCGGTAGGCGGCGCCGAACAGCGAGTCCATGTGCACCAACGCCTGGCGCTCGAACTCGCTGCGTTTCTGTTTCGCGGCCTGCATTCAAAGGTGTTTACCAGTCGCGCCCCGGGATTGTTCCCGGTCGCGCAGATCTCGTAAACACCCGAAACTATACTAGGCCTTGAACGTCGTGTGGGGCACGCCGAGCGCTTCGGCAACCGCCGCGTGGGGCACCGAGCCCTTGTACGTGTTGATGCCGCTGACCATGTACGGGGTCTTCGCGACGGCCTTCTCCAGGCCGCCCTCGGCGAGCATCGTCACGTAGCGGATCGTCGCGTTCGTGAGCGCGTACGTCGAGGTCCGCGGCACCGCGCCCGGCATGTTCGCGACGCCGTAGTGGATGACGTCGTCGACCAGGTAGGTCGGGTTGTCGTGGGTCGTCGGCTTCGCGGTCTCGATGCAGCCGCCCTGATCGATCGACACGTCGACGATCACCGAGCCGGCTTCCATCTCCTTGACCATCTGGCGAGTCACGAGGCGCGGTGCACGCGCACCGGCGATCAGCACGGCGCCGATCACGAGATCGCTCTCGAGGCACGCCTTCTCGATGCTGAGCGGATCCGAGTACTGCGTCGAGATCCGGCCCGCGTAGATGTCGTCGAGGTACGCGAGCGTCTTCAAGTTGACGTCGAGCACGGTGACGTTCGCGCCGAGGCCGACCGCCATCTTGCAGGCGTTCGCACCGACGACGCCGCCGCCGAGGATCGTGACGCGGCCGCGCTTGACGCCCGGCACGCCGCCGAGGAGGACGCCCTTACCGCCGCGCTCGCGCTCGAGGTACGTCGCGCCGGCCTGGACCGACATGCGACCGGCGACCGCCGACATCGGCGTGAGGAGCGGGAGGTCGCCCGGGGTCGGCTCGAGCGTCTCGTATGCGACGCCGTTGACGCCGCGGTTCAACAGCTCCTTGCCGAGCTCCTGCGCCGCCGCGAGGTGGAGGTACGTGAAGAGGAGCAGGTCCTTCTTCATGCGCGGGAACTCCGGCGCGATCGGCTCCTTGACCTTCACGACCATATCGGCCTGGCCCCAGACTTCGTCCGCGGTCGGAAGGATCTTCGCGCCCGCCTTGACGTAGAGCTCGTCCGGAATCGCCGAGCCCGCGCCCGCGTTCTGCTCGACGAACACCGTGTGACCGCGTTGCGTGAGGATCGCGACGCCCGAGGGGGTCATGCCGACGCGATATTCTTGAGTCTTGATCTCTTTCGGAACGCCAATGCGCATATGGATTGGGCGCAGCATTGCCGCGAAACCGAGCGTTTTTCAATCTCGGTTCACTTAGAACTCCAACGACTTGGATGACGCGACGCGCTAGCTGATGACTGACTGACTAGGCGGCTTCTTCTTCGTCTTTGCCGTGGCACTTCTTGTACTTCTTGCCGCTGCCGCAAGGACACGGATCGTTGCGACCGACCTTGGGCCGCTCGCGCTTCACCGGTGCCGTGACCGCGCCTTCGCCCGCGGTGCGCGCCTTACCGCGCGTCTGCGCCGCGACCTCGGCCTCGTCCTCGTTCTTATCCGCGACGCCCTTCTCCTGCAGCTCGCCGAGCTCCTGCTCCTTGACCGCGGGGATGGCCTTCGCCTCTTCCTGCTTCTGGATCTGGACCCGGAACAGCTTCTGGATCGTGTGCTCCTGGATCCGGAGCATCATCTCCTGGAACATCGAGAAGCCGGCCTTCTTGTATTCCTTCTTCGGATCCTTCTGGCCGTAGCCCATGAGGCCGATGCCTTCACGGAGCGCGTCCATCGTCTTCAGGTGCTCGATCCACTGCTGATCGATCTCCTCGAGCGCGAAGTGGCGCTGGAAGTAGAGCAACCACGGGCGCGAGAGCTCTTCTTCGCGCTGCTTCAAGCGCTCCTCGAGCTTCGGCCAGATCTGGGTCGACGCCTCATCGGGCGTCCCCGGCTCGACCTCGATCTTCATGTTGAAGTTCTCGGCGAGCGCGTCCTCGAGCTGATCCCAATCCCACTCGTCTTCGACCTTCTCCGGGTCGAGGACTTCGTCGATCACCGCGCTCATCCGCTGGTACGTGAGATCGTAGAGCCGCTCGCGCTGCTGGATCTGCGACGCGACGACGCCGGCGGTGCAGAGCTCGATCAGCTCCTTCTCGTCGCCGTCGTACACCTTCTCGAGATCGAGCAGCGTGCCGAACTGGCGCCAGATCTCGGCGCGCAGGATGCGCCAACCCGGACGCGTGTCGGAGACCGACTCGCCGCGCGCGATCTTGTCATCGCGCTCCTGGACCTTCTGCTTGAGCTCCTTGACCATCGCCGCGACCTTCGGCTCGAGGTCGGGCGTCAGCGACTCGACGGTCCAGTTGCCGCTCTCTTTGACCGGCTCGGGCACGATGCCGGCCTCTTGCTCCTCTTTCGTCGGCTCCGCGTGGTAGCGGCCGTCGAGCACCTGGCGGCGCAGCGCGTAGATCGTCTTGCGCTGCTGATCCATGACGTCGTCGTACTCGAGGACGTTCTTGCGCTGATCGAAGTTGCGACCTTCGACCTTCTTCTGCGCGTTCTCGATCGACCGCGTCACCATCGGCGATTCGATCGGGACGTCCTCTTCGAGACCGAGCCGCTCCATCAGGCCAGCCATCCGATCGAGGCCGAAGATCCTGAGGAGATCGTCCTGGAGCGACAGGTAGAACCGCGACGTGCCCGGATCGCCCTGGCGACCCGCGCGACCGCGCAGCTGGTTGTCGATCCGGCGCGACTCGTGGCGCTCGGTGCCGACGATCTTGAGCCCGCCCGCGGCGAGCACCTCTTGCTTCTCGGCCTCGCACTGGGCCTTGAACTGCGCGGTGAGCTCCTTCAGGCGCGCGTCCTCGTCGAAGTCGGGCTGGCTCGAGCCGCGATACGGACCACCGGTCGCGTCGTCGGCGTTCGGCGCCGCGGCCGCGGCTTCGGCGGCGAGCTTGTCCTTCTCCTCTTGGAGCGCGTCCTTCGCCATCGCCTCGTAGTTGCCGCCGAGGAGGATGTCGGTACCGCGACCGGCCATGTTCGTCGCGATCGTGATCGCGTTCTTGCGACCCGCCTGCGCGACGATCGAGGCCTCGCGCTGGTGCTGCTTCGCGTTCAACACGTTGAACGGCAGGCCCTGCGCCTTGAGCAGATTCGCGACGACCTCGGACTTCTCGACCGAGACCGTACCGACGAGCACCGGCTGACCGCGCTTGTAGCAGTCCTCGATGTCCTTCGCGACGGCGCGGAACTTACCCGCCTCGTTCTTGTAGACGAGGTCCGAGAGATCCTTGCGCGTGATCGGCTTGTTCGTCGGGATGACGGTGACGTGCAGCTTGTAGATCTGGTGGAACTCCGCCGCTTCCGTGTCGGCGGTGCCGGTCATCCCCGACAACTTCTTGTACATGCGGAAGTAGTTCTGGAACGTGACCGTCGCGATCGTCTGGTTCTCTTCCTCGACGGTGACGCCTTCCTTGGCCTCGATCGCCTGGTGGAGACCATCGCTCCAGCGCCGGCCCGGCATCTTGCGGCCGGTGTGCTCGTCGACGATGACGACCTTGCCCTCTTCGACGAGGTAGTTGACGTTGCGCTTGTACAAGGTGTGCGCGCGCAGCGCCTGGTTGACGTGGTGGACGAGCTGGATGTTCTTCGCTTCGAACAGGTTGTCGACCGAGAGCAGCTGCTCCATCTTCTCGACGCCGTCGTCGGTGAGCATGGCGCTGTGCGCCTTCTCGTCGACGGTGAAGTCGACCTCGCGCTTGAGGCGCGGGATCATGCGGTCGACCTTGACGTAGAGATCGGCAGATTCTTCGGCCGAGCCGGAGATGATCAGCGGCGTGCGGGCTTCGTCGATCAGGATCGAGTCGACCTCGTCGACGATGCCGTAGTTGAGGCCGCGCTGGACCATGCGGTCCGGCGACGTCTTCATGTTGTCGCGCAGGTAGTCGAAGCCGAACTCGTTGTTCTGGCCGTACGTGATGTCGCAGTTGTAGTTGCGCTGGCGCTCGTAATCGTCGAGGCCGTGGACGACGACGCCCGTCGAGAGCCCCATGAACTTGTGGATCTGGCCCATCCACTCGGCATCGCGGCGCGCGAGGTAGTCGTTGACGGTGACCACGTGGACGCCCTTGCCGGGCAACGCATTCAGGTAGCAGGGCAGGGTCGCGACGAGCGTCTTGCCCTCGCCGGTACGCATCTCGGCGATCCGGCCCTGGTGGAGCACCATGCCGCCGACCATCTGGACGTCGTAGTGGCGCATGCCGAGGACGCGCGAACCGGCCTCGCGGACGGCGGCGAACGCTTCGCACAGGATGTCGTCGAGGGTCGCGCCGTTATCGAGCTTCTGCTTGAGCTCGTTCGTGACCGCCTTGAGCTCGCTATCGCTCTTGGCCTTCATCGAGGGCTCGAGCTCGGCGATCTTCGCGACGAGCGGCTGGAGCTTCTTGAGCTCGCGCTGGTTCTTGCTGCCGAAGATTTTTTGAATCAGTCCCATGGGATACCGCCGTCGCGGTTCTTACCACGTGTTCACGAATTCTCTGGAGCGAACCTACCGAATCAGGCGGGTCGAAACGACCGTAAAAATCGCCACCAATGCCGCTTGAGATCGAAGCGGGTCAGGCAGCTCCCGACCTTGTGGTGCTGCGCGTCGATGATCTCTGCCGGGAGCGTCGTGAACGTCGTGAATGGACGCAGGTAGGACAGGTCCTTCTGGCCGACCAGCTCGTAGTGCTGGCCATCGTCCCCGGTGAAGGCGAGCTCGTAGCGGATGAACTTGCCGCCGAGCACGCGGATCGTGATCGTGCCTTCCGCCGGCGCGCTCCGCGTCTTCGGTGGCGCGTAGACGGTGCCGCGGATCGAGGCGCGGCCGTCCGCGATATGCGCGCGGGTCGACTCCGCGTGCGCCGTGATGTCGAAGCGGAACGGATGCCGCTTGCCGGGATCGGTGTCCCACTCGACGGTCCCGGCCATCGTCTCGGAGAACTCGAAGCCCATCCCTGGACCTTAGCCGAAAACGTAAAAGGCGGGACGCCCGTTGGCGACCCGCCTTCTCACCGTTGCCTTAGCGCGAAACTAGAGCGGCTGCTTCGTCGCGCAGCTCGCGAAGAAGTACGACTCGCACGTGCAGTTCGAGCCAGGCGTGGTGCACGCGCTGCCATCCGTCGTGTGGCAGTTGACACCGCCGTAAACCGGTCCGCAGTCCGTGTTGCGGCCCAAGCAGTCGGTCTCGTCGTTGATGTTCTCGCAGACCGGAGCCGCCGAGCACATGTCGGTCTCGAAGCACGCGCCGGTGTAGCAGCCGTTGAAGATCAGCGGCGAGCTACCCGTCGGGCAGGTCGGCTTCGCCGTGGTGCACGTGATCGCGCCGGCGCAGCTGCCCTGCGTGCACGTGTGAGCGTTCGTATCGCAGAACTGGCCGCCCGCCTGGTTGCAGTCCGAATCCGAGTTGCAGTAGCCCTGCGGGTTCGGTTCGCACGAGCTGCGCTGCGTATCGCAGTGGTAGCCGGTGCCGCAGTCGGCGTCGGTCGAGCAGAAGCCACCCTCGGTGCACGTGCCGCTCGAGCAGTAGCAGCCCGCGGCGCAGTCGGTGTTCGAGGTGCACTCGTAACCCGAGCCGCTGCCTTGACCGCCCGAACCCGAGCCGGTCTGCGAGCACGTCGAGCTCACCCACTCGCAGCTGTCGCCTTGACACTGGTACAGGCCGTCCGACCCGCAATACGTCCAGCTGTCGTTGTTGTTGTTGCCGTGGTCACCGAAGTAGAGCTCGCAGCCCGCGAGGGTGCTGAGAGCGCCGGCGGTGACCAGCAGCGAAAGCGAGGTGAGCAGCTTGTTCATCTGGATGTTCCTTGGAGGGTAAGGCGTGCGGTGAGCGAAACCTTAAGCAGCCGACGTGCCATTGTGGCGAAGGGATCGAACTCCTCGAAAATCAATTAACGTTCTGACACGCGACGTTGGGTTTTCACGAGGCAGCGTCCGAGGTCTGACAAAAATGCCCGGAAAATCGAGGGGGACGCCAGTCTGACGAATCGTACGGCTTAACGGTTGCCGATGTCGGCCGATTCATCGGGCTGGACGGGAGCAACCCCACGAAATCCGGGTGTGAACACCCGGCTACAGGTGGTGTGGCCCGGCGGACCGGATCAGGGTGGGAGATTTGCCCGTTTTTGCGACGCGGATCACCGCGTTACGTCGGGTCGTTTCGTGTCGTCCGCTATTACGCCGCTTCGTCCACCGCGCGAATCGTCTCGCGCAGACCGAAGCGGGGGCGAAACCCCAGCTCGGCGGTCGCACGTCTCCCATCGACCATGCAGACGTAGCGAATGAAGTCGAGCTCGGCCACGGGGAAGCTCGACACACCGATCGCGAACGCGAGCGACAGGAGCGGCTTCGCGATCGGATGCGGGATCCACCGGCCTTCGCGGCCGAGCTCTTTCAAGATGGCAGACAGCGGCACCTCGCCGGGGCCGACGATGTTGTAGATGCCGCGGCGCCCGGGCACGAGCGCCTGCACGATCGCCTCGGCGACATCGAGCACGTGGACGAGCTGGACCATCGGATCGAAGCCGAGCAACACCGGCGGACGATCGATGCGGAGGTAGTTCGAGGGCGCGTTGTGGACCGGGCCGACGATGTGGACCGGGCGCAGCACGACGGTCTCGAGCTCGCGCGCGCGCCACAGGAACGTCGACACGAGGTGATCGATCTCGACGAGATCGCGCATCGCCGGGAACCGTTGGGCGGCAAGAAGCGGCGCGTCCTCGGTCAGGAACTGCGGATTATCCGGACGCGGGCCGTACACGTTTGCCGACGACAGCAGCACGACCTTCGGCACGGCGTGCGCCTGGCAATACTCGAGCAGCTTCGCCGTGCCGGTGATGTTCCACGAGTAGAGCTCGGCCGGCCGCGCACGCGGATCGTGCATGACGCCGAGGTGAACCAGCGCGTCCGCGTCGCGGAACACGTCGCGCGCCTTCTTGCTGCGCAGATCGACCTGATGGAGCTCGATGTCCTTGGGTCGACCTGGCATCGGCCGGCGATCGAGGCCGACGATCCGCCAGCCGAGCTCGTGATGGAGCCGGCGCGCGACGATCCGACCGAGCCGACCGGAGATGCCGGTGATCACGATCTTCTTCACGGGCTTCACCAGAACACGTGCTTTCTCCCGGCGAGGCCCTGATGGATCATGCCCTGGATGCGGTGGCGGACTTGCTTCACCTTGTCGGCGAGGTCGTCGTCATCGTCGTCGGGACCACCGGTGAAGTGCATCGGCTCGCCGAAATGCAGGCGGTACTTCACGGGGAGTGGCCACGGCGCGATGAACGGCGGATACGGCACGATCGGTAGCGCCGGCGCGCCGACGAGCTTCGCGAGCGACTTGAGGTTGATCGCGGGAGCTTGTTCTTCGGCGCCGATCACGGCGACCGGCACGATCGGTGCGTTCGACTCGAGTGCGAGCCGCATGAACCCGGTGCCGAAATCGGCGAGCTGATAGCGCTTCGAGAATGGCTTCGAGATGCCGCGGGCGCCTTCCGGAAACACGAGCACGGCCTCGTCCGCGGCGAGCAGGCGCCGGCAATTCTCCGGCGTGCCGGTGATCTGTCCCCAGCGCGCGAACAAATACGAGGCGAACGGCACGGTCGGGACGAAGAACTCGACCATCGCGCGGACGAGCCGCGGCTGCGCCGGCTCGAGGAAGCACGCGCTCGCGATCACGAGCCCATCGAACGGCAGCTGACCGGAGTGATTGGCGACGAGGATGACCCGGCCCGAGCTCGGGAGGTTCTCGATCCCGAATGCCTCGGTGCGGAAGTAGTGGCGGTACAAGAACCGCGCGAACCGGATCGCGGTGCCGAGCGACTCGCGCGACATCCCGAACGGATCGAAGCCAAACTCGTTCTGGCGGACGACGAGCGCCTGGGTCCGGCCGTCGATGTCGTCGCCGGGAACCGACGCCCGCAGCTGCTTCAAGCGATCCCGGAGGCCCACGGCCGTCTTATACTCCGTGTGATGAGCGAGAGCTTCGTGGACCTCACGTATCGCGGCCTGGCGCTCGGGCGAAGAGTGAAGCTGACCCAGGTCCGGCCGAGCAGCGGCTACCTCGAGCACGTCGCGCCGATGCCGGTCGGTACGTCGATCGGGATCGCGGGCGACGACGGCACGCTGTTCGACGCGATCGTGACGGACGTGCGAGAGGCAGCGGGCGATGCTCCATCCGGCATGACGGTGCGACCGCGGCTCGAGGTCGATGCGGCGAAGGCGTGGTGGAAGGAGAAGGTCGATCTTCCGGATCTCGTGAAGGTCGAGGCGGCGCCGCCGGTCGGGATCGTGCGGAGCAAGCGCGGCTCGAATGCAGGCGCGGTGCCCGAGCTCATGGATGACGGGCGCAACACCGCAGTGCAGGCGGCGATCGATCCCGACAAGCTCGACAAGGATACGCAGGTCATCCCGGTGATGGAGAGCAACCCGACGATGCCGGCGATCCAAGACGACGGCAAACGGACGATCGCGATGGACGCGGTCGATCTCGCGGCGTTGGGGTTGGATCCCGTGACGTCGAGCGGATCGATCCCGACGATCAAAGATGAGGATGAGGGTGAGAGCGACGACGACAAGCCCGATGCGAACAAGTCGGGTCCGACGAGCAAGAAGAAGCGGCGGCGCCGTTAGCGCGAACCGCGAGCGAGCGTGCGACTTTCCGGACGATGAGAGGTCCTCCGAGCATGCGCGCCTTCTGTCTCGCTCTCGCGTTCGTCGCCTGCAAGGAACCGACGGCCCCGCGCGAATTTTTCGGCAAGCACGTCGTGCCGCCCCTGGACCTCGACCGGGTCCGCCCGGGCATGACCCAGGCCGAGGCGCAGGCGGCGCTGCCCGCGCTGAAGAAGCGGGCGCACAAGGAGGACGTGCTCGAGCTCCCGACGGGCGCGAGAGACGTCGAGCTGATCGTCCAGGGTGACCCCGTCAGCCGGATCGTCGCGTACGTCAAGCCACCGCTGTTCGCGCACCTTCGTCAGGAGCTGGTGGATGACTGGAAGGGCGAGCAGACGCCCGATCATTTCCGCGGGACGAGCTGGATGGCGAACCTCACCGCGTACGGCGACGTCGCCGAGCTCGAGTTCTGGCCGATGATCGAGATGAAGAAGATGTTCGCCGGCGGCCCGGCGGCGCTCCCCGCACCGCTCGCGCGCATGAAGCCCGGCATGATGAAGCACGAGATCGAGAGCGTGCTGCCGCCGCTCGCCGCGAAGTTCCACGAGCTCCCCGAGGAGCACACGGAATTCACGCTCTACGGCGAGGACGATCCGAGCGGCCTCGCGTCGCTCTCGATCTACCTGAACTTCGACCACCGCGACGAGCTCCTCGCACTCTGGGGCCCCGGCGAGCTCGGCAAGGACAGCGACGCCCAGCCGCACGAGACCCACACCTGGTTCGCGCCCGCGACCGGCTGGCGCGCGACCTACACGATCATGCGCAAGGGCGAGATGGTCGGCACCATCGAGCGGACCGAAGACCGGCTGACCTACGCGCACTACATTCCGCTCACTACGCTGCTCGGCGATGGTCCGGAGCTCGCGATGGTCGCGAGCGCGCCGTGGGGCAAGACCGTCGAGGAGGTCGCGAAGGACTTCCCGAGCCTCCACGGCACGTCGCAGAGCCTGACGCTGCCGCCGACCGAAGCGGGCCCGCGGACCGGCTTCTTCGTGCTCGACGCGGATGGGAAGGTCGACACGCTGGTCGTGCGCTTCGACTGCGCTGCCAAGTGCGGCACGCTCGCCGCGACGTTCGCGCAGAAGTGGCCCGACCCGAAGGGCGACCTCTACCACGCGACCAAGCCGTACGTGCGCATTCACGCCGAAGGCCCCGAGCTCGTGATGACCTATCGGCCGACGCCGCCTCCGAAGGGCTCGACCGTCTACTAGGTTATTTCTGGTACTTGTCGACGTTGCGCTTGTGCTCTTCGAACGTCTTCGCGAACACGTGATTGCGCGCGTCCTTCGCGACGAAATAGAGGTAGTCGCTGCCGTCGGGCGCGAGCACCGCTTCGATCGAGCGCTTGCCGGGATTCGAGATCGGGCCGGGCGGTAGGCCCTCGTGCTCGTACGTGTTGTACGGGTTGTCCTTGTCGTGAAGCTGCGCGGTGTGGAGGCGATCCGTGATCGTCCACGCCTGACACGCGGCGCTCTTCTGGACCGGCACTTCGCAGCCGTAGCGGATCGTCGGATCGGTCTCGAGCCGATGCGTCTTGAAGCTATCGAACGTGAGGCGGTTGATGAACACCTGCGCGATCCGCGGGCGCTCCGCTGGATCGACGGCTTCCTTCTCGACGATCGACGCCATCGTCAGGATGTCGTGGTCGCTCCACTTCATCTTGTCCTTGATCTTCGCCGCGTCGCGCGGGTGCTTCGCGAGCAGGTCGTTCCAGACTTCCTGGTGGTGCGCGATCAGGCGATCGAGCACGACCTGTGGCTTCTCGCCGACCCGGAACTCGTACGTATCGGGAAACAGGTAGCCCTCGACCGAGTCGCCGGGGATCGCGTGCTTCGCGAGGAACTCCTTGTCGCGCGCGAGCGCCTCGAGATCCTTCGCGCTCGCGACCTTGTTCTTCTCGAGGATCGCGAAGTCCTCGAGCATGTTCTTGCCCTCGGGCAGCGTCGCCTTGGTCGTCACTTCCTTGACGCCCGCGATCAACACCGCGAGCACCTGCGCCGGCGTCTGGTTGTCCTTGATGAGGTACTTGCCGGTCTTGACGTTCGTCGTGTCGCCTTCCCACATCGCGTACATCCGAAACCACGTCGGCCGATCGATCACGCCCTTGTCGTGAAGCATCGTCGCGATCTGCGGGAACGTCATGCCGGTCTTGACCTCGATCTCGACATCTCGCCCCGTGCCATCGTGGCGCGCGTCCGGATACGCGAGTGCGCGATGGATGAAGAAACCGGCGATCGCCAGCACGATCACGACCGAGCCGATCACGACCGCGAGCGCAACTCTGAACGAGCGCTGGGACATCCGTGCTCGTTATAGCTCGGGTTTGTTCTGGCTTTGCCACACGGTGAGCCAGCCTTGGAGGATCAGCGTCGCGGCTTGCTGATCGATCACTTCTTTGCGTTTCCCGCGTGACAAATCGGCATCGAGAAGAACGCGCGTCGCCTCCGCGGTGGTGAAACGCTCGTCTTGTTCGTGAAATTTCAACGTCGCAGGGAGACCTGCGCGCAGCACTGTCGAGAACTCCAGTACTCGTTTCGCGCGATGTCCGATCTTGCCCGAGAGCTCGAATGGCATTCCGATCACGATGTCGGTGATGTCGCGTTCGACAACAACTGTTCGGATCGCCGACACGTCGTTGTCTGTTCCGGATCGTTCGATCACGCCGACCGGATGCGCTGCAATGTTTGCATCGTCCGTTACAGCAAGACCGATCGTCTTCATGCCGACGTCGAGGCCGAGCGCTTTCACGCGGGTAATTAGGGCCAAAAATAAAGGCCCTGCAAGGGGGATTGCAGGGCCTTGAGCGCAGATCGAACGAGCTACTTGTTGCCTCAGGTGGTGGGGGAGACCAGCGGGATGAGGGGGAGGGAACCACCAGTCATCCACCGAGTCGAAACGTTCACCCGTTCGTCGCGCGTGGGATTCAATTTTCAAAACCGGGAACAGCGAGCTGCTTATTCCTTGGAGGCTCTGAACTGCCTCTCGGTTGCTTGAAAACATGAGCACGTTCGGTGCCAGCGCAAGGGCCGAGATCGACGACCAAGAAACGGGCGGTTAGCGACGAGCTTTGCTCAGCCGGCGACTACTTCTGTCACCGCGTGTTCTCAGTCTGGCCAGTCTGGTGGCCACCCGCTGACGGTGCTTCGACAAACTAGTAAATAATGTTGCGCAACATGTCCGACGAACCACCCGCTGCGCCGAAGTTACAAGTTCAGATCGACGACGACATTTCGCAGGGTGTTTACGCGAACCTCGTGCTGCTCAATCACACCGAGAACGAGTTCGTTCTCGACTTTGCCTTCATCCAGCCGGCGAACGGCCGCGCGAAGGTGAGAGCGCGCGTGGTCAGCTCGCCGCGCCACACGAAGCGGCTGTTGAACGCGTTGCAGAAGAACCTCGAGCGATACGAGGAGCGGTACGGCCGCATCGAGCTCGGCACCGACGAAGATCCGACGTTTCATTAAGAGACGGCCGCGTCGGTGATCTCGAACGTCCCGGAATCGAGATCGAGGATCGCCGCCGCGCCAAACGGCACGGGCTCGTTACGATCGCCGTGACCGATCGGCGCGCCAAACGCAGCGGGCGTTCCCGCCGCATGCAGTCGCTCGAGCACGGTGTCGAGCGCCGCGGTCGCAGGATCTTCACCACCTGCAGGCGGCTGCGGATCTACGCAGCGGATCAGATCGCCCACGATCACGGCGCTCGGTTTCGCGAGCTCGCCCGCGAGCGTGAGGTGCGTCAGATAGCGATCGATCGCGTACGGCCGCTCGCCGACTTCTTCGATCAGCGTGATCGATCCGCGCAGCGGCAGCGCCCACGGCGTGCTCGCGAGCACGGACACCATCGTGAGGTTCGCCGGGAGCAACGGTCCGCGATAGACGCCGCGGCCGCGCGCCGTGAGCGACCACGCGCGCACACCGGGCGCTCGTGTCTCGGTGAGAAGAGCGATGAGTTGTTCCAGATCACTCGCGGGCAGGCGCTCCATCTGAACGCCGACCGGTCCGTGAATGCCACGTACGCCCGCCGCGTGTGCCCACGACAGGAGTGCGGTCGCATCGCTGAAGCCCACGATCGGTTTCGGATCGCGGCGCAGCGCATCCGGATCGAGGCGCGGCAGGAGCCGCATCACGCCGTAGCCGCCGCGCGCGAGCAGGATCGCGCGAACATCCGGATCCGCGATCATCGCGTTGAGCTCGGCAGCGCGCGTCTCGTCGCTCGCCGCGAGGTAACTCGGCAGGTTGCTCTCGCGCGGCGCGGTCAGCGACTTCGCGAGGCGCAGCGCGAATGCATCGCCGAGGCGGGCGAGCCCCGCGTGCAGGCGCTCCATCTTGACCGGCCCCGCGGGTGCGGCGATGCCGAGCACCTGGCCGCGCTTGATCCTGGGCGGAATGATCGCGCTCACGCCGCGTACTATCGCGCGGCGCTTGGCGAGCTAGCAACTCGGGCAGGGCGCCGCGACGACATCGAGCTCGTTCTCGACGCCGACCGTGAGCTCCGAGCCTGTCGTCGCGCCGGCCGGCGTGACCCGGTTCTCGCGGGTCAGCCGGATCGTGTTGGTCTGCGCCTTGTCCTTCGACGCGTTCAGCGTCAGCGGCGCGACCGAGTACGTGCCGGTATCGGGCACGACGATGCCGTTGCCGTTGCCACCGTCGCCCATCTCCCAGCGCGCGACGTCGGCCTCGGCCGCCCGATTCCACGTCGCGGTGAACGGCATCGTCGAGTCGATCGTCGCGCCGGCGGTCGGCGAGGTGATCACGTGGATGTCGGGGCCGTCGACGATCACGCCGCTGACCTTGTCGGCGCCGCTGGTCACGTCGAGTTGGTAAACTTGATCGTAGCCGCTCGCGTCGCCGGTCCAGTGGCCGGCATCGTTGCCGACGCTGGTGAACGTCAGCGGCGTCGCGCCATGCGAGCTCGTCATCGTCACGCTACCGGTCACGACGGGTGCGCCGGCGAGCTGGATCCGGACCGAGAACGCCGTATCGAAATCGCTCGCCTGTTGCGCGTTTGCGAGCCGCGGTGTCGCCGTCGCGGAGCCGGTGACGAGCAGCGTAGACGTGCCGGTTCCGGCGTTGTTGCCAGCGCCCGGATCGAGCGGAGAACCACCACACGCGGCGAACAAAACGAGACTAGTGAGGAGCGAATGCTTCATCGATGAAAACCCCCTACGGTTCACTTTTCTCGACGAGCACGCGCGATTCAATCGACGTTGTTTGCACAGCGAGACCGTCGCCACACAGTGCAACCGTGGTACTTTCGGTTCATGAGCTTGGTGGGACAGATCGCAGAGCTGCAGAACTACGCCACCTACAAGGAGTTGTCGTGGGAGGGCTCGTTCGAGGACTACCTGAACCTCGTCCGAAAGAATCCACAGGTGACGCGCAACGCGTATCAGCGCCTGTACGACATGGTGCTCTCGCACGGCGTCGAGGAGTACATCGACAACAAGAAGAAGCTCGTCCGCTACAAGTTCTTCAAGGACGACGCGCACGGTGGCCGCGATGCCGTGTTCGGTCTCGACGTTCCTCTCATGCGCCTCATGAACGTGCTGAAGAGCGCGTCGCAGGGCTACGGCACCGAGCGCCGGATCATCCTGCTCCACGGTCCGGTCGGCTCTGCGAAGTCGACGATCGCGCGCCAGCTGAAGAAGGGCATCGAGGACTACTCGCGCACGCCCGATGGCGCGCTCTACACGTACTACTGGACGCTGCCGGGCGCGCTCTCCGAGCTCGCCGGTGGTAGCGAAGTGTTCCCGTCGCCGATGCACGACGAGCCGCTCCGCCTGATCCCGCACGAGTGGCGGCAAGCGACGATCGACAAGCTCGGCCTCGGCAACGACGACTTCAAGGTCAAGGTCCACGGCGACGTGAACCCGGCGTGCCGGTTGATCTTCAAGGAGCTGATGCGCCACTACGGCGGCAACTTCGAGAAGGTGATGACCCACGTGAAGGTCAAGCGCCTCGTGCTCAGCGAGCAGGATCGCATCGGCATCGGTACGTTCCAGCCGAAGGACGAGAAGAACCAGGACTCGACGGAGCTGACCGGCGATATCAACTATCGCAAGATCGCGACGTTCGGATCGGACTCGGATCCGCGCGCGTTCAACTTCGACGGCGAGTTCAACATCGCGAACCGCGGCATCCTCGAGTTCGTCGAGATCTTGAAGCTCGACGTCGCGTTCCTCTACGACCTGCTCGGCGCGACCCAGGAGCGCAAGATCAAGCCGAAGAAGTTCGCGCAGACCGACATCGACGAAGTGATCATCGGCCACACGAACGAGGCCGAGTACAAGAAGCTCCTCAACAACGAGTTCATGGAGGCGCTCCGCGACCGCACCGTGAAGGTCGACATCCCGTACATCACGAAGGTGTCCGAGGAGGTCAAGATCTACGCGAAGGACTTCACGCTCTCGAAGGTCGGCAAGCACATCGCGCCGCACACGCTGTACGTCGCGTCGCTGTGGGCGGTGCTCACCCGGCTCGAGGATCCGAAGAAGCACTCGCTGTCGCTGCTCCAGAAGTCGAAGCTCTACGATGGCAAGACGCTGCCGGGCTTCACCCAGGACAACATCAAGGAGCTCCGCAAGGAAGCGCAGCGCGAGGGCCTCGACGGCATCTCGCCGCGCTACATCCAGGACAAGATCGCGAACGCGCTCGTCAGCGACAAGGCCGACGGCGCGATCAACCCGTTCATGGTGCTGAACGAGCTCGAGAGCGGGTTGCGCTCGCACTCGCTGATCTCGAGCGAGGATCAACGCAAGCGCTACGGCGAGATGCTCTCGGTCGTGAAGCAAGAGTACGAGGACATCGTCAAGAACGAGGTCCAGCGCGCGATCAGCGCCGACGAGGACATGATCGCGAAGCTGTGCGCGAACTACATCGATAACATCAAGGCCTTCACCCAGAAGGAGCGGGTCAAGAACCCGTACACCGGCCAGGATGAAGAGCCGGACGAGCGGATGATGCGGTCGATCGAAGAGAAGATCGACATCCCGGAGAGCCGCAAGGACGACTTCCGCCGCGAGATCATGAACTACATCGGCGCGCTCGCGATCGAGGGCCGTCAGTTCGACTACAAGACGAACGAGCGGCTCCACAAGGCGCTCGAGGCGAAGCTGTTCGAGGACCAGAAGGACTCGATCAAGCTGACGTCGCTCGTGAGCTCGGTCGTCGACCGCGACACCCAGGCGAAGATCGATGTCGTGAAGCAGCGCTTGATCAAGAACTTCGGCTACGACGAAGTCTCGGCGACCGACGTGCTGAACTTCGTCGCATCGATCTTCGCGCGAGGTGACGTCAAGTCGTGAGCGATGCGCTCGGCGTAGGGACCGTGCAGGTCGAGCTCAACAACACGTTGGCGGAGCTCCTCGCCAAGCTGTGCATCGAGCTCGACACCGAGGACTACACCGGCGTGATTTCTCGCGCGCTCGGGTTGCTCGAGATGGTGCAACGCACGAAGCGGCAAGGGGGGCGGTTGATGTTCGTCAACGAGCGCGGCGACGCCGCGGATGTGGTGTTCTAGCCATGTCGCAGAAGATCGACCTCGACCACGGGCGGTTCCGTCAGATCATCCGCGGCAAGATCAAACAGAACCTTCGCAAGTACATCTCGCAGGGCGAGATGATCGCGAAGAAGGGCAAAGACACGGTCTCGATCCCGATTCCGTCCGTCGACATCCCGCGGTTCAAGCACGGCGACAAGCAGCAGGGCGGCGTGGGGCAGGGGCAGGGCGAGCCGGGCGACGCACTCGGCCAGGGCGAAGAGCAGCCGGGCTCGGGTCACGAGGCGGGCGATCGCCCCGGCGATCACTTGCTCGACATCGAGCTCAGCGTGCAAGAGCTCGCCGAGATCATGGGCGAGGAGCTCGAGCTGCCTCGGATCCAGCCGAAGGGAACCGAGAAGATCGTCGCGTACAAGGACAAGTACTCGGGCATTCGCACCGTCGGTCCCGAGTCGCTGCGTCACTTCCGCCGCACGTTCCGTCAGGCGATGCGTCGCCAGATCTCGATGGGCACGTACGACGTGAAGAACCCGATCGTGATCCCGATCAAAGAGGACAAGCGCTACCGGTCGTGGCGCAGCGAACCTCTGCCGCAGTCGAACGCGGTGATCATCTACATGATGGACGTCTCGGGCTCGATGGGCGACGAGCAGAAGGAGATCGTCCGGATCGAGAGCTTCTGGATCGATACGTGGCTGCGCTCGCAGTACCACGGCATCGAGAGCCGCTACATCATCCACGACGCGATGGCGAAGGAAGTCGATCGCGACACGTTCTTCCGCACGCGCGAGTCGGGCGGCACGATGATCAGCTCGGCGTACAAGCTGTGCGCGAAGATGATCAGCGACGAGTATCCATCGGACCTGTGGAACATCTATCCGTTCCATTTCTCCGACGGCGACAACTGGTCGGTCGACGACACCCACACCTGCGTCGAGCTGTTGAAGAAAGAGGTCCTGCCGTTCGTGAACCTCTTCGCCTACGGCCAGGTCGAGTCGCCGTACGGCTCGGGTCAGTTCATCAAGGACCTGACCGAGCACTTCGACGAGGACGACCGCGTGGTGACGAGCGAGATCAAAGGCAAGGACGCGATCATGGACTCCATCAAGGAGTTCCTCGGGAAGGGCAAGTAGATGGTCTCGGCACTGAAGCGCTTGCCGGCGTATCTCCGCGACATCCAGGAAGAGGTCGAGGGCTACGCGCGCAACTTCGGCTTGGACTTCTTCCCGATCCTCTACGAGGTCCTCGACTACAAGACGATGAACGAGGTCGCCGCGTACGGCGGCTTCCCGACGCGCTACCCGCACTGGCGGTTCGGCATGGACTACGAGCAGCTCTCGAAGAGCTACGAGTGGGGCCTGTCGAAGATCTACGAGATGGTGATCAACACCAACCCGGCGTACGCGTACTTGCTCGAGGGCAATTCGACGACGGATCAGAAGCTCGTGATGGCGCACGTCTGCGCGCACGTCGACTTCTTCAAGAACAACTATTACTTCTCGAAGACCAATCGCAAGATGATCGACGGGATGGCGAACCACGCGGCGCGCGTGCGCCGCCACATGGATCGCTGGGGCCAGGACGTCGTCGAGGAGTTCATCGACACCTGCCTGTCGCTCGAGAACCTGATCGATCCGATGTCGGCGTACATCGTGCGCCAGCGGCCGCCGCGCACCCGCGAAGAGGAAGAGGCCG
>Ga0105245_10000244_pt1 | contig 52007 bp, 53 predicted proteins | sample KBSM54metaG_FD_81523 | JGI IMG/M metagenome (GOLD analysis project Ga0105245, IMG submission 81523) | Miscanthus rhizosphere microbial communities from Kellogg Biological Station, Michigan, USA - KBS M5-4 metaG | ecosystem: Host-associated > Plants > Roots > Rhizosphere > Soil | place...
CTGAGCCCGGAGGAATATGAAGAAAGCATGCCGCGATCATGGCGGGGGTTAACCCCCGCCATGATCGCGGCCAACTAGGGCTGTCACCCTTTAGCGTGTCTCAGTCGAAGGGTGCACTTCACACGCGGCACCGTAATATACCCCGCGGCACGGTCCGCAAGCGGGCACGGAGACTGGACTGTGGTCGAGCCTAGTGGCATCGTTTCGGCATGATCTACGTGGTTCACGTCGCAGTCGCGATCAGCGGGCGAATTAACTGCCCGGCCTGATATGTCGGGCCGGGTCTCTCCGTATGTGAATATCACGACGCGAGCTGCGTCTGCGAAGGTCTGAATCATGTCATCGAAGGAATCCATGCTGCACCTCGTGTGCGGCAAGATCGCTGCGGGAAAGTCAACGCTCACAAACGCATTAGGGCAGATGCCGGACTCGATAGTCGTCAAGGAGGACTATTGGCTGGCCCGCCTTTATCCAGACGAGCAAAATAGCTTAGCCGATTACATCCGCAATTCGAGGCGTCTACGCGACGCTATGACAGCGCATCTGGTTGAACTGCTGAAGGGCGGAATGACCGTCGTGCTGGACTTTCCAGCCAATACGCCCGCCAGTCGGACATGGATGCGCACGCTTTTCGAGGCGGCCGATTGCAGGCACACACTTCACTACCTCGATGTCCCCGATGAGGTTTGCAAAGCTCGCCTTCGGCAAAGGAATGACGGCGGCGGACACGAGTTCAATGTCAGCGACGAGGATTTTGACCTCTTCACCAGTCACTTTGTTCCACCTTCTCCCGATGAGGGATTCGAGGTGGTGCTGCATCGGCCATAGCCTTCGCAGGTCCGCTAAAGCAGATCGTCCAGCCGGTAGCGGACAGACCGCTCATCACTGGCACCAGTCTCTCAAACGCGAGAGGCGATCATTGCAATGAGCATCGCGGCCGGCACGAAGAATATCTGGGCCAGCAAAGTGCCGAGCAGACGGCTGAGTGAAACCCACACGATCGTGCGCCGGAACAGAGCTGAATCGACACGACCCTCGACCACGTCATCCGTCATTACCGAGAGCTGCGGGTCGATCAGCGCGAACAGCAGGATGGTCGCAAATCCATTGATCACTGCCGACAGCTGAGAGGCAGTCACGCGAAAAGCAGGGTTCAGGTAGCCGGCGTAGAGCGAGGCGAGAACCCCGACGGTGATCAGGGCCTGGGCAAGCACATTGGCTGTCAAAACCCCCCAGCCGACTCCACGGGGGAGAGCCAGGTCGCGAAAATGCGATGGGGCCGGCAAACGCAGCGATTGCCGCAGCGCAGTGAGTCCTGCCGGCGTGGCAGTGCGTAGCAGCATGCGTCCCATCGATCGGTGCTGCTGGAAATACCCGATCGCCCTTGCAAAAAGGCGCTGACCGCTCGGCACAAGCAGGATGCCGATGAAGACAGCGAGGGTTGCACTGCTGAGCACCAGGCGAAAGTCGTGCGTGAGCGACGCCCCTCCGCCATCGGCGATGCGGGTCTCGATCCGTTTCGCGAGAAATGGGCCGAGGAAGCTGTTTGATGTTCGGCTTACGAGCACGAGCATGTTGAACAGCGCGAAGCTCATCGCGATGCGGCCGGTACGCACGCCCGCGATGCGGGCTGCATAGGCAAGCGTGCCGATCAGATTGATGCCTGCCGTAAGCATGCAGATGATCAGGAGCTGGCGGTCCATGCCTGACTGGTACAGCAATCTTGAACCCTCGCCCAGCGGCTGCCCGCAAACGGCCATTGAGCCGCGTGGCCAGTCCGGCTACCCCTTCGCGAGCGGCATATGCTCCCGGTGCCAACTCAGGCTTGAAGGCGCGCTGATGAAATCTCCTGCAATCGTGGGAATCATGCTCCTGGCGCCTGCTGCCCTGTGTGCTGCCGAGCCCCAGGTGGTCGCCAATATCCGGCTGCGACAGGATGGGCCATCTATTGCCCCCGGTGAGGCCAAGGCCCTGACGCCGCAGGCGTTGGGGGATGCCTTGCTCGCACCCGGACATCCGCCCGTTACGGAGGCCGTTGTGGGCCCTCAGGGAATGGAGCCACCAGCACCGCCGGATAGCCCGGTGCAGGTAAAGCTGTATCTGGAGCCCATATCGAGTGCGCAACCAGGCTTCTGCCAGCGGACAATCGCTACCGTCTATCTCGATCCCCCCGGCGGCATGAAGGATGCGCATTCCCCAAGGGATCGCCCTAGCAATCTGGCGACTGAGATTGCCTACCGATGGCGTGACGAAACGCGCAAGGCATCGGTCTGTAGTGCGCCGAAGTTCGCGTTCTTCATTCCGCGTCCCGGAGAACAACAGCAGGCGCTTGAGGCTGTCCGCTTGCTGGCCTCGGCACGCCGAGCGGCCAGGCAGGGCACGCGCCTGTCCTTCCCTGTATCCATCAAGGACAGGGAAGGCCCCGAGATGCTTGCGTATGAGCGGCAACATCCCCACGAGCCTCGAATAGCTGGCCTGCAGGTCATGACAGATGCGAAGAAGGCCCTGGCATCGCTACCCATCGACGCGGTCACGTTCGCCGGCCCTTCTTCAACCGCCTCTCCCGAGGTGCTGCGCGCGTCCGACCTCGCCGGTGCGAAGCGATCTTCTCTGAGGGGCATGACGATCTTTCTCGGCGGCGATTGGGCGGTGGGCCTTGTCATCGTCGAAGGTCGGATCGTCAGAATGCGCCTGCTGCGGCAAATTCCGCCGCCATTTTAGGCCCGCTTCCGGCGGGGCCTGCAAGAGTTCAGTAAGCGTCGCCACAATAGCGCGCGGCGCGTGATCGCATGCGACGGGAACGCCTTCGCATGCTAGCGTTCGCGCAAAGCGAAAGGGAGAGGCATGAAAGCATTCGGATGCGCCGTCGCGGCAATGATCTCGACGGCTGCGGTGGCGGGGCCGCTTGGCCAGTTGACCGAGCATCGCGACATCGGCCGGCCCGCCTCTCCCGGCGAGGCCTCCTATGATCCGGGCACCGGGACCTATCGGATCACGGCAGCCGGCCGGAACATGTGGGCCGATCATGACGACTTCCATTTTGCATGGAAGCGCATGTCCGGGGATGTCGTGGCCGATACCCGGCTGGACTTCGTGACCCCGTCTCCCGCTCCGGACGCGACCGGCTTTCTGCATCGCAAGGGCGGCATCGTGCTGCGCCAGGATCTCGATCCGGACTCGGCCTATGTCGATGTGCTGCGCATGGGCAACCAGCAGATGTCGCTCCAATATCGCGAGGTCAAAGGCGGCCAGACCCGGCTGATCTGGGTCAACACGCCGCGGCAGGGCGCTGTCCGGCTCGTGAAGATCGGCGACTATGCGTATCTCTCGACGCTCGGCGCGGACGGCAAGCTTCATCCGGCGGGCGGGTCCTTCAAGGTCCATATCACCGGGCCCTATTATATCGGCCTCGGCGTCTGCCCGCATGACGAGACGGCGCGGGAAACCATGGCCTTTCGCGCTCTGCATATCGGCGCGGTGCCGCGTGGTGCGGGCAGGCCCGGCGGCGAAACGCTTCAGACGATCAATATCGCCACCGTCGCGGAGCAGACCGCGCTGTATCACAGCGGTGCCCCGATCGCGGCGGCGGGCTGGTCGCCCGACAGCCATTGGGTGTATTTCAGGAGCGGCGGCGAGGCCGGGCGCGCGGTCGCCTGGGACAGTGGCGTGGTGGAACGGTCGGGCGTGCCGGAACGGCCGGCGCCCGTGCCGAAAAGCCCGCAATCCGGGACGATGCCCGGCATGAGCGCGCGGCTTTCGCCCGATGGGAAATGGGTTGCCTATCTTACCGGGGCCGTCGCGCGCCGGCCCGCGGCGGACCAGGACCTGGCTCTGCATGTCGCGCCCGTCGTCAACGGCAAGCCGGTTGCGGACAAGGCGGCCATCCTGGTCAAACTATGGGGCAACGCGGCGTCCTTACCGGCATCGGCCTGGTCGCCGGACAGCAAGACGCTTGCCTTTGTCTCGCGCGACTGACCCGGCATCCGGTCTCAGCGGATTCAGGGAGTGGACCGACACCCCTGGTGAAGCTAACATCCGGGGGCAGAGGGGGGACGCGTGGACCCGACAAGCGCAGACGATCCGGCCGAGACGCCGCTCGAAGCGGGCGGTCATCGCCTTTGGGTCCGGCTCACCCATTGGGCGATCGCGGGCGCTGCCATCGTTCTGATCGTCTCGGGCGTCACTATCCTGATGGCCCATCCGCGGCTTTACTGGGGCCATGCGGGGAATGACCTCACCCAGCCCCTGCTCGAGATTCCGCTTGGCCCGAACCACCATCACGGCAGCTGGTCAAAGGCAACGCCCTTTTTTGCTTCGGGCGGTGGTCCGGTAACCGCAAATCGGCTCGTCGAACCGTGGAACCAGAATAGCTGGGCGCGCAGCCTTCATTTTCTCGCGGCCTGGATCTTCCTCGCGGGGCTGATTGCGTATCTGGCATTGGGGACGGCCACCGGCCATCTGCGGCGATATCTATGGCCGCGCCGCGCCGAGCTCAGCCGGGACAATATCGGGCGGGACATCAAGGCGCATCTGCGCCTGCCGATGCCCGACGCCGAGCCGGGCCCGCCCTATGCGATCCTCCAGAAGCTGTCCTATGTGCTGATCGCGCTGGTGCTGCTGCCGCTCATGTTCCTGACCGGCATCAGCATGTCGCCCGCGATCGCCGCGGATTATCCCTTTTTGCTCGACCTGTTCGGCGGGACGCAATCGGCCCGAACGCTGCATTTCTTCGCCTTTGTGGCGATCACCCTGTTCCTGGTGGTCCACCTGGTGATGATCCTGCTCACCCGACCCCTGCGACAGTTGCGCGGGATGACCCTGGGGAATCGTAGATGACGGATGCACGCATTCGGATTTCGCGCCGCGCCCTGATCGGTGGATTGGCCTCCAGTGCCGGGCTGTTGCTTTCCGGCTGCAACGAGGAGCCGCCGACCTATGGCAATCTTCTCCGCATGGGCGACAATTTGACCTATAGCGCGCAGCGCCTGCTCCTGTCGCGCACGTCGCTGGTGCGCGAATATGACCGCGCCGAGATCACCTCGATGCCGGCGATCGGCACCGTCGACCCGACACAGGGCAAGGCGGGCGACCAATATGCGGCCGTCATGCGCGGCGATTTCGCCGATTGGCGGCTGGAGGTGGTGGGCAGTGTCGGCCAGCCGAAATCCTTTTCGCTTGCCGACCTGAAGCGGATGAAATCCCGCACGCAAGTCACGAGACACATGTGTGAAGAGGGCTGGACTGCGATTGCCGAATGGACCGGCGTGCCGCTCGGCGCTGTGCTCGAAGCGGTGGCAATCCGCCCCGCGGCCCGCTTCGTCGAGTTCCACAGTTTCGACGGCCTGGCGGACAGTGTCGACCTGGTCGACGCGTTCCATCCGCAAACCATCCTGGCCTATGGCATGAACGGGCGCGACCTGCCGATACCCCATGGTGCTCCCTTGCGCCTGAGGGTGGAGCGCCAGATCGGCTATAAGAGTTTGAAGTTCCTGCGCAGGATCGTCGTCGCCGACCGGTTCAACGACTTCGGCAAGACGGGCTCGATCCAGAATGGCTGGGCGTGGCATGTGGGCATCTAGGCGATAGCCTCATAAAGCTGCCCGTGATGGAGACCTGCAGCTTTCACTCAGCCTGGATCACCAGCGATGGGCAGGTTTCGGGCGAAGGTGCTTTCACCGCAATCTTCCCCTGGTGGAGCTTCTCGAAAACCGCGCTGGCGGTCGCGGTCCTCAAGCTCGTCGAAAAGGGATTGCTTCAGCTCGATGTCCCGCTCTCCGGCAAGCCTTACACGTTGCGCCAGTTGCTGCTGCACGTCGCCGGCGTGCCCGATTACGGAACGCTTGCCGCCTATCATGAGGCGGTGGCGAGAGGTGACGATGCCTGGCCGCGCGAACGCCTGTTGCGGGAAGCCCGGGCCGGGCAACCGGCATTCCCGCCAGGCACGGACTTTCTCTACAGCAATATCGGCTACATGTTCGTCAGCGACATCATTGCATCCGCGACCGGCCTGTCCATTGCCGCGGCGCTGGAAAGGCTGGTGCTCGCGCCGCTCTCGCTTGCTTCGGTGCGCTTCGCGGCGAGGCGGGCAGACCTTGCGTCGGCGTTCTGGCCGGCGTTGCGGCTCTACGATCCGGCCTGGGTCTATCATGGTCTGCTTGTCGGATCGCCTGTCGACGCTGCGAGACTGTTATCGGCGGCCCTGACGGGCAGTTTCCTGGAACCCGCCTCGTTCGCCGCCATGTTCAACCCTCGGATCAAACTGTCCGGCCCCGGCACCGCCGGGCTGCCCCGGACGGAGCGTGGCTATGCCCTGGGGCTGATGCTGGGAACGGAAGAACCGGTGGGGCGCGTGGCGGGGCATTCAGGCGGTGGCCCGGTCGGCTCAAGCGCAGTCTATCATTACCCTGACCTTCCCCGACCGGTGACGGTCGCGACCTTCACGCTGATCGACCCGCCCGCGGGCGAAAACGAAGCCCGGCGGGTAGCACTTGCCTGCCAATAACGGGCGGGCGTTCAGGCGTGGCTCGGCGCGAACGGCTTGCCGGAGGCTGAGTCCGGCACGCTATGGATTCAGCCGTACGGCTATGGCAGTTTCCGGCTGAAGGAGAGATCCAATGCGCAAAGCCCTGTTCGCGTTCGCGATGATTTCCGCGCCGGTGGCGGCGCTTCCCGGCGCGGCCGGTACGCCTATGAGCAAGGTCATCGCCGCAGCGGTCGCCGATCCGTCGCGCCCGGCGGCGGAGGTCGCTACCGATGCCAACCGCAAACCCGCCGAAACCCTGGCTTTCGCGGGGGTGAAGCCGGGCATGGCGGTCGGCGAATTCTTTCCCGGCGGCGGATATTTCACGCGCATGCTGAGCGACGTGGTCGGCCCAAGGGGCCATGTCTACAGTATCGAAAATATGGGCTGGAAGGGCGCGGTCAAGGCCGACCAGGCGCTTGTCGCCGATAGGAAGATGCCGAATGTGTCGATTGATCCCTTGCCTTTCGGCACGGTCAAATTTGCAAAGCCGCTCGATCTCGTCTGGGTGACGCAGAATTATCATGATCTGAAGATCGCTGAATATGGGCAGGTCGACACATTGGTGTTCGACCGCGCGGTTTTCGCCGCGCTCAAGCCGGGCGGCATCTTCTTCGTGCTCGATCACGAAGCCCCGCCGGGCACCGATCTCGCGGCCATCGCCAAGCTGCACCGCATCGAAAAGGCGCAGGTGATCCGCGAGGTGAAGGCGGCGGGCTTCGTGTTGCAGGCGGAAGGGACTTTCCTGCGGCGACCGACCGACGATCACACGCTGTCGATCTTCGACAAGGCCGTTCAGGGTCATACCGATCAATATGCCCTGCGCTTCGTGAAGCCGCGCGCCTGAGGAGTTCATTCAATAGGGTGCAGACCCATTACTAATGAGGATCGAGACAGGCTCCGGCACTGCTGGCCATTGCTGATCAAATATGATAGCAAATTGCATATATAAAAACGGCTGAGCGGAATGACGGGCGTTGGGGGTTATAGTTTGACAATTACATGGTTGCCTCGGGCGCTGATGGCGGCGGCGGCGGCGGCGGCGGCGCTTCTGGCTGCGGGTCAGGCCGAGGCCAGGGGTGAGGACAAGGCCTGGCTGCCAACCTGGTATGCGAGCCCTGCCCCGAGTCCGAATGCTTCGGCCGAGATCAAGGATCTGACGATCCGGGAGATCGTCCACACGACCGCCGGCGGCGGGGCGGTGCGGATCAGGCTTTCCAATCTTTATGGCAAGGCGCCCCTGCATATCGCCAAAGCCTATGTGGCGAACCGGCGTGACGGGGCGGGGGTGTCGGGCGGCGTCTCACTGCGTTTCAAGGGGGGCGAAGAGGTGACGATCGCGCCTGGCGCTGATGTCGTCAGCGATCCGGTCACCTTCGCCGTGAAGCCGGGATCCGATCTCGCGATCAGCCTCTATGTGCCCGATGCCGTCGCGGCGACGACGCATCTGCAGCAGCGCAGTGCCATCTATTTCGCGCATGGCGATGTCGCCGATCGGCCTGAACTGAGCGCAGGCGAGGGCCCCAAGGACACATGGGCATCCTGGCTGTTCCTGAGCGAGGTCGAGGTATCAGGCTCGCCCGACAGGCACGCGGTGATCGCATTCGGAGATTCCATCACCGACGGCCTGGGGATTGACGGGGACAGCGCGACATCCTGGCCCGATCGCCTCTATGAGCGGCTGAGCGCGGCGCATAAGTCGCTTGCCGTGATCAATGCCGGCATCACCGGCAACAGGCTGACGCGCCCGGCCCAATGGGGTCCGTTCGGCGAGATGGGGTCAACCCGGTTCGACCGCGACGTGCTGGAGCAGCCAAGGGCGGCGGCGGTGATCGTGCTGATCGGCATCAACGATATCGGCCAGAGCGCGAAGGGCAGGGATGATTATGCCTCGGCCGAGGAGATCGAGGCGGCCCTGACCAGGCTGGCCGAGCGGGCGCACAAGCGCGGCCTGAAAATCTATCTGGGAACGCTCACCCCGTTCAAGGGCGCGAAGGACGGTTATTATTCCGAGGAAAAGGATGTGCTGCGGCGGGCCGTGAACGGGTGGATCCGGGGGCAGAAAGTCAGCGATGGCGTCGCCGATTTCGACAAGGCCCTGGATGATCCGGCCAATGCCGGCCAGATGAGGCCGGCCTATGACAGCGGGGACCATCTCCACCCGAATTCAAAGGGGGCAAGGGCGATTGCGGACGCCATTCCGCTGACCTGGTTTTGAGGCAAGTTTCAAATAGGGCGTCCGCGCCCAGGCGATCGAGAGGACAATATCCGTGAAGCGCGCATTCGACAGCAGCCGCCGTCAGCTCATTCTCGCGACCGGCGCGAGCCTGGCGCCGATGGCGCTTATGGGGCGCATCGGCAGTGCCGCGGCCGCGCCGCGCGCGCAGGCGGGGCTTTATCCGAGCTATAACGGCAATCCGCTCGCACCGGATTCGACTGGCATGACGAGCACCGCGGCGCAGCTCGCCAGGCGGATCAGGCTTGGCTGGAACATCGGCAACACGATGGAGGCGATTGGCGGCGAAACCGCCTGGGGCAATCCGCTCGTGACCGGCGACCTGATCAAATTCGTCAAGGCCAGCGGGTTCGACTCGATCCGCATCCCCTGTTCCTGGGATCAGCACGCGGACAAGGCGACTGCGAAAATCAGCGAGGCATGGCTCAACCGCGTGAAGCAGGTGGTGCAATATTGCATCGATGCCGACATGCCGGTCCTGCTGAACATTCATTGGGATGGCGGCTGGCTGGACGGCCATATCAATGCCGCCGACGCAGAGTCCGTGGTCGCGAAGCAAAGGGCGTTCTGGGAGCAGATCGCGACGCATATGCGGGATTTCGACGAGCGCCTCATGTTCGCCAGCGCGAACGAGCCGCCCGCCGACAAGGTTGAGCAGATGCCCATCCTGTTCCGTTACCACCAGACCTTCATCGATACGGTCCGCTCGACAGGCGGGAAGAATGCCTATCGGGTGCTGGTGCTCCAGGGGCCGAGCACCGACATCGACAAGACCTATGCGACCTGGGACCATATGCCGAGGGACACGGTGGCGGACCGGCTGATGGTCGAGGTGCATTATTACACGCCATCGCAATTCACGCTGCTGAACGAGGACGCGTCCTGGGGGAAGATGTTCTATTTCTGGGGGAAGGACAATCACTCCGTCGCGCATCCCGAGCGCAACCCGACCTGGGGCGAAGAGAAGACGGTCGATGAAGCAATGGCGAAGATGAAGAGCAAGTTCACCGACAAGGGTATCCCGGTCATCCTGGGCGAGTTCGACGCGATGCACCGGGGCAATCTCAGCGGCGACGATCTGAGGCTGAACCAGGCATCGCGTGCTTCCTATCTGAGATACGTCACCAGACAGGCGCTCGCGAACGGCCTTTTGCCCTTTTACTGGGACGCGGGCGGCGGGGTGATCGACCGGAAGAAACTCGCGATCCTCGATCGGCAGGGGATGGATGCGCTGCTCGAGGGTGCCGGCAAGAAATAGTCGCGGGCGAGCGCGATCACCGTTGGGCCAGAGGCCGACGCTGATAGCCGAAGCTGCTGCTTTCGAAGGACACCATCGCATCGGCATGAGCGCCGAGCGGAATCGCGGCTGCGCCGTAGATGGCGCGCGTGCCGTGCGATCCGATCATCACGCCGACCTCGCCATGCACGCCCTGCCTGGCGTCTTCCGATCCTGGCAGCTCGCCACGGGCGGCAGCGGCGCTCTCCGCGGTGTTTCCGTCCAGTATCGCCATGCGCTGCTCGTCAGTCAGCCGGACTACGTCGCTGGTTGCAGCGGATGTCTGTGGTGTCGACGACGACTGCGCCACCGCGGCGGTCGACCAGCAGGATAGTCCCGCGATCGCAACGAGCATGATCGGGAGGGCGCGGCGATGCGATGGGGTCGACCTGATCATGTCCCTTCATAGGCCGGATGGACCTGACCGCAACATGAACAGACGAATTCGGACGGCGTCACAAACCGAAGACCCAAACCGAGCCCAGAGCGGCCGCAACGCATGCCGCCTGCAGCGCTACGGTCGCGAGAAGAGCCGGGGAGCGCCTCTCCGGCGCGGTCGCGACGTACAACGCGACGATCGGGATCTCCATCACCAGCAAGAGCTGGAAAAGATGAGCTGCCGTTCCCTCGTCAGCCAGGTTGCGTTCCCACCCCGTGGTGACGGCGACGAGAACGAGCGACAAGGCAGCGACCGGAATGAGGAACCCGCTGACCTGGCTCAATCTGTTGATCATGGTGCGTGGCATCATGGCCTCCTGTTCGTAGCAGGCATATCAGACGGTCATTGCGACTGGTGTGAGGATTTGGTGGATTTCTTGTGTCGACTGGCAGGAGATAGCGGGCAGGGCGGGGCTTGACCCTCACGCGGCGTGATAGCGCATAAGGCCCCTCATAACCCATCGCTCGCCGCAAAATACCCGCACGGTCAGCCAGCTTGCGAGGCTCTCGGGCGTCTCCGTGCGTACCCTTCACCATTATGACGAGATCGGGCTGCTCAAGCCGGCCTTTGTCGGCTCGAACGGCTATCGTTATTATGGCCGCGAGGAACTGCTGCGGCTGCAGCAGATATTGCTTCACCGCGAGCGGCTTAGCGCGATCTCATCGCGTCCCGTCCTGCTGCGGCCGGAGCTTCGCGCCATAAATGATCAGGAAAGCCTCGACCGAGGCGTCGGCGTGCCGTTCGAGTTCGGCCTTTGAGCGGGGCGTGCGGTTTCCGGTGAACATGGCTTCGTTCATTGGGATCCAGAGCAGCATTCCGAAGAAGTGACTGGCTGCCAGATGGGGATCGCTGGCCTGCATCAGGCCCTGAGCCGTGAGCTTCCGGAAGCAGGAGGCCATGGTGGCGAGCATCCGCTCGAAGCCCTTTTCATACCAGTCACGGCCGAGCTCGGGCATCCGATCCGCATTGGCGATGATCAGGCGCCTCAGCTTCAGCAGGTCGTCGTCCAGCAGCATCGTCACGAGCAGGCGGGCGAGCTCGCCAAGGCCGCCTTCAGCGAATTTCATTTCCGACAGCATTGCCGTCACCGTATCCACAATGTCGTTGGTACGGGTGGCGGTCGAACGAACGACCTCGCCGAACAGCGTCTCCTTGTCCGTGAAATGCTTGTAGATCGTCTGTTTGGAAACCGCCGCGCTGGTGGCGATCTCCTCCATGCTGGTGCCGTCATAGCCCTTGTGGACAAAGGCCGCCGTCGCCGCCTGGATGATCTCCCGGTCCTTGCGTTCCGCTCTGGTCTCGCGATCCATTTTCATGCCCCCCTGCAAATCTAGTACTAGACAGTACCGTACCCAAATGCTAGCCCCCGATTCGGTACTAGACCGGCTAGTACTGGTTTTCAGAGCAAGGATGCTGGCGATGCCCAAAATGATTTTCGTGAACCTGCCAGTGCGCGATCTGGCGGCCTCGACGGCCTTTTATGTCGCGCTGGGCGGAACGGTGAATCCGCAGTTTTCGGGGGAGAGTTCGACCTCCCTGATGTTTTCGGACTCGATCGGCGTGATGCTCCTGACCCATGCGCATTATGGGGAATTCACGAAGCGCCCGATCGGCGACGCGCGCTCCGACAGCCAGATGCTGCTCGCGCTTTCGGCCGACAGCAAGGACGATGTCGACGCGACGCTGGACCGCGCCGTGGCAGCGGGCGGCAAGGCCGATCCCAACCCGGCGCAGGACCTTGGCTTCCTGTATAATCGGCACATCGAAGACCCCGATGGCTATGTATGGGAGATGATGTGGATGGATCCGTCTGCGATGGGCGGGCCGGAGGCTGGGTGAGTGCTGACCGGGTGGGAAGGGCGCTTTGACCCGGATCGACGTCTGGAACACCCCCGCATTTCCACCGTTGTTTACGCACTGAGGCGCCGTTGGCGTGTTCCAGCCAGCGGCGCTCCCCTTCGGGGGAGTGCGTACAATGTCCAGAACTCGATTGATGATTGCCGGTTTCGCGCTCGCGGCCGGCCTCGGCCTCTCGGCCTGTGCCGAGGACGGCTACGGCGGCGGTGTCGCGGTCGGCTATAACAGCGGCGGCTGGGATCCCTATTATGGCGGCTTCAGCGCCGATCCCTATTGGGGCTGGTACGGCGACTATTATTATCCCGGCACCGGCTATTATGTGTATGATCGCAACCACCACCGCCATCGCTGGGATGACCGGCAGCGCGGCTATTGGCAGGGGCGTTCAGGCGCCTGGCGCGGCCGGGAGACGCGGCCGGTGTGGCGCGACTATGGGTCGCACGGCGGCAATCGCGGTGACTGGCATCACCGCCGCTGAGCCGGTCAAGCCGGCCGTGTCCGGATCAGGCCGATCGAGATGAAGGTCATCACCGGCACGTCGTGCTGGTTGAACACAGTCATCCGGCTGCGGAAGCTGCCCATTTCGGGGCGGCTTTGCGAGGGGCGCTTCTCGATCACCTCGGTCTCGCAGCGCAATGTGTCGCCGGGATAGACGGGTTTGAGCCAGCGCAGTTCGTCGATGCCGGGGGAACCGAGGCCGGCCTGGTTGTTCGCCTCGAGATTGGCGACCACCATCGACATGGTCATCGCGCAGGTGTGCCAGCCGCTCGCCGAGAGCCGGCCGAAATGCGTTTCGGCCGCAGCCTCGTCAGACAGGTGAAAGGGCTGCGGATCATATTTCGAGGCGAAGGCGATGACCTCCTCGCGGGTGACCTCGTAGCGCCCGAAACTGGATTTCGCGCCGACATCGATATCTTCGAAATATTGCATTACGGGTCCTGTCATTTCACCAGCACATTGCGGAACGGCGCATCGTCACCGTCGAGCCCGGAGCCCGGCGGCAAACCGATCAGATCGCGCAGCAGCGGCGCGATGTCGACATTGTCGAAGGCTGGCAGTGCGCCTGCGGGCTTGATCGCCGGGCCATTCGCGATGAACAGCGCCGCCATTTCGGGCGCCATATTGTCATAGCCGTGATTGCCGTTGTCATCGACCTCCGCGGTCGCAGTCTTCACCGTAAGCCAGCCCGTTTCCGCCAGGCAGAAATAGGGCGGAATGCGGGGATTGGTGCCGTAATGGAAGCGCGCCGGGATATCCGCCTTGCGCCAACAGGTGAGGTGATCATGGGGCTTGAGCAAGGCCCTCGCGAGCGTCGCCTCATGGCCGGGGACTGGCGCGAGCGAGGCAAAGGTGCTCGCCTCGACCACGCGGTAGTCGGCCGGGTTGGCGATCTGGTCCAGGACGATCGTCCGCGCCTTGCTGATCGTGGCCATGCCGTGATCGGCGACGATCACGAGATTGGCGGGCTGGTCAAGACCCCTGAGGCCCTGGACGAGCTGGCCGATCGTCGCGTCGATCTCGGCCACGGCCTGGGTGGTTCTCGGATCATCGGGTCCATAGCTGTGGCCGGCGGTATCGATCGTGTCGAAATAGAGCGTCACGAATTTCGGCCGGATCGCGGCCGGCCGGCGCGTCCAGTCAAGCACGCCGTTGACGCGCTGGGTGTTGGTGATCGCCATGTTGAACTGCTGCCAGTCCTCGGGTCGGGTGCCGCCGGTGATCTCGTGCGGCCAGTTCGCGGCCCTCGTCCCGCCCCACGCCACGTTCGATCCCGGCCAGAACAGGGTTGCGGTGCGAATGCCCGCCTTTTCCGCGGTGACCCAAAGGGGTTCGGCGGTGTTCCACCAGAAGGGGTCGTCGCTCTCCATGGTGAAGACGTCCTTGGGACGCGCCGCATCTTCCATCGTGTTGGCGACGATGCCGGTACGATCGGGCCTGAGGCCGGTGACAAGAGTCCAATGGTTCGGGAAGGTCTTTGACGGGAAGCTCGGCCGCATCGCCGCATGCACGCCGCCCGCCGCGAGCGCCGACAGGTTGGGGGTCACTCCGCGATCGAGATAGTCGGCGCGGAAGCCGTCGATCGAGATGAGGATGGTAATCGGCGCCCGCGTTTCCGCGCGCGCCTTGTTGGTCTGGGCCTGCGCCGCGAAGCATGGGGCGAAAGCGTCGATTGAGAGGGCCGTGATGGCGAGCGCCATGGCCCATACCGTCATGCCGGACCTGGTCCGGCATCCACCCCGCGGCTTGGCGGCACGGCGCATTTCGATCTCCCGCGCCTGCGGCTGGGTGGACCCCGGAACAAGTCCGGGGTGACGGCAGGATTCGCGTCTCGCCTAATGCCCGAGCGAAAGCTTTGCGAACAGGGTGTAACTGACCGGCGCGTTGCCGTACGCCGCATCGAGCGCAGCCGGCTTGGCATAGGCCGCCAGCGCCCCGCCGAGCGCAAGCCCGAACGGCCCGGGCAGCTTCAGCCGATAGGCGTAGCCGCCCTCGAACTTGCTTACCCGGAATGCCCGATCGTGAAGTGGATCGGCGATGTTCGGAAACAGCTCGTCATTGGCCACATTCTCGGCGCGGCCGAAGATGCTGTGATGCCGGTCGATGTCCCAGTTCGCCTCGGCCAGCCAGGCGGTCAGCGTCCGTCCGGGCAGCTTTTTCTTGGCGGAAAAGGCGACGATCGTGGAAAGACCGCCTTTGGCATATTGCACGCTCGCCGTGGTGCGTGCCTCGTCCAGATCGGGCTCGAGCTGTTCGGGGCTTTCGATCCGGCCATGGCTCACCTGAAGCGCCCAGGCGGGGGAGGGGGTCCAGGTCGCGCGGACGCTCCAGCTGTCGAGTTTTGGAGTCTCGATGTCCCAGCGATGCTGATCAGGCTCGCGCCCGCGAAAGGCCGAACCCTCCAGTTGCCAATGCGGCGTTGACACACCCGCCGTTATCACGCCGAAACTGATATGCGTGCTGTCGAACCAGTGATGGGTGATCGGCGCGAGCGGCAGATATTGCGCCGAGGCGCGGTGCATGAACGCCGATGGCCCGAGCGCCGGCTCGGCCACGGGGCCGCCATAGAGGAACAGGCTGCTGCCCTTGCCGATATCCACATCGATCCGGCCGGCCAGCTCCATGAACAGGTCATGCGGATGCTGGCGGTCGATGATGTGCGTGGTGCCGTCCGCGGTTTCCCCGGTTGCGAACAGGTTCGGATAGCCCTTGGCGCCCATCAGCGCATCGAGGCTCAGCATCGAGCGGAGCTGGAGATGCGCGCCCGATCCGAGATCGTGCGCCGCGGTGAGCATCGCCATCGACTGGACGAACGCTTCCTTGTCGCCACGCGGACCGCCCTGGTGGGTGTAGGCGCCCCAGGCATAGCCGTGGAGCATCAGCGCCCAGCCTCCGGTGCTGAGGTCGATGCCGTGCATCGCGCCCTCATTGGCGGGGACCCGCGCTGTGCCGGAGCCTTCGCCATAAGCACCGCCGCCGGGGGACATCGCCATGCCGGGCATCGCGGGCATGGCCTCAGGCGCGTGCGCTGCGTGATCGGGGGCGGGCGGAGCGCTTGCCGGCATGTCCATGCCGGGCATTGCGGGCATGGCCTCCGGCGCGTGCGTTGCGTGATCGGGGGCGGGCGGAGCGCTTGCCGGCATATCCATGCCAGGCATTGCGGGCATGGTTGCGGGCGGTGCCGCCGGCGGAGACTGGGGCTCGGCCTGCGCTTCAGGCGCTGGATGATCCATGCCGGGCATTGCCTCCATCGCCGGGGCAGGTGCCCCGGGCGCGGAGGCGGCTGGCCTCGGCCTGGTCGTCTTTTTCGGCGCGGCCTTTGGATGAATCCTTGGCTTCGCCTTGGGGGCAGGGGCGGGCATTGGCATAGACATGCCGGGCATCATTTGCGCGGCTGCGGGAAACGGCAGCAGCGCCGCCGCGGCACAGGCCGCGAGCAGGGGATATCTCTTCATCGATTGGACTCCACTAGGAAAAACATGTGCGGGCGCGGGGCGCCCGTCGATCATGCTTTTGCGCGTGGAGGGGGTGTGGCGGGGGCGGGGGCCTTGCCCGGGTCGAGCCGGGTGAATCCGGCAATCCGGATCTCGGCGGGCCGGAGGGGAGCGCCGATATCCGCGCCGCTTTTCAGGCTCGCTGGCGGGATACAGCCCATGCAATCATGCAGGACGATCGCCTTGTTTTCATGCGTCGGCATGGCAGGCATTGAGTGACCCGCCGCCATGGCCATCGGCGCGGGCGTGTCGTGACAGGGTGCGCTCGCCATCGCCGGAAGGGTGAAGGCGGCGAGCAGCAATGACAGGATCAGCCGGACGAGCATGGTGTGCAGATAAGGCCGTGGGTGGGCGCCCGCAACCTCAGACGTTGAACCGGAACAGCATCACGTCGCCGTCCTGGACCACATAGTCCTTGCCTTCCGAGCGCAGCTTGCCGGCATCGCGGGCGCCGGCTTCGCCCTTCAGCGCGACATAATCGTCGAACGCGATCGTCTCGGCGCGGATGAAGCCGCGTTCGAAATCGGTGTGGATCTCGCCCGCCGCCTGCGGGGCTTTCGCGCCGACATGGACGGTCCAGGCGCGGGCTTCCTTGGGGCCGACGGTGAAGAAGGTGAGGAGGTGGAGCAGCTTGTAGCCGGCGGTGATCACCCGGGCGAGGCCGGTCTCTTCCAGCCCGAGCTCGGCGAGGAATTCGCCGCGCTCCTCGGGCGCCATGGTCGCGATCTCGGCCTCGATCGCGGCTGAGACCACGACTGCCTCGGCGCCCTCGGCCTTGGCCTTTTCGAACACCTTGGCCGACAGCGCATTGCCATGCGCCGCATCGCCCTCGTCGACGTTGCAGACATAAAGAACTGGCTTGGAGGTCAGAAGCTGGGCTTGGGCGAAGACCCGGGCTTCCTCCTCGTCCTTCGGCTTGGTCATCCGGGCGGGCTTGCCCTCGCGGAGCAGATCGAGCGCCTGGCCGAGCACCGAGACGGCGATCTTCGCTTCCTTGTCGCCCTGGGCTGCCTTCTTGGCGAAATTGGGCACGCGCTTTTCGAGGCTTTCGAGGTCGGAGAGCATCAGCTCGGTCTCGACCGTCTCGGCATCGGCGATCGGATCGACCTTGCCCTCGACATGGGTGACGTCGCCATTCTCGAAGCAGCGGAGCACATGGACGATCGCGTCCACCTCGCGGATATTGCCGAGGAACTGGTTGCCCAGGCCCTCGCCCTTCGAGGCGCCGCGCACCAGGCCGGCAATGTCGACAAAGCCGAGCTGGGTCTCGATGATCTTGGCCGAACCGGCAATCGCTGCGAGCTGATCGAGGCGCTTGTCGGGCACCGCGACATTGCCGACATTCGGCTCGATCGTGCAGAACGGATAATTCGCCGCCTGCGCGGCCGCCGTCTCGGTGAGAGCGTTGAACAAAGTCGATTTGCCGACATTCGGCAGGCCGACGATACCGCAGCGGAAACCCATGATTATACCTTGTAGTCGATGAAAGCCGGGTCGCCCGGCGGATTGGAGACGCGCGATAGGGCGTTCGCCCGCGATTTGCCAGTGCCGAGCCCCGCGCCATTCGCCGGGCGCCACCCCTATGGTAAAAATTTGGCGATTATATCGATTGCAAACACGTCATGTCGGAGCGGCGGCGACTGCGGATTTCGATCCTCCCCCGCCGGGGGAAGGTGGCAGGCGCAGCCTGACGGAGGGGGAGGAGGCGCGCCGCTCAATGAGATGGGACGCCGCTTACCGCCCCCTCCGTCACCTTCGGCGCCACCTCCCCCTGGCGGGGGAGGATTGCCTATATCCGGCGGCGCCAAATCGCTGATAGTCAGTACGGGTTTGCAATCGACATAATCGCCAAAAATTTAACCGAAAAACCGGTGCGGATTCAGCCGCTCCGCGACGTCATGGAAATGACGGCATGCGAGGGGGCCCGCCTGCGGTTTTGGGGGATGGCTGATGCGCATAGCGCTGATGGTCGCTGTTTTGACCGGTTGTATCGTTGCGAGTCCGCTATGGGCGCAACGGGCGGTGCCGCTTCACGGTCTCGTACCAGCCCCGCGCCTGGCTGGTTCCCAGGGGCTGCCCTATCCGGGGCTCGCGCTCACGCCGGATTTCCATCTCCGCATCGAATTCGCCCCGCGTCCGGTGGCTGAGCTCCTGCTCGATCCCGAGAATAATCTGCGCCAGCGCTTCGCCAGCTCGATGATGGATTTCTATCCGATCGCCGGCCAGGGCTTCCACTTCTCGGGCGGTCTGCGCTTCTACAGCCGGACCAACTTCGCCCGCGATGCCGAGCGCCTGACGCATGGGCTGCTCTATGTGCCGAGGGGCCCCAATACCGGCATGGGCGTGCGCGGTTTCAAGCGTTTCACGCCGGCCGCGACCTTCGGCTATGCCCATATGCTCGACAATGGCCTGATGCTCGGCATCGAGGGCGGAACGCTGCTCGGGCGCGTCAATCCCGGCATGCCGCGCGCCTTTCGCGAGCTTCGCGCGACCAGTGTCGGCAATGACCGTGAATCATCGACCAACCCGATCGTCAACATGGTGGTCGGCTTCAAATTCTGAACCGGATGATGGTCAGCGATAGTTGAAGCTGATGCTGATCCGGTCTTCCTTCGCAGCGTTGGGCATCACTTCGTGCCGCAGCCAGCTTTCCCAGAGCAGCACGCTTCCGGTGGTCGGTTCGGCATAGACGAAGCTGCGCAGATCCTCGGGCGCATCGTCGCGCCGGGTCGGGGCGGCCATCATCATGGCGAGGCGCGGGTCCTCGAATTTCAGCGCGCCCGAGCCCGGGGGCACCGCGATATAGACAGTGCCCGAAACCACGCTGTGCGGGTGGATATGCCCGGAATGCGTGCCGCCGGGTTTCAGGATGTTCACCCACAGGCTGTCGAGCTTCAACTTGCGGCCCTCCAGATCGAAGGCGCAGTCCCTGGCAAAGGCGGCGACATGCTTGCCCAGCCGCCGCACCAGCTCGCCGATCACCGGATCGCGCTGCGGCAGATCGTCGAGCGAGGCGTAGGAGGTATAGCCGCGATAGCCATGCGCCTTTGACCAGGCGCGGCCGGCGCGATCATCCTCGGCAAGCGCGCGGCAGCCATGGTCGAGCTCGGCGACGAAATCACCGTCATCGAGGCTGGCTTCATAAACTCGGGTGGCGAAAAAGCTACGTACGGGCACGGGGCGAATCCTCGATCTTGCGGGTTTCCGCCTGCAATGTTTCGGTCGTCTCCGCCAGATAGGATTGGATCAGCTTCAGCTGTTCCGGTGTGTAGCGTTCGTACAGGGCATCCATCGCCGCGGTCAGCGAAGCGAAGATCGGGTTCATCACCGCTGCCAGCTCCTCGCGGCGCAGCGCATGGACGATCACGCTGCGTCGGTCGGTCGGGCTGGGCGCGCGTTTCGCATAACCGAGCTTCTCCAGCCGATCGACGATGCCGGTAATCGCTCCCGTCGTCAGCCCCGTCGCGCGCGCGATCTGGCCCGGCGTGGCGGTGCCCATCTCGGCGAGCACGCCAAGGCATTTGCGGTCAGCCGCCGTCATGCCGAGCCGCCGCGACGCCGCCTCGTGGAACATCACCACCGCGGTCGCCATGTTGCGATTAAGGGCATTTGTCGCGGCGAAATCGGCCTTGGCATCCTCCTTTGAGCGAACCATTTGAATTTATCTCACAGCTAAGATATAAACGACTAAGTATCTTATCATAGCTGGCAAGGCGCGGGGGGTAAATGATGATGGCACGATCCTGGTTCTCCCGCATCGCTCCGGCTCTCCTGCTGATGCTGTTCGCGCCCTTGCTCACGGAAGTGCTGCCCGGCGCCACGCGCTTCAGCTCGATCTTCGTGCTGCCGATCGAGATCGCCGTCTGGGGCGGCGGCGCGGTGCTGATCCGCGAGATCGTCCGGCGCAAGGGTCTCGGCTGGCAGAGCCTGTTGCTGCTTGGCATCGCCCTCGCGATTGCCGAGGAGTGTCTGATCCAGCAGACTTCGCTCGCGCCTGTGGTGATCAAGCTCAAAGGGGTGGAATATGCCCGGTGGATGGGCATCAACTATGTCTATCTGCTCTGGGCGCTCGCCTATGAAAGCGTGCTGGTGGTGATGCTGCCCGTCCTGCTCGCCGAGATGCTGTTACCCGCGCGCCGTAACGAGGGCTGGCTGAGCGGAATCGGTGCGGGCGTCGTGATCTTCTTCTTCTGCGTCGGCGCGCTGCTTGCCTGGTACAGCTGGACGCATATCGCGCGGACCATGGTGTTCCACCTCCCGGCCTTCACCCCGCCGCTCGCCGCCGTGCTGGTCGCGGTCGCCGCGATCGTTGTGCTGGCGGTGCTGGCGCTGCGTGCAGCTAGACTGTTCGCCCCGACCCGGCCCAAGCCGGCACCGTCACCCTCGCTGATCGCGGGCATGGGCATCATCTGGTCGGCGCTGCTCTACGGGATGGTGCTGCTCGCCTTCGGGATCGCGCCGCAGGTGCCGCCGGTGCTGCCGATCGGAATATGGGTGGTCATGGTCGCGGTCGCGCTCGGCGCGCTGCCGCACTGGACGGCCAGCCCCGACTGGGCCCCCGCGCATCGCTATGCCTTGTTGTCGGGGGTGGTCGGCAGCGCGATGGCGGTGAGCTTTTTCGGCTTCCAGGGGGCGGCACCGGCCGATCTCTGGTTCAAGATCATCACCAATGTCGTGGCGGTAATATCGCTCGCCTGGCTTGGCCTCAGCCTTCGCCGTTCAGCCTCAGCGCCACATCGCTCATGAAACGCGCGTCATTGCCCTCGGCCAGCCATCGCGCCTCGGCCGCGACCGCGCCGAGCAGATCGGCGAGCGGATCCATCTCGGCCTTGGCGTAATTGCCGAGCACATAGCAGCTGACCTTGTCCTTGTGCCCGGGATGGCCGATCCCGATCCGCACCCGGCGGAAGGGATTGCCGATATGCGCCTCGGTCGAGCGCAGGCCGTTATGTCCCGCCGTGCCGCCGCCGATCTTCACCCGCACCTTGAACGGCGCGAGATCGAGCTCGTCATGGAAGACGGTCACGTCGCCGACATCGAGCTTGTAGAAGCGCATCGCCTCGCCGACCGAGCGGCCGCTCTCGTTCATGAAGGTGGCGGGCTTGAGCAGCAGGATCTTTTCAGGCCCGATCCGGCCCTCCTGCGTCCAGCCCTGGAACGCCTTTTTCACCGGCCCGAAATCATGAATCTCCGCAATCGTATCGACCGCCATGAAGCCGACATTGTGCCGCTGCAGCGCATATTGCGCGCCGGGATTACCAAGGCCGACCCAGAGTTGCATTGCATTCCCTTAAAGCAACAGGCGCTAAATATGATCTAGTGTCGCATCCCTTTTTACTTCCCCAGCGAAGGCTGGGGCCCAGTTGGGAAACGCTGGCGATGGGCGTTGTCGCTCATCATGTCCGCTATCCCGACTGGGCCCCAGCCTTCGCTGGGGAAGCCAGGAAGAGGAGGCGGCCAGCGCGCTTCGACGTGTGCGACTCTAATCAAAGAAAAGGGGCAGGGAAGCGCGATGCTTTCCTGCCCCGTATCTGTCGCTCCTCGCGGAGCGGTTCGTCAGGCTCAGCCTTCCGAAGCTTCACCCTCGGGCGCGGCTTCGGCAGCAGCCTCGGCTTCGACCTCAGCGACATGCTCTTCATGAGCGGCCTCGGCGGCGGCGGCCTCTTCAGCCACCTGCTCGAGCGTCTCGGACTTGAGCGCCGACGGTGCGATCAGGGTCGCGATGGTGAAATCGCGGTCGTCGATCGCCGACTTGGTGCCCTTGGGCAGCTTCACCTGCGAGATGTGGATCGAATCGCCGACATCGGTGCCCTTGAGCGAGATGGTGATCTCGTCGGGGATCTCGGCCGCGTCGCAGATCAGCTCCAGCTCGTGGCGCACGACGTTGAGAACGCCGCCGCGCTTGATGCCCTTGGAGAGCTCTTCGTCAGTGAAGACCACCGGCACATTGACGTGCACGGTCGCGTGCTCGGAAATGCGGAGGAAATCGGCATGGACGGGACGTTCGGTCACGGCGTCGAACGCAACATCCTTGGGCAGGGTGCGCACGGCCTTGCCGTCGACTTCGATCATCACGACAGAATTCATGAAGTGACCCGTCATCAGGGCGCGCATCAGCGCCTTTTCCTCGACATGGATCGAGGCGGGGTCTTGCTTGTTGCCGTAGATCACGGCGGGTACGCGGCCTTCACGACGGAGTGAACGGGAGGCTCCCTTGCCAACCTGTCCACGCGTCTCGGCTGCGAGCGTAAGCTGTTCGCTCATTGCAGTCTCCGATATGCTTGGTTCAAAATCCCGGCCAGGCCTCCAGGGATGACCCTGGCCGGAAGCGCGGCGCTATAGGGGAGGGGAGGGGGAAAGGCAACCTTGGGGCGCTTTCCTCCGAAATCCCGTCACCCCGGACTTGTTCCGGGGTTCATGGCGCCGCGTAAGCAACACCCGAAGCTTGTGTGGAACGATGGACCCCGGAACAAGTCCGGGGTGACGAAAAGAGGCGGCGTCCGGCCTAGTACTTCACCCGCTCCACCTTCAGGTGATGGCTCTTCAGCATCACCAAAACACTGTTCTTCCCCGACAGATGCCCGGCGCCCACCGCCATGAACACGACGCCAGGCTGCTTCATGCGCGCGTCGATCCAGTCCGCCCAGCGCTTGTTGCGATCGATCAACAGCGCCTTTTCCAGCTCGGGGGAAGCGGCGACATCATCGTTCAGCGTCTTCGCGAGTGCGTCGGAATCGCCGCTGGCCCATTGGCCGACCATCGTCTCGATCTGCTTGTCGATCGTCGGCATCTCGTCGACCGTTGCCGACAGGAAGGCGAGCTGCGCCGGCATCGACAGTCCGTCGAAAAAGCCGAGCTGCTGTTCAGCGGTTTCCAGCCCCGTCACCGGCTTGCCGCCAGCGGCGGCCGCCTTGGTGATGATCTGTTCGGGGCCGTTGCTGACATCATAGCCCCGGGTCTGGAGTGGCAGCAGCTCGAGGTTTACTGCAGCGAACCAGGGCTCCAGCTTGTCGAAGGCCGTGGCCGGCAGGCCGAGACCGGCCATTGCCTTGGCATAGGCAGCCCGCTTCTCCCCGCTCAGCCGCTCGCTGAGCGCAACGCCGTCATGCGCATAGCCCTTCTCCTTGACGATCGCTTGCATCGTCGCGGCATCGGGCAGGACCATTTCGAGCACGACCTGGTTAGAGGAATCGAATGCCGTTTTCACGCCCTTGTCGAACCAGTTGATGCCGGGCTTGAGCACATGGATCGTCCCGAACATGTAGATGGTCGTGTCCGCGTCCTTCACCACCCACAGAGCCGGGGCGGCCTCGCGCACCACCGTGGCGGGCGCGGTTTGCGCGCAGGCCGGGGCGGTGAGCAGCAGCGCCAGCGGCGCGATCAACTTGGCAATAGTCTTCATGGAGAGCGGATTCCTGCGAGAAGGTTGCGCGTGCTTATCGGCAATCGCCGCATCACTCTACCCGGTTCACCTTGATTCCACGTTGACGGAGCAGCTCGAGCAACGAGCCCGGCCCGATAAAATGCCCGGCCCCCGCCGCGAACAATGAAGTGCCGGGCGTTTGCAGCCGCCGCGCAAGGCTGTCCGCCCAGGCGCGATTGCGGTTGGTGAGGAGCGGCGCTGACAGTGCCTCGGTGCCGCTCGACCCGACCAGATCGACCGTCAGCGCCGAATCGCTGCCAACTTCGCCCTTCGCCCAGGCATGCATCGGTGCGCGCAGCTCGGCGCGGGACCTTTGCGGAGCATCGAGCGCGAGATCGAGCATATGGCGCTGCTCCGCCTCCGGAATGGCGTTGACCGTCGCCATCACCTGATTGCCGCTCTCGATCGGCACCACCGGCTTGCCTGCCTCGCGGAAATGCTGCTCGAGCCAGTCGTCGGCGCCCGGCCCGGGGATTTCGCCGGCGCGGAAATCCCGGACATAGCCAATCGCGATCGCCGCGATCCAGGTCTGCATCCCGTCGAGCGCTGCGACCGCCTCGGGCGCGAGCGCATCCGTGAAATGTTTGAGCGCGGCGCGGTGATCTGGCGACACGCGCCTGGCGAGCGGCGGCAGGGCGGGGGAGGGGCCGCCCGTCAGCGAATCGACGCTGCTCCGGTCATCGACTGATTCGACGATCAGCGTATCGGCGCCCGCCACCACCCGATCGAGCGTGTCGCTGCGCCACTGAAAGCCCGGCGGCAGGATGTGGATGGTGCCGAACAGATAGATGGTCGATTTGCCGCTGCTGATCTTCCAGATCGCCGGATGCGGGCGATAATTTTGCGAGAATTGCGCGATTGCGATCCGGGATTGGGCTGCCTCCATCTCCTCGGCCGAGGGAATGTCGGTCTCGTCGCCGTCGAGGGCGAAATCTATCGGGGCAACCCGCATGTCCGCGGGCAAGGCGGGGTAGCCGATACGCGGGCCGATGCGGTGGCCGCGCCAGGTGACGACCGGGGTTTCGGGAATCGACAGATAGGCGATGCGTGGCGGTGCGGCATCGACGCCGGTGCAGAGCAAAGTCGCCGAAGCGAGCCCCAGCGCGCTGCGCTGTATCCGAAATCCGCTCGCCCGCGGCCGCGCAGTTCGACTCCGAGCCATAATGGTTAACACAGCGGAAAGCGTGCTGCCCGTCAATTGGGGTAGGTTGACCCCTTTCGGGGCATGCGCCAAAGCGACGCGCGTCGAATTGCCGCAACTGCGAAGGGTTTTTACGCCATCGTGACCGAGCCGCTGAGCTTCCAGCGCATGATCCTGAAACTCCATGATTATTGGAGTGAACGCGGCTGCCTGATCCTCCAGCCCTATGATATGGAGATGGGCGCGGGCACCTTCCACACCGCGACGACTCTGCGCGCGCTGGGCCCTGAGCCGTGGAATGCGGCCTTTGTGCAGCCCTGCCGGCGACCGACGGATGGCCGTTACGGCGAGAATCCGAACCGGCTCCAGCATTATTATCAGTATCAGGTGATCCTGAAGCCGAGCCCGCCTGATCTGCAGGAGCTGTATCTGGGGTCGTTGGCCGCGATCGGCATCGATTTCACCCAGCATGATATCCGTTTCGTCGAGGATGACTGGGAATCGCCGACGCTTGGTGCCTGGGGGCTGGGCTGGGAGGTCTGGTGCGATGGCATGGAGGTGACTCAGTTCACCTATTTCCAGCAGATGGGCGGCTTTGATTGCAAGCCGGTCGCGGGCGAGCTGACCTATGGGCTGGAACGGCTGGCGCTGTATCTCCAGAACAAGGACAGCATTTACGACCTCGCTTACAACGATACCGGCGTGACGTACGGCGATGTGTTCCTCGAAAATGAGATCGAGCAATCGACCTGGAATTTCGAGGTGGCCAACACCGAGGCGCTGTTCGACCTGTTCCGCAAGGCGACCGCCGAGTGCGAAAATTGTCTCGAGGCGAAGCTGCCGATCCCCGCGTACGAGCAGGCGATCAGGGCGAGCCATGTCTTCAATCTGTTGCAGGCCCGCGGCGTGATCTCGGTCGCCGAGCGCCAGGCCTATATGGGCCGGGTGCGCGATCTGGCGAAGGGCAGCTGCCAGGCGTGGATGGACAAGAACGGGTGGACGGCGTGATGGTCACACTTCTTCCTCCCCTCCCGCTCGCGGGAGGGGACCGAGGGGTGGGCTCGCGCGCTCCTCAAGCGCTCCGTTCGCGGATAGCGCGAGCACCTGGCCTTCTCCTTCGCGTCTTCGCGCCTTCGCGTGATTCCATTTTCACGCGAAGACGCGAAGACGCGATGAGATGGGGAGGCGCCCGTGGCTGACTTCCTCCTCGAACTTCGCTCGGAAGAAATCCCCGCGCGCATGCAGGGAAAGGCGCGTGAGGATCTCGCTCGGCTATTTGGGCAAGAATTGGGAGATCGCGGTATTGATCTCCTGAAGCTGACGACCTTCTCCACGCCGCGCCGTCTCGCGCTGATTGCGCGCGATCTGCCGCTCGAAACCGAAGCGACCAGCGAGGAACGCAAAGGCCCGCGCGCCGACGCGCCCGCCCAGGCGCTCGAAGGCTTTCTCCGCTCGACCGGCCTCACGCGCGACCAGCTCGAGGAGCGCGACGACGGCAAGGGCAACAATGTCCTGTTCGCCGTCACGCAAAAGCCCGGCCGCGCCACTGCGGAGGTGCTGGCCGAGGCGATCCCCGCGATCATCCGCGCCTTTCCCTGGCCCAAGTCGATGCGCTGGGGCGATGCCTCCGCTTCGACCGAGAGCCTGCGCTGGGTGCGCCCGCTGCAGGGCATCGTGGCGCTGCTTGGCGACAATGTCGTGCCGTTCGAAATCGCCGGGATTGTCTCAGGCTCGGCTACGGTCGGCCATCGTTTCCACCATCCCGGCATCATCACCATCGGCAGCGCTTCGGACTATGCCGAGAAGCTGCGCGCCTGCCATGTCATCGTCGACCAGGATGAACGCAAATCGATCATCGCTTTGGGCGCGACCATGGCCGCGTCAAAGGCGGGGCTGACCCTGGTCCGCGACGAGGGGCTGCTGGTCGAGAATGCCGGCCTCACCGAATGGCCGATGCCGCTGCTCGGCCGCTTCGATGAGGCGTTCCTGGATGTGCCGCCCGAGGTGATCCAGCTCACGGCGCGGGTGAATCAGAAATATTTCGTCTGCCAGGATGCCGACGGCAAGCTCGCCAATGCGTTCGTGTGCACAGCCAATATCGACGCGGTCGATGGCGGCGAGAAGATCATCGAGGGCAACCGCAAGGTGCTGGCGGCGCGGCTGTCGGACGCGAAATTCTTCTGGGAGCAGGACCTGAAGGTTCCGCTCGAGGAACAGGCGACGAAGCTCGACCGGATCGTGTTTCACGAGAAGCTGGGGACGGTCGCGGACAAGGTCGACCGCGTCGCCAAGCTGGCGCGGTGGCTGGTGGAAGAGGGGATAGTGACTTCTTCTTCCCCCCTCCCGCTTGCGGGAGGGGCTGGGGGAGGGCCTGTACCTTCCACCGGCGCCGATCTTGCGGACACGCCCTCCCCCAGCCCCTCCCGCAAGCGGGAGGGGAGTGAAGACGTGGCCGCGCTCGCCGACATGGCCGAACGCGCCGCACGTCTCGCCAAGGCCGATCTCGTCACCGGCATGGTCGGCGAATTCCCCGAGCTTCAGGGCCTGATGGGCGGCTATTATGCGCGCGCCCAGGGCGAGCCCGACGCGGTCGCCGACGCGGTGCGCGATCATTACAAGCCGGTCGGGCAGGGTGACGACGTGCCGACTGCGCCGGCGACTGTGGCTGTGTCGCTGGCCGATAAGCTGGATACGCTCGCAAGTTTTTTCGCGATCGACGAGAAACCGACCGGTTCCAAAGATCCGTTCGCGCTGCGTCGCGCCGCCATTTCAATCATTCAGACCCTTTTAGCGACCGGCACGCGCATGTCGCTGACCCGCACCTTCCTTGCCTCGAGTTTCGAATGGTATCGTCAGGCTAGGGAGCAAGAGGGAAAAGAGGTTTTCGCGGACGCCTATTTTGGCCTCGAGCGCGCTTACGGCGAGCAACCGAACTTCGAACAAGTAGCTGCGATAGCTGAGGAACGATTCGCCGACGACAGCGCTTTAAGAGCTCGTGGCCATAACGCGACGCGAGCGCTTGTCGACTTCTTCGCCGACCGCCTCAAAGTCCAGCAACGCGAAGCCGGTGTCCGCCACGACCTGATCGACGCGGTGTTCGCGCTTGGCAGTGAAGATGATCTCGTCCGGCTGCTCGCCCGCGTCCGCGCGCTCCAGGCGCTCGTCGGCACCGAGGATGGCGCGAACCTGCTCGCCGGCTACAAGCGTGCGGCGAATATCCTGAAGAAGGAGGGATTCACTCCTCTCCCAGCGGGAGAGGGGCCAGGCGCGAACGCGCCGCGGGGTGAGGGTGACGCGCAGTCGTTATCGTCGCCCTCACCCTCCCACTCGGCTGCGCCGAGCGGGCCCCTCCCTCTCCCGCTGGGAGAGGGAAATTTGGGCTACTCCCCCGAACCAACCGAAGCCGCGCTTATCGCTGCGCTCGATACCGCCGCTCCGCGCGCGGCATCCGCCGTCGAGGCCGAGGATTTCGAAGCCGCCATGGCCGCGCTCGCCACGCTCCGCGCTCCGATCGACCGTTTCTTCGACGATGTGACCGTCAATGACCCGGACCCAGCCAAACGCGAGGCTCGCCTCGCGCTGCTCGCCCGCGTTCGCGATGCGGTTCACGCTGTCGCCGACTTCTCCAAGATCGAGGGCTGACGCACGCACGTTCGCCCCGCCAAGTACAGTTGCCTCGCCTCCCCAGCGAAAACCAGGCACACAGAGGACTGACGAATGACGCAGTACGTATATCGCTTCGGCGGGGGTGTTTCCGATGGCGGCAGGGGCGATCGCAACCTGCTCGGCGGCAAGGGCGCGAATCTCGCGGAAATGGCTTCGATTGGCCTGCCGGTGCCCCCGGGCTTCACCATCTCGACTGAATTCTGCGCCGTCTATTATGACGAAGGCGGCCAGTTCCCGGCCAGCCTGCGCGAAGAAGTCGCGACCGGCATCGCCCATATCGAAGGCGTGACCGGCAAAAAATTCGGCGACGCCGCCGATCCTCTGCTCGTCTCGGTCCGTTCGGGCGCCCGCGCCTCGATGCCGGGGATGATGGATACGGTCCTCAATCTCGGCCTCAACGACGAGACGGTTCAGGGCCTTGCAGCCGCGTCGGGCGATGCGCGCTTCGCCTGGGACAGTTATCGCCGCTTCATCCAGATGTATTCGGATGTCGTGCTCGAGCTCGATCATAGCGGCTTTGAGGATGCGCTTGATATCGCGAAGGAAGATCGCGGCTATTTCCTCGATACCGATCTCACCGCCGAGGACCTTCAGGCGCTGGTCGCCGAGTATAAGGGCCTGGTCGAGGCGCAGTGGGGCAAGCCTTTCCCGCAGGATGTGCATGACCAGCTCTGGGGTGCGGTCGGCGCCGTGTTCGGCTCCTGGCAGTCGGAGCGCGCCAAGGTCTATCGCCGGCTCAACGATATCCCGGCGAGCTGGGGCACCGCGGTCAATATCCAGGCGATGGTGTTCGGCAATATGGGCGACACCTCGGCGACCGGCGTCGCGTTCACTCGCGACCCCGCCAAGGGCGACCGGGCCTATTATGGCGAGTTCCTGATCAATGCCCAGGGCGAGGACGTCGTCGCCGGCATCCGCACGCCGCAATATCTGACCAGGGCATCGCGCGAAGCGGCTGGCGCCAAGCCGGCCTCGATGGAAGAGGCGATGCCGGTGGTGTTCACCGAGCTCGCCAAGGTGTTCGACCTGCTCGAGACGCATTACCGCGACATGCAGGACATCGAGTTCACGGTGCAGCAGGGCAAGCTCTGGATGCTCCAGACCCGCTCGGGCAAGCGCACCGCCAAGGCGGCGCTCAAGATCGCGGTGGACATGGCCGAGGAAGGTCTGATCAGCCGCGAGGAAGCCGTCGCCCGGGTCGACCCCGCCGCGCTCGACCAGCTTCTTCACCCGACGCTCGACCCCAAGGCAGTACGCGACGTGCTGACCAAGGGCCTGCCCGCCAGCCCCGGCGCCGCATCGGGTGCAGCGGTGTTCGACAGCGATACAGCCGAGAAGCGCGCGGCAGCGGGCGACAGCGTCATCCTGATCCGCGTCGAGACCTCGCCCGAGGACATTCACGGCATGCACGCGGCGAAGGGCATCCTGACCGCACGCGGCGGCATGACCAGCCATGCGGCCGTGGTCGCGCGCGGCATGGGCCGTCCCTGCGTCTCCGGCGCCGGCACGCTCGCGATCGACGCCAGGGCTGGCGTGATGCGGGCAGGCGGCCGCGAGGTGAGGGCCGGCGATATCATCACCATCGACGGCTCGACTGGCGAAGTGATGATGGGTTCTGTCCCAACCGTTCAGCCTGAGCTGGCCGGAGATTTCGGGACGCTGATGGTCTGGGCTGACGGCGTCCGCCGCCTCAAGGTCCGCGCCAATGCCGAGACACCGCTCGATGCGAAGGTCGCGCGCGAATTCGGGGCCGAGGGCATCGGCCTGTGCCGCACCGAGCATATGTTCTTCGACGCCGCCCGCATCACCGCTGTCCGTCAGATGATCCTTGCCGAGGACGAGGCGGGCAGGCGGGCCGCGCTCGAAAAGCTGCTCCCCGAACAGCGCGCCGATTTCATCCAGCTGTTCGAGGTAATGGCGGGCCTGCCCGTCACGATCCGGTTGCTCGATCCGCCGCTGCATGAATTCCTGCCGCATGAGGAGGAGGAATTCGCCGAGGTCGCGGCCGCGGCGGGTGTCGATGTCACCATCCTCAAGCGCCGTGCCGCCGAGCTCCACGAGTTCAACCCGATGCTCGGCCATCGCGGGTGCCGTCTTGGCGTCACCTATCCCGAAATCTATGAAATGCAGGCCCGCGCGATCTTCGAGGCGGCGATCGTCGTGGCGGAGAAATCGGGCGCCGCGCCGATCCCCGAGGTGATGATCCCACTCGTCGCCACCCGCCGCGAGCTGGAGCTGATGAAGGCGGTCGTCGACAAGGCCGCCGCCGCCGTGTTCGCTGATAAAGACAAGACCATCGAGTATCTCGTTGGCACCATGATCGAATTGCCGCGTGCGGCGCTGATGGCGGGCGAGATCGCCGAGGTCGGCGCCTTCTTCTCCTTCGGCACCAACGACCTGACCCAGACCACGCTCGGCGTCAGCCGTGACGACGCCGCGCGCTTCCTGACGACCTATGTCGAACGCGGCATCTACGCGCGCGATCCGTTCGTCAGCCTCGATATCGAGGGTGTCGGCCAACTGATCGAGATGGCGGCCGAGCGGGGCAGGGCGACCCGCCCGGACATCAAGCTCGGCATCTGCGGCGAGCATGGCGGTGATCCGGCGAGCATCGCCTTCTGCGAGAAGATCGGTCTCGATTACGTCTCGGCCTCGCCCTACCGCGTGCCGATCGCCCGGCTGGCGGCGGCGCAGGCGGCGCTCGCGGCGAAGGGTTAGCCACAGGGCTTGGTCGCGCGCGATATCGGCGGCATAATCATGGCGGCTGACTGCCGGGCCAGTCCGGCATGATGGGGAAGAAAGCCGCATGCGACCCTGGATTCGCTATCTGATCTGCGGTTTCCTAGGCGTGCTGCTCGGCGTCGGGGGCGCGGCATGGAGCATCTGCATCGGCGCGTTGGGTTCGGCCCGGACGATCGGCCCATGGACCACCGGCAAGGATTACGGCACCGCCGAGGCAAGCGCCTATACCCGCGCCGTCGTAGCGTTGCGCGGGCTGCTCGCGCTGCCGGCGACCGAGGCGCGCTACTACAACGCCGCCGTCGATAGCGCCGGCCGCCCGCTCGAGGGCCGTTGCCGCTATCATGTCACCGGGGTCGGCCTGCCGACAAAATGGTGGAGCCTGACGCTCTACGATCCCGAAGGCTATCTCGTCGCCAACCAGCCCCGCATCTATTCATTCGGCAGCGCCAGCCTGCCCTCGGCGGAGCAGGCGCATTGGAGCGTCAGCGTCGCGCCCGACCGGCAGCGAGACCATTGGCTCCCGACGGACGGGAAGCAGCGTTTCCAGCTTACCTTGCGTGCCTATCTGCCGGACGATGGCGGCAAGGGCAATTTCACCAGGGACCAGCTTCCGATCATCACCCGGGAGGACTGCGCATGATCCGCCAATGGATCGGGCCGGCGATCCTGGGCGGGGTGCTCGGCATATTCGCCTGGCATGTGACGGTGGTGGCGACGCCCGATGTCCTGATGGGGCTCGCCGTGCACCGCATATCGGCGGTGGGGGGAATCAACCAGTTTACCCATGCGCCGCTCGCCACCGCTGCGTCACGGACGATCGTCCGGCCCAGCCCGGATATCGCCTATTCCTCCTGCCCGTTCGACCTGACTCAGGGGCCGCTGCTGATCGACGCGGTGCCAGTGCCCGCACCCTATTGGTCGCTGTCGATCTTCGATTCACACACCAATGTGGTGCTGGTCCGCAATGGCGAGAAGGCGGGGTATCAGCCGTTCAAGCTTGCTGTCGTCGCGCCCGGTCAAACGGCGCCCGCAGACTATGAGGCTGTCCATGTCGACGGAATACGCGGCATTGCGCTGGTCCGTATCCTGATCGACCTTCCCGCGCGCTTTCCGGCGATCGACGAGGAGCGCCGGACGACCACCTGTCACAGCGCCTGAGCGCGTCAGGCGGTAGCGCCCACCGTACCAAAGCGGGCGCTGTGTTCAGCGAAATTGCCGGCGCGCAACAATGCCGCCTGATCGCGCCATTGCTCACGCGCGATGAAGCCGGCGGGAACGCTCAGACGCTGTTCGAGCGCGATCTCGTCCTCGGCCGACAGCTTCTCGATATCGGCGAAACGGGTCACACCCAGGCCGAAAAGGCGATTGTTCAACGCGCTGTCGATGCCGCGGATCTGGGTCAGGTCGTTATAGCCGGCAGCGCCCAGCCAGGCCTTGTCGAGTATCGGTGCGGTCGCGACCTCCGGGGCGGGCGGGGCCGGTTCGATGATTTCGGCAGCTGGCGCGGCCTCGACGGCCAGTGCGGGCGCCGGCGCGATGATGGGTTCGGGGTCAGGTGCGGGAGCCCATTCAGCCTCAACCACCCGGGCCGGTTCCGGGACCAGTTCAGCCTCAACCACCGGGGTCGGCACCGCTGCGAGCATTGGCGCTTCGGCGATGGGCTCCGCGGTGGCGGGCGCTGCCTCGACTACTGGCTCGGCTTCAAGGACGGCTGCGGCCGGTTCGGCACGCTCTGCCTGCAGCGCGGCAATGTCGCGCTCGAGATCAGCGATGCGGCGTTTGGCCGCGCGGATCTCGTTGTCGGCGTCGTTGCGGTAGGACGCGTTTTCCTCGACCTCTTCCTGATAGAGCTTCTTCCACTTGGCGCCACCTGGATGGATGACGAAGGCGAAGATCAGGCCGATGAAGAAGAGGAGGCCGAGAACCACGAACTGCGACGGAGTGCTGAACAGCATGGTGCGCCCTTGAGGATGGTTACGAAGCGTTAACGATCCTGCCGCCAACCGCGCTCCGTAGCAAGCCTCCGATAAGCCTCTATGGCCCGTGTAAGAAGGAGTCCGAAATCGAGCATGCCGCCGGGCCGAGAATGACGATGAACAGAACGGGCAGGATGAACAGGATCAGTGGCACGGTCATGATCGCCGGCAGCCGTGCAGCCTTTTCCTCGGCGCGCATCATGCGCTCGTTGCGGAACTCGGCGGAGAGCACGCGGAGCGCCGAAGCCAGTGGGGTACCGTATTTTTCGGTTTGTACCATGGTCGTGACGACGCCCTTCAGGGCATCGAGCTTGACGCGCATTGCGAGGTTTTCGAACGCCTGGCGTCGTTCGGACAGGAAACCCAGCTCGATTGCGGTCAGGGTGAATTCGTCGCCAAGTTCAGGATAGGCCTTGCCCAGTTCGCGCGCGACGCGATTGAAGGCGGCGTCGACGGTCAGTCCCGCTTCGGCACAGATCACGAGCAGATCGAGCGCGTCGGGCAAGCCCTTGCGAACCAGATTCGAGCGCTTGGTGATCTTGTTCTTGAGGAAGATGTCCGGCGCCTTGTAGCTCAGGATGAAGGTGACGGCGACGATGGCGTAGCGCTTGAGCGGGCCATAGGTCGGGAACATGTCGGTGCCGTAGACAAGGTACAGCATCAGGCCGCCGAATATGATCGGCAGCACCAGCCGGCCGAAGATGACAGCGACCGCATATTCCTTGGAGCGGATACCGGCCTGCATCAGCTTGATCTGGGCGGCCTTCACCTGGCTGTCCTGCAGCACCTTCATCGAGGACAGGATCGCCTTGATCCGATCCGTCGTTTCGTTCTTGGTGACGAGCTTGGCGCGGCGCTTGGTCGAAGCGGTGATGCCGGCCTTGAGCTGCTCGCGGCGCTCGTTCAGCTGCTTGACGCGCTTCGCCATCGGGTCGCGTACGGTGGTCGCTGCGTAGAGCGCGAGCAGGACAGCGAACGCGGCAACGCCAGACAGGAGTGTCGCCACCCACATCACGTCGACCCCGAGGATCTTTGGTCCGCCTTCGCTCATGAACTTCGCTACCGCCCTGTATCCAGATTTCTGCGTTCAAATTTCGAAATTGATCATCTTGGCCATGATGAAGCCGCCGATAGCCATCCAGATGAGCCCGCCACCGCCGGCGACCATCAGGCGCTGGTCGGTGAAGAACTTCTGCATATAGGTGCCGTTGATGAACCAGATCATGCCGAACACGATGAAGGGCAGCGCCCCGATGATATAGGCCGAGGCCTTCGATTCGGACGACATCGCCTTGATCTTGAGCTTCATCTGTCCACGCATGCGCAGCACATTGGCGAGGTTGGCGAGCGTTTCCGCCAGATTGCCGCCGGTTTCGCGCTGAATGGCGATGGTAATGACGAAGAACTGGAATTCGGGCGTACCGAGCCGGTCCGCGGTCTCCTGCAGCGCGACGTCCATCGTCCGGCCGATCTTCATCTTGTCGGTGATCGAGCGGAACTCGACGCCAACCGGGCCGTCGACTTCCTGGGCGACGACCGAGATCGTCTCGCTGATCGGCAGACCGGAGCGAAGGCCGCGAACGAGCAGCTCGATCGCGTCGGGGAATTTCGCGTTGAACTTGGCGACCCGGCGCTTGATGAAAAAGCCGACCACCATATGCGGGATTCCGAGGCCGATCACCACGCCGATCAGCAACGCCATCAGCACCGGCAGCCCCTTCAGCGCCAGCGCCAGCGTAACGAGCGCCAGGATGCCGACCGAGGCCATGCCATATTGGCCGACCGTCCAGTTCTTGCCAGTCATCGCGATGCGTTTCTTGAGCAGCGCAGGACGGGGCAGGAAGCGCATTGCCGCCGCGTCCATCCGGTTGCCCTTGCTCGCGGTGATCCGGCGCATCTGCGCTTCGACCGCGGCATTCGCGGATTCGCTGTGCCGCGCCCGTACCGAACTCATCCGGCGGACGCGTGCGCGCTCCGGCGACGGCCCGGCAAAGGCAAGGGCCATCAGCACCAGGATGGCCATGGCTCCAGCGCCCAGTGCGATGATCGGCATCAATGGCATTGCGGTATCAAACGCTCCGTTTGGTTGACGGGCGGTTTACGCGCCCCCAAAATTCGCCGGTCGGTGGTCAATTCGCGCCTATTTCTTCGGCGCTTTCTTCTGCATCATCGATTTGAGATCGGAAAACTTGCCCATCAGCGAGCCGCCCTTGTCGGCCGCCTTTTTCTTGCCGGCGGCCGCGGGCCCCTCCGGCGAATCGCCGACGCCCATCAACATGGTCGCAAGCTCGACCAGCGGCGCGACCGTCTTCGAGCCCTTGCCTGCCTCGGCAAGCGGTTTGCCCAGCTTGGCCGCCTGTGCGCCCAGCTTCTGGTCGAACGGAACGACGAAATCGATCTTGCGCTCGATCGAGCCCTCGAAATCCTTGCGATTAATCTCGAGCTGCCCCGAGGCATGGACCTTGTTGGCGACGACGAACACCTGAGTCTGTGGTGCGTTCGACTTGAGCCAGGAGAGGAGGCGAATCGAATCGCGCGCAGCGGCGAGCGTCAGTTCGGTTACGATCACGGCGATCTGGATGTCGGTGATCAGATGCGGATGCTGTACCAGCATGTTGCGCGGCAGATCGACGATCGTGCATTCGAATGCCGCCCGCATTTCTTCCTGAAGCTGGAAGAAGGCGCTGCCGTCGGTGAGCACCGGCGAGTTGATAGGTGCCTCGGCCGACAGCACCGAGAGCATTTCGCTCGACTTCACCATCGCGCGCTCGATGAACAGGCCGTCGATGCGGCTTGGGTTCTCGATCGCATCGGTCAGGCCGCGGCCGGGCTCGAGGTCGAGCGCGAGCGCGCCGGTGCCGAAATGCACGTCGAGATCGAGCAATGCAGTCGTGCGGCCGCCCTTCTCGCTCAGGATCCAGGCGACCGAGGTGGCCAGGGTCGACGCCCCGACACCGCCGCGCGCGCCGATGATGGCGGTCGCGCAATGCGGCCGCTCGGCGCCGCCTTCAACGGATTTGGGCGCGTTGAGGATCGACTGGGCGTGCGTGAACGCCTCGCGCAGCATGTCCGGGGTCAGCGGCTTGAGCAGATAGTCCTGAATGCCGCTCACCACGAGATCGCGGTAGAGCCGGACATCATTGACCTGGCCGGCCGCAATCACGACCGTGCCCGGTTCGCAGACTTCGGCCAGTGCGTTGATGTCGTTCAGCGGATCACCGGATTCGGAAAGATCGACGAACAGGATCTGGGGGCTCGCTGAAACCGACAGGGACTGGACTGCATTGCGCAGCCCGCCTTTGTTCACCTTTTCAGGCGCCCAGCCCATTTCGACCGCAACGGGGCGAACGATTTCGGCGGTGGTTTCGTCGCAGACAAAGGCGACGAAGGGCTCGCGCTGGCCAACGCGTCCGCTAGAGAAGGGGGCGTTCATTTTATTTGGCTCCCGTGGCTTCGGATTTCAGGCCACCGGCGCCGGTCGCCGGCGCCTTGCGATAGGTGTCGATCGCCTTGCTCGACGAAAGATTGTCGTTGGAGTCTGTGCCCGGCTGGCCACGAACCAGATCGGCCGGGTTGGCGACCATCGCGGCCAGGTTTGAGTTGACCGCGCAGCCGAAGTTCGACGAACTGTTGCTGTTGAACTCGGGCTTGTCCTGGCGGGTGTAATCAGGGCACCCGGGCACCGCCGCCTTCATCCGGCTGATGACGATGCGGACAGTGCCGGGAGGTACCGGCGCGCCGGTTACCGGCGCGTCGTCCGACAGGAGCAGGCCATATTGGGCGACCTGGGCCGCCACGGTGTCACGCACCCCGCTGCCATAAGGATGCGGATCGTCGATCGCGACGTGATCGCCATAGCCGAGCCGCAGTGACGCCATCCATCCGGCCAGCCTTTTGTCCTCGCCGGGGGCGAGGCGGCCGCCATTGGTGTTCAGGTCAAACGCGTAATCGGTCTTGGTCACGACCGGCTGATGCACCGAGTCGACGCCACGATTGAGCGTGCCGCCACAGGCGCCGAGCAGCAATGCCGGAGCGAGAGCGGAAGCGAGCAGGAAGGTACGCTTGAGCATGGGTTATCCCTCGACGGCGGCGGTCAATTGGAACTGAAACCGGGTACGGCGACAGCCTTGCCCCTTTTGGTTTTCTGTTCGGGCGGTGGTGCTTTCTGGTCCGACACTTCGCGGCGAGCGGGTGCCTGCTGGTCCGGGGTTGGCGCCGGGATCATCGGCGCTGCGGCGCCAAGGGCCGGAGCGGCCGCGCCGGGCGTTGGTGCGGCGTCGCCGAATGCGGGCCCGGCATTGACCGGCGGAGCCATGGTCGGCTTGGGCCGATCGCCACCGGTGGTGCCGCCGCCGAGCTTGCCCAGCAGGATCCGATCGATGTCGGTCGGTGCCTTGTAGCCATCGGTCGGCAGAACAATCTCGTTCGCGTTGACCGGCTTCACCAGATATGGCGTGATGATGATGACCAGCTCGGTCTCATGGCGCTGGAACTCGTTCGAGCGGAACAAGGCGCCAAGCACCGGCACGTCGCCGAGGCCGGGGGCCTTGTCGATCGAGTTCAGATGGTCGTTCTGCAACAGGCCGCCGATCATGAAGCTCTGGCCCGAGCCGAGCTCGACGGTCGTTTCCGCACGGCGCGTCGTCAGCGCCGGGATCGTCGTGCCAGCGATCGTCACCGCGCCCGCCGAAGAGAGCTGCGAGACCTCGGGGCGGACCCGGAGTGAAATGCGACCATCGGCCAACACGGTCGGCGTATAGGCAAGGCTGACGCCATATTGCTTATACTCGATTGAAACCGCACCGAGGCCCTGGCTCACCGGGATCGGGATTTCACCGCCGGCGAGGAAGGTGCCGGTTTCGCCCGACAATGCCGTCAGGTTCGGGTTGGCCAGGGTGGTGACCTGCCCGTCGGTTTCGCCGAGATCGATGGCACTCAGCAGGTCGAGGCCAAGGAAATGGCCGGCAAGACCAAGCGTGGTGAACTGGGTACCCTTGGTGAAGGTACTGGTCGTGCCGGTACCTGGATAGACGAAGTTGCCTGTCCTGGGATCATAGGGCAGGCTCAGCGTGCCGGCCGGAAACCCGAATTTGGACGATGCGTCGAGCACCGGCAGCTTTGATGTATCGACACTGCCGATAGTTCCGGGAACGCGATTGCCCGTCGACACGCCGAAATTGAAGCCGCCGGTCTGGTCGCGCGTCAGCAGGTTGTTGCCGATATTTTTCAGGAAGCTGCGGCTGACCTCAGCGAATTTGACCTGCAAATTCACCTGGAGCGGTGTCGCCGTCTTGAGTCGGTTGATGACCCCGATCTTCAGCGGGCTTCCCTCGGCGACGCCGGGATTGAGCAACGCGGTGGCGATCTTCATCGCCTGCGCGCTGTCGTCAGGGGTCGCAACGGTGCCGGTCAGTACCGCGATCTGGCCGGTGGTGATGACCCTGATGTCATCGTCCGGCATTGCGAGTTTCATCATGCGATCGATCGAGGTGATGTTCTGGCTCACCCGGACATTGGCCGCATAGATCACCGCGCCGCTTTTGCTCGTCGCAAACAGGGTCGCTTCGCCGAACTCCTTGCCGAACAGATGGATCTGGCGGGGGCTGTTGACGTAGACGTCGGCAACACCGGCATTGGATGTCCACACATCGGCCGCATCGGCGGGCAGGGTGATCAGTTCACCTTCGCCGACGGAGAGCAGCACTTCGCGGGTCGGCCGCTGGGTGCCGGGCGGGAGCGTGCCAACCCGGGCCATGACGTGTGACTTTATGCGTGTGGCACCATGGCGCGATTTGGCGGGGGCGGCGCTCGCCGTCATCGGTGCTGCGACCAGGGCCGTGGCCACCGTCGCTGCAACCGAGCGGTGCAAGAAGGTCGTGATGCGCATGTTATTTCTTCCCCCCGACCGAAACATCGGTCACAGTATTTCCCCGGGCGACATGGACCACGGGACCTGTCGGCGGCGCCGAACCCGGGAAGCTCGTGCCGCCCTGGGCAGTTCCGCCCATCGCCGCTGGCGGCTTGCCGGGCACCGTGCTGCGCTGGAACTTCGAGACGTCAGCGCCGGTCGCGACGGTCGAACCGCCCGCACTCGGCTGATTGGCGACCTTGAGCATCATCGCCTTTTCAGCCTTGGGGTCATTGCTCTCGGGTACCTTGACCTCGCCGCTGGCTATGGCCTGTTCAAGCTCGCTGTTATTGTCGGCGATCGAGCGGAGCGACAGCGAGATCGACCCTATGGTCTGGGCAACCGCGATCTGCTCGGCGATCTTGGGCGTCGCTTCCAGCGTGACGTTCGAGAAGGTCCGCACGACGGTCTTGCCGTTCTCGTCCGTCGTATTGTCGGTGCGCTGGTCAGTCGCAAGCACGCGCAGATTGCGCATGATCGTTTCGGCAACCTTGAGCGGGGGACCATCGCCGCCGCCGGGTACTTGCTGAGTCAGCACCAGATCGATCCGGTCACCCGGGAAGACGAAGCCGGCGACGCCGGTCTGCGCCGACACCGGTACCGTCACGGCGCGCATGCCCGGGCCAAGTGCAGCCGCGAGGAAGCCGCGATCACCGGGCTTCACGAGCGCGCCCTGCGTGACCGGCTGGCCAGCCGTGATCGCGTTGCGGACAACCGTGCCCTGAAGCGACTTCAGGTCGGTGGTGGTCTTGATGTAATAGGCGTTGTCGACCAGTTCCTTAGGCCAGGGCTGAAATTTCAGCGCCGTGGCGTCCAGGATCGTGCCGACCGGCAGGGCGCGCGTTGCAACCAGCACTTCGGGGCCGTCGACAGGGGCCGCTGCCACCGCCTGTGCCTGCGGTGTGGAACCGCCGACTATCAGGCTGCGTGCCATAAAGGCAGTGATCGCCGCAACGATCAACGCGCCCACTAGTAGAATGATCTTGCGACTATCCATGACGTTTCAGGCCTTTCGGGCGCGGTACAATTGAACCCGCGTTAAGCATTCACAGGAAGTGGTTAAGAAACCGTTCAGGTAATGAAATTAAGGCGGCGATCGCGATCGCCACGCCGTATGGAACCTCGATTGCGCTCTTCTTGCGCAGCACCGCGCGTTCGATGACGAGCAGCAGGGTGAGCGCGCCGCCGACCAGCGACATGACGATCAGCATCCAGAGAAGAGCCTGGAACGGAAACCAGAGGGCGAGGGCGCCAATCATTTTGACGTCGCCGCCGCCCATGCCGCCGACATGGAACATGGCCCAGAAGAATGCGAAAACCACTATGGCCACGCCAAGCTGGATCGCCAGATCAGGCCAGGGAGAAAGCCCGTTCAGCCACCACCATAAGGGAGCGAGCAGGGCGATCGTTGCATTCTTCCAGTTCGCGATCTCCCGGGTGCGCACATCCTCTATCCCCGCGGAGACGAGAAGCAGCGCCAAAGCGCCAAGCATCAAAGCATTGAGAATAGCCCCACCCATCAGCAATTTCCCTAGACGGAATGGCTTTCTAAAAAGTAACCAGACTAAATGGTGTCCCCGCAACTGTATCGCCGCGCGATTCCGGCAAGTGCCCGTATCTCGTACTGGACCGCGCCTGATGGCTGGTCGCTACGCCGTTTTGACTGGCCGGCGGAGGGGCAGGCTCGCGGCAGCATTCTGTTCCAGGGCGGGCGGGGAGACATTTTCGAGAAATATCTGGAGGCGCTCGCACACTGGCATGGGCAGGGCTGGTCGATCACCGCGTTTGACTGGCGTGGTCAGGGCGGGTCGGGCCGGCTTTCGCCCGATCCCCATGTTGGCCATGTCGACAATTTCGACATCTTCATCAGCGATTTCGCCGCCTTCTGGGCGGAGTGGGCACCGGAGGCGACGGGGCCGCGCGTCGTGATGGGGCATTCGATGGGCGGCCATCTGATCCTGCGCGCGCTGACCGAAGGCGTTGCGCGGCCTGACGCCGCGGTCCTGATCGCGCCGATGCTCGGCCTCCACAGCCCCCTTGGCGCGCGTTTGGGCGAGCGGCTGGCGAACCTGCTGGGCGGGGTCGGCAATTCCGCCAGGCCAGCATGGAAAACCAATGAGCGACCCGCGACGACCACCACGCGCCAGGCGCTGCTGACCCATGATCTCACCCGCTATGAGGACGAGCTTTACTGGCAGTCGGCCAAGCCTGAACTCCTGCTTGGGCCGCCGAGCTGGAACTGGCTGATGCAGGCGTTCCAGTCCACGCGCCGTCTGCGCGAAGATCCGCGGCTCCGGACCATGACAGTGCCGGTGCTGATGATCCTGGCCGAGGCAGACAAACTGGTTAACCCCAAGGCCGCGTCGCAGGTAGCGGCAAGGCTGCCCGATGTTCGCGTCGTGCGCTTCGGCACCGAATCGGCGCACGAGGTGCTTCGCGAAGTGGATAGCGTGCGCAACCGCGCGATCGCCGAGATCGACATCTTCCTCGCCTCGCGCGCCCAACCGCAATAGAGACAGCCGCAATGAGGGTTTCGGGGACCTGCTCTTGAAACGGTACGATGTCGCGATTGTCGGGGCGGGAATGGCGGGGGCGAGCCTCGCCGCCGCCGTGGCGCCGCACGCTTCCGTATTGTTGATCGAGGCAGAAGATGCGCCGGGCTATCACGCGACGGGGCGTTCAGCCGCCTTCTGGTCAGAAACCTATGGCGGGCCGGGTGTCCAGCCGCTGACCACAGCCTCGGGCCCCACGCTGCAGGCTGGCGGCTTCCTCGAGCCGCTCGGCTCGCTCCATATCGGACGCGCCACCGATGCGGCGGCAATCGATGCCTTCCTCGCCGAATTCGAGGGGAGCGGGATCGCGCTCGAACGCGTGGATCCCGGGGCGCTGGTGCCGGGGCTGCGCCAGGACTGGACTCTTGGCGTGATCGAGGCGAGCAGCACCTATATCGACGTTGCGGCGCTCCACGCCGATTATCTGGGGCGAGCACGACGGGCTGGGGCGGATCTGATCGTCAACGCTACGCTCCACGCCGCAAATCGGGCGCCTGATGGCTGGCATCTGCAGACTGGCGCCGGTGCCTTCAGCGCGTCGCTTCTCGTCAATGCCGCCGGCGCATGGGCCGATGCGATCGCCCTCAAGGCGGGCGTCGCCCCGATCGGCATCCAGCCCTATCGGCGCACCATGGTCCAGCTCCGTACCGATCCGGCGGCCGCGGCGAGCCTGCCGCACGTCTCCGACATCGCCGGCACCTTTTACTTCAAGCCCGAGGCAGGCGGGCGGTTGTGGTTGAGCCCGCACGACGAGACGCCGGTCGATCCGTGCGACGCGCAACCCGAGGAACTCGATATCGCCATCGCGGTGGACCGGTTCGAGCAGGTCGTCGACTGGAAGGTCGCCGCGGTCGAACGGCGCTGGGCCGGCCTCCGGAGCTTCGCGCCCGATCGGCTGCCTGTCTATGGCTTCGATCCCACCGCGCCGGGCTTTTTCTGGTGTGCCGGGCAGGGCGGCTTCGGCATCCAGACAGCACCCGCCGGAGCCGCGCTCGCGGCTGCGCTTCTGCTTGGCCGCGCGCCTGAGCCGATCGTCGCCACGATTGATCCCGCACCCTATGCGCCCGGCCGTTTTCGGATGGCGTGACGCTGCCGGAACGACTATCTTGAGCGCGCTATTTTGGGAGAGTGACCATGGCGCATAAATTCGTGATCGAGCAGAACAAGGCTGGCGAATATGTCGCCAAGTTCAAATATAATAGCGAGGTCATTTTCTGGACCGAGGGCTATTCGAGCAAGGCCGGCGCGCAGAACGCAATCGATTCGGTCAAGAAGAACGGCCCAGACGCGCCGACCGAATGAGGCTGTGTGGGGCGAACCGGAAGGTCCGCCCCAATTTTCCCGGCGAAGGCTGGCCCCGACGGAAAGCGCTGCAGACGGCTCGTGCCGTCCGTTTCGCCACTTGATCCGAAGCCGGCCTTCGCCGCTGATACGAAGATGATCGCGGAAGGGGTGATTCAAGCGCAGCGCGGCACGGCGTACACAGGTGCCCACGGGACACTCAGAAGCCCGGCTGCTCCTTCTCATCGTCGGCCAGTTGATGTGCCCGTTGCGGCGCACCCGCGCCCGAAATTCCCTGTTATTTCCCTGTTATTCCCTGTTCCGGGTCGAGCAAATGCCGAAGGATCTGGTCAAGTAACTGTTAAATCAGCGAAATCATTGCATCTGGCGCAAAAATAAAAAATGAATTCCCTGTTATCTCCGCCGTAACAGGGAAAAGTCCGGGTTAGCGCGCGCGGCTTGCCGCCAGTGCGGCATCGCTGGCGAGCTTGTCGGCGCGCTCATTGTCGGGGTGGCCGGCATGGCCTTTGACCCAAAGCCACTCGATCCGGTGCGGCTTGGCGGCGGCGATCAACGCCTGCCACAAATCCGCGTTCTTGACCGGCTGCTTCGCGGCTGTCTTCCAGCCATTCTTCTGCCAGCCTTTGATCCATTTGGTCAGGCCGTCCATCACGTAGCGGCTGTCAGTCGAGAGAGTTACATGGCAAGGCCGCTTCAAGGCGTTCAGCCCCTCGATCGCCGCCGTCAGCTCCATCCGGTTGTTGGTGGTGAGCGGCTCGCCGCCGGAAAGTTCGCGTTCGCGGGTGCCCGATCTGATTATCGCGCCCCAGCCGCCCGGCCCTGGATTGCCCTTGCAGGCGCCGTCGGTGGCGATCTCGACTTTCGTAAGTTCTGCCGTCAGCTCGCTCATCCGAACAATGCCGCCCCTTGCGCCTCATAGATTTTCAGGCGGCGCAGATAAGCGAGCGGGTCCTTACGGGTCACCATTGCGTCGGCGGGGGTGTTGAGCCAGTCCCAGGCCCGGGAAAGAAGGAACCGGATACAGGCGCCCTGCGCGAGCTGATCGAGCGCTGCCCGTTCCGCATCGCTCAGGCCGAAGGCCTCGTCATAGCCCCGGATCAGCGCCCGCCCCAGGTCCGGATGGACCTCCGAGCCTGTGGCGTCGAACGACCATGCGCCATGCATGATGGCGAGGTCATAGGCACGGATATCGGTGCAGGCGAAGTAGAAGTCGATCAGACCGCTCACGCTGTCGCCGAGCATCAGCACATTGTCGGGGAACAGGTCTGCGTGGATGGTGGCGGTCGGCAGGTGATCGGGCCATGCCGCGAGCACCCTGTCGAGCGCGAAGCCGACCTCGTCGTACAAGCCCGGCGCGATGCCATCGAGATCGCGACCGCAGCGCTCGAACAGCGGCCGCCAGGTATCGACACCCATCGAATTTGCCCGGACAGGCGTGAAATCGGTCAGGGCCTGGTGCATGCGGCCCATCGCAGCGCCTGCCGCCAGCGCCTGAGTCGGGGTCGGGTGCGACACCGATACGCCGGCCAGGAACTCGATCAGGCAGGCGGGCCGGCCTTCGAGCTGGTGGATCGCGACCCCTTTGCGATCCGGCAGGGCGCGCGGCACGAGGTTGCCGCGTTCGGCGAGGTGATCGAGCATCGCCAGGAAGAAGGGCAGGTCGCCGGCATCCACCCGCTTCTCATAGAGAGTCAGGATGAAGCGCCCGCTGGTGGTGTCGACCAGGTAATTGCTGTTCTCGACGCCCTCGGCGATGCCTTTGGCGGACAGGAGCTCGCCATGATCGAAACCCGCAAGGAAGCGGGCCAGCGCTTCCGCTGAAACCTGTGTATAGACTGCCATGGAGGTTAAGCGGCGGCTTCGAGGCCGCGGGGCAGCTTGAACGTGATCGCCTCGCGCGTCGTCTCGACCTCGGTCTCGCTGACTTCGAATCGCGCGGCGAGCCGGTCGACGAGCTCGCGCACCAGGATCTCGGGGGCTGAGGCGCCGGCGGTTATGCCAAGCGTGCGTACCCCGTTCAGAAAGTCGAAATCGAGATCGTCGGCGCGCTGGATCAGCCTGGCTGGGGTTCCCTCGCGCTGCGAGACCTCGACGAGGCGGAGCGAATTCGAGGAATTGGTCGCGCCGATCACCAGCATCGCGTCGCATGCCTTGGCGATCGCCTTCACTGCGCCCTGGCGGTTCGATGTCGCGTAGCAGATATCCTCGCCGCGCGGGCCCTGGATTTCGGGAAAGCGTTCCTGCAGTGCCGCGACGATCTCGGCGGTATCGTCGACCGAGAGCGTCGTCTGGGTGAGGAAGGCCAGATTGTCGCGATCCCTGGGTTCGAGCGCCTGGGCATCGGAGAGTGTTTCGACCAGCGACATCGATCCTTCGGGCACCTGGCCGAATGTCCCGATCACCTCGGGGTGCCCGGCATGACCGATAAAGACGATGTGCCGCCCCGCCGCCACCAAGCGCTCCGCCTGGCGGTGCACCTTGGAGACGAGCGGGCAGGTGGCATCGAGATAGGCGAGGCCCCGCTCAGCCGCCTTGGCCGGCACCGCCTTGGGCACACCGTGCGCGGAGAAGACCACCGGCACGCCGTCCGGCACTTCGTCCAGGCTCTCGACGAAGATCGCGCCCTTGGCACGCAGCGCATCGACGACGAACTTGTTGTGGACGATTTCGTGGCGCACATAGACGGGCGCGCCATATTTCGCGATCGCGAGCTCGACGATCTGAATAGCACGGTCGACGCCCGCGCAAAAACCGCGCGGCGCGGCGATCAACAGGTCGAGAGCAGGTTTGGGAAGGTGAGTCATTGCCAAGAGGCTCTACGCGATTGCTTGCGCCCGCGAAAGGCGGTTCCTATGGTGGCGGCCGTTCCGGGGTCGGTGCGTGTTGCGCGGCGGCCCCTTCCCTTGTGATAAGGTGCGTGTGCCCGTGACAGCCCGGAAAATTACCGTTCCCGCGATAATGATGCTGCTGATGGGTGGTTGCGCCAGCACCGGCGAATTCGACGAAACCGGGGGAATCACCGCGATCCGCTCGGCATGCCCGACGGTTGGCGTCCCCGCCGCGACGGGCGACATAACCCTGTTCGATCCGCCCGCCAGCCGCGAAGCGGCGGCGATCGACGTGGTGGCCGACATGACCAATGTCCGCGGCAGCTGCAGCGACGCCACCAATGATATTGTCACCACCGTGAATTTCGAGATCCGGGCCCGCCGTACCAACACCGCCGCGGCGCGCGACGTCGATTTCCCCTATTTCATCAGCGTTGTGCGCGGCGGCACCGCTGTCGTCGCGAAGCAGATCGGCCATGTCGTGGTGCATTTCAATGCCGGCCAGGACCGCGCCAGCGCGAGCGGCCAGGCAAGCAGCACGATTTCGCGCGCGGCGGCGACCTTGCCTCCCGAGGTCCGGAAGAAGCTCACCGAGAAGCGCAGGGCAGGGGGCCAGGATGCGGCAGTTGATCCGTTGACTCGTCCCGATGTCCGCCAGGCTGTGCTGCGCGCGACATTCGAGGCGCTGGTCGGCTTCCAGCTCACTGACGATCAGCTGAAGTATAACGCCACGCGCTGATCAGTCGATAGTCCGTATGTAACGCATACGACTGCAAAAATTACTGTGTGCGGGGCGATTGACTCCTATGCTGCGCCGCGTCACATCGGGCGTGTCGATGGGGGGCAACCTCCATGGGCACGCGCGGGAGAGCGTCCAGGGCAATCTGGGCCGCCGAAGGAGCAACCGCCCCGGAATCTCTCAGGCACACCGGACCGCGCGGGCCTATCGACACTCTGGAAAGCGGCCTGTGCGATGTTCGTGCGGCCCACCGAAGGGGTAAGCCTGCGCGGCTCGCGCGTGGTGAAAGCTCTCAGGTTCCCGTGACAGAGGGGGCGGCGACACAGCGGCGCTATCGGCGCCGCCGATCGCCGTGACACCTTTGGCGGAGACCGGCATTGAGCGACTTGGACGGCCCGGAAATCGAGATTCAGACCCTACCGCTCGACGCGTGGCACCGTGCGCGGGGCGGCCGGATGGTCGAGTTCGCCGGCTATCATATGCCTGTCCAGTATGAAGGCATCATGGCCGAGCACCTCTGGGTGCGCGAATCGGCTGGCCTGTTCGATGTCAGCCATATGGGCCAGATCGTCCTTTCCGGGGAAGGACTGGACGAGGCGCTCGAGGCGCTGCTTCCCGCCGACGTGAAAAGCCTTGCGCTCGGCAAGATGCGCTATTCGCTGCTGCTCGCGGAGAATGGCGGCATCCTCGACGATCTCATGCTCAGCCGCTGGCCGGAAAGCATCTACATGGTCGTCAATGGTGCGGTGAAATATGACGATATCGCGCATTTGCGCATGGAGCTGGCGGACGAGATCACCCTGAACCAGCTCGATGAGCGCGTGCTGCTGGCGCTGCAGGGGCCAAAGGCGTTCGAAGTGCTCAAGCGGCATGTCACGGGCAGATATCCCCTCGACGCGCTGAGCTTCATGATGGGCGGGCCGTTCGAACTGGCGGGTGCCCAATGCTGGATCAGCCGCTCAGGCTATACCGGCGAGGATGGCTTCGAGCTCTCCTTCGACGCGACCGAGGCCGAGCGGATCGCCGATCTGCTGTGCGCCGAGCCTGAGGTGAAGCCGATCGGCCTGGGTGCGCGCGATTCCCTGCGCTTGGAGGCGGGGTTGCCGCTCTACGGCCACGACCTCGACACCGAGACGACGCCGGTCATGGCGGATCTCGGCTTCGCCCTGTCCAAGCGGCGCCGCGAGGAGGGCAATTTCCCTGGCGCCGAGCGTATCCTGATAGAGCGTGAGCAGGGCCCGGTGACGAAGCGCGTCGGCCTGATGATCGAGGGCCGCCAGCCGGTCCGCGAGGGTGCCGCGGTGCTCGATGCCGATGGCTCGGATGTCGGCAAGGTAACGTCGGGCGGTTTCGCCCCGAGCGTCGGCGCACCCATCGCGATGGCTTATGTTCCGGCGGCGATGGCCGCCCCCGGCACCGTCATTCAGATCGCGCAGCGCGGCAAGGTCCATCAGGCGACCGTGACCGCGATGCCATTCGTTCCACACCGCTATGTCAGGGCAGGAGGCAAGTAAGATGAGCCGTTACTTCACCGAAGATCATGAATGGATCGATGTCGATGGCGATATCGGCACTGTCGGCATCAGCGAATATGCGCAGAGCCAGCTCGGCGACATCGTGTTCGTCGAGGTGCCCGAGGAGGGCAAGGAAGTCGCCAAGGGCGACGAGGCAGCGGTGGTCGAATCGGTCAAGGCCGCGTCGGACGTCTATTCGCCCGTTTCTGGTACCGTCCTGGAGGGCAATGCCGCGCTTGGCGACAATCCGGGGCTCGTCAATGAGGAGCCCGAAGGCGATGGCTGGTTCTTCAAGCTGACCCTCACCGATCCGGAAGAGCTCAAGGGCCTGATGGACGAAGCCGCCTACGCGGCGTTCGTCGCGAAGCTCTGATCTTCTTCTCCCCTCCCGCTTGCGGGAGGGGCTGGGGGTGGGTTCGCGCTCTCCTCCAACGCTTCCGCCCGAGATTGACCGGGCGCCCACCCCCGACCCCTCCCGCAAGCGGGAGGGGGGAGATTGTGTGAATGCGTTACCTGCCTCTCACCGACACCGATCGCCAGGCGATGCTCGCCGTTATCGGCGCCGATTCGATCGACGACCTGTTCGTTGACGTGCCGGAGATCGCCCGGCTCGATGGACCGATCCACGGCTTGCCGCTTCACGCCAGCGAGCTGGCGGTCGAGCGCCACATGTCGGCTCTCGCACGCAAGAACATCGCGGCGGGGGACGGGCCCTTCTTCCTCGGCTGCGGCGCGTACCGGCATCATGTGCCAGCCTCGGTCGATCATCTCATCCAGCGCGGCGAGTTCCTGACCGCCTATACGCCGTACCAGCCCGAAATCGCGCAGGGCACGCTGCAGATGCTGTTCGAGTTCCAGACCCAGGTCGCGCGGCTGCTCGGCACCGATGTCGCCAATGCCTCGATGTATGACGGTTCGACCGCATGCTGGGAGGCGATCGGGATGGCGCGGCGCGTGACCAAGCGCGGCAAGGCGATCCTCTCCTCTGGCCTGCATCCGCATTATGTGTCGGTTGCGAAGACAATGGCCAAGTTCACCGGCGATCAGCTCGAGACGGGCACACCGACGCTTTCCGCCGAGACCGATATCGACGCGCTGATCGCTGCGATCGACACCGACACGTCCTGCGTGGTCGTCCAGTATCCCGACATCCTTGGCCGCATCGCCGATCTCGCGCCGCTGGCGGCCGCCTGCCATGCGAAGAAGGCGTTGCTTGTCGCCGTCGTCACCGAACCGGTCGCGCTCGGCGCATTGAAGTCGCCGGGCGAGATGGATGCCGATATCGTTGTCGGCGAGGGCCAGTCGATCGGGGTCGGGCTTCAGTTCGGCGGCCCCTATGTGGGGTTGTTCGGCTGCAAGGAGAAGTACGTCCGGCAGATGCCCGGGCGGCTTTGCGGTGAGACGCTCGATGCCGATCGGCGGCGCGGTTTCGTGCTTACGCTCTCGACCCGCGAGCAGCATATCCGGCGCGAGAAGGCGACGTCGAACATCTGCACCAATTCCGGGCTCTGTGCGCTGGCCTTCTCGGTCCACATGACCCTGCTCGGCGAGAAGGGGCTGCGTGAGCTGGCGATGGTCAATCACGGTGCCGCCGCTGCCGCTGCCGACCGACTGGCGATGGTGCCCGGGGTCGAACTCATCAACACAAGCTTCTTCAACGAGTTCACCCTGCGCCTGTCGCAGGAAGCACGTCCAATTGTCCGGTCGCTGGCCGAGAACGGGATCCTGGCCGGCGTGTCGCTCGGGCGGCTCTATCCGGGCGAGGAGTCGCTCGCCAACGGGTTGGTGGTCGCAGTGACGGAGACGACCACCGCACAGGATGTCGCGGCCCTGGCCGACGCGCTCGAGGAGGCACTGGCATGAGCATCAATGCAAGCGGCTGGCGCCCGGAGCGCCCTGAAGCGGGTGTGGCGACCGCGCCGACCTTTACCGGTAACAAGGGGCTGATGCTCGAAGAGCCGCTGATCTTCGAGATCGGCGATACCGAGACGACGGGCGTCGACTTCACCGGCACGCCGGTCGAGCACGCAACGGAGATGCCCGCGCGCTCCTATCTCGGCGGGCTTGACCGCGCGGCGACGATCGGCCTTCCGGGCCTGTCGGAGCCTGAAGCTGTTCGCCACTATACGCGCCTCTCGCGGCAGAATTACGCGATCGACCTCGGGCTGTTCCCGCTCGGCTCGTGCACGATGAAGCACAATCCGCGGCTCAACGAGAAGATGGCGCGGCTGCCGGGTTTTGCAGACATCCACCCGCTCGCGCCGGTCGATACGGTGCAGGGAGCGCTCGAGGTGATCCACCAGCTCGCGCACTGGCTCGTCACGCTGACCGGCATGCACTCGGTGGCGATGAGCCCCAAGGCGGGCGCGCATGGCGAGCTGTGCGGCATCCTCGCGATCCGCGCGGCGCTGGAAGCGCGCGGTGAGGGGCATCGCAAGGTCATCCTCGTGCCCGAGAGCGCGCATGGCACCAACCCGGCGACGGCGGCCTTTGCCGGCTATGCGGTCGAGGACATCCCGGCGACGGCCGAAGGCCGGGTCGATCTGGCGGCGCTGACCGCGCGGCTCGGGCCGGATGTGGCGGGCGTGATGATCACCAACCCGAACACCTGCGGCCTGTTCGAGCGCGACATGCGGGCAATCTCCGACGCGGTGCATGCCGCCGGCGGCTTGGTCTATTGCGACGGCGCCAACTTCAACGCGATTGTCGGCCGGGTGAGGCCGGGCGATCTCGGCATCGATGCGATGCACATCAACCTGCACAAGACCTTCTCCACCCCGCATGGCGGTGGCGGACCAGGGTCGGGGCCGGTGGTGTTCTCCGAGGCGCTCGCGCCCTATGCGCCGCTGCCGTTCGTCGAGAAGACGGCGGACGGCTTCCGTCTCGTCGAGGAGGAGACCGCCGAGGAGCATCATGCCGGAAGCTTCGGCCGGATGGTCGCCTTCCAGGGCCAGATGGGCATGTTTACCCGGGCGCTGACCTATATCCTCAGCCACGGTGCCGATGGCCTGCGCCAGGTCGCCGAGGATGCGGTGCTCAATGCGAACTATATCCTGCGCTCGCTCGACAGCACGCTCGATGCGCCGTTCGGGGCATCGGGGCCGTGCATGCACGAAGCCTTGTTCTCGGATTCGAACCTGGCCGAGGGTTTCTCGACGATCGATGTCGCCAAGGGGCTGATCGACGAGGGTTATCATCCGATGACGATGTATTTCCCGCTGGTCGTGCACGGCGCGATGCTGGTCGAGCCGACCGAGACCGAGAGCAAGGCGGCGCTCGACCAGTTCATCGGCGCCCTGCGCTCAGTGGCCGAGCGGGCCAAGGCGGGCGATGTGGCGCTCAAGTCAGCGCCGCACTTCGCGCCGCGCAGCCGGCTCGATGAGACGCTCGCCGCGCGCAAACCGGTGCTGGTGTGGAAGGATGCGCACCTCGCCCAGGCGGCCGAATAGGGCTGGAGGCGGAGTGCGTTAGCCTGCTATGACGCTCTGATCGGAGCGGGGGAATCACATGCAGGGTCACGCAGCGCAGTCCGGGCAGTTCACGCAATATGCATTCACTGCGGTGTTCGTGGTGCTCGTCCTCGGGCTTCGCCTGTTCCGGATGCGGCAGACGCGGCGGTTGCGGCTCGAGATGCTGTGGGTTGTGCCGGCGATCTACCTGCTGTTCGCTGCGCTCCTGTACGCCGAGCATCCACCGACCCCCACCGGCTGGTTGATTTGTCTCGTAGGGCTTGCGGTGGGCGGTGCGATCGGGTGGCAGCGTGGCAAGCTGATGAAGATCGAGGTCGACCCCGAGACCCACACGCTCAACCAGAAAGCATCGCCGGCTGCCATGTTCTTCATCATCGTGCTGATTGCGGTCCGCTTCGGCGCGCGCGAGGCAATGGCTGGCGGCAA